>Ga0207826_1000357_pt1 | contig 13049 bp, 8 predicted proteins | sample LuqExpMetageno80_FD_187837 | JGI IMG/M metagenome (GOLD analysis project Ga0207826, IMG submission 187837) | Tropical forest soil microbial communities from Luquillo Experimental Forest, Puerto Rico - Sample 80 (SPAdes) | ecosystem: Environmental > Terrestrial > Soil > Tropical forest ... | reverse complement strand
CAGATCTGATCAGTCTCAGGCGCATCAATGCCTTGGAGACGAACCTTGACCGCACCGATCTCAAGTGTGTCGCCGTCAACGACCCTAGGAATACCCACGAACTCTGCAGCTTGTGCGACCCCACCCATAAGTAAGATTGCCACCAGCGCCGGGAATCGAAATCGCATTGCCGCTCCAAATCTAGAAAAACGTCCATCGCCATTGCGAGGCCGACAGTCCGTGCGGACCAATGGTCCGAATCGCGCCACCCGGGCCTCTTTCGTTGGTGTTACGTCACCGGCGCCGGATTAAATAGCGTGAGGTCATTGAACAAGCCCCAGCGGTCCGACCACGGCTTCACGCGCCCGCTCGCGACGTCAAGAATGAGACGGAATAATTGCCAGCCCGCTTGCTCGATCGTCATTTCGCCAGTCGCGATGCGGCCGGCGTCGAAGTCGATCAGGTCGTTCCAGCGACGCGCCAGCTCGGTGCGTGTAGCCACTTTGATTACGGGCGCCGCCGCTAGTCCGTAAGGCGTTCCGCGGCCGGTCGTGAACACCTGCAGCGTCATGCCCGAAGCAAGCTGCAACGTACCACAGATGAAATCGCTTGCCGGGGTTGCCGCGAAGAGTAGCCCCTTCTGGCGTGCCTTTTCGCCCGGCGACAGCACACCGGAAATAGCGCTCGATCCGGACTTCACGATTGAGCCGAGCGATTTCTCGACAATGTTAGCAAGACCGCCCTTCTTATTGCCGGGCGTGGTATTGGCCGAGCGATCAGCGCCGCCGCGCGAGAGATATCGGTCGTACCAATCCATCTCGCGTACGAGCGCGCGGCCGACTTCTTCGTTTGCCGCGCGGCGCGTCAGCAGGTTGATGGCGTCCCGCACTTCCGTTACTTCCGAGAACATAACGGTCGCGCCGGCGCGCACCAGCAGATCAGAAGCGAAACCGACTGCGGGATTGGCGGTCACGCCGGAAAAAGCGTCGGAGCCGCCGCATTGCAGACCGATCACGAGATCGGACGCGGGGCAGGTTTCCCGCTTCCGCTTGTTCAGCTCCGCAAGTCGTGCGACGGCCATGCTCATGATGCCGTCGACGATGGCGCCAAAACCTTCGAATGATTCGTCCTGCATACGCACAATTGCGTCGGCGGCACCTTCCGGCACGAGACGCTCCGGCGCCAATTTCTCGCAGCCGAGCCCGACCACCATGACCTCGCCGCCGAAATTCGGATTGAGCGTGAGATTCTGCAGAGTGCGGATCGGCACGATCGCGTCGGGCGCGTTGATCGCAACGCCGCAGCCATAGGCGTGCGTCAGCGGCACGACGCCGTCGACATTGGGATATTTTGGCAACAACTCGGCGCGGATCCGCTTAACTGCATATTCGAGCGTGCCTTTCACGCATTGAACTGACGTGCTGATCCCGAGAATGTTCTTCGTGCCAACCGACCCGTCAGAATTGCGATAGCCCTCGAAGGTGAAGCCTTCGAGCGGCGGCAGGGATGCGGGAATGGCGGTCGACATTTCGAGTTGATCGAGCGGCGGGGCCTCAGGCATGCGGATGCGCGCCTCGTCCACCCATTCGCCGGCCATGATCGCTGAAAGGGCGTAGCCGATGGTCTCGCCGTAGCGCAGGATCGGTTCGCCTTCGGCGATGTCGACAAGTGCCGTCTTGTGGCCTTGGGGCACGAAGGCTTTCAGTTCGAGACCGCAGGAAAAGCGCGAGCCGGGAGGCAGGCCTAAATCATTTACGACGATCGCGACATTGTCGCGTTCGTTGAGCTTGATGTAGCGGGGCTCCCCGATCGCGCTCATATGGCCCATTTCGCCGCTCCGACTCCCTGTATCAGCCAGGGAAAGTATAGGCGGTCTTCACCGCCGTGTAGAATTCGCTAACGTAGGCCGCTGCGGATCACCGGTCCGGGTAACAATCCTTCGCGGACCATTGGTCCGATCCGACGACAATTTGTCACTTCTCGGCCCCCGGGCACGGATGGTCACGTTACACCCTCGCGCCTCTGGTCCTCGCCCAGGTGGCGGGGATGATGGGCCGCGCACTCGATGCGTCGGACCTCGCACAGATAAGCCCGGTGTGGCGCCGTGCCGCTGATGGGGTCACGAGCTTCGCAGCCGATAAGCAGATTGAGGTTGGCTCCATTGGGACTGAACGCGTTATAGCCTTGCTCGTCAATTTCTTTGCACGCCTGCCACCAGCCGTGCTGGCCGCATACGACACGAGCATCGAGACTTTTGTTGATGCGAACGCGAGCGCGGACACTTCCCTCCGGGGTCTCGATTGCCACCCAATCGCCAGCGGCAATGCCTCGAACCTCGGCCGTGTGAGGATGGAGTTCAATCTCTGGATACCGCGCGTGCTTGCGCAGACTGGGCAAACCACGGTGTTGGCTCTCGCAGAAAAGTGGGTGCTTCGTGCTGGTTAGAATGAGCGGAAAGCGGGCCGCAAGATCCGGACGAGTTGATGGACCAATCGCCGGCTCCTCGTATTCCGGCAAAGGCGCGTACCCATTGTCCAAAAATGTTTCTGAATAGATTTCAATTTTCCTAGACGGCGTAGCGAACCCCCGCGAAATTCCATCTGTGCCGGTCTCTGCGTACTTCGCGTAGCGGGTCTTGAGCGGGACATGCACGCCGCTTGGCTCCGCGCGCAATTGCTCTAGCGTGACGCCGGAGTGAGCAAGTTGGTGCCGGTAGGCTGCCTCGATATCACCGCCCCAAAACGATTCTGCCAATCCCAAACGGCATGCGAGATCGAAGACAATTTGCGTATCCGAACGCGCCTCGCCGTGCGGCGGAACGATCGGTTGCCGCAACTGAACCAGGGACTGTGCTTCGGCGCTGATGTCGAATCCAACCTTTAGCGCTTCCCGCTCGAATGGCGATGCGACCGGAAAAATAACGTCTGCCATCTCTGCGGTCGGATTCATGAACAAATCTGCATGCGCATAGAATTCCAGCGTGGCCAGAGCCTCACGCCCCATACGAACGTCCGCATGGGCAAGCAAAAGGTTTGCTCCGAAACCGAGCAGCCCGCGCACGGGATAGGGCTGTTGCTGCAGCACCGCACGATAGAGCTCTCGGGCTGTGATGTTATTCCAGCGGGCTGGCCCAAGAGGCCGTTCGGCAAAACCCAATGCAGGGGCGAGTTGACGGGCCGAGAGCAGATCCTCTCCCGTGACGGCGTTTACCGGCGCCGAGGCGAACACCACGTTGCCGCCTCGCACGTCGAAGCAGCCGGTGAGCGCGTACAAGATGGAGATGGCGCGGGCAGTCTGGGTGGTGTTGGTATGTTGTTCGTGACCGCTCCATGCGTAATAGGAAACCGGACGCGCGTGCCAGATTGTTCGTGCGGCTCGCTCCATCTGTTCGAAGCCAACCCAGCAAGTCTTTTCGACGACGTCGGGGGAGTAGCCCCTGCACAATGATGCGTAGAGCTCGAAAACCGGCCGACACTGAACCACACCGTGCACCGTCTTGACGGGGTACTCGCCCTCCAACGCAATATTTTCGATATTGCCATCATAGACGCCGTTGGAAGGATCGTATCGGATAAGGTCGTCGGCAACCGTGTCCCATGCGAAGTACAGTCGCGCATCGCCATCCGCCGAAAGATCGCCGTCAGTCAGCAAACGACCCGTGTCAGCACGCACCAGCAGCGGACCGTTGCTCCAACGGAGCACGAAGTCGCGATCGTACCAATTCCGCTCGATCATCAGATTGGCGAGCCCGAGGGCGAGGGCCCCATCGGTGCCTGGCCGAACGCGCAGCCAAACATCGGCTTTGTTTGCAAGGCCCACTTGGCGCGGATCGACGACGATCAATTTTAGTCCGCGTTTGAGCGCTTCGACGACCATTGTGGCGTGCGTCAGTCGCGCATTGCTCGGGTTGTAACCCCAGAGGACCAGACAAGCGCTATTGGCTATATCGGCCATCGCGCCTCCCACTCCTGTCGCAACGCTGCCGATACCGTAGGTGTAACGAGTAGCGAAGCCGCGTCCCCATCCGCAAAGATCAAGATTGGTGCTCGCGTTCGGGGTGCCGAACGCATTCATCAGTCGTCGTATCCAGCCGGTGGAATCGGCGATCGCGGTCGTCGAGGGCGATGCCGTGCTGAAGGCAAAGGCTTGTGGGCCATGACGCTCCGCAATTCGGCGCATGGCGCTCGCCGTCAAATCAAGCGCCTCATTCCAGTCGATCCGCTGCCACCCGGGATCCGGATCGCCCTTTGGCCGCGTTCGCTTGAGCGGGTGTGCAAGCCGTTCTGGGTGATACACCAACTCAGGCGCAGCGCGACCCTTCGCGCAAAGCGCCTGGCCGGTCGGGTGCGTGGGATCCGGGTGGAGAGCGACGAAGCGACCGTCTTTGATTTCAGCTACGCAACCGCAGCGGGCGATGCACAGTCCGCAATAACCGTGGATTCGCTGCTTGCCGCTTTGGCTGGGCATGACATTAAAAGTCCAAAAATCCCCAGAGAACTGGGGCGTCCGATAAGAAGCAAGTCTAGCACGACTGCGCGGCGACGCTCACTGATCTCCGCGTATCCCGGCTGACTTTATTATCGGCCACCATTTTTCGATCTCAGCTCTTTGCAATCGATCGAGCGCTTCTGGCGTCAGCTCATCGCGCGTCGGTATCCGCTGTCCCAATTCGGTGAGACGCTGACGCACCGTAGGATTGGCCAAAGCAGTCACCACCGCGATGTTGAGTTTGTCTTTGATTGATTTAGGCGTGCCCTTTGGGACCCAGATCGCATGCCAGGACGAAACATCGAACCCGGAGAGCCCCGCTTCGTCCGCGGTCGGGATGTCGGGCGCTGATGGCAGGCGCTGCTTGGCGGTCACAGCATAGACTTTGACGCGGCCGCTCCGTACCTGTGGCAGAGCGGTCGCGGGACTATCGAACAGCAGATCGATTTGTCCGGCAATCAAGTCGTGCATTGCCGGAGCATTGCCGCGATAGGGCACGAATTGGAACTGCGTCCCTGTGGCGACCCGAAATAGCGCACCGATGGAATGCGATGCGCTGCCGACCCCACCATGCCCAACCGAAGCCTTGCCGGGATTGGCCTTTAACCAGGCAATGAGACTTCTGAGATCGCCGGCCGGCATGTCCTTCCTTGCGAGGAGCAGCCACGGCGCGCTCGCTGTCATCGCGATCGGTTCGAAATCCTTGAGCACGTCATAGGAGAGAGAATAGGCGGCGGCGTTGATCACGTGCGTAGGCCAGCCGCCGTAACTGATCGTGGAGCCATCCGGTGCGGCATGGGCCACTCTTCCCGCGCCAATGCTTCCTCCAGCGCCGGCGACGTTCTCAATGATAACAGGTTGGCCAAGCGAGATGCCCATGCCATCCGCTACGACTCGCGCAACCGTATCCATGGGACCGCCGGCAGCAAAAGGAACGATCATGGTGACAGGGTGGGACGGGTAGGACTGCGCGTCCGCAGCTGCCACGCCCGCCAACATTCCGATCAATGCGACGCCAGAGAGAAGCTTGTTCATTGAGCGCTCGCGCACCGAAAAGGAAACTCAATAACATATTGCAAGCGTTCTGGGTATCGCTCGAGCCCGCAAGGGAGTAGCATTCGTCGGCTGCGCACAAGGGGATTGTCCTAGCGCCGCAAGATGAAGGATCAGCCGCACCTGAGGGGGACGTGGGATGGCAAAGCGCCGCGCCGGGCCCAGAGGACGCAGGAAGAAGTCAGGAACAAGACGCGCTTCTCGTAGAACAATCGCTCGATGGCAACCCAGCAAGTTTGCCCTTTGGAGTCAGCGCTGGGGTGATCCGAACAACGACAGTCAAATCTATCCGACCACTGTTTTGTTGCGTCATCCCAGTGCGCCGTTCACGGCGGCGGTCACGACGACGGCCAGAAATCTCGAACGCAAACTGAAAGAGATTGCGCACGCCTATCTCACGGAAGTGGATGGGAGTAAATTGTTTTTCGATCCTCCATTCAAATTGCCGAACGGTTGGCTCCGCGCGCTGGATCTCGCCCATCCGGACCCTTCGTTCGGGTGGTTGCCGTTCACACCACCAGGGCGCGTCTGCAAGACTCTATTCTCTTTTTGGGCTCGCCGGACGAATACGCACGCAAATGACTCAATGGCGATCTTGCTGGCATCCCAGCCGGGCGGATCGGGATTCGGCATCCGAGTTGTCGCGCATGTGCGCCAACGGTCCCGGACGCGATTCGAAATCAGCATATCCGGAATGTCGGCTTCTCTACCGTTTGGTATTTTCCGGCCACCTCCACAACGCTTGACCCGCGTGCAAAGTTTAGCTCAACAAGGCGCCCTCAATTATCTGACAAAGCAGACTGGGCAAAGAGGTCGCGGGCGACCGCGCCCAACAGATTCCAAAAAAGAATCTTTTAGGGAAAAGATTGCCAAAACCCACGGTTTGGAACGGCGCACATTGGCGCTTCATGGGACTCGACTTGCACCAATCAATCTTGGTCGAGCACAAGGAATACATTTTTATGCTGAAGTGAAGGCCACCGGTCAGAAGAGCACCAAATTGAATGCGACGAGTCAAAAAAGGATCAAAGGCGACGCTCAGGTCTCCGGCCCCCGTGAGCCTTATTATTCTTTTGTCTTTGCGACTGAATTAACGACGATTGATCTAAAGCATTTTAACAGCACTTCGCCCTCGCTCGTTAGCAAGCATCTTCTTGTCGCCCATGCTGGGACCGCTCGAATCTTTCCGATCGATCCCGCGTCGCAGGCGGACGCGACAAATCTTCATCACCGGCGCCCAACGCGGTCCGACCCAACGCGACCGGACGATGTGCTCGACTACTATCGCTCGACGGGAGGGCCTCTGCCGTCGACGCCAAACCCTCTGATCTACGCTCCAGACGGGTACGACGATGAGGTCGTGTTTGTATGTCCCGGCTTTGTCCTGGAAGACTATGGCATCCCTCCAGACAAGCCAAAGCCTGTCGATCTACCGGGCGGGGGGCCACCAGTCCGATCAAACGATTCGTCCGCGGTCATGGCGTACTGGAACGTCAGGCAATTCTTCGACCGTCTTCGTGCGTACGGATTGCCTCCAGACGATTATTTCCGGATCACCCCTCTTCCACTCGGCGTTTACTATCGCTCGGGAATCCGCCCCGGACCCGGAAAGGATGGCCAAACCGTTAACGCGCGTATTAGTGTAAAAGGCTTTCCGGATAATTTCGAAGGTCCGGTTCCTCCGGGATCCATCGTTGACATGCATCTCGCGCTCGCCGATCTCTCGACGCGTGCGCGCAAGCCATGGGACGGCACACACCGTTCGCCAGCCGTACCGCTTGGCATCGCCGCCGATGCGCGCTGGATCTGGCACGAGATTGGACATGTACTGCTCACCACTTGCGTCGGTGAACTACAGTTCAGGTTTGCGCACAGTCCCGGCGACTCACTTGCTGCCATCGTCTTGGATCCGGAATCGGAGCTTTCAACCGATCCGAATTGGCGGGGCTCGACCTTCCCTTGGGTGTTCCTGCCGCGCCGGCACGATCGGTGCGTGGCGCACGGATGGAGCTGGGGAGGGACCCTGCACTACGCCCTATCGCAAGTGCCGGATTCCGTGGGACCGCGCCGCAAAGCCTATTGGAGCGAGCAGATCCTCTCGTCGTCGTTGTTTCGGCTATACCGCAGCATCGGGGGCGACACGACCAAGGTTGGCTTGCCGAGCACGCCCCACCAGCACGCTCCGCCCGACCAGCGTGCTCGCAGATCAGCTTCACATTACTGCGTTTACCTGATCATGCGAGGAATCCAGATCCTCGGTCCTTCGTTGGTCGTACCGGCAAATGACCCCGATCAATTCGTTTCTGCTTTGATCGACGCTGACATCAATACGGCGTCAACTACACCGTGGCAGTTTACTTTCTATCCCCTTTTCCCTCCTAGCTTCCCTCCTGCCCCACCCGACACCTTCAGCCGGGTCGGCGGCTGCGTGCACAAAGTGATCCGCTGGGCGTTTGAGACACAGGGGCTCTATAATCCATTCGGAAAAATCACAAACGCGCCGGGCGCCCCTCCCCCGGTCGACGTCTACATCGCCGACGGAAGGCCGACCTTCGACAACTGTGCGCAGTCTGGATCGATAGATTACGGGCCCGGCAGCTACAATCCGGTTTCACTAGAGTGGTCTGGTAATCAAACTGAAGCGGGTCCCACGCCCGCCTGGCAAGCGACCGATCATGCAATCGACGTACACGGCAACGACGTCACGGTGCGGGTCAGCAATCGCGGCACGCAAACCGCCACGGGTGTGACCGTTCAGATCTGGTGGTGCACATGGCCTGTGACCAATCCGCCCACCCCGCCATCGCTCTGGAAGGCCGGTGCCGCGAACTGGTACCAATCCGCCATCAGCCCGCCGCAAAACATCCCTGCGGGTGGCGAGGCCCACTTTGATTTCGTCGAAGCGCTGCCTGCCACTCGCTACATCATCCTGGCGATGGCAAGCTGCGCCGATGATCCAGCTAACACCGACGTGCCGACGCTGCCGTGCAGCTACAGGAATACGCCGCTTGTAGATCTGGTCTCCGGCGACAACAACATTGGTCTGCGCGTGATCGGACACTGAGGCGACCGCAATAGTCTGAGCCTCGCGTGGGGTTAACAACCGCAGCTTGATTGCCCTATCCGTTGATCACCATTTCGTCGGCCATTCCGCCTTTGCATGATTGATCACCATCTCCAATGTCGGGCAGACGATTCGGTTCGCAGTTATCCTCTCGTGCAGTAGAGCGCGCCAGAGTCGGGCCGCGAGATGCCGGCTACCCATCGAGTCCGACATATAGTGGACTCCGAGACGCTCGCGGTTCTTGGCGAGGCGCTGAGAAAGCCAGAGCAAGGGAGCATTGATCTCGCCGCGTCCCATTAACGGGTTTAGGTTGGTGTAAGCTGTGCCGATTACACTGGCGTGAATCGCTGCTCCTCCGGGGGAGGCGGAAATTTGGAAGGTATCGATCGTCAACCCAGTATTTAGGACATAATAGATCTTTCCCTTGGGGACGGCGTCGGTCGGTCCTGGTGAGATTTCCGGCGGAAGCGTCGTATGCTTCGGATTTGGGTCCGTTGACCAAAAGGCAATAGATTCGCCGCCGCCCAGGCCATGTGACGTCAACCCGGAAGACTTCAGAGTGATGACCGCGGGATTGCCTTGAGAAATTTGCACCGTTGGGTACGGCTCGACTTTCTTGCCGGGCAACCCGAGGTAGGACGGCTGTGCAGGCGGTGGAGGGGGAGGTGGACGCGGGGGCGGATCGAACATGCCATAGCGCTGAGCAATCCCAGGAACTTCAAGAAGCAGCAAGGCCATCAGGTGGCCGAGGAATGAGTGACCACTCGGGAACGATGGATGGCCCGGCGGACCGAACGGTGGCGCCAGCCCCGGACAGAGGAACGACGGCCGCACGCGCTTAAAGTACGCCTTGTAATATGAATACGCGATGTTGCCGATCGCGAGGCCGCAGTCGATGAGCTCGAGCGTCCAGGGAAATCGCACTGAGTTCGCTTGAATAAACGCGACGATGTAGTCAGGCCCGTTGTCTGCCTGCAGCTCGATTTCCGCAAGGTAGCGGTCACGATCATCCTGCATGAGTTGTTGCAGTTCCTCGATCTCACCGAGAATCACGCTCCAAGCCGCGTCTTTTGCCTGTTGCCATTTCACAGGGTCGACTTTCAATTCCGGATCAGGCTGCCAGGCAAGATCGAGCGGCTCCAACCAGTGGTTGGCGAGCAGATCACAACGCTCGAATCGCCAGAATTTACGACGATGCTTGCCAAACTCCCGGCCCGCCATGATGTAGGTACGCGATTGGTCGACCGACTTGAGCCACTCGGTTAGCTGCCGATCGAAGTGCAGCGTCCAGTATCGGAGCGCCGGATCCCAGTCGCCGGTCGTCCACTCGAGGAAGTCGTCCTTGTAATAAGGATTTACAACTTCGAACGGATAGGCGGGGTTGCCTGCATCATCCGGCGTGAAGTCGAGCGCCCAAGGTCGGAAGCGCAAATCCCATGGCGTTGCGTAATAACTGCGGCCTGTACCCGGTCCGGCTTCGGCGCCAGTTGACTGACGCCAACCTGCTCCCCCTCCGGCTCCTGCACCTGCCCCAGCACCAGCCCCAGCGCCTGCACCGGCCCCAGCGCCTGCACCCGCTCCCGCTCCAGCGCCTGCACCTGCCCCAGCGCCTGCACCTGCTCCGGCGCCTGCACCCGCTCCAGCACCTGCGCCCGCTCCGGCTCCTGCACCAGCACCCGCTCCCGCGCCTGCACCTAATGCCATCTCCAGCCCTCCCTCAATGCACTCTGCCCGTCTGGGCTAATTCGGTAGACCTGCTGCCAGCAACCCCGACTCGAGGCGTTTGAGATCGTCCTTTCGCTGCAACGGATACCAAGAGATGAACGTCGACACGCGAAAGGACGGTTCGATAGCGAGCAAGTCGCGCGCAACTACCCGCGCATCAGCCTCGTCGCCTGAAAGCGCGAGCGACGCAGCTAGCATTCGTAGGCAGGCGATGAACCGTGGATTCGCACGTCTGCTCTTCCGCAACCATGCAATTGCTTCAGCGTATCTTCCTGCTACGAACTCGGCAATTCCGCTCGTTATCCAAAAATAGAAGTTGAGCGGATCGAATGGATTAAACCGCCAAACGTTTTGCAGACGTTCTAGTGCTTCGTCGGGGCGCCCCAGGTACGACAGCGTCAATGCACTTAAGCCCCACGCAAACGCTGAATTTTGATTGAGCGCCAGCGCGCGATCAAAGAGGTCGATCGCCTCGTCCGGCTTTCTTCCGAGAAATGCAAGGACGTGTCCGCCAACAGTGAGCACGAACGGATCCTCGCCGTCGAGATCGATGGCACGCCGAGAAAGAACGAGCGCTCGCGCTGTGTCGGCGTCAGGATCGAGCGACCATCCTTCGCCGATGCGAAAATTGAGCCACCAGGCAAGGTAGGCGTATGCCTGCGGGTAAGAAGGATCGAGCTCAATCGCGCGTTCGAGCAGCTCGCCCGCTGTCTGATAGCTTTCGGGCGTAAAGAGATAAAGCAGAGCCAGCGCCTTGAGCACACAGTGATAGGCGTCAAGGCTTTCGGTTGGATGATCACGGACACGCGCCGCTTCTACTGCGCGCACACGCGGCTCAAGAGCGCCAAGAATGCTTGCGGCGATGCGATCCTGAAACTCAAACACATCATCGGTGGATCCCTCGAACCGCTCCGCCCAAATCGGACGATTGGCGGCGACGTCAATCAGTTCGCAGTTGATCCTCAGGCGTGTCTTCTGCCGTTGCACGGTGCCATCGAGGATATAGCGAACATCAAGTTCGCTGGCGACCTGACGTAGATCCGCCGTTCGGTCGCGATATCGCAGCGTTGAATTGCGCGCAATGACGTACAATCCCCGACTGCGCGACAACCCGGAGATGATTTCGTCGGTGATCCCGTCGCCAAAATATCTGTCATCTTCCGAGCCTCCGATCGTCCGAAATGGAAGGACCGCGACCGTCGGTCGTGATGACCACTGGAGATAGGGCTGCACAAACAGCTTGCTTTTCTTTTCTTCGGTCCACTCGACCGCGAACACACGAGTCGGCCGATTGATATTCTTCATCGGGGGTGTTCCGAGATCGTGGAACAAGACAGGCAACCGATTGATCACGTAGTCCCGCACGGTCCCCGTCACGACGATCTGTCCAGGTTCTGCGGCCTGATGGATTCGCGCGGCAATGTTGACGCCGTCCCCCTGCAAAATTCCGTCCTCGTCGATGACGTCCTCGATGTTGATTCCGATTCGCAACCGCAGGGCGAACGGATCATTCTCGCCTTGCGCGCCACGCTGTGCGCGTTGGGCGCGCTGGACGTCGGCCGCCCAGCGGACGGCGCTCACGACGCTTGGAAATTCCGCCAGCACAGCATCCCCCGCGATCTCAGCAATGCGTCCGCGGTGCCGGGCAGTGTGTGGCTCGATGATTTCGGTTCGCAGTTGTTTCCAACGGTGCAGGGTTTCCATTTCATCGACCGCCATCAAACGGGAAAAGCCCGCGATATCGGCAAAGGCGATGGCGGCGAGCCGACGGTTGATGATGGAGGGGGGAACGGGCGACGGTTCTAAGGGTAACACCGCTTGATTCATGAGAATGCCCATCAACCGGAGTACGCGAATTAGATCAGGTATGATAACAAAAGTTCCGTCATGAAAGCGACCCACCCTTAATCGGAATATGGATCGGCTGCTTTGCTTCCTGCGCGACGCTTTCGGTGACTTTGGCGCCAATGGACTGGCTCTGCTTCCGACACTGGGACTTGGCAAGGCTCCGCTGATCGCAGAAGTTGTGCAGATCCGTGCGCCTCGGACCACAGAGCGCCTTCCAGAGAGCACATCCGCGGACACTCGCGGACGTTGAGTGAGCCGGATGTTCTGCTGGTACAGCAGCCGGTACGGCATAAAATCGCGCATAAAAAACGCAGGTTATTCAGTTGCTTATCAGAGATAGACGGATTCCGCCCTGGCACATGTTGCATGTCGGCGAAGGCGCGCAGGCCGTTATCGGGAACGTGCAGCCGAGAAGCGAGGCTGGTGCGAATCAGGCGATAATCGAGCCTGAAGAGGCCCGACCGCTGAAGAGGTCGGGCAGCTTGGCGAAGCCAGTTAACGGGCGAGGTCAGGAGATATTTTTGGCACTTCCAGAAGCAGCAGCAAAAAAGTTCGCCTATCTCGGCGAGCTTAATCCCGAGCAGCGTTGTGCTGTGGAGCATTAAGGATTGCCGTCCCCTGCTGGTGGGAAGCGACTTTATGTCGCCTCCAACAGATCCGCCGCGGAGCTAAGGCGCCAAAAGCAAACGGGCCAATGGTCCGATACGCAGCCCCCGACAGCTCTGACCGAAGCACTTCCTCTTCACGCGCCGCGCCTCTCTTTTTGATCGCGAAAGACGATAAGGCGTCGGACATTCGAAGCTGGCCGACCTGCCGGCAATCAGTCTATTGGAAACTGAGCCACAACCCGTTCTGCCAAAATTGGCACGCAATATTTTGCGAAAAAGGCCTG
>Ga0207826_1000356_pt1 | contig 13051 bp, 18 predicted proteins | sample LuqExpMetageno80_FD_187837 | JGI IMG/M metagenome (GOLD analysis project Ga0207826, IMG submission 187837) | Tropical forest soil microbial communities from Luquillo Experimental Forest, Puerto Rico - Sample 80 (SPAdes) | ecosystem: Environmental > Terrestrial > Soil > Tropical forest ... | reverse complement strand
TCAACGCTTAGGTCGTCACTATCGACCTTCGTGCCGAACGTCGTTTCTCCCCGATTTGAGTTCGGCAATACTGCCCCGGCCCCCGGCCGGGGCTTTTTTCTGGAAATGAGTGCCCCGTCGCATTTAAGGCTATGAGCTCCCCGTGGTGCACTGATATTCAGAGAGCCGATGCTGGGCAGGCGCTATTTTTGTGGCATGAGCCATCTGACCCGCTCTGTCACATCGCATGCGGGGCCGGCTGTTCCGGCTACAACAAACTACCTTGCGCCAGTGGTCTATGCATGATTGACGTCGGACCGAGACGGTCACGCCCCAGCACGTCTGAAAAAAAGCAGAGCACTGCTCAGTAGAAAACAGCGTTGCACAGCGGGACTCCTGCGCATCGAGCCACGGTTAGTTTACTTTAGCCCCCGATATTTTAACGATTTCGGCCCAGCGAACAATCTCGCTATGAATATGCTCCGAGAATTGATCTGGAGTCGACGTTTTCACCTCAAATCCTGTTGGTTTGAGCCGCTGCTGCAGCGCCGTTGAGTTCATTGCTCGAACAAGATCGGCGTTTATGTTATGAACGATTTCAGTCGGCGTGCCAGCAGGAGCTAACAAGCCGAACCAGTTCGAAATCTCGTAGTCGGGATAGCCCGCCTCAGCGATCCTGCGCACCTCCGGCAAGAGGGGATGCCGTACTGGACCGGAGACTGCCAAAATCTTGAGCTTACCCGCTTCTTCAAGAGCGGCTACTCCGGCGATGCCTGTAAACATCGTTTCAACTTCCCCGGCCATCAATCCGTTCAGAGCGGGAGCTCCCCCACGATAGAGCACGTTCTGCATATCGACCTTGGCTTTCGATTTCAGAAGCTCCATCGCAAGATGATGAGGGCTTCCCACCCCGACCGAGGCATAGTTCAACTTTCCGGGGGTTTTGCGAGCTAGGTCTATCAACTCCTCGACGGTACTGACCGGCATCTTCGGCGAAACAACAAGCGCGTATTGATACGTCGCCATGAGCCCTACGGGAGCGAATGCCTTCTCGGGATCGTAAGGCATCGTTTGGTACAGGGCCTTGTTGCTGGCCAGAGGGCCGTCGCTGCCGAGTCCGAGCGTATAGCCATCGGGGGCTGCGCGAGCCACAGTTTCCAAGCCGAGCATTCCATTCGCACCGGCTCTGTTCTCGACGACGACCGGCTCTCCCCACATTTCACTCAGCTGTTGCGCCACGATGCGCGCGAGTATGTCGTTCTCGCCCCCGGCAGGATATGGCACGACAATCCGCACGATGCTGGTAGGATACTCCGCCGCCCAAGGAACGCCGCAAAGCGCCCACGACAACAGCGACACCAAGCCGAGCAATTCCAAATATCTCTTCAATGCTGCCTCCCTTCTTTGCTCGCCATCGGCGATCTCTATGGAACTGCTATGAACGATGGCTCCGTGCGGCCAAACCTGGAAAGAGACGCATCGCATTCGCGCTTTTGACGTTTGCCAGCGCGCTCTCGCTCAGACCGATGGTCGGAAGCTCCGATAACGTGAAGTCGATCTGTTGTTGGCGTGCAAATGGGATATCGGATCCAAACAGCAACTGATTGTCCGACACGAGTGTTCTCAAAGCAGCAAAAGTGTACGGATTCACCGATTGTGTGATGTCGTAATAGAAGCGTTGCAGAGCTGGAATTACGCGGGAAAAGCCACGCTGGCGAAAATCTGGATTAAGCTCGGAGAAAGTTGCAATTCGTCCCGCAAGATACGGAACGGCACCCCCGCCGTGCGTGAAAATAAACCGAATCTGCGGAAAAAGCTCAGGCACCCCGGCGTATAGCAAATTCACGATCGCGCGAGTCGTTTCCAGCGGATAATCGAGCGTGGATTCGGCCAAACAACAGACGGCACGTTATCTTCATGCGCGACGAGCAGTTCCGAGGAGGTGCCACCAACCCGCGTGCCTAGGAGGCGGGCGGGCGCACTTCGTCAACGTCTTCGAGTGTATGCTGGCCGACACCAGTCACATCATCATCACTCCGTGAACGTTCCCGCTACACTAGTCGCAAAACGATCGGCTGGCCCCGCATCGCAACAACTCAACTAAGGCGCCATATCGTGGCGGGGAACTCCAATAAATGCTCGGCTCTTAATCGGATAAAATAAGGCGGTTACTCGGATTCAAAACACCGTTCCGCACTATTGAGGTCCAGACAGTCTGCATGAGGGGCCTATGCAAACGATGAAAATCGCCTTCCATTGCCCGCAGTGCGGACAGAGCACATTGAAATCCGTTTCGGAGCTTGAAACGGCAGAGGAATTGGTCTGCCCATTCCCGGGATGCGGGCACCGCCTTGATTTTCGCCGCAAACGTTGGCAGGTCGCGCTGAGTGACGCAATCAATGCGGCTCGCCTGATCAAACCTCGATCGGACGGCCTAATAGTGATTAAGACGAGCGAACAAACACGAGTTGGCACGCCCGAACCTCATCTGCATTAAAATGAATCGGAGCTATTCTGAATGAGCGGCTCAGGTCAGCTTCGGTCATTAGCCGCCATTAGCCCGCCCCGCGTCTAGGTCCCAGGACAGCTGAACGGAGCGCTCGATCAAGGGACGTCGGCGCCAGCCTGACGTTGGTGTTTAGCATACCACCTTGGGCCAGGCCCTCGCATGTAGTGGCGTTCGGGACGATAGGGATCTCGAATACTTTGGACCAGTTTAAACCACTTTGTGATAATTACTCCCGTCTCGCGGCGACAGCGAAGCGGCATCGATAATGGTTGCACTTGCAACATGACGCCCTCCTCAATGCGGCTTGCCGAGAACGGAGGCAAAGGGGACTACGAAGATCTCGTCGCCGAGATCATCGCTGGCGTGCAAGAACCATTGGCGCCAATCTTCCAGACCCGGGGTAGTGATCAGTGACCGAACAACGCGTGCAGCACATTCACGCGCTTCAGCCAGATCGCACACGTCGGCACCGCATTGATCCATCAGCAACTGACGAGGATTGGAACAGTGAAAGTAGACTTGGGCCATGTCCTGCCTCCCACGAGAAGGGAATGCATGCTGTGGATAGCAGCGCTGACAACGCGAGAAAATTCAGATAACGCCCGTAAGGAGAGGTACGGAACGGTGCACGGCGGCGCGCGGTGTAGACCCCCTAGCCGCCCACATGCGTGTTCGAGAACGAGCTCATTGGTTGCGAACCATGCCCCTGCGGAAGCAGAGTGCGGACACCTGGAAGCCGACCGTGCGGCGCCTCAACTTTCCGAAATTGAGCGTGGAACTTTGCCGCCGCGGTTGCGAATCTTGCGGCGGACGTACCCTCCTGACGCCTCCTGTTGCCTAGGACGTGGAGGAAACTCGCCCGCTGAAAGTGCGCCGCACGCTCTTTGACTGGATCTGCTCTCAAAGCTCCAGCGGAAAGGTGCTAAGATGGCCTCAGCGCCAAAAAATATCGGAGAGGCCCGGGGTGCGAGTTGCGGTCGAGACACGGGAGCATTGCGGCAGGGAGGTGCCGCGCAAATTCCGTCTGAAGCAACGAGACGTAAGCGTTAGCGAACTGCTTGATCAGTGGTTCGGCTCCGATTACCGCTATTGCAAACTTCGAGGTAGCGACGATGCCATCTATATCTTGCGCGTCGACGAACCGCACGCCGGATGGCGCCTAGCATTCTATGCAAGCGTGCGAGCGCAGGCTGGAATACCATTGAGCGACTGGGCTCGTCCCCACCGAACCGCGATGTGAAATACATCGATAGCTGTTGTACGGCGAAAACGGACACGCCCAAGGCACCGTTAGCAAATACGTGGTTGCCGCAAACGCTATAGCTAACTCTTCGCCACAAACCTTTTGAGTGCTGAGCGAAACAAATGGCTAGTCCACTTCCAAGCCTTCTCACACGCATGAGTTATGGCGCTCGCCAAGTGCCGCGACTGGCTTGGTACGTTGGGCACAGTTTAGCCCTGCGCCGACTCTCCGAGGCAACGCGGCGCCAAGAGGGCAAGAAAGCGTGGCACCAGCCGCACACCGATTTGCCGGTGCCAGATCGTGGTCAAATTTACGCGGACATGGCTGATCTTTTTTTGCAAGACCTCGCCAATGTTGAGGCCGGAATCTACCCGGTCCCTGTCGATCATGACGGATCCTGGGGAGCCATACTGCGTCGGTCGCGGCTTTTCTTCGAGGATTTACCTGCCATTCACGAGCGGCGGAAGCACCGCGCTATATCCGAAGTCCTCACCGAAGAAACACGCGGAAAGAGGCCACGGTACTATCTGCAGAATTTCCACTTCCAATCAGGTGGTTGGCTGACGGATGAATCTGCTGAACGGTATGACATCCAGGTCGAAGTGCTCTTTAACGGTACGGCGAATGCTATCCGCCGGCAGGCTTTGCCGCAGCTTCGCGAAGTATTTGCTTCGTGCGATCAGCGCCTATTGAAGCTGCTTGATATAGGCTGCGGGACTGGCCGATTTCTTGATTCCGTCAAGCAGGTTTGGCCGCGACTGCCAATTTTTGGATTGGACCTGTCGGAAGCTTATATCCGGCGCGCGAAACGCGAGTTGAAGCGCTGGGGATGGACTCGCTTTGTCATCGGAAAAGCCGAAGCAATTCCGATACCTGATAACAGCATAGATGCTGTAAGCAGTGTTTTCTTATTCCATGAATTGCCGCCAAATGTACGGCGTCTGGTCTTTAGAGAATGCGCCAGAGTCCTTAAACGAGGTGGACGACTGGTGATCGTTGACTCTCTTCAGTGCGGCGACCGAGGTGACTATGATGGCATGTTAGAATTGTTTCCGCAGAATTATCATGAGCCGTATTATGAGAGTTATCTTAGAGAAGATTTTTCTGATATCGCTGCAGATTGTGGCCTGACGTATATTCGGACTATCAATGCGTTCGTTTCAAAGGTGATGGTGTTTGATAAGCTGTCACCAAAGCCGCTGTCTTCCCGTGCGCGGCATAGCCCGCCCAGAGTCTGACCGTCCATAGACAGCAATAATCTAAAGAACTGGGCCGCTATCACGCCCAGCGCCAGGTCGGAATAACAGCAGCATTGGCCGCGCTCGTGAAATGAGAACATTGCAAGAGTTGTGAGATCGTTAGCCCGGCTACGAAGACAATTCGCCATCGATTTTGCATGTGTCCCGCTCACGGCTTAGAGTACAAGTTGATACGCCAAACCGCGCGGCCCAGTTCAGCGGATCACTAGATCGCTCCGGAGAAGGTCTGCAAATGCGCGCCAACATCGCCTGTCTTGCTGCTTGCCTACTGTTCGTTGGTACGGTGCCAGGGTTGGCTGCAGACGCGCGCCGGGGTGAAGCTATAGCCGAGCGCTGGTGCTCCGAGTGCCATGTTGTTTCAGCCCGGCAGAGCCAGGGTAACACGCAAGCCCCGCCGTTTTCTGAAATCGCAGATCGGAAGAGCTTCGACGCTGGCAAGGTTGCCCTGTTCTTGCTTGCGCCGCATCCCCCGATGCAGGGCATGAACTTATCACGAAACGATGCTGCGGATTTGGCCGCTTACATTGCAAGCCAAGGCGAGTAAGCACTGCAATCTGGACGTAGCTCAAGGCCCGAGGGGTCAGACAAGGTGATTTGTGGCAGCGATATGAGGGCCGAAACGAAAGATGAGAGCGTGCCCGTGGTGCTTGTCCCTGGTCTGACCTGCACAGCCCGGCTCTTTAGCTTTCAAATCCCGGCGCTGTGGCAGTTCGGTCCGGTGACAATTGCCGATCATCGGCGTGACGACAGCGTGGAAAAGATTGCGCGTCGAATTTTGGCAACGGCGCCGCCGCACTTTGCTCTAGCTGGGCTGTCAATGGGCGGCTTCATTGCTTTCGAGATAATGCGGCAAGCGCCGGAGCGGGTCGCAAAACTGGCGCTACTTGATACTAGTGCGCGTCCTGACACACCGGAGCAGACGGAACGGCGGCGCGTGCTGATGAGACTGGCGAGCAAAGGGCGCTTCGAGGAGATCCCCGAACAGGCGTTTCCGCTTTACGTGCATCCCAACCGACACGGCGACGAAGCGCTGAAGGACATAGTGCGGGAGATGGCCGAGGCTACTGGCCTCGAGGCTTACCTGCGCCAGCAAGAGGCGATTTTGAGCCGTCCGGACTCGCGACCAAGCCTTGCCGCGATTTCCTGCCCAACGCTAGTCTTAGTCGGTGAGAGCGACGAGCCGACCCCGCCACCTCTCGCCCGCGAAATTGCTGAGGGTATACGAGGCTCGCGACTCATTGTGATCCCCGACAGCGGTCATCTCTCCACACTTGAAAGACCGGCAGCAGCGACAAAAGCGCTTGTCGAATGGCTACGCCTCTGACACAGAAGTTACTTCAGGTAAGCCGCCTTTAATTGCTCAACTAACCTCGTCTGGCAGCCGGATCGCGATTACATACGACTACGTTCGCGTTCCAGAGCCTTCCTCGCTCGCGTCATGCGCCCTGCGCTTGTCTGCCTTTGCGACGTGCTTCGTTGGCAACGTCTGGCCCGGGCCATCGCGCCATCGTAGGCACAATGCGTATCTGCCGGTATCTGGTCATTTAACGTCTCCTTTTGGCTTGACCGGTGGCCAATGTTTCGGTTCGGTCAGAAGCTGATTAGAAGCGCCATACTCCTTACGTCAATTCATGGCGCCATTAGCAGACGTGTCGAATTATGGACGGTAGCGTTGGGGGCCGCTCTTCTGGCTAATCCCCTCGCGACTGGCGCGCTATGACAGCGTTCGCTTCACGGATCGAGCGGCCTTCATCTCCGGTCCGTTCTAAACACTCGTTCGCCACTTTTGCCCAGAGTTCTTTGAGCTGTTCGGTAACCGCTTTGCGTGTGTGCCTCTCGGCATCACTCGGATTCCAAGGCATCAGATTCTCCGGAGTTTCTCGTTTGACGTCGCATTGTGTAATATCAGGGGCGTTTCTCTAACGACCACGCCTCGCGCTATTTTAGTAGGAACTTGAAAGAAAGAGAAAGCTTCAAAGCGATTGTAAGCTCTTGATGTATTACGCAGCATTTTTTCTGAATTGAGGGTGCATGCATTGACGCGATGCAACGGCTTTGGTCGGCATCAAAACACGGCAGAGAGAATGTCATGGGTTCAATCGGGTGAGTGCAGCTTGGTTGCGAAGGAGGATGTGCCGCGAGCTAGGTACGAACAATGGGGCTCAGTGAGTTCTGTCCAACCCCGAGTTCCACCGACGGTTTTCGGCCACTTATTTAGCTGGTTTTTTGAAATGACCCGCTGCTTCGCCATCGATGGAACCAGCATGCGGCACTCGGCTGCGGATCTGGAGCTTCTCCCCGTGTGAAAATGGATCAGTCCGTGCAAGGGCCAAAATCCGTGCCCATTGCACGGGGGCCCCGCGCTCAACTCGTCGGCCGACTTCTTTTCAGCCATGACATGAATCACGAACACAATCTTGGCCTTTCTCAAAGAGGTGCTGGCCTATTGGTAAGCATTCTTGATCAACCTCAAGGCGCTCAATTACGCAGTGAGTATAAAGATTGATATGGACCATCGCTTTTCAGGATCCGGAATGCCGACGCGGACAGACTTACTCTCTGGACAGTCGCCGCAATCGTTATTCTTTGTTTGGCGGTGGCCGCGCTTTCCTATTTGTTATGACCTGTAGGCTCCTAAACGGCCACGCTTTAAGCATCAGAAAGAAAGTTGAGATTGCGACCGGAACGAGCGCAACCAGTGTGGCGTCATACTGGTGAACCCCATGGGAGTTGGCCGATGTCTAAGTCCATTGCCGACAAGGCAGAGATAGCTCTCGAATATCCAGAGAAGCTGTATATCGGCACATTCGAGAACTCGTCAAAATTTGACGCGCATTTTGATTCAGAGGCCGTAGTGCTTACGCTTGACCGTCTTGGGGCCGATGATGTTCGCAAATCAATACATATGCACATCCACTTCGGCTTATTCGCTGATATACTGAAAGATCTTGCCTTGACGGTCGACCGCATCCCCAAAGATGATGTTCTGCATCGCACGCAGGTGCTCGAAGCTGTCGCTCAGCTCCATGCTGCACTTTTAGAGCGTTAGCTCACCGGAAGTCACGGTCTGACCTCGCTGGGGCAGCGCGATGGGATTGCGCAGTGGGGGTTCTAGAGGTTCCGCGCCGCCTCGAGGCCTATGATGAGTAGGACTCTGCTTCATTGGTTGGGACAAGACCCTGAACGGCTGCTTCTGAGCGGCTCTCGCGACGGCCATCGAAGCGTTGTAAATTATAGTGCTATTTCAATGCAGGCGTTCGCAGTGTTATTTCGACCGGCGCGACAAAAAGCGCAGGAGAATCTTTATAGGTCTTTATAAGAAAAACCTATAAAGAAAATCAGCGACGTATTCAGGATTTCGGCGCAAAATCTCCTGAATGCAAACCTGATCTATAAGACGCTCGCGACCCAAATCGACTAGATGCGCTCGCTTTTCATCGTTTGTTAGATGTGGGCCAATTCGTCTCGTCATCACCAAGACAAGTGTGTGGTCATTCATATCTAACCAGTAGGAGCATCGGACCAGTCTGTTGCTCCGGCTCTTTTTTGAGCAGGATCAACTTAGATGCGGACGTACTCTTGCGTATTGGTGAACTTCGCCCACTCGTACAGTCCAGCATTAGCGCTCCGCCAATTCGGCAGGGCCTCCATTCGCTCGCTCCACTCCCGTACATTGGGCCAAGCCGAAAAATTGCAGCCAATCAACTCACCCAAAGTTAGAATACCCGAGGCGAAGTAGTCCGCGATCGTTAGTTCCGCACCGCATAACCACTTTTTCCCATTGGCCAGCATGTGATCGTTCATTATGGATAGCAACTTCCGAGAGCCCGCTTGGCCAGTGGCGAGGAGAAGAGATTGAGCATTCGCGTCTTCCCATTTCACATGCGGAAGGACCTGCGGATAACACAGGCTATATCCGAAATTTCGGTACATTCCGGTATTGAACCAGTCCATCGCACTGTTCACGAGTGCGCGCGCTCGCAACGCTTTCGGGTACGTCGGCGAATCGATCAAGTCCGCCAAGTACTTCAGAATTGCCGAGGATTCGGTGAGCACAAAGTCTCCGTCCTGGAGAACAGGGACAGCACTATTCGGATTTATCGTTATGAATTCTGGCGAGTACTGTTGACCGGACATTAGATCGACAACGCGCTCTTCGACATCCATTCCGTGGTCCGCGATGAACATCGCGATGGGTCGACAGCCCGGTGATGCAGGAAAAGTGAAGAATTTCATTGCTTATTACCTCTGACTCGTGGTGCGATGACCCCATCTCATACCCAAGCGCGACGAGAGTGCAAGCGGAGCGCGCCTTTGCTGCCCCAATTCGGCATCCTGACGCTGATGTAAAGTTCTACAGAGTCCGCGGCGGTTTGGCGGCATCCTGCTCACTGCGGAGCTTTGAGCCAGTTTCGGACAACGGCAGCGTATGTGTGCGGCTGAATCGGGTTCGACGTGCGCGTCCCATACCCCATGGGCCTCTTCGCTAAGCGGATCGATGGTCGACGCGACGATCCGAGCGCTGGCTGGAAAGGACGTGGATTGTGGGTCACGTCCGGCAAATCGCACGCCTTTCCATGTTGAAGGCATCGACGCACCTGCACCGAGCGCTCCTGACACGACCCCCGAAACGCTGTCGAAGCCGCTGGTCATCCAGTTTCAACTCAGGCCAAATCCACTGGCGCACTGACGCGCCAAAGTACAAGATGATCCCTTTCGTGCTCGTCTAAAGGATTGACGTGAATTACTTTCGCATTTTCTATGTTGCGTAGCCGAATCCCCTCTTCGGTATTTTGTTGTCTGAACCTGCGGCGCAAGCGGAAACGTTACAGACGATCAGTGAGATCACAACCAGTTGCGCTTCCATTTTGCTCGCCCCGCTAGTGGTGTATGACGAGAAGGAGGCTGGAGGCGAAGGTGATCAGTATTATTGCGCGAGAGTATAGCGCACAGCTAATGTGATAAAAGATAAAGCTCCCTAAGGCTACGCCCGCAAGGGTGGCCACGAGCCACACAATGAGATCTTGCAGCAAAATGCCATTGTGAATGCCGCCCTTAAGCAGCAGCGCAAACGACGCAATTTGCATAGCAATGATATACGGCTGGATAATGCCGCGTTGTCCGTGACGGTCAAGCCCTTGGAGTGATAACCAGAAGGCAGGGATTACCGAGGACGCTCCGAATGCACCGGCGCATACGCCCCCACATGCACCCACGATCACGTCAATCGTGTGAGATCTGAATGCGAATCGAGGGCGCCGGACGAGAACACACAAGCTAGAGAGCGCAAGCAGTGCTCCGAAGCCGATCTTCATGGCGGCCGGACTTGCGAGTAATAGGAGAGTCGTGCCGATCGGAATGCACAACAGTCCAGGCAGTACAAGCGGCCAATGGAATCGATATTCGATGCTATCGCGCAACAGACCCATGCTGAAAAATTGGCCAGCCAACGAACAGATCGCGGTTAGCAGAACTGCCTGAGCCGGTTGATATTCAAGCAGCAGTAGTGGCCCGGCGATCACTGGAAATGCTACGCCCGTCGCGCCGGATACGGCCCCGGCCATCAAAACGCCGAATGCTAGCAGATCTGACTGCATGGCATCGAACTGTCCCAGCACTCTAGAGAAACCCGCCTATGAGCGTATTCAATGCTGGACGTCGGTTGGATGCTGCCATGGTTTTGATGGCGTTTATTGCAGAATCAAATTGTTCCTGCTGCCGTTGAATAATCCATTCGGTGACATCTCGCATTGAGATCACGTCTTTGATCTTTCCTTGCTCAGTGATAGGCAGGTGACGCAAGCCGGCAAGCCCCGAGACGACCGCACCCAAAAAGGTGGCGACAGCCATTAGTGCGAGGTGCTCCATGGCCTACTCTTCGGAAATAAGATGCCGATGTTCGTGAAGAAAACGCACTGCTTGCCGTCCTCGACTTTTATGCATAGCGGCCACTAATGTGCCGCCAATCCTGCCGAGGACATAACCAGCCCAGCGCAGCGGATGGCTAGCTCTCGAGCGTACTTGAACTTTAAAGCGTACCGGCCGATTCTGGCTGAATGCGTGTGACATAGCGATTCTCATCGATCGATATTGGGAACGGCGGATACCATCTGGGCTGACTGCGCGCTTGGTGTAGCGCGTCGCTTTCCGACGATCAGCACCGTTCGACCCTGAGCTGATCTGGAGCGCATCATTTGATATAGTGAAAATTGAGGCTTCTCCACCAGGTCAGGACCGGTATCGATCCTGATTGGTACCGCCGCGTACACAGCAGCGCCCGGCCCCGTGGGTGTTCACTCGCCGAGTTGAATCGAAGCGACGGAGATCGTGTCCTGCTTTTCCATCATCACCTTCGCTCCAGCAACGTGAGCGATGGCGAACAAGATCAGTACACTGGCGACTAAGGTTTTCTGTAGCGGTGACATGCTCGGCCCCACGATCGTCATTCACAAACCGCGCAATGCTTTTAATCAAATCGGCCTGGATTGACTTTGTTCGCCGTCTCAATTGCTTGTTGTGGCGTCTCAAAATGGTTTTAATCCGGAAATTAGACTGTCGATAAGGGTCGTGCGGCGCCCGTCATACCCTTGTTCAGCCCGACACCGCCCGGTATTTAGCGACCGAATCATTTCGTCTTCGGAAGACAGAACCTTTGTCCAAATCATCTGCCGGACAGACCAAGCTTTTTCTGCCCTATGGCCAGACGTCCGGCGAGGCCGCGTTTCAAAATTGGTCGGAAACCGTTGCCACCGTTTACGACCTGGATGTATCGCGTCAGGGCGTCAACGATTTCCGGTTCGGGTTTTCAGCCTGGCACTTTGGTTCGCTCGTCCTTGGCGTCAGCCAGAGCGATAGGATCAAGTTCTGGCGCTCGCCGCAGACGATCGCGCGCAGCGGTATCGATCACTATCTCGTCCAGGTTTACGAGCAGGGCAGCTTCAGGAGCCACGTCGAAGGCCAAGACATGGTCGTCGACACCGGCGACGTATGGATCGTAGACCTCTCCCGCTCGGTCAAAAACGATGATGTGTCGTTTCGCAGCACTAATCTAGCGATCCCGCGCAGTGTCCTGGCGCCGCTTCTGCGCGATCCGGACGCGGTGCATGGCATGAAGCTCTCGCCGAGCAGCGCAATAGGCCGGTTGCTTAGCCGGTATCTCATTGATCTTTCCAGACAAGCAAAAACGATGACGCCCGAAGAGGCAACCTTCCGTTGCGCGATCGACCGCTCACTTGATTGCCGGATGTGTCGGACCTTCCATAGAAGCCAAGCCGCTGGCGCGGCACGGCGTGGGCACCGCCGTGCTCGGCAACATAAAAGCCCATATCGAAATGGAGCTGCCCAACCGAGAGCTCGGGCCGGAATATCTTTGCAGGAGGTTCGCAGTCTCGCGGGCGACTCTCTACAGGCTGTTCAAACCCTACGACGGAGTCCAAGGCTATATTCGTCAGCGGCGGCTGGCGCGCTGTTTTCGTGAAATCGCGGCGCCCCAAAACATGTCGCGGCGGATTTCCGATATCGCTGGCCAATTGGGCTTCACGGACGGGGCATCATTCAGTCGCGCCTTTCGTGAGGCTTTTGGGATTTCTCCGACCGCGGCGCGAGAGGCTGGAAACAGCTTTTTGGCTACCTATAAAGTCAACGATCAGAACAACCGCGGCAGCGGCGAGCTCAGTGGTTGGCTGCAAGGCCTGATGAAGTATTAGATGGCGACATAGGTGGCGTCTGGACATTAAGGTGGTTGTCGGTGTCATCATGACCGGGGCTTCGCGGATCTGCTCGCTGGTGCAGAGTGGTCGATTATGTTCACTGGCCGGTAAAGCCGGTGAACCCCGCTAGAAGTTCGCAAGGAATAGCAGGCCAGCCGCGATGGTGGCCGGTACGACGCACGCGCCGAGGACTACCGACACAATCTCTGTTATTAGGAAAACGATTGGTATCGCGGCGAAGGCGTTCGCTGGTCACGTGGTAAGCAGATATTACTCGTCTGTTTTTCTATAGACCGCGCCATCAAACTTGTACGTATATTTCTTTGCGCTCGAAGTGCTCCAATTAGTGGTG
>Ga0207826_1000354_pt1 | contig 13102 bp, 6 predicted proteins | sample LuqExpMetageno80_FD_187837 | JGI IMG/M metagenome (GOLD analysis project Ga0207826, IMG submission 187837) | Tropical forest soil microbial communities from Luquillo Experimental Forest, Puerto Rico - Sample 80 (SPAdes) | ecosystem: Environmental > Terrestrial > Soil > Tropical forest ... | reverse complement strand
CGGGGCGAACGGCTGTAGCCGATGAAGTAGGTGCCGAATTCGCCGTGGCCTGGGCGGCCGAAAGGCATGTTGTCGCGAAGAATTTTGATTTCTACACCGTTTTCTTCGATGACGGTAAGAGCGTTGTGGGCGGAGGTAGGTTTGACTGAGTCGTCGAGTTCGATGTCGGAGACTTTCGTGCGGCCGATGACGCCTTCCTGCGCCTCAATCGGGAGAGCGTTCCACGCGTCGAGATTGTGGAGATATTTTTGAACAATGATATAACTGCCGCCAGAAAAGGCGGGATCTTCATCGCCAATGTAGACGGCGTAGTCGCTGGCGCTGCCGGTCGGATTTTCGGTACCGTCCACGAAACCGAGGAGATCCCGTTGGTCGAAGTAGCGGAAGCCGTGGACTTCGTCCGCTGTTGAAACGGCGCCCTCGAGTCGCAGCATGATTTGCGTGGCGAGTTCAAAGCAGAGGTCCATGCGTTTGGCACGAATGTGAAAGATCAGGTCTCCGGGCGTGGAGACTGCGTGTCGCGCGCCGGAGCGAATCTCTCGAAAGGGATGCAGCTCGGAGGGGCGAGGCCCACCGAAAAGGCGGTTCCAGGCGTCAGACCCGAAGCCCATGATGCAGGAGAGCGTTCCCTCGGGCTCGCGAAAGCCAACGGCTCGGAGCAGGGCGCTAAGGTCGCTGCAGAGCGAGAGAACTGCCGCGCGCTTTTCGTCTCCAGGGTTGATCGTGATGACCAAGAAAATTGCGGCGTGAGTGAGAGGCGAAGAAACAGGCTGGGAGACCGTCGCCGCGGTTGCAGATGGTTGGGCCTTGATGGGGTCGGAGGTCATGAGAATTCAACCTGTCGAGGCAAGAAATCGCCTTCGAAAAAATCGCGCCCACAGACGCGTCATCGGCGGACCGACAGCTTACCAAAGTCCGCGGAAAGAGGTCCACTGACGACCGACAGCCACCAACTTATGCACAAAATGTCAACAAAAGTGTCGTTTCATAGATTACTGAAGCGTTTATGATTTGCTCGCATGTTGGCGGATTGAGGACCGGGGTCCGCAGAACGCGAGAGAAACTGGCAGAATTGAGTGGTTCATGACAACGAATTGCCACAAGGAACCAGGGATCGGAAGGGCAGGATTCTTTTCTCTTGCCTTGGTGCTTATGATGTCCATTTGTGTTCGTGCAGCGCAGACCCAAACAGTGCCATCCGCATCCGCTTCGGCCGGCGGTTCCAACTCGCGGCCATGCAGCGCAAATCCCGTCTTGGCTCCGAGCAATAAAGGCAAGCATGCGCAGAAGTCCAAGCATCCTGTGCCGCCCGAACCCGCGCCGGCCTGCCTGGAGGTAAAGGGCGAAGGGATCGAAGTGCAGGAGTTCCTTCAGAACGCCGCGCGCGAACAACAGTGGCGCGTCGGGGAAAATCGCGCGTCTGAGGACACTTGGGCGTTCGTGCGTTACTTCAATCCGGATGAACTCGGCAAATATGCGGATACAAATGTTCTCAATGAAGCGGTCAAATTCACGAGCGGCAAGGCGGCCGTGCTCGTACGGACGTCCGACCTTGAAAATGGTTTTGTCCGAGTCCAGGTGACAGCGCATTTTCAAGGCAATGGAAAATCCACGGACAAGGTGTGGGCTCAACCCGGAAATGTGTGGCCGTTGAACTCTAAAGGAGCGTTGGAACAAGAGATTCTGAAGCCGCTGCAGAGCGAATACAAGTCCATAAACTGACTTGCACACCAGTGCGCGGCGCCCCAGACCGCGGTTGACCCTAGGTACAGCTTTCGTTACACTGCCCATCCCTGCTATTTCTATCGAGGTCTGACTTGCGGCACCCTAGGGTTGGGCTACCCAGCAGCGAAATGAAAATTTTTCCGATGCGACTCGGAGATACGTGTGCACTCAGGCACGCCGGGCAATAGCCAATTGACTCAGGCAGGAAAAAGAATAAGAGCGGCGGCCGGTTTTTTGGCGCTTGCCGCTTGCCTCTTTTGCGCACGGCCGGTATTTGCGCAGATTTCGCCCGGTCCGCTCGCGAAAGCACACGCTTCCCTTACGGGGACGACACAGTGCAACTCCTGCCATCAATTTGGCACGAGCACGCCTACCTTCCGATGCATGGACTGCCATAAAGAAATTGCCGACGATGTTGCCAAAAAGCACGGGTATCACGGGCTCATGGAGATGCGCAATCCTAACGGCAAGGACTGCGTGCGCTGCCACCTGGACCACAATGGCGAGAGTTTCAACCTTGTGCGCTGGGAGCCCTCGAAGGAAAAGTTCGATCACAAGCTGACCGGCTACAAACTGGAAGGCAAACACGCCGGTGTGGCTTGCGAGAAATGTCATACGCCGGAGCACATGCTTCCCAACCTAAGGGCGCTGATCAAATACAAGGACCCCGCCAAATCCTTCTTCGGGCAGTCGCCAGCCTGCACTCCCTGCCACGCCGATCCACACAAAGGGTCGCTCGGGAGCGAGTGCACGAAGTGCCACAACGTGGAAACGTGGAAGATGGGCAAAGAGAGCCAGTTTGACCACTCGAAAACCCGGTATCCGCTGGCGGGATTACACATCAAGGTGCCTTGCGACAAATGCCATAAGCCGGACACCCCGGGCGGACCGGTCCGCTACAAGGACATGAAGTTTGCCAACTGTATTGATTGCCACGTTGATCCGCACCGCGGCGAGTTCAAAAAACCTTGCGAGGGCTGTCATACCGTCAACGGCTGGAAAATCATGCTGCCCGGTTATGACTTTGATCACTCGAAGACCAAGTACCCTCTGCTCGGCAAGCATGCCGAGGTGGCTTGCAAGGCTTGCCATTTGAATGATGACTTCAAGAAGCAAATTCCCTTTGAGACTTGCAAGGACTGTCATACGCCCGATCCTCACAAGGGCCAATTCGACAATCGCCCGAGGAAAGGCGCCTGCGAAGAATGTCACAACGTCGACGGATGGAAGCCGTCTACGTTCGGCGCGAAGGAGCACGACAACTCGCGCTATCCCCTGAAGGGCAAACACATCAAGGTGGAATGTGCGAAGTGTCATATCCCGGCAGGTAAGGACACAATTTACAACGTCAAGTTTGAATTCTGCATGGATTGCCACAAGGATGCGCATGACAGCCAGTTTGTGGGCGCTCCCTATAAGAACCGCTGCGAAGACTGCCACACCGTGATGGACTGGCACCGCTCGACGTATACGGTTGCAAAACACCGCAACTCGAAATTCCCGCTTACCGGTGCGCACTCGGCGGTTGCCTGCGGCGATTGCCATAAGATCGGGGCCGCCGGGCGGACGGATAAGATCCTGCCTTTCAAATTTGAAGATCAAACCTGCACCGCGTGCCATAAGGACCCGCACAAGGGCGAATTCAACGATCGGATGGCGAAAAAGCGGGCGAATGGAACACCGCTCGGTTGTGAGGCTTGTCACTCCGTGAAGTCCTGGGCAGACATTAATGGCTTCGATCATGCAAAGACCAAGTTCCCGCTCCTAGGCGCTCATCGCACGGTTTCTTGCGGGCAATGCCACAAGGCGACGGCGGATCCCGATAAGAGGTTCAAGGGCACCCCGATGGAGTGCGAACCCTGTCACAAGGACGCTCACGACGGGCAGTTCATCGCCCAGGACGGCAAGACGCGCTGTGAGGACTGCCACACTGCGCAGCGGTGGGCTCCGTCGACATTCGACCATGACAAAACGCATTTGCCCTTGACCGGGGGTCACGCGGGCGTTGCGTGCACGAAATGTCATACCCAGACCAAGCAGATTGCGGAAAAGCAAATCGTGATCTACAAGAACTGTCCCACGAAGTGTATAGACTGCCATGGAAATAACCCCAAAATCATCGAAAACGCTCCCACGACGTGAGCGGCGGCTGAGGCAAAGCTGAGCCAGGCAAGGGTAGTACAGTCCTAGAACTATAGTACCTTGGTACGCCTGGCGTTGCCTCGAATGACCTTCCATGACTCTTTGATTTGGCACAAAGACATGATAAAGAATGCGTGTACGAATTGGCCGGAGTTCGCCGCGCCAGGCAACCAGCAAGACGAAGAATGCACCCTAGTGTTCGCCTCCCCAGCCCGAACGCTATGCCAGTACAGGAGTAATCATCGCAGGCAGGCTGACCGTGAACTGGCCGTGCGTACAGTTGTAAGGACCCGGTAAAATAAACACACTATGTTGCGAAATTCGACATATCCCCAGGGCGAATAGCCTCTCTACCCTGGGCGGGGAGTATCCTACGACAACCTTGCTCCAGTTCGCTCTCTGGGCATTTTTGGGTCTTCCGTCGTTGGGAACTACGGCCCCTGCTAGCTCTGGAACAGATGCCGCTCCTGAAAATCCCTCTGCCAGCGTCACTTGGCAGTTGCCGGCCCAAGGACAGTCACAATCCCAAAGAGACAAGGAAACCACGCGGAGCCCCCACGGGCCGCTGGCGATTCCGTGCGAGAACTGTCACACGGCGACGGGCTGGCGTCCGATCCGCGCGGTGCCGGAGTTTGATCACGACAAGACGAACTATCCGCTGCGCGGCATGCACGAAAAAGTGGCGTGCATTCAGTGCCACGTAAAACCGGTCTTCACCAACGTGGGAAAGAATTGCGCCGACTGCCACGCGGATATTCACCGCCGGCAGATGGGTTCGAATTGTGAGCAGTGCCACACCGTCAAGGGCTGGGACATTGCCGTGCAGCAGGTGAAGGATCACCAGAATCGCTTCCCGCTGTTTGGCGCGCACGCGGCCGTGCCCTGCGAGGAGTGCCACAAGGGAGCTGCGACGGGAATCTTCTACGGACTGTCGACGGCTTGCGAATCTTGCCACCTGAAAGAATGGCAGCAGACGACGAATCCGCCGCACCCGAGCGCGGGACCTGCTTTTGCGGCGAGCAACTGCCAGGGCTGCCACAATTTCGACAGTTGGCTCGGAGCGAAATTCGATCACAGCACCACGGGCTTTTTGCTGACGAATGGCCACGCGAATGTGCCCTGCGCTTCGTGCCACGTCAACAACAACTACAATTTGCAGATTGGGCCAAATGATTGCGGGAACGCGGGCTGCCACCTGACGACCTGGCAGCAGACCAACAACCCGCCGCACCCGCAGGCGGGACCGACCTTTGCGGCTTCGCTCTGCTCGACCTGCCACAATACGACGGCCTGGACGAACGTGACGTTCGATCACAGTACCACAGGCTTTTTGCTGACGAATGGCCACGCGAATGTGCCCTGCGCTTCGTGTCACGTCAACAACAACTACAATTTGCAGATCGCTCCGAACGCCTGCGGGAACGCCGGCTGCCACCTGACAACCTGGCAGCAGACCAACAACCCGGTGCACTCGACTTCCGGCCCTGCGTTCGCAGCGGCGAATTGCGCGAACTGCCACACGACGGTGGGCTGGGATGCCGCGTCGTTTGATCACAGCGTAACCGGGTTCACGCTGACGGGCACGCACATGTCGCCGAATCCGACGCCCTGCGCCTCGTGCCACGTCAACAACAACTACACGCTGAGCTCGACCGACTGCATGAGTTGCCACCAGCCGGCGTGGAACAGCACCCAGACGCTCGGCGGGAATGTGCCGAACCACGTCGCGGCGGGCTTCCCGTCGACGGCCTCGGCTTGCGCGAGTTGCCATCCGATCACCACGTGGTCGGCGGGGAAATTCGACCACAGCACCACGGGCTTTTTGCTGACGCAGGGACACGCCAACGTGCAGTGCGGCCTGTGTCACATCAACGGGAATTACAATCTGACGATTCAGCCGACCGATTGCGGGAACTCGGGCTGCCACCTGACCACCTGGCAGCAGACCAACAACCCGGTGCACTCGACGTCGGGCGCGGCGTTTGCGGCTTCGAACTGCGCGAAGTGCCATACAACGGCGGGGTGGGATGCCGCTTCGTTTGACCACAGCATCACCGGGTTCACGCTGACGGGCACGCATATGTCGCCGAGCCCGACACCCTGCGCTTCCTGCCACGCCAACAATAATTACACGCTGAATTCGACCGATTGCATGGGCTGCCACCAGCCGGCGTGGAACAGCACGCAGACCCTGGGCGGCAGCGTTCCGAACCACGTGGCGGCCAACTTCCCGACGACGGCCTCGGCGTGCGCGAGTTGCCACCCGATCACGACGTGGTCGGCCGGTCAATTCGACCACAGCACCACGGGCTTCCCGCTGACGAATTCGCACCAGATGGCGCCCGCAGGCAAAGTGACGGCCTGCTCGCAGTGCCACGTCGGCGGCAATTACACGCTATCGATTTCGCCGACCGACTGCGGGAACTCCGGTTGCCACCTGACCACCTGGCAGCAGACCAACAACCCGACACACCAGTCGGCGGGCACGGCGTTTGCGACTTCGAACTGCTCGACCTGCCACGACACGATCGCCTGGACCGATTCGACGTTCAACCACGCGGTGACCGGTTGGCCGCTGACGGGCAACCACCAGATGGCACCGGCAGGTGTGGTCACCGCTTGCACGCAGTGCCACGTCGGCAACAACTACAACTTCACGAGTGCGAACACGGATTGCTACGGCTGCCACCAGACGGATTGGAACAGCACGACCACGCTCGGCGGCAATGTTCCGAACCACGTGCAGGCGGGCTTCCCGACCTCGCAGTGCACGACCTGTCACGACACGATCAACTGGGCGGACGCAACGTTCAACCACAGCAACACCGGATTCCCGCTGATCAACTCGCACCAGATGGCGCCCGCGGGCAAAGTGACAGCCTGCGCGCAATGCCACCTCAACAATAACTATGCACTTTCGATTGCGCCGACCGACTGCGGAAATTCCGGATGTCACCTGACCGACTGGAACAATACCAACAATCCAACGCACTCCACGGCAGGCAGCGCCTTTGCGGCTTCGAACTGCTCCACTTGCCACGATACAATTGCCTGGACCGACACGACCGGCTTTAACCATGCCGTGACCGGCTGGCCGCTGACCGGAGCGCACCTGACGGGGACCTGCGTGTCGTGTCACGTCAACAACCAATATAATTTGACGAGCGCCAACACCGATTGCTATGGCTGCCACACGGCGGATTGGAACAGCACGCAGACGCTCGGCGGCAACGTCCCGAATCACGTGTCGGCCGGCTTCCCGACCTCGCAATGCTCCAACTGCCACAACACGACGACTTGGGCTACTTCCACGTTCGATCACAGCACCACGGGTTTCCCGCTGACCAACTCGCACCAGATGGCGCCGGCCGGCAAGGTAACGTCCTGCGGACAGTGCCATATCGGCAACAACTACTCCACTCTTGCAACTGCACCAACCGACTGCGGGAATTCCGGCTGCCATCTGACCGACTGGAACAACACGAACAATCCGACACACTCGACTGCGGGCACGGCCTTCGCTGCGGCCAACTGCTCCACCTGTCACGATAATATTGTCTGGACCGACAACACCTTTAATCATGCGGTCACGGGCTGGCCACTAACCGGAGCGCACCTGACGGGCACCTGCGTCTCCTGCCACGTTGGCAACAACTACAACTTCACGAGCGCCAACACCGATTGCTACGGCTGCCACACGGCGGATTGGAACAGCACCCAGACACTCGGCGGTACAATACCGAACCACGTCGCTCTGGCCTACCCGACCTCCCAGTGTTCGACCTGCCACGACACAACAGCATGGGTCGATGGAACGTTTAATCATGCTTCCACCGGCTTTACGCTGACCGGCGCACATCTCACGACGGCCTGCAACCTGTGCCATGTGAGCAACAACTACTCGCTAACTTCTACCAACACAGCTTGCTACGGCTGCCACCAGACGGATTGGAACAGCACGCAGACCCTAGGCGGTTCAGTCCCGAACCACGTCGCCGCCGGCTATCCAACGACCTGCGACACCTGCCACACGACGACCGCGTGGACAGGAGCAACCTTTAATCACACTTGGTTCCCGATCCCGCACCATAGTTCGGTCTGCGCGGATTGCCACCAAGTCTCGACCGACTACACGCAATTTACGTGTATCAATTGCCATACCGACACGAGTGCGCACCGACCCGGAATGTCCCATCCGAACGTTTGCAGCCCGTCCCCAACGTGCTGGTACGGAGCGACTCTCTGCTACAACTGCCATAAGAACGGTGGGGGCTAGAAATGCGTTTGAGTGTTGTTTTCGACCTGGCAGTGGTACTGTCAAGCTGCCTGGCCGCAGGTCTTTTCGGGGGATTGGCAGGAGCTCAGACTCTTGCACCGACACAGGAACCGACGCAGGAGTCGGGGTCAGCACCAAAGGCTGAGAAGCCCTCTGTTTTTCACGTAAAGTACATCTCGGATACAACGCTGTATATAGACGCCGGCCATAATGCCGGTTTGCAGGAAGGAATGAAGCTGTCGGTGGTGGAACCGCCGCCGGATGGCGTGGTTTCCGAGGGGATAAGGTATCGCGCCTATCCCCACGTAGCGGAGTTGAATGTGGTTTCAGTGGCTGACACGTCCGCAGTTTGCGATGTGCTTTCGACGAGCGGCGAGCTGAAAATCGGCCAAATTGCGTTTCTTACTCCCGGGAGTTTCGAGGACCGGCACTTGGCGGAGACGGCGCAGGAGACAGAAGATTATCCGATTCTCGTTGGCTTCACTTCGGGCGATCCGATCGACCAGGAGATGCGATCCTCGAAGGTGCCAAACCCTCTGATCGAGTCGCCGGTGGGGACAATGCGAGCGAGATTTGGATTTAGCTACGGGGGCATCCAGGAAGCGGGGATGAACTCTACGCAGTTAGGTCTGATGATAGACGCCGACCTGACCCATATTGGTGGGACGTACTGGAATTTCGCCGGGTTCTGGCGCGGTTATCTGAACACGAGCGCCACAAATGTTCCGGGAACGAACACGCAAACGCTGACGGACCTCATCAACCGCACCTACACGGTCGGCTTCACCTACCAGAGCCCGTATTCGCCCAACATCATCGGCATCGGAAGGTTGTATCTTCCCTGGGCACCGAGTTTGAGCACAATCGACGGCGGCTACTTCGGTCACAAAATTGGACGAATCACTACCGTGGGCGCTTTCGGTGGGTCCACCCCCAATCCCATTTCCTGGAGCTACAACCCAAATCAGAAGATCGGCGGGGCTTTCGTAAGCTTTCAGGACGGCGACTTCGACCACCTGCATTACGTGAGCACCGCGGGTGTAGCGGTAACGGCGATCAATTGGTCCGCGGCGCGGCAGTTTCTCTTTTTCGAAAACAACTTGAATTGGGGCCGGCATATCAGCGCCTACAGTTCCCTGCAGATAGATAACGCTAGGACCTCGCCATTGCCGGGGGGCGGCAGCAATCCGACCGGTATTTCGCAGACTTACAACTCTGTGCATTTTCAGCCCATCAAGCTGATCACTTTCGGCGTGAATTACAATTACTTCCGGAATCTGCCGACGTTCGATCCCCAGCTCATCGTCACCGGACTACTCAACCAGTACCTCTTCACGGGCCTGAGCGGCGACATTCGCCTGGAATTCCCAAAACATATCAGCGTTTATGCCAGCACGGGAAAGAGCCACGCGAGCACAGATACCAAGAGCTCCTGGAACCAGGCCTACGGCCTCACCTTTGGAAACCTTTTCAACACGGGTATATTCCTCGACGCCCACTACTCGAAGTTCGACAGCTCTTTTGGAAGCGGCCAGTACGAAGCCGCGTCGATTTCGAGGAACGTCACCGATAATCTGCGTCTCATGGTCCTCGGAGGTGAGCAGAAATTCAATTCCCCGCTGTCTTCCAACACCAATGCCAAGTTCGTAAACGGCACGATCGATTGGACATTCAGCCGGCGGTTTTTCTTTGAAGGAACGTATGGATGGTACCAGGGCAACAGTTTGAATTACACGCAGTGGTCGACAATGCTCGGGTATCGGTTTGGGGGTCTGCGGAAATGAGTACGTTTAAACCGCATAAGAAATTCTTTGTCGCCCTGCTCACCCTGCTGGCAGCGATCTTCGCTTGTACCGCGCTACTCCACGCACAATCGGCAAAAGCAACGACAGACGAGCCGGGCACACCGGCGATGGCCGCCGACCCGGCGTTCGTTGCCCGTGCAAACGATACGGTGGTCAGGGCACGCAAGCTGATTGACAACTTCTTCGAGGAAACTTCGAACGTCGTCTGCACCGAGGATGTGGCGCAGACCCTGGTCGCCAAGAATAATAAGCCGATGTACCGTGAAGAATCGGTCTTTGACTACCAGTTGCAGTCGAGCAGCCGGACCGGGTCTTTGCGGCTGTCGGAGAACCGCGAGGCCAAGAAGGCGGCCTTCCGGGATCCTAGCAAGACTTTGCTGATCACGAACGGCTTCGCAAGCATGCTCCTCGTCTTGCACCAGAATTACGAGACGAGCTATACCTTCGAGCCGCTGACCGAAGAAGTCATCGACGGCCGGACGCTTGTGAAGATCCACTTCAAGCCAGTGGCGGGAGCCTCCTCGCCGGCCGCCATACAGCTGCGCGGACGCAACTACCCCCTGCAACTCAAAGGCGATATCTGGATTGATCAGGAAAGCGGTTCGGTTGTAAAACTGGTGTCATCGCTCGACGAAGGCATGGACGACCTGGGACTTCACGACCTACGCAGCGAGATTCACTATTCCGTGGTGCAGTTTCATGATCCGGAAGAGTCGTACTGGATGCCAGCGTCTGCTATTATCGACGTAGAAACGCCCAAACAGCACTGGCGCAACATTCATCGATTCACGGACTACCGGAGATTCCGGGCCACCATCCAAGTTGAACTGGGGGGAGAGAAACACCAATGAGCGCGGAAGCTAGTGCACGCAGCAGTATTCTCGCGCGGGAGGACGTAGAGCGTGGCCACCGAATACGGTTGGTCCTCGCGTGGCTGCTGGCGCTTGCCATGTTGCTGGTCATTGCCGGGTATGGGCTCGACTATTACACGCTGAGCGCAACCGAAAGACCTTTTTCGGCGAAGCATGAAGCTTTGCGCCCCAGTGGCTCGATCGGCATCAAGCTGGGCATGTTTGGCGTTTTCCTGTTCTTCCTGATTTACCTGTATCCGTTGCGGAAAAAATGGGGCTGGCTGGGGCGCCAGGGAAATTCCCGCCATTGGTTGGACTTCCACGTCGTATTGGGAACAACGGCTCCGATCGTTATCGCTTTCCACTCGACTTTCAAATTTGGAAATATTGCGGGAATGGCTTTCTGGAGCATGCTTGCCGTTACCCTGTCGGGCTTCGTGGGGCGATATTTGTACTCACAGATACCACGCAACCTGAACGCAGCCGAACTCACGATGAAGGAAATGCGCGACATCGAAGAGGCGCTGCGCCTGGAGCTCGCGGAGCAGCGGTTGACCTTCGGACGGCGGATGGAAAAGCTTTACGACCTACCCACACCCCGGGATGTGGTCCACATGCCGATGGTGTTCGCTTTGGTGCAAATGATTCTTATCGATCTGAAGCGTCCCTTCCGCCTTTCCCTGCTGCGGCTACAGACGGGTGGAGTCTCGGCATGGCTCACTTCCTTGTGCGGTCTGCGGCGCACGCGCGATCTAAAATTAGAGCGTGCGATCCTGGTGGCCCGGAACCAAGCGGCCCTTGCGAAGAGAATCGTGTTTTTGTCGCGGACCCAGCAGGTCTTCAATCTGTGGCACGTTGTGCACCGCCCTTTCAGCTACGCGTTCGCCATCTTGGCGATTTTGCATATCGGTTTGGCCCTGTTCATGGGCTACCGGATATAGGTTGTTCCGGCAATGGATAATCTGATCTCATTTCTGATCGCTGCGGTTGTCATTGGATCCTTTCTTCTCTATTACCTCAGACAGGAAAAGAAGAAGGAGATTGCGGCGCTTGCGGCTTCGGAAAAGGGCAAGCTGCGCTCCGATGGTCCGCAATCGCAGCACCCACACATCGAAAACAACTATTGCATCGGCTGCGCGACCTGCACGATGGTTTGCCCTGAGGGCGATGTGCTGGGGATGATCGGCGGCAAGGCCATGATCATTAACGGGTACAAGTGTATCGGCCACGGCATTTGCGCGGATTCCTGTCCGGTTGGCGCGATTACGATGGTCCTTGCCAGCCCGAGCGTCGGCGCAAATCTCGCCACCCTGACGTCCGAACATGAGACCACGATCAAAAACTTGTTCATCATCGGCGAGCTTGGGGGATTAGCTCTCATCAAGAACGCCGTGAACCAGGGGCGCGGTTGCATCGATACGATTGTGGCGCGCATGGAAGCGAACAAGGGCGCGAAGCCTCTTCCCAACGTAGCGGATGTGCTTATTGTAGGAGCCGGTCCGGCCGGCTTGACCGCGTCGCTCCGCGCCATCGAGAAAAATCTAAATTACATCACGATTGAGGAATCAGAAATTGGCGGCACGGTCGCGAAATATCCGCGTCAGAAACTGGTTATGACCAGTCCGGTTGAGTTCCCGCTCTATGGAAAGTTCAAGAAGACGGAGTTGCCGAAGGAGAATTTGATCGATTTTTGGCTGAAGGTGATGAAGAGGGCTGACTTCAAGTGCCGGACGAATGAAAAGGTAGAGAACATCGTCAGGGAGCAAGACGGCACTTTCACCGTTTCGACCACCAAAGAAGAATACCGCGCCCGTTTCGTCGTTCTGGCAATCGGGAAGTCAGGAAGCCCGCGGAAACTGGGAGTGCCCGGGGAAGACTTGCCGAAGGTTATGTACCGGCTGATCGAAGCCGACCACTACGTGAACAAGAAAATTCTTGTGGTAGGCGGAGGCGACTCTGCGGTGGAAGCGGCGATGGGACTGGCACACCAAGTAGGAAATACAGTGACCGTTTCATACCGGCAGGGAGCCTTTTCGCGCATTAAGGATCGCAACGCCCAGCGCATTGAGGAATGCACTCGAAAAAACAAACTCAAGGTGCTTTTTAACTCGAACCCGGTCGAGTTTCGGCCCGACAGTGTGATTCTGGAAGTGGATGGCACCAAACAGACGCTCCCGAACGATTTCGTCTGGATCTTTGCGGGGGGAGAGCCGCCCACGGCGTTCCTGAAAAAAATTGGCGTTGGGTTCGGAGAACGCGATCTGACCGTCGAAGGGTCGCGCGAAGCAAAGGAATCGAAGAAC
>Ga0207826_1000353_pt1 | contig 13106 bp, 12 predicted proteins | sample LuqExpMetageno80_FD_187837 | JGI IMG/M metagenome (GOLD analysis project Ga0207826, IMG submission 187837) | Tropical forest soil microbial communities from Luquillo Experimental Forest, Puerto Rico - Sample 80 (SPAdes) | ecosystem: Environmental > Terrestrial > Soil > Tropical forest ... | reverse complement strand
AAATGGCAGGAAGCGCAAAAGCTTCTGACTGAATGTGAGAGAAGATTGCTGGCCCATCTACCGCCGCAACCCACCCGGGAATTGGCCGAAACCTTAAAGACGCTGATCAGTGCACATGGTAAAGGGGAGTCTCTTTGATCCTGGATATGAACTTTTCTGTCTGCTCATCGGGATGTGGAAGATGAAGAGCCTGAAACAACTCTGGGTATTGGCTCTCATTGTGGTGATGGTGTCCCTGGGGGGGTACCTCGCTTACGAGCACAGGACCCAAACGCCGCGGCAGGCGCCGGCGCCGGTATTTAAGCCCGAGACGCGGGTCCACCTCGACCACTCCGCTTACTTTACCCAAAAATTCACCAGCCCCCAAGAGGTCACCCGGGCCTGTCTGGAATGTCACCCCCAGGCAGCCCCGGACTTTATGAAGACCTCCCACTGGCAATGGGTCGGCCCCGAGGAGAAAATCCCGGGCCGGCCGGAACCCATGCGCATCGGCAAGCGCAACTTGCTCAATAATTTTTGTATCGGCATCGAGGGGAACTGGTCGGCCTGCACCAAGTGCCATGCCGGCTATGCCTGGGATAAGGCCGATTATGATTTTGCCAAGAAAGACAATATAGACTGTCTGGTGTGCCACGACTGGAGCGGCACCTATCTCAAGGGCCCCGCCGGCCTCCCCGATAAGAGGGTGGACCTGTTGGTGGTTGCCAAGAGTGTGGGCTATCCCAAACGGGAGAATTGCGGCACCTGTCACAACTTCGGCGGCGGCGGCGAGGCGGTGAAACACGGCGACCTGGACACCTCCCTGGATAACCCTTCCCCGGAAGTGGATGTGCATATGGGCAAGGCCGGCTTTCTCTGTATCGACTGCCACCACACCCAGCACCATCAAATCCCCGGCCGCGCCTTCTCGGTCAGTACCGGGAATGCCAACGGCATCGGTTGTACGGACTGTCACCAACAACCGCACCGGGATGAACGCCTGAACCTTCACCTGGCGCGGGTGGCCTGCGTGACCTGTCACATTCCCCAATTCGCCCGCAACATCCCTACCAAGATGGAATGGGATTGGAGCAAGGCCGGGGACAGCACCCGCCCCGAGGATCCCCATCACTACCTGAAGATCAAGGGTGAATTCACCTATGCCAACAATGTCGTTCCTGACTATTACTGGTTCAATCTCACGGTAAACCGGTATCTGGTGGGCGACAAAACCAATCCCCGCGGCCCCACTGACATCAACCGCCCCCTGGGCAGCAGGGATGACCCGGCGGCCCAGATCTGGCCGTTCAAAGTCCATAAAGCTAAACAACCCTTCGACAGAGTCAATGACTACCTGCTGCCAGTGGTGACTGCCGGGCCCGGGGGATATTGGCACGAATTCAACTGGAACAAGGCCGTGGCTTTGGGGGCAGGTCTCGCCGGGCTGAATTACAGCGGCCAGTACGGCTTTACGGAAACCCGCATGTATTGGCCGCTGACCCACGGTGTGGTCCCCAAGGCCCAGGCCCTGAGCTGCAGTGATTGTCACGGCGCCAACTCCCGCCTCAACTGGCAGGCGCTGGGTTACGAGCTCGATCCCATGAAAAAAGGAGGACAGGTGTGCTCCAGATGAGTCGAGCGGTTTGTTGCCTGATCTTCACAGCACTTCTGGTCCTCGGGGTCGCAACTGTGAGCCCGGCCGCCAGGCCCAACCCCATGCACCCGTCTTTTCAGTTGCTGGATGCCCAGGGCAATATCATCCGTCAGGCGGGGCTGGAACCGGACCAGAATAAAACCTGCGGCCAATGCCACGACACGACTTTCATTGCCGGTCACAACTTAGCGGCGCATCAGCAAAAGGGCCTCAGTTGCCTTGCTTGCCATTTTGAGTGTGACCGGGCCAGCGACTGCGGCAAAGTAACCTGGCCTGCTGAGGCCTTCGAGCCGGATGGCCTGCTGAAACGCCAGTGGCTGAAGATATCCAAACCTGCCTCCGCCAATTGCGGCACCTGCCACGGCCTGGTCACTCCCCCGGAAGGGCCGGTGGCGATACCCAGGGATTATCGGGCTGCCGCCTACCCTCTGAGCACCCAGGCCTCCGGACACGACCTGTTGACCCGTAGTGAGGGTGCGATCTTTTCCGGCCAGGAGGTCTCGGCATCTCTCCTCAATCTCGCCGGCAGACAGAATCTCCATTTCCCCTGGGATGTACATGCCCGCAAGATGCTGCAGTGCACCGACTGCCATTTTGCGCCCAACAATCCCCAGCATCACGGTACGCCAGCCAGCCCCGTCGCCTTATTGCGGGATGAACCCCGGCGGGAAAAGCTGAGCGAGTATTTGCAAAAACCCGATCACCGGCTCCTCACCGCCAGCTGCCAGACCTGTCACGACCCTATGAAAGGCCATGACTTCCTCCCCTATCCGGCCCGGCATTTCGAGATGGTGGCCTGTCAGTCCTGCCATATTCCCAGGCAGTGGGGCCCGGCCGAGCAGGTGGTCGATGCTACGCTCCTGGACGAATCCGGCAATCCCCTGGTGGCCTACCGGGGCTTCGGCGGCGAACCGGTCAACCTGAACACTGCTTATACCGGAGGCTCACTGCCGCCGCTATTGCCGGTAAAGCAAGCCGGCCAGGCCAATGGCTCCGTCCGCCTGGCGCCGGTCAACCCGGTAAGCCGCTGGTACTGGACCTCGGGTGACAGTAAGGAACCCCTGCCCCGTGAGGTCCTGCAGAAGGCCCTCCTGGCGAACGGGCATTACCGGCCCGAACTCATGGCCGCCCTTGATCGGAACCATGACGGCAAACTGGATCCTCGCGAACTCAGGTTGGACAGCGACTCCAAACGCCAGGCCGTGGAACAGTTGTTGGTGGCGGCCGGCGTCAAGAATCCCACCATCCGCGCCGAGGTGAGCCTTTACCCGATCAGCCACGGTGTGGCCGGGAAAAAAGAAGCGCTGTCTGATTGCGCTGCCTGTCACGGACCCGACTCCCGGCTGCAGGCCAGCGTCGTCTTGGCCTCTTTTGCTCCGGGGAGGAAGCCGCCGGTGCTGCCAGGCGATGCCCCGGTCGCCGGCCGGGTTAGCGTAGAACCCGGCGGGAAACTAGTCTTTAAGCCCGAACCCGGCATCCGGCAGACCTTTCAGGTTTTCGGTGCACCAGCTTCAAACTGGGCTTCAAACTGGACAGACCTGGTGGGGCTGCTCATGTTAATGGGCGTGGCCCTGGCGGTTACCGCCCATGCCGGCTATCGCCTGGTGACCAGGGGCCAGCGTCAGGAGCATCATGCTCCAGCTACCCGCCGGGAATATCTCTTCACGGCCTATGAGCGGCTCTGGCATTGGCTGATGGCCCTCTCTGTGCTGGCCCTCATCGTCACCGGCCTCCAAATCCATTTCCCCGGCCGGCTGCGCCTCCTCGGGGCCGCCAACGCCGTCGCCATCCATAACTTCTTTGCGGTGGTCCTGATGGCCAACGCCTTTCTGGCCCTGTTCTATTACCTGGCCAGCGCCGCCATCCGCCAATTTTTGCCTCGCCGGGAGGGGCTGGCGGAGGCGGTAACCCTGCAGACTAAGTATTATCTGAGCGACATTTTCAAGGGGTTGCCGACCCCCTTCCCGCGCTCCCCGGACCGCAAGCTCAATGCTTTGCAGCAAATCACCTATCTTTTCTTACTGAATGTCCTGTTCCCGTTTCAAATGATCACCGGCGCCCTGATCTGGCTGGTGGGCACCTACCCGGCCTTCGGCCCTGCCATCGGGGGCCTGGGTGTCGTCGCTCCGCTGCACAACCTGGGTTCCTGGATGTTTATCAGTTTTCTGGTGGCCCACATTTACCTTGCCACCACCGGGCACACGGTCATGGCCCACGTGCGGGGCATGGTGGAAGGCTATGAGGAAGTGGAAGTGCCTGATATGAGGGGAGGAGAAAGAATATGAACCGGGTTGCTCGTCCTTATCTGAACCCTTACGTGGGGGGGGCGCTCTTGGGAGTCCTGCTGTTTTTGACCTTTTTCATCACCGGCGGCGGTCTCGGCGCCTCGGGGGGCCTGACTCACGTGCTGGTAGCGGTGCTGGACGTCTTTGCCCCGGCCCATGTGGACCGGGTCGGGTACATGGCCGAATTGGCCGGCGGCAGCAAGAACGCCCTCAATAACTCCACCGTCTTTATGATCCTGGGTACGGTCCTGGGGGGGGCCTTGTCCGGTTGGCTAAACGGCCGCTTTAAGCTGGAAATCCGCAAAGGTCCACACCTCAGCGACGGCACCCGCCTGCTCCTGGCCTTTATCGGCGGCTTCATCATGGTTTACGGCGCCCGTATGGCCCGGGGCTGCACCTCAGGCCAGGCCTTGAGCGGCGGCGCTGTCCTTGCCGCCGGCAGTTGGGCCTTCATGTTTGCCGTCTTCGGCGGGGCCTATGGTCTGGCCTGGTTTTTACGCCGGCTCTGGAATTAACCCCTTCTGAAGCAAGGGACGGAGAGAATAATGGCTCCTTTGGCAAATCTCCTACATCCAGGCACCCTGGGGTATTTTCTGGTATTTCTGTTTATCGGCATGGGGTTTGGCGCCATCCTGGAGATGTCCGGTTTCGGCGATTCCCGAAAACTTGCGGCACAGTTCTATTTCAAAGATATGACCGTGCTCAAGGTGATGTTTACCGGCATTGCTGTGGCTTGCGTCCTGATCTTCCTATCCACCAGCCTGGGGCTCCTCAATTATGACCGGCTCTGGGTGAATCCCACCTATCTTTACCCGGAAATCGTCGGCGGCCTCATCATGGGCGTGGGCTTCATTATCGGCGGGTTCTGTCCGGGCACCTCCGTGGTGGCCGCCTCCACCCTCAAGTTGGACGGCATCCTCTTTGTGACCGGCGGCTTGTTCGGCGTCTGGGCCTTTGGAGAGAGCGTCGGCTCTTTTGAAGGCTTTTTTTATTCCTCTAATTATGGCCGCCTGACCCTCTACGACTGGCTGGAAATTTCCCCTGGTGTCGTGGTTTTGCTGGTAGTCCTCATGGCCCTGGTCATGTTTTATCTGGCCGAAATCGCCGAGGCCTATTTTGGCGAGCCGCCACGAAAAATCTCCTGGCTCCCCCAAAGCCCCCTGAAAATGTGGGCCGCCGCCGGGCTGGTGGCCGCCTGCGGTCTCATGCTGGTGCTGGGTCAGCCCACGCCTTTGGCCAAGTGGAACATCTTGCAGAACAACTGGTCCAAGGCCCTGGCAGATCGGGCGGCCTATGTTCATCCCGGAGAAGTGCTGGAACTGAAAAAGAATGCTTCCATCTACGTACGCATCTTGGATGTGCGTTCCGAAGCGGATTATAATCTCTTCCATATCGCCGGCGCCCAAAGGCTCGACCCAGCGGAGATTGCCAACGCCTCGGCGATGAGCCGGTTATCGTCGTTTCCGGACAACACGGTCTTGCTGCTGGTTTCCAACGGCGAGGAGGCCGCCACCCGGGCCTGGAAGGCCCTCAAGGCCAGCGGCGCCGTGAATCTCTATATCATCGAAGGCGGGATCAACAAATGGCTGGAGGTCTTCCCGCCGGAGCCCTGCCTACTGGCCGGAACGTCTGGTCAGCCGGCCGCTGCCGCCGACCAGTTGCACTTTGCTTTCCGCTATGCCGTGGGGACCCAGAGCCGGGCGGCCCATCCCGGATCCATCCGCTCCCAGCCCTGGTTGCAATGCCCGGAGATAACCCAGACAGACGCCGCCGCCGCGGCCTGGCTGCCGACCTCCAAATGGTTCGAGACCCCGGTGTATGTAAAAAAAGTAAAACTGCAGCGCAAAGTCGCCACCAAGGGCGGTTGCGGCTAACGCCGTTCATCTCCTTTAGCTGATCACCCCAGGTCACAGCATAAGGCCCTTGTATATCGAGGGCCTTATTCTTTGGTACCGGTGCATCGCCCCTCTTCATTAACCAAAAGTTGAGACCTCTGCGAAAATAATGTAGAACAGCCGCCCCCGGCTGTATATTGCAGGCGAGGGCGCCTGCTCTACAACATACTGATTTATTAAGAGAACTCTTGGTTGATGAAAGATTTTCGCAGAGGTCTCAAGTTACAGTTTGATGAAGAAAGCCTCCCGCCGATGAAAATCGGCTTGGGGGCCGGGGTGCGTCAGGGCCCAGTAAGTGATCTCGCCGTCCCGGTCCTTGATGACGGCTGAGATGGTCACATCCAGGGTCTGGGCAGCCGGGATGAGACCGGCCAGATCGACCTCCAGGGTTAGAAGGAGGGAGGCCGACCCTCTTTGGACAGTGAAGGGGAGGGAGGTTAAGGCTGGTTCCTCTGCCATCCCCTGGCGGTACCCCTGAAAGCTGTACACATTCCAGTGCCCGGCCGGCGAGAGGTTGATCTCCCAGTACCGGGGAGAGTTTTGCAAAGCGAGGAAGAACTCCAGGCAGGTTTCCTGCCACAGCCCCTCACGGCGGGCGGGGAATCCGGCCGGTTCGGGCAACTTCACGGCTGCGAGATCTCCCCGGAGTTCGTAACGCAGGCCCAGAATATGGCCCCGCCGGGCGATGCTGCCGGTAATTTTGAGGAGGAAGGAGGGGCGGCTTCCTGGAAAGGGCCGGAGGCTAAAGCTTTGGGCGGTCATGCCAGGTCCAGGATAATGCCTCGAATATCTCGGGCCTGGACTTCAATGCTTTGGGTGAGCTTGAACTGGACCAGAGCCCGGGCCAGATTGTGTTCAGGGTAACGGGCCTTGAAATAGACATCCCCCGCCAGATAATCGGTGAAGAACCGCAGTCCCAGCTCGAAGGCCAGGACGCGGATGCCGTCGTACAGGTAGGCGTAGTCCTGGTCGCTGAGGAAGTCCCGGGCCCAGGGGAGATAGCCTTTCAGGATAGCCCGGGCAATATCTGGTTCAAACCGCACCCGGTCCCAGGCTTCGGTTTCTTCTCCCAGGGGATTGCAGCCCGAGCGCAGGCAATCCCCGATATCGTAATGCACCAGCCCGGGTTTGACGGTGTCGAGGTCCACCAGGGCCACGGCCTCCCCGGTTTCGATATCCAGCATGACGTTATTGACCTTGGGATCGCCGTGGACAACCCGGGGCCGAAGCTTCCCCTGTTCTCTGGCGCTCTCGAGGACATAGGCCAGATCCCGGCGCTCATCCACAAATCCCAAACAATACTCTACCTCGGCGGACGGGGGCGCGTCTCTGGCCGCCCGGATTTCATCATAGTGCCTGAGGTAGCCAGGCGTCACATGAAATCCGGGAAGTGTGTCGGCCAGGCGGGAAGGGGAGAGGTCCGTCAGGAGACAGTGGAAGAGACCCAGGGCCTGGCCCACTTCTCTGCCGTGGTCCTGGTCCTTTATAATGTCGAAGGTGACGGCGCGGTCAATGAAACTGAGGGCCCGCCAGAAGGCCCCGGCCGCGTCCAATACGTGGTCCTGGCCGTCCCGGCTGAGGAGAACCTGGGGCACCTCAAAGCGGCGGCCGGGGCTGGGAGGCTGAAGCTTGAGGCGCTGGCGCACGTGCCCGGTTACGGCGGCGAGGTTCGCCATGACCAGCTCGGGTTGGCGAAACACCCCGGTATTGAGGCGCTGCAGAATAAACCGCTCCCCCGCTGGCTTCGGCTTCCCGGTTGGTGCGGCCCGGCCCACCGTCACCAGGAAGGTGTCATTGACATTGCCGCTGCCGTATTCCTTGACGTCCAAGACGACGCCCTGGGAGATAAAATGCTGGGCAACAGCAAGAAGGTGCTCCATGGTTGTGCCTCAGGTTGAGGAAGGGAGGCCAGGAGTCGCAGCCCTGGCCCTTCCCCAAGTTCCTAATCCTCTCCTTGAAGGCGCCGCACCACCCGTTCCTCCAGATCCTGGATAATGCCTTTCAGGGCATGGCCTTCCTGGATGGGGCCGGAGTTGTTCCAGCCGGCGACCAGGGCTTCCGCGGTTTTCCGCCGGAATACCTCGACACTGGTGGCCATCTCCTGCCAGAGGAGCAATTTCTGGAGGATATGCCGTTCCGGAGAGGAAAAATCTTTCTCCAGGTCGAAAGTTTCGCCTTTTTCTGTGGTGTAACGCATCGTGGCATTTTAAGATGTTCTGACCTCAAGGGCAATGGCATTCCGGGGTGTCCCTGGCCCCAGGTTCTTAAATGTAAGATATTCTAAGGGTGATGGCGGCGCGGGTTTTTCCTGATCTCTCGGAAACTTATGTGTTACCCAACCTGGGATGGGGGGAGCCGGTGGTGTATGCCGCGCTGGCGGCAGGGGAGGGGGCCCGGGAGTCTTTAGCCGCCCGGCTGATCGAAGCCCTGGCAAAACTATCGCCGGAGTGGGCCGGGGCCCTTGCTTGGGGAGTCCTGGTGTTGGACGCCGGCCCGCTTGGCCAACCGCTCCTCAGGCTCGGGGGGAAGCCCGGGCCGGGCCTTTCTTTCAGCGAAACCGGGGGCCTTCTCTGGGGCGCCACGACGGGGCAGGGAAAGATTGGGGTGGACGCCGCCCTGGAAAAGGACTTTGCTTCCCCCTATCCGTTCGCCCGGGCCTTTGGCCGGGAAGAATGGGATTGGGCCTGGCGGCACTGCCAGGGCCGGCCGGCCGCCGCTGCCGCCCTTTTGTGGGCCGCCAAAGAGGCGGCGGTCAAGGCCCTGGGAACCGGTTTTCATACCACGGACCCCCGGGATCTCGAGGTCGCTCTTCTCTGCCCCTCCGGGGAAGGGCTCCATCTCGAGGTGCGGGCCCGGGAGGCCGTGAGCGCCTGGGCCCGGCCCCTGGCCGCTGGCTGGCTGGCCCTGGCTGTAGTTTGAGGTGCCCTTGCTCCCAACAAGAGGTTGATTGAAGGTATTTTAAAAAGTGGAAGATAAATTTTCCCTAAATAGTGCGAAGATAATCCTCACCGCGATTTTTCTCAGCATCTATGTAATCGGTGCATCCGTGCAAGCCTTTTACGTCAACACGGATATTGACCAGGCCGATCAAGAAGATTACCTGTCCAGGGCCATGAGTTTAAAAACAGACCTGTTCAAGAACATGAGCGAAGGCAACCGCATGCCGCTGTATCCTTATCTGCTTTCCTTTCTCTATCATCCCGGCATGTCCATGGAAGAATATTTTCGAAGGGGGAAAATATTCAATATCATATTATCAATACTATTACTTTTTGCATTATATCTCATATTTAGAAGATATCTGGAAGGTCCGGAATCCAAGATACTCCTCCTTATCATTGGCTTCACCGTATTCATGCCTCGAGCCGGATACGTTCAATGTGAATTACCCTTTTACTTCCTGGTTTTCTGTGCATTTATCCTGTATTGGCGCGGTCTTGAGAGGCCCAGCTGGTGGGTGGCGGCATGCGCGGGTGTCCTGGCGGGCCTCAGTTATCTGACCAAGGGTTCTGCCCTTCCCGCGGTGGTTTGGTTCATTGGATGTTATCTCATCTTCAATATTACCGTACCGATCATTAAGAATATCTCAGATTATAGTAAGAAAAGGGAGATCTTACCGCAAAGACATATTCTCAGAAATATTGTCTTGCTTGTCGTTTTCATTTTGATATTTCTGGTGACGGTAAGCCCTTACATTAGTGTAAACAAACGAGTCTTTGGCCAATATTTTTATAATGTCAATTCTACCTTTTATATATGGTATGACTCCTGGAAGGAAGTGCAAGAAGGAACAAGAGCACATGGCGACCGTGCCGGTTGGCCGGCAATGCCGCGCCAGGAAATTCCTTCAGCAGAAAAATATCTGCGGGAGCATACTTTTTCACAAATAGCCGGCCGTTTAGGAGAAGGATTTATCTTCATTACTACAAATGCCTTGGGAGGATTTGGTTACGCTCAATATTTCTGCATATACTTTTTCATATGTATCTGGGCAATAGTAAAAAAATATGAAGCATTCCGGGCTTACCTTAATCGGGATAACCATTGGGCAGTAGCAATAAGTTTAGTATTGTACTTCTCCTTTTATTTTCTCTTATATATATTCGGCGCGGCAATATTTAAAGGCCCACGGCATCCCCTGGCCCAATATATCCCCGCCCTGTTCGTAATGTTCTATTTTCTATCAAGGTTCGGCTTTTCCCATTATTCTCAAAAGCTGAAGTGTCAATTCAATACGAGAGAAGTGCATATCGCCGTATTTTGTCTTCTGGTACTTGACTTGGCCTTCCAAATGCCGTATAAACTGTATAAGGTTTTTCTTGGTTGGTGACATTCAACAGCGACTCATATCTTAATGAGATTTTCTCGCAAATCCACGGGCGCGGTTCGAGGCAGTGCGCCTCGCCACCTTTGCTAATTTGACCCCTCTCCGTGGCCCTCTGTCGCTCTGTTTCTGGATAGTAGTATTTCCTGGTTTGAGGCGCTTATGTCACCCGAAAGGCCAGTGATCGTGGGCGGCGGCCCGGCCGGTATATCAGCCGCCAAGGCCCTTGCCGAGCACCAAATCCCCAGCCTCATCTTAGAAAAAGACCAACAGGTCGGCGGTCTGTGCAAGACCGTGGAATATCGCGGCTTTCGTTGTGATATCGGCGGTCACCGCTTTTTCACGAAAAATAAAGAAATCCAGGAGAGTTGGGAGAAAACCCTGGGCGAGGAGTTCCTGGTGCGCTCCCGCCTTTCCCGAATTTATTACCGGGCCAGGTTTTTCTACTACCCCCTGAGGATCGGGAACGCCTTGCTGGGGCTTGGCCCCATGGAATCGCTAAGAATCCTGTATAGCTATTTAAAATCCCACCTCTTTCCCATCAAGCCCGAATTGACCTTCGAGGATTGGGTCTCCAACCGCTTTGGCCAGGTCCTCTACAATATTTTTTTCAAGACCTATACCGAAAAGGTCTGGGGGATTCCCTGCACCACCCTGAGCGCTGACTGGGCGGCCCAGCGCATCCGCAACCTCTCCCTGGGCAGGGCCCTGCTCAATGCCGTGGGTGTGAGCAATGGCGGCAAGGTGGCCAGTCTCATTGATAATTTCCATTACCCACGCCTGGGTCCGGGGCAGATGTACGAAACCATGGCCGGCCAGGTGACTGCCAAGGGCGGCCAGGTCCGCCTCGGGCAAAATGTCGTGGAAATCCATCACGAACGGGATCGGGTAAAGGGAATTTTTAGTGTGACCGGGGAAGGGGGCCACCTGATACCGTGTTCCCATTGCTTTTCCAGCATGCCCATCACCGAGCTGGTTCAGAAGATGCGACCCCGGCCCCCCGATACGGTAATGGCTGCCGCCTTTTCTTTGAGATACCGCTCCCTCATCACGGTTAATCTGCTTTTTCATAATTCCACCACCTTGCCGGACAACTGGATATACCTGCACAGCCCCGAAGTCAGGGCAGGGCGGCTCCAGCTCTACCGCAATTGGAGTCCAGCCATGGTGCCTTCGGGCAACAACAGTTCCATCGGCTTCGAGTATTTCTGCTCTGAAGGGGATCAGCTGTGGCATGCCTCGGATGCCGATCTCATTCAGCAGGCCATTTGCGATTTGTCACATCTGGGTTTTTATAGCGAGCATGATGTCCGGGATGGCTTTGTCGTGCGCTACGCCAAGGCCTATCCGGTTTATGAAGATGGCTATGACCGGCATATTTCCACCATAAGGGCCTGGCTGTCGCAATTCTCCAACCTCTACTGCATCGGCAGATATGGCCAGTTCCGCTACAACAATATGGACCATTCCATGATGACCGGCATTCTGGCGGCTCGCCGTATGATGGGCATGGATGTCGATCCGTGGTCGGTCAATGCCGAGGGAGAATATTTAGAGGCGAGATAGAGGAATTAAGAGACTATTGATATTTTTGGGGAGAGGGCCAGATACCTGATGTCTCTGCCCTCCCCCCAAGCCCCCTCCCAACCCGCAGAGGGGGCTGGCAAGGCGAGGCTTGTGGCCTCGACTTGTCAGCCAAAAAGCTCTAGGCGGCTGGGAGAGGGGACAGAGGGGGCGACCCCGGGCCCCCTCCTCCCAGCTGACTTCTGCAAACTTCTCCCTACTTTTCCCGCATGACTGAGAGTCCCTGCCATTCCGGACGGGGGTCGGCTTGGTATTGTTGGGCCAGCAGCAGGTAGCGGTGGCTGTGGTGATCCTGGGGCCGTAGCCGTGAGGCCGAGGCAAAGGCCTGCGCGCTGTCTTCCCACTGACGCTGCCGCAACAGTTGCAGGCCCTGATGGTAGAGTTGGAGAAACCGCTCAAGATCAGGATCGGCAGGGGCTTTCCCCAGTAGTTCATAAATGGCCACGGGTTGCTTTTTGCCTTTGACTCTTACCAGGTCCAATTCCCTCAGAACAAATTGATCATCCAGGGCCTCAGCAGTGGAACGCCCCCCGCCGCGGCAGTGGCTATCTGGGGAATGTTGACCTCCACCCCGGCGGCGCCGATCATGGGCAGCTGCCTGTCCTTCTGGCCCAGGTGGCGGACCATGTTATAGGTGCTCACCTGGATCACGGTGGGCTCCAGGTCCTGGGGCGGCTCGGAACTCAACACCGTGGCCCCCACCTGCTTGAAATAAAAGCCCAGGACGGTGGGGGGGGTGCCCCGGCTGATCCTGTCTGCCAGCCGGCGGTCCTGGTCGGCGGCCTTTTGCTCTTCCTGGAAGCAGGCCATAACCTCCGCCGACCTGAGGCCACCCTGGGTCAGCTTTTGGCAAAGTCTCTCCAATGAGGCTGCTACGGTCGTATCGCTTTTCTCGGCAAAGATGATGTCCAGCCCGATGACCTTGGGCTGTTCCTCCTTTAAGCGCTGCATCCGTTTTGAGAAAACTTCCCTGGACCACGGCCAGCGGCCCAGGCTTTTCAAACTGTCGTCGTCAATGGCCACAATCGCCAGGTCTTGGCCCTCCGGGACCGCACCCGGTAGAGAAATTTGAGGTCGAGCAGTTTGAGTTCGATGAATTCGGTGATTTGCGGCCGGAAGAGTGACAGGGCGATGACCCCGAGGGTCAGGCCGGCCACCAGCAACCAGATAGCCCGGTGTGAAAAGGACCTGCGTCTGGCGGTTCCGGGTGAGCCCGGCGGTGGGTTTTCGAGGCTCATGATCAACACATACCACAAAGGGGGTTAGATTGACAAAATTATCCAGCCGGGTGGGCCCTGGTACAAAAAGCCGGCCAATTAATGTTTAAGAAATGAAACAGAACCGGGGAAAAAATCGGTATATTTTTATAAAGATATCAATGGGGT
>Ga0207826_1000349_pt1 | contig 13142 bp, 13 predicted proteins | sample LuqExpMetageno80_FD_187837 | JGI IMG/M metagenome (GOLD analysis project Ga0207826, IMG submission 187837) | Tropical forest soil microbial communities from Luquillo Experimental Forest, Puerto Rico - Sample 80 (SPAdes) | ecosystem: Environmental > Terrestrial > Soil > Tropical forest ... | reverse complement strand
TAACCTCTGACACGGACGCCTCCCTTAAAGTGGTGCTCAACACCTCCACTTTGGCACATCGATGCCGTCGGCGGGGCGTCCACCCCATCATAAAACCGCCCGTACCTGCTGGCGTAAGCGATATCCGCTTCGCCAAACGGGCGCACGAAAGGATAGCCAACAGATCGAACCACGCTCAGGTCGCCGCAGCCTTTGTGTGCGCCTCCTTCGTAACCATCCCCGGCGTGAACAGCTCCGTCAGGACCGGCCCAAGAAGCGAGGTAACGACCAGCAGCACCAGCACTGCGTTGAAGATCTCCTCGGGCAGCAAGCGCTGCCCGGCAGCATTGAGAGTGTTGTAGCCGACCAACGTGGCGGCGAGCGTGGCGGCAACCTGCGGCAGCGACACTGCCCACATCGTCAGGCTCGCCTGACGCCCGTAACCAAAGACGCGACCTGCGATTGCCGCTGCGATTCCCTTTCCGAAGATCAGAGAAAGAATCATGCCTGCAACCAGCCAGAAATAGTTGAAGATAGTCTGCTCTATCGCAACGGGAACAATCAGGAAGCCCACGACAATGAAAAAGATTGGAATGAAAAAAGCCTTGCCGACGAATTCCAGTTTTTCCTTCGCCGGATGGTCACTGACAGCGCCATTTACTGCCAATCCGGCCAAGAACGCGCCTACGATGTCTGGCAGGTTGATGAGATCCGCGAGCGCGCCAGCGACTGCCATGATGCCAAGCATCGTGACAAAATAGGCCGCCTCGTTATCCTGCAGCTTGTTCAAAAGCCAGGCACCGGCACGGCTTACTCCTATCAGTATCAGCGGCACGAAGATGACGACCTCAACGATCTGTACCGTAAGGCTCGATGGCGAGAAACCCGTCGTGTACATTGAAACGCAGATCCCGAAAATGACCAGCGACAAAGTGTCCGATACCATAGTGGCCCCGATCGTGACGACGATCGGCTCCAACCCGAGGGCGCCATAGCGCGTGAGGATCGGCATAGCGAGCAAAGTGTGCGATGCGAGCAGCGAGCCGATGACGATGGCGGGAATAATCCCATAGCCGAACGCCAGACCATATGCAGTGCCGAGCACCTGCGGCACGATGGTCGTGATGAGACCGAAAATGATGCTGCGGGTCTGTGCCTTACGAAAGAGTTTGAGGTCGAGCTCAAGCCCGACCCCAAACAACAGCAACAGCCTCCCAAGATCGCCAAAGAACTGGACGATCGGGTGATTCATCGGGGCGACGGCAAGAACATACGGCCCTAGAAGGATGCCGCAGGCGAGCAGGCCCACGAGCTCTGGAAGTCTGACACGGCGTGTGAGCGCTGGTACGCCCGCGATGATCGCCATGACAATCGCGAACTTTACCAGGTTCGGCAGGGCCACGGCGTGAGACCTGAACGCGTCAAGCCATTCCACGTCATTTGCTCCATGAGCGACACAGGTTTGCGTAGCACGTTGGTATTTATCGAGAACGCCTGACGTCTTTTCGAGCTGAGCTGATTCGCTTCACTTGCGCTCATTAACGCTTACCCCGCGCCGGATGACGACCGGCGCGGAGGTTGTCCGACTGCATCGGCGCCCCTAATGACACATCGCGGCTATACGACCGTGCGTGCCGCGCAATTCAGGGCGTTGCGATCGCGTTCCTCATCACCGGGAGGCCCAGCCGGCGTTGTAGTAACGCGGCAACAGCGTCGGCCGTCCGGTGACGTAACTGTAATTGGCGTACCCGCCATAAGAGCTGGCAGGATAGGCAGCCGCATACGAGCCATAGCCACCGTAATAGCCGCCAGAATAACCAGCAGTGTACGCGCCGTAGTAGCGCGGGACCAGCGTCGGCCGTCCGGTGACGTAGCTGCGGTTGGCGTAGCCACCGTAATAGCTGGCAGGATAGCCAGCATTATACGCGACGACGCCGGCCGTCGGTGCAGCCGCATAACTTGGCCCGCCGCTGGAAATAAATTGCCTGCTGGAATAGCCCTTGGTGCCCATCCATGCCACGCGACACCATGAAGGGCCGCACTTCAGTACGCGTACAGCAGAGCCTGCCGGCATCCAGTCGATGACGCTGTAACCGATGCCGGGTCCGCTGCGCACATTAAGATTATCGGTAACTGTTGCTGCCGAGACCGCACCCGTAGAGAGCAGCAGGGCGCCCACGGTGAGTGAGAGAGCCTTCGTTTGCATGTTACGTCTCCTAGGTTCAAGAGCACGGTGAGTTTAGGGAATAGGATCTAAGGCGCGTCTTGTTATTTGCGTTCTCCCTTGCCGTTAGTTTATTGGCCGCCGCCCACGGTTCGTGCCATGACATCGAGGCATCCTGGGCTGAGTTGCGTGTGGTGAGCCAGTAAACAAGCCTCAATTCTGCCCTCGCCAGGCTGCACGTTTGCACAAATCGATGCGATGTCGGCGCGACATTGGCTGGCGACGGTCGCAGCTCCGATCAACACGACTTGGCACGGTCGGGTGAGGTCCGCGAGATGCGAGTTAAGGCAGGATCTGATGGCTCCGCCACCCGGCGCTACATCTCCACACGCTGCCCTAATATCCGCGGCACATTCTTTTATAAGTTGTTGTTGCGCCGTCGCATATGTTGTCGATAGCAACACAACGGTTGCGATTGCAACAATACCTCTTACCATAGGGTCCTCCAGACGGTTTCACTGAAACGCTCCCCCGAAGGAATCCCCATCAAATCGTAGCAATACGCCACAATCTTGCATTGATTTAGCTCATTGGTGTTGTCCGCTGACAGCTCAACAAGAATATCTCCGACTCGAACATGTACAAATTCCGTGCGACCACATGCCGGTGAATTGCGACCCGACTGCCGGCGTTAAAACGAGGCATTGCCGTATTCAAATAATTACGGAATCGAACCAAGCCGCGATGCGCCACGAACAACAGAGATGACGGAGCCAGCTCGGCTACGGCCGGCTCAGTCGAGCGCCATAGGCAAAAACTATCAAAGTCGCCATTGGGAACAACCGAGCTGAGATCGTAAAAGTAAGAGTCGAGAGACTGAGGGGTCAAATAATACCAGCCGGTCGACAACTAGCATTAGGGTCGGGGGCGACTCCTATGGCTTATGATTTTAGCGATCCAAAATATTGGTTCGATCGCGCGGAAGAAATGCGCGCCGAAGCCCGCCTGATGCAAGACTTGAACAATAGGAAGATCATGTTGCGCATTGCCGCCGACTACGAGCGACTAGGCCGGCTGGCTGTGGAACGCGGAAAAACAGCATGAAAGTGCGAGGCGGCGCGTCACCGCGAACACATTGCGGGTTCGCCTTGGCGAACAAGGGCCAGCCGACGAAGGCGTCTATGAGTCACGCCCCTTGCACCCGCGTCCCCAGGCCCCTGCTCCCAAATCCAAAGGGACCGGCCTTTCGACCGGCCCCCCTGACGTAGCCCTCGACCCCGGCTAGCTGACCAGTTGCCGTTTCTTGGCGAGTGCCAGCACAGTCGCATTTTCAACTTCGATACGCTCGTCCACACCTATGAAAAAGGGATCAGCCATGGGCTGGCCCCTTTGATGCCTTCCATGAGTCTACTTATTCGTCTTCTTCAGCCTCCAAGCGGCGCCGGTCCATGGCATCACGCATGTCGTGGACCACAAAGATTGCGAGTGCGGCCATGCGCTTCCTCTGTTCGGGACTAAGCGTTTTGTAGAGGGGCTCCCAGGCCTCGGCGAGCTTATTCAAGTCGGCAGATCGTTGAGCCAATGCCTCCGCGCGCCGTTGCATAAAGGCGATCGGATCGCGATTTTCCAAGACTTCGATACGACTCTCGTCGGCTCGTTTACCCACCGTCTCTACGATCTTTGCAAGTCGGGCTTGCCGATTTTCCGCTCTGGCCCGAATTGCGCTTTCGACAGGTGGCCAGAGTTTCGTCTGATCGGGAGTCATCTGCAATGCGGCTTTGATCAGATCGATTCGCAGGTCGGTCAGTTTCTTCAAGTCCGCTGCGCTTGGGTGATCCGATTGTGCTGTAGTAGCCGTTTGGGCGTAGGCAAGTGGGGACGCTGTCACAAACAGCGCGGTCGCTACGGCCGCTGTTAATTTTAACATCGGCGACCTCCTCGGTGAGTTGCCCCCCGAAGTCGCGCAGATACGATAAAAGCGCCGCTCTGCACAAGCCAGAAATCGTCCAAACAGACCAAACAATTCACATGAGAAGATGTGGCAATCCTGCGATTACGAAATTCGTTGCAGGCGTGATCGCCTTGTCGAATAGGCGCAGGCCGTCATCACGAATGAGTCTGTCCCCCGAAACGAAAAAGGGCCCCGGCGGAGGTTCATGCCGGGGCCGAGTGGAGTGGGCATCAGGGGAGCCGGGAACCCTGAAGCTCAAACCAGCTTACCCGCATCACCGACCGTCGCTCGTCAACTGTCCGTGTATATGCTTCGGTGAGGCAAAGCCGCCCTCCTCTCGACGGAGACTGGGCCATCCCAAATGCAGATATCGCCCGAAGCAGACAGTGCGCTGCAGGGTTATCGGCTTTTGCGCCCATGCCAACAATCACAGGCAGTGCGTGGCGCACCAATGCGGAACGCCACTGCTCTCCTGAAGATCATTCTACTTCTTAGATGGAAGTTTGTGACCGCTCGCCGCGAATGCTTTCTCGAATGGCGTATTCGCGCCGTCGCCTGCGGGATTCACGTGGCAGCGACCGCACGGCAGCTTGGTCTGCGCGGCGTAGGCCGGGGTCGCTTTCGCTGGTCGGAAGGTAACTGAAGCTATGCCTCCGACGAGAAACACAACCGCGATTGCGTCGAAGCAAATATTTCGCAGAGCGCGCCGCCGTTGAAAATGAACATCGGTTCATGCGGTTATCAAACCTTCGTCAATTACGCGCCCCATTGAGTCACATCAATGGCCGTACTCTCAACGCGCGCGTAAAAGAAACTCAGCGGGGGGCTGAACGTGAGAGCGCCCATGCTAAACAGAGCACAACTGGTCCAATTTGGGCTCGCTACGGCTGTTGGCCTTGCGGGTCTATTCGTCAATCCCGTCAACTGGTCATCGCCGCAGAACGCCAGTTTGATCACGCAGGCTCAGGCGGAAATCGGCCGTCCGCTCACGCCCGGAAGCATAGCAGGCGTAAACAGAAGAGTTCACCGTCGGGCGGCGCGCCGAGCCTACTATGGCGCCGGCTATGGGGCTGGCGGCTATTACGGCGCTTATGGCGGCTACCCTAGCGCCTATTACCGCTCTTATGCCGCTTACCCTGGCGGCTATTACGGCGCTTATGCCGCTTACCCGGGCGGCTATTACGGCGGCTACGCCAACCGCAGCTACGTCACCGGAAGGCGGACGCTGATTCCGCGCAACTACGGCGGCTGGGGCTGGGGGTGGTGAGGAACGCGATCGCAACGCCTTGAATCGTGCGGCACGCACGGTCGCATAACCCCGACGGCCATTAGGGGCGCCGATGCAATCGAAGAACCTCCGCGCCGGTCGTCATCCGGCGCGGGGTAAGTGTCACTGTCGGCAGGGGGAAATTCGTATGCTTTCTTTGAGAAGCCCGTATTCGCATATGTTGCAATCTGTGACGCGCGCCTGCCCTCTTCAGAAAGGCCCTGAGCCCCAAATCAAAAAGACCGACCTTTCGCCCGGTCCCTTGATCAGAATGATTTAGCCTGCCCCTTTCGGCCTATCTCTACCCATAGAGGCAATGAGACCCTTTGGGCTGCGTCTGCTAGCGGCGCAGAGAAGCCACCCGCACAATCATTTAAGAAGAGACGCTTTTGAACCGATCGGTGATTGCTTTGGTCGCGGTCTCGCCGAGATCCTTTGCTTGTTCGTTCAAAGTTTGTAATTGCGTCTGCATGAATTCTGTCTGAATCCGCACAGCATCTTGGATATCTTTCGCCGAAATCAGTTTCCGTGCGTATTCAAAAGCTGTTGCGATATTTTTCTCAAGATTGTTTTGGATTTTTTCGCTCAATTCCGTTTTCCCCCAGGGCGTGTTCGATATACCTTTTTGAACGAATTCAAGATAGTTCTGCATTGCTTTAGCAGATTGCTCAATATTCTGTGAAACTATCGCAGTCACACCCTCAAATTGTTTGTCGCCTTTTTCCATGAGTTCCTCCCAGGAACATGCGCCGTTGCGCGCGCTCTTTTTTAAAGCGAAAAGATTTTACACACGAAAATAAACGACCGCACGTGATTCAAATCAACGACGGCACAATTTTTCGCCATCTAGTCCTACCGAAAACATACAAAAGAGGGCTTCTAGGCCAGGACTCTTCGGTCAAAAGGCGACCTTTTTGCAGTGCAATCGTCTTGTCCGCTTTACCCCCGAGAGCGGACAGCGAACCAAACAAAACAATCAGCAAAAGCTCCATATTTGCCGCGACCCGCTCGCCCTTTAGTGTGTGTGCCGCTCGTTCATTCTCATTCAACCGGGCCGGTGCAGCGTGCCCTGGCGGAAACGGACCTCGGGCTTGGAGCGGGCTACTATGCTCACGCTATCATGACGCTCGCCCCGTGAGCCCGAACGGCTGCCGGAACGCGCTTCCCGAAGAAGGGAATGGTGAGCCGCTGCACTTTTGAGTAATATCAAATAATTCGCAGATCACCGCCGTTGAAAGCGGATATTGGTTGATGCGGTTATAAAATCTTTGCCAATTGCGCGCCAGTGCGAGTCATCATCCGCTCTACGCCGGGAAGCGAACTTATCGACGATCATTGCGTTGTTCGCCTACCGGCCATAAGCGGTCACGAAGGATGTAGGAGGAGCAGAAATGATCAGGTTGATGACTGTTGCTGGCTTCGCCTTGTTGGTCGCACCATCGGCGCAAAGTATGACGCTTGCGCCAATTCCCCAACCGGACGGCATGATCACGCAAGTCGCTTTCGGCTGCGGTCCAGGCATGACCCGAGTCAACGGTGTTTGCATGGCAAGAAGCGCCATCCGACAGGCACGCCGCGCCTACTATGGCACTGGTGCCTATTATGGCGCCGGCTATGGCGGCTATTACGGCGCTTATGCACCTTACGTTTATCCCGCTTTAGCCGACCGCTCTTACGGCGCTCATGGCAGCTACGCCAACCGCAGCTACGTCACCGGACGCCCAACGGTGTTGCCGCGCTACTACAATGCCGGCTGGGGCTGGGGCTGGGGGTGGTGAGGAACGCGATCTGAATCGTGCGGCACGCACGGTCACATAACCACCACGTGCCAATAGGGGCGCTGATGCAGTCGGAAAACCTCCGCGCCGGTCACCATCCGGCGCGGGGCGTTGACCCGGATCAATGACCCACTCCCCTCGTCTCGGTCGACAATCCGGTGCCGTGACATTTGCGCGAGTAACGCCTGTGCGAAATCGCGAGGGGGCTTTCTAATGCTGCAAAATCTTTGCCGAGCGCTAGCCTTCGGTAGCGCTCTATTCGCCGCGACCGCCAGCTTCGCAGAGGACCGTCCGGATCAAATTGTTATTCGTTACGCTCCAGTAACGGAGCCGCAGCTTCAACCAATCGCGGAATACGTAAAAAAAGCTCACGCGCTCGAAAAAGCGCAAATCCTCCTCAAACCATTGCGGCTGCCGCGTCCTCTAAAGATCGAAATGAGAGGATGCCAAGGTGAGATTAACTCCTGGTATGAAGACGACGTTGTGACGATTTGCTACGAATTTTTGGATGACATCTGGAAACATGCGCCGCGGGAAACGACCCCTGCAGGTGTCGCTCCGATTGATGCGGTGGTGGGACCTTACGTAGACGTCGTTTTTCACGAAGTTGGGCACGCGATTTTCGACTACCTTGCAATTCCCCTGTTCGGGCGCGAGGAAGATGCGGCCGACGAGATATCGGTCTACTTGACCCTCAAATTCCCGAAGGCGGATGCGCACCGTTTGATTTTGGGAAATGCCTATCAATACAGGTCCGATCTTGTCGGCCATAAGCTGCCGCTGTCGCTCGAGAAATTCGCCAACGAGCATGAATTGGGGGCTCAACGCTTCTTCAATGTGCTTTGCTTGGCCTATGGTTACGATCCGAAGCTGTTCGGCGATGTCCTCAAGAAAGGCTACCTGCCGGCCGAGCGCGCGGACGACTGCGAGGACGAGTATAAGCAATTGAACTACGCCTTCGATAAATTGATCAGGCCGCACATCGATCAGCAATTGGCAAAGCAGATCTATGAGGCCGCTTGGCTTCCTCCGACGACGATGCGGCCTCCACGTAGGCTGGGGCGACACTCAAGGCCCGCATCCGCAAAATAGAAAGCGCTGCCTGGCCGCAGGGCGTAGCGCCTCGGCTTCCCGCTTGGCCTTTGTCGCAGTGCCTCTTCGGTGCAGCGCCTCAAAGTGGCGCGCGAACATACCTACAGCTTCGCTGCGGCACTACTCCGCCATCACATGCCCACCAGTCTTGTTGATTCCTCTTCCCTACAAATAGAGAGGCCGCTCTCTTCGGGGGGAAGGGGGATGAGCGGCCTCCCGCTCGCTATGGGCGGCCCTGATGACTCCGCCCAACCTTGCTGAGCCTTGCTTCGTTACACGCCGGGGCACAGGTTGGAAATCGTACCAACGTGCATTAGGTCAAGGTCACCCCGTGCGAACTCGCGCTGTCGGATGGGTTCAGTGCCCTCCGTGACCTTCGCCTCCGCCGCCGTGGCCTTCGAGGAAGATGTAGTTTTCCCAGTTCCGCATGAGCAGCAGGAGTTTGGGTAGTAGCGAGAGATGGTGGAAGTGCTCGGTGTAGATAGCGACCTGCGCCGAGGATCCAAGCGGGATTTGATAGCCAGATGTATCGTCGAATGAGCTCGATGGCCCTGCCACCCGACGTGCTGACGGTGAGGTCCGCAAATGCCCCATCTCGGGCTAGGCCGAACTTACAAACGATGCTCTGCTCTGAGGAGTAGTGCGGACCTAACCGCGACGCGGGCCTATGGCGGCTGATGACCCATAGCAGACGAGACCACCGGCGATAGCCACCAAGTTATGCGCTGCAGTCGACCATTCATAGCGCCGTTGAATTTGGCGTCCTGAACATTGCAGGGACGAAGAACAACGAACTTGCGAAGTGCATTCGACTTCGGAGGGTGAACCGACCCGCAATATGGCGCGGAATCGCAAGAAATTTGGCGGCACTAAACAAGCGCAACCAAGCAAAATACATTAACGCGGTTCCCACAATGACGCGAGAGAAACCGGATCTAGGGGAAAGGGTCTGCGCCTTGTGCAGCGGGCCAATGAAATGGCTTCGGTCGCAGTCAGTTCCGAATGTTGACACGATTGAGCATCACTTCGTCTGCGCAAAGTGCGGTGACCTGGAGAGGATCACCCGGTCCGCTCGATCTCCATCACACCCTCGGCGTCCCGAGAACTAGGGTGACCTACACGTCAGTCGTGCGCTGCGGAGCGTTCTGGCCCAATCAGAGCAAGTGCGTAGAAGATCACATCGAACTGTTCGCGCAAGCTGCGACGGGGAACGGGTCTGCACAGTCCTTCTTCGCCAAGCATATTATGCGAAACGGTTGTCCTGATTGAGCAAATATGGAAGCATCGCCCGGATCGGTCCTTGGGACGGGTGATGCCGGGGAAGCATTTCGGCAACGTGATGGTCAGGGGCGGCCAGGCGCGGTCTCGCTGGCAGATTGCGGCAGCGATTGCGTTGTTGGTCGCGGCGCTATCCTGTTCCGCAGCCCTGGCTGCAGGTCCCAAGCGGGTAATGCTGCTTCATTCGTTTGGCCGCGACTTTAGACCCTGGAGCGAATACGGCACGAGTATTCGTGAGGAGTTGCAAAGGCAAGCACCCTGGTCCCTAGAAATCACGGATCACTCTCTTCTCACGGCTCGAACGGGTGACCCCGACGCGGAGAAGGCGTTCATTGCGTATCTCCACGCTCTCTACGACCATCACCCGCTCGATCTGATCGTGGCTCTCGGCGCGCCGGCAGTATCATTCGTACAGCTGCATCGGCGTGAGCTGTTTCCGGAAACGCCGGTGGTATTCACGGCTGTCGAGGAGCGTCGCGTCCGGCAGCTCGATCTCACGCCGAAAGATGCCGTGATCGCGGTCCGAAATGATTTTCGCACCTTCTTCGACAGCATCGTGCAGGTCCTACCCGACACGCAGATCATCGCCGTCGTGACCGGCGATTCGCCCGTTGAAAGATTCTGGGTGGAAGAAATCCGCAAGGAGGCGAAACCGTACGAGGGCCGCGTCTCGTTCAGGTGGTACAATCATCTCTCATTTGAAGAAATCCTGAAAAACGCTGCAGAGCTTCCTCCGCATTCGGCGATCTTCTGGCAGTTGCTGAACGTCGATGCCGCCGGCGTTTCCCACGAGGGCGACACCGCACTCAAGCGTCTTTATGCCGTGGCTAATTCTCCAATCTTTTCCTATCAGGGCGGCTATTTTGGCGGCGAGATCGTCGGCGGACCGATGCATTCGGTCCCGAAGGCTGGCGAGCTCACAGCAACAGCCGCGATACGCTTGCTAGACGGCGAAAACGGAAAAGACGTCAGCCCGCCGTCCATCGGATTTGAAAAGCCGAAATACGACTGGAGGCAGATGCAACGGTGGGGGATCGCCGCGAACCGACTCCCCCCTGGAAGCGAGATCTCTTTTCGCGAGCCGAGTACCTGGGAGCGCTATCGCACGCGGATCCTTGTGGTCTGCGCCGCACTCGTCTTGCAGACCCTGCTGATCGCCTGGTTGCTTTATGAACATTGGCGGCGTCAAGCCGCGGAGTTGGCGGCGCGCACTACGATGTACGAGCTGATGCAGATGAACCGGATCGCTGCAGCCGGAGAGTTCGCTGCTTCGATTGCGCATGAAGTCAGGCAGCCTCTGACGACTATCGCCTCAAAGAGCGAGTTGGCTCTGATGCTCCTGAACAGCAACGCCCCAAACATCGAGAAAGCGTGCGATGCCATCGCTGAGCTGACGGAGGAGACTTTTCGCGCGGCGGATATTATCAAGAATCTTGGAGCAATGTTCAGGAAGGATCACCAGAAGAGCGGTCCTGTCGAAATCAACGGCGTCATAGGGGCGGTGCTGCAGTTGATGCGGAGCGAGCTGCAAAAGCACGAGATCGAGGTGCATACGGAGCTTGGTGAGCTTCTGCCGCCCGTCAACGGCCGTGAGGTGCAGTTGCGGCAGCTCGTCCTCAATCTCCTTCTCAACGCAAAAGACGCCATGGAATCGGCGCCCTTACCGCGCAGACTGAGCATCAAGTCTGAACTCAACGAAGACGGTCAGGTAGAGGTTTCCGTGGAAGATTCCGGACCGGGAATCTCCACGTCGCACGTCGAAGAAATCTTCCGCCCGATGTTTACGAGCAAGGCTCACGGCATGGGAATGGGATTGTCCATTTGCCGTACTATCATCGAAGACCACGGCGGCCGGATCTGGGCCACGCCGGGGACCTCGCGAGGGGCGAGTTTTCATTTCACGTTGAGAACTGCGCGGTGCAGGGCGACATCTGGTGTTGGTCCTAAGCTGACGAAAGATATTCGTCCACTGTCCAGTTCGCTTTGAAAGCGCACAGCGCTCACGGCTGGGAAATGCCGTTTTTATCTTAGGAATCATATATTTCTTCAGTTCTTCCTCTCATGCCTCGAAATCTGAAGCCAAACCCGCGCTAAGTTTTGATCTGCGCCTTTGGCGGACATCAGCTTTTCACCGGTGCGGACCTAAAGATGCGACGGCAACGCCGGTGCCCGAGTCACCCGAGTTTAGCCTCAGGGGTGCCGAAGGAGTGCAGGTCGCGATCGCGTACATGGAGCGCTTGCCGCACCAGATCGGCCACGTTGATTTCGCGCAGCGCGGCGGAGAAATATTGCTCGGCAATCGCGAGTGTCGGCTGAACGACTGCGCCGATGAGCTCCGATTCAGGCAGCGGCTCGTCTGCCTCTTCGATGCGTCCTACGGAATTCAAAATGCCCTCCGCGGTGATCTTCGCTTGTTCACGCGCGACCTCGTAGCCGCCGCGCGGACCACGAATGCCCTTCAAGATGCCGTCGCGCACCAGCGCCTGCAAGACCGGCTCAAGATGCCGCGGCGGCAGCTTGTGGCGCGTCGCCAGCGCTTTCGCACAGACAGGACCGGTGGTCGAATAGACCGCAATGTCGATCACGGCTGCAATGGCAAGAGCGCCCTTGTGAGAGACCAGCGGCATTCGTTGTCCCCTGCATTAGTGGGTGCAGACCGTTTAATACGACGGCCCTCTCGTGTGAATTGCCCATAGGTGCAATGGTTGTCATGCAAACTCGTGGCGTATTGCTATGATGTAGTGGGGTTCCTTCGGGGGGGGGACGTATCAGTCAAACCGTCTGGAGGTCCCGATGGCAAGAGGCATTTTTGCAATCGCTACCGTTGTGTTGCTCTCGACCACATACGCGCCGGCGCAGGAACTTATAAAAGTATGTGCCGAGGATATCAGGGCGGCCTGTGGTAATGTAGCGGCGGGTGGCGGAGCCATCAGATCCTGCCTTAACTCGCATCTCGCCGACCTCACTCGAGAGTGCCAAGTCGTGTTGATCGGAGCTGCGACCGTTGCCAGCCAATGTCGCGCCGACATCGCATCGAAGTGTGCAAACGTGCAGCCTGGCGAGGGCAGAATTGAGGGGTGTTTACTGGCTCACCACACGCAACTCAGCCCAGGATGCCTCGATGTCATGGCACGAACCGTGGGCAGCGGCCAATAAACTAACGGCAAGGGAGAACGCAAATGACAAGACGCGCCTATAGATCCTATTCCCTAATCTCACCGTGCTCTCGAACCTAGGAGATGTAACATGCAAACGAAGGCCCTCTCACTCGCCGTAGGCGCCGTGCTGCTCTCTACGGCTGCGGTCTCGGCTGCAACAGTTACCGATAATCTTAATGTGCGCAGCGGGCCCGGCATCGGTCACAGCGTCATCGGCTGGATGCCGGCAGGCTCCGCTGTACGCGTATTGAAGTGCGGCCCTTCATGGTGTCGCGTGGCATGGATGGGCACCAAGGGCTATTCCAGCAGGCAATTTATTTCCAGCGGCGGGCCAATCTATGCGGCTGCACCGACGGCCGGAGTCGTCGCGTATAATGCTGGCTATCCTGCCGGCTATTACGGTGGCTACGCCAACCGCAGCTACGTCACCGGACGGGCGACGCTGCTCCCGCGCTACTACGGCGCGTACACTGGC
>Ga0207826_1000346_pt1 | contig 13162 bp, 11 predicted proteins | sample LuqExpMetageno80_FD_187837 | JGI IMG/M metagenome (GOLD analysis project Ga0207826, IMG submission 187837) | Tropical forest soil microbial communities from Luquillo Experimental Forest, Puerto Rico - Sample 80 (SPAdes) | ecosystem: Environmental > Terrestrial > Soil > Tropical forest ... | reverse complement strand
CCCCCCACCCCCCTCCCAACCCGCAGAGGGGTCTGGAAAGTCGAAGCCGATGGCCTCGACTTTCCAGCAATTTTCTTCCCCTCAAGGGATTGGGGGTGGGGTTTTTGGGGGAGGGGGTAAGAGTCTTAGACCCTTAGCCCCCTCCCCCAATCTCAGCTCTCCACCCGCAATGATCTTTTCACCCGGATGGCCGCGTCGCCGCCCACGGGGCAGACGAATTCGCAGTTACCGCAGCCGGTGCAGCGATCGGGTTGCACCACCGGGGCTTTCACCTGCACTTTCTTGCCTTGCTGATCCAGGACCTCGATCGCATTATAGGTAATGGCTTTGGGGAAAACCGGGCAATGTTCCCCGCACACCAGGCAGTCGGTGCCTTCGTTGTAAGGGATGCAGCGGCTGTGGTTGACGTGGGCGATGCCCAGGACGGTGGCCTGTTTGACCTCGAGGTCCAGCCTGGGGATGGCGCCGGTGGGGCAGACCTGGCCGCACAGGGTGCAGCTATAGGCGCAGTAGCCCAGGCGGGGCACGAGCCTCGAGGTGTAGAAGCCTTCCAGGCCCGCTTCCCAGAGTACGGGCTGCAGGCCATTAGTGAGGCAGACCTTCCTGCACTCGCCGCAGCGGATGCAGCGGCTGAGAAATTCGCCCTCGTCCTGGGCCCCCGGGGGCCGGATCAGGAATTCCTGCGGCCGCCGGGCCAGAGAACCCAGGTGCACCAGGGGCACCATGGCCACACCGGCCGCCATGGCGGTGATTACTTGACGCCGTCCCAGGTCCAGGGGTGTCCTGGGTGCCTTGACTACGAAGCCAAAAGAAATCCGGCCCTTCTCACAGGATTCCTGGCAGCGCAGACAGAGCTGACACTCTGCGGTCTGGTGCCTGGGCATTTGGCTGGCAAAAGGGTTGGAGGTCCCGATTTCCTGCCTGACCCCGAGGGCGCCCATTTTGCAGACCTCGGCACAATCCTGACAATCCTTGCACAAGACCGTGGGCCGCCGCCGAATCAGGGAAAAGCGGGCGATAAGGCCATAGAGGGCCCCCAGGGGGCACAGGGCCCGGCACCAGAAGCGCCGGTCCAGCCTTTCCGCGGCTACCGCCAGGATGAAAATGGCTAGGGTCAAAAAAGGCAGGAGGTAGACTAAAGGCTTGACGGGGAGGACGGTGGCCTTCAAAAACTGATAGGCGGGTTCGCTCACATAGGTAAAGGGCTTACCCCAGCGATACGCAGCAATGCTCAGCTTTTCCACCCCATACCCGAAAGCCGGAAAAAAAACGATGGCCAGGCTGCGGAAAAGAAGGGACAACGGGTCGAAAAGGCCCACCAGGTTGAGAGAAAAGACCGTTCCGGCCAGGAGACCAAAAAGCAGATAATACTTGACCCGGCGGCAGCGGTCGGCCACGCCGGAGTCGGCACGGGGCACAAAAAGAAGGCGGCGGCAGCCGTCCAGGGTGGTTCCCAAGGGGCAGACCCAGCCGCAGAAGAACCGGCCCCACACCACCGTCAGCCCTACAAAGACCAGGGACCACAAGAGACCCTTCACCAGGGGGCTTAGGGTCAGGAGATTAGTGAGCAGGATCAAAGGGTCGAACTGGAAAAAAAGGTCCACTGGCCAGGCTAAGATATCCTGGCCGCCATATTCCGCCTTGAGGAAAAGGAACAGGAACAGGAGAAAAAAGACTATCTGGCTGCCGCGCCGGAGATACCACCGCGCCCGGCGGCTTTGTTCAGAAGTTTTGGTTTTCATCCTTAGGTTTTACGAAATTTTTATTTTGAGGGGAGGACCGGGGGCCGGTGGGTCCCTCCCCATCTAGCCATTATTTTGACCAGGGGTTGAGGAGTTTGCAAGTTTTTCTTGACAAAACCCTCGTGTTTCTTTATTGACGTTAGAGTCATTTTTATGACCGGGAAGTCAATGAAGCAAACTCCAGCTACCAAAAAAGAAGTAGTCGCGGCCTTCAGGACCGGTGAAATTCTGGCCGCGGCCCGCCGCCTGATGGACCAGAAGGGGGTGGACGCCCTCACCATGGACGAGATCGCCCAGGCCGCCGGGGTGGCCAAGGGAACTCTTTACCTTTACTTTGGGAGCAAAGATGAGCTCATCCAGGCCCTCCTCTCCCAGGTGGGGGAAGCCATGGCCCTGGACCTGGAAGCGATCCTGGCCAAACCCGCTCCACCTCCCGAAAAGCTGCAGCAGGTAGTGGTTATGCTGCTCAATTACGTGGACCGGGAGAGTACGCTCTTTCCGGTGTATCTGAGGGAGCAGGTCCGGTCCAAGCCGGGACGGGGAACTGTCCTCACCACCCTGCAGGAACTGGAAGAGCGCATTGTGGCTCTCATCACCCAGGTTTTCGCCGAAGGCATTGCCCAAAAACAATTCATCCTTGCCGACCCCCGCCTCCTGACGTTTTTGCTCAAGGGCCTAGTCCGGGCAGCGGGCTACTACCAGATGACCCAGGACGACAAGGACGTTATCCAGGACGCCTTGCCGGTGGTGTTGACCCTGGTCTTTTCTGGAATGGTCCTGAACCCTGAACCTATCGTGGAGGAGCCCACCCTATGAGGCGTATCCCACTCACCTGCGGGGCCCTGGTCTGCCTTGTTCTATGGGGATTGTGGCCCCATTCCGGGCAGGCGGCCGAGGCGCCCCGTTCCCTGAACCTGAAAGAGGCCCTGAGCCTGGCCTGGAAGGCCAACCCCTCCTTGCAGGTGAGCCGCCTGGAGGAGCTCATCGCCGGACAAGATGTGGTCCGGGCGCGGTCCGGATTCCTCCCCAAGGTGAAGAGCGATTTCAACCAGACTGTTTATGACCAGGCCACCAAAATCAGGGTCCCAGCTGCTCGCACCAGCGTTGCTTTTCCCCTCACCAACAACAACTTCTGGTATTCCAGGTTGGCCGCGGACCAGACCATCTTCGATTTCTGGGCCACTCCCTCCCGCTATCAGGCGGCCATCCTGGGTCAAGGCGCCACCCGTCTCGACACTGCCCAGGTACGGGACAATATTTTTCTTTTGGTGTGCCAGGGATATTTCCGGGTGCTCCGGGGGGAAAAACTCATAGACGTGGCCCAGCAGGAAGTGGTCCAGTTCGGTGACCAGCTGAAAGATGCCAAGAATCTCTACGAGTTTGGCATCGCCACGTACAACGACGTGCTCCAGGCCGAAGTGGCCCTGGCGGACTCCCAGCAACGCCTGATCACCGCCAAAAATGACGTGACTAACGACAAGTCCGCCTTAAACAAGCTCATCGGTCTCCCCATCCCCACTCCTATATCTCTGACTGAGGAAAAGGAGCTGGCCGCGCCGGACCAGAACCTGGCCGCGGCCTCGGACCTGGCCGTCAAGCAGCGCAGCGACCTGAAGGCCGCCAGCAGCCGCATCGACCAGGGGGTACAAAATGTCACCCAGGCCCAGGCCCAGCATTTTCCCCGATTGTACGCCCAGGCCGGGCACTTGTGGCAACCCAATTTTTTTTATGTCAACAACTCCCAGTGGTTCGCCATCTTCGGGTTGCAGTGGAGCCTGTTTAACGGACTGGACACCCGGGCCCAGGTGCAACAGGCCAGGGATCGGGTGGAGCAACTCAAGGTGAAGCACCAGGACCTGGGTGAGCAGGTGCGCCTGGATGTCCAAACCGCTTACCTTGCTGTCAACGAGACCGCGGATCGCATCCGGGTTACCGAAAAGGCTGTAAAGCAGGGAGAAGAAAACCTGCGCCTGAACCGGGAGCGCTACCGCGAGCAGGTGGGCACCGCCACCAACGTCATCGATGCCGTCACTCTCCTCACTAAAACCCGGGTGAACTTCTTCAACGCCCGCTACGACCACCAGTTGGCCAAGGCCCAGTTGTTATGGGCGGTGGGGGCCATCAACGATCTTTTGCCCCAGGGGGAACCCCGGCATGTTCCGTAAGCTGCTGCTGGGCCTCATTCTCCTCCTGCTCCTGCTCGGCGGTGTCGGGGGTGGCATTTACTATTGGCATTACCTCTCCATCTATGTCTCCACCGATGATGCCTACGTGTCGGGCTATGTGGGCATGGTTTCCTCCCAGGTAGCGGGCCGGGCCGCCAAGGTGCTGGTGGATAACAACGATTTCGTCAAAAAAGGGCAAACCCTGGTGACCCTGGACCCCAAGGATTACGAGGTGGCGGTGGCCCAGGCGGAGGCCGCCGTGAACCGCCTGCGTCAAGACCTGGCCAGCAAGTACGCCAAGGTGGGCAAGGCCAGTGCCAAAATCGCCGAGGCCCAGGCCCACCTGAAACAGGCCAGCACCGACCAGAGCCGTTATAGCAATCTTTATGAGCGCAACACCGTGGCCAAACAAACCTTGGACCAGGCGAACACCCGCTACAAGGTGGCCAAGGCGTCGGTGGAGCAGGCCCAGGAGGAAGAACGGGAGGCCCAGGCCGCCATCGGCGGCTCCACGTCCATCCCCCTGGACCAGCAACCGGCCCTCAAGGAGGCCAGGGCCCGCCTGGAGCAGGCCCGTCTGAACCTGGGCTACACCGACATCAAGGCCCATGTGAACGGCTACATCACCAAACGGCAGGTGGAGGTAGGCAACTGGGTCCAGCCCGGCCAGCCCCTCATGGCCATAGTTCCCCTGACGATCATCGACCTGTGGATCGAGGCCAACTATAAGGAGACCCAGCTTGCCCACGTCTGCATCGGCCAGCCCGCCGAAGTTGAGGTGGACACCTATCCGAAGGTCAAATTCAAAGGCAAGGTGGACTCCATCATGGCCGGCACCGGAGCCGCCTTTACCCTGCTCCCCCCGGAAAACGCCACCGGCAACTGGGTCAAGGTGGTGCAGCGGGTGCCGGTGAAAATAATCCTTTTGCCTCCCTTTCCGGAGGACAAGCCCCTGCGCCTGGGCATGTCCGCCACCGTCACCATCGACACCCGGGACCGCTCGGGGCCGAAACTCCTGGGGAGCGCCAGAACCGGCTCTTTAAAGGAGGGAAGTCAAGGGCTGGGAACGGCCGGAGCCTCCCCCTCGCCTCCTCCCCTGAAACCTTAAGGGGCCGGGACCGAAGCCTCGATGAACCTCAACCCCAACAACGACCGCCCGGAGGTCAACAAGTGGCTGGTCACCATCGCGGTAATGGCCGGCACCTTCATGGAGATCATCGACACCACGGTGGTGAACGTGGCCCTGCCCCACATGGCGGGCAGCCTCTCCGCCGGGGTGGATGAAGCTACCTGGGTCCTCACCGCCTACCTGGTCAGCAACGCCATCGTGCTGCCCATCACCGGCTGGCTCTCGGCCCTCTTCGGCCGCAAGCGCTTCCTGATGATCTGCCTGGTGCTCTTCACCGTCTCCTCCATGCTTTGCGGCTCCGCCCCCAATCTCGAAAGCCTCATCATCTTCCGGATTTTTCAAGGGATCGGCGGAGGAGCGCTACAGCCCATTTCCCAGGCGATCCTGCTCGAGAGCTTTCCGGTTCAAGAACGGGGCATGGCCATGGCTGTCTGGGGCATCGGGGTGATTTTTGCCCCCATCATCGGGCCCCTGCTGGGTGGCTGGATCACCGACAACCTGAGTTGGCGCTGGGCCTTTTACATCAATTTTCCCATCGGCATCTTCTCCCTGATCATGACTGCCCTGTTCATCTTCGATCCGGACTACATCAAAAAGCAAAAAGCCGGGAGTATCGATTACGTCGGCCTGTCCTTTCTGGTGGTGGGCCTGGGCTGCCTTCAGGTGGTGCTGGACAAGGGGGAGCGGGAGGACTGGTTCTCTTCGGCCTTCATTCTGCGCCTGGCCATCATGTCCATCACCTCCCTGATTCTCCTCATCTATTGGGAATTGAAAACCAGGCACCCGGTGGTGGACCTGCGCCTCTTCAAGGAGCGCAACTATGCGGCCGGGGTCACCATCTTTTTCTTTTTCGGGTTTGTCCTCTACGGCAGCATCATGCTCCTCCCTCTTTACCTCCAGACCCTCATGGGTTATGATGCCACCCTGGCGGGCTGGGCCCTGGCCTTCGGCGGCATCGGCTCCCTCATGGTCTTGCCCATCGTGGGCCGCCTGACCCAGGTTATGGACGGGCGCTGGCTGGTGGGGGTGGGATTGCTGCTTAACGCCCTGGCCGTTTACATGATGAGTAATTACAACACTCAGATCGACTTTTTTACCGCCTGGTTTCCCCGCTTCATCCAGGGTTTCGGCCTGGGGACCACCTTTGTCTCCCTGACCACCCTCACCATGGCCCGCATCAGCCAGGAAAAAATGGGCAATGCCACCGGCATTTTTAACCTGATGCGCAACCTGGGGGGGAGCTTCGGCATCGCCACCGCCACCACCCTTTTGGCCCGGCGGGGCCAGTTGCATCAAAGCCGCCTGGTGGAGCATCTGAGCCCTCTTGATCTGCCTTTCCAGACCTGGCAGCATCGGATCGGGGGACTCCTTCACGGGCTGCCGCCGAACTGGCACTGGTGGCAAGCTCATCAGCCGATGGGCGCCCTGTACCTGGAGGTGCAGCGCCAGGCCCAGATGCTGGCCTTCGGTGACGACTACTGGTTTTTCACCCTGGTCTTCCTGTCCCTGCTGCCCCTGGTCTTCCTCATGCGCCGGGCCCCTAAAGCAGCAGAAGGACCGGGCCTGGGGCATTAAAGGGGATAAAAGTGGGGGAGAGGGCTAAGGGCCGGTGGCTCCCCCGTCCCTCCCCTCAAGAGACTTTCGCAACATGCGCAAAATTAATTTGGTGCTTCTGGGCCTGGCCTTCATCCTGCTCATCTGGATGCTCCACCAGGTGGGCTGGCCCACTATTTGGCAGCACCTCCTGAAAGTTGGCTGGTGGTGGCCCGTGGTCCTGTTACCGTACGGCCTGGTGAACTGGATTGAGGCCATCTCCTGGAACCTCCTGCTCCTTTCCCCCCAGCGTCCTTCCCTCCCCCGGCTTTTCTGGCTGCGGTTGGGGGGGGAGGCCCTTAATACCCTGACCCCCACCGCCGGTCTGGGGGGCGAGCCCTTCAAGGCCGCCCGCCTGGCGAAAGCAGGGGTATCCTGGCAGGAGGCCACCGCCTCGGTGGTCATTCACAAGGGCATTACCGTTATGAGCCTGGCCCTCTATATCTTCCTGGGACTGGCGCTCGTGCCCTTTCTCCTGGCCCTGTCCACCTCGCTGGTGTGGATGTTAGTGGCGGGCGCAATGCTTTTGACCCTCGGGGCCGTGATCTTCGTCATTTTGCAGGGACGGGACCCCTGCGTCCAGGGCATCCGGCTTCTGGAAAAATTTGGCCTATGTCCCCGCCGCCTCAAGGAAAAAGAACAGGACCTTTCGAGCCTGGACGCGCAGATGGCCGCCTTTTACCGGGAGCACCCCGGCCGGGGTCTCCTCTCCCTGGCCCTCTTCCTGCTCGCCTGGATGACCCACGCCGTCGAAGTGTACCTAATCTTCTGGCTTCTGGGCCACCCCGTCAGCCCGGGCCTGGCGGTCTGCCTGGACGCCCTGGCCATGCTCTTTACGGCCATGGGATTTTTTATTCCGGTCTCTTTGGGGGTACAGGACGGCGGTAATATTCTCCTGGCCCTGGGTTTCAACCTGGGAGCCACCCTGGGGGCCGCCTTCAGCATCATCAGGAGGCTCAGGGAAGCCTTCTGGATGAGCCTGGGGCTCATTTTCGCAGCCCAGGAGAGGTGAGGGAAGGGGAAGTTTGAGGGAGGTGGGCCAAAGGGCAGGCTTACGCCCTCAGGTCCCTGGCCTTCCTCCAAAAATCCGTGGAGACCGGCTAACCGAGACCGAACAGAGACTGGTGCCCGGGACTCTGATGAGACCAGGGCCCGGCATGGCTTGGGAAGTGCTTCTAACTTGAGGATAATTCAGGATAAAACTAGTTTCGGAGACCAGAGCCAGGATCTAAAACCGAAAGCCATCGTGCTTTAAGCGCTGAATATCTTCTTCCACCTTGTGGCGCTGCTTGGAGAGGATAGCTTCCCGGATCTTCCGGGCCATTTCGTCCAGGCTCAGGGGCTTGATGACGATTTCCATCTGTTCCAGGTGGAGGACATTGCGGAGCTGGCTGCGCTGGTGCAGCATGCCGATCAGGCGCATGCCTGGAAAGCGCTGCCGGATGTCCTCGATCATCTGGTGATATTGAGGCAGGTTCAGGTCAGTGATGAGGACATCAAAAGAAAGCTGCTCTAAAAAGGCGTTGGCTTCTTCCACGGAGGTGGCCAGACGGTATTCCCCGAAATCCCAGAGCTTGATCACTTGAGAGAGAAACTCCCGGCACCAATCGTCTTGGTCCACTACCAAAATGCGCCCCCGGCACTGACCGGTATTGGTCATCGTCCACATCATGATCTCTCCCTGAAAACACCAATATTTTACTACGAAATGCGCGAGTGCGCAAGCAGAACCCCCCATATTTTGGGGGAATGAGACATAAAGCCGCACTCCCCGGCGCCTTCCTCAATTGATGTTTTCTAGCCGCTAATCAGACCTTCACCGGGCGGCGGGGGGCTCCCCGGGACCGGCGGCGCCGCGGCCGGCGCCGGCGGGGAGGCGGCGGCGCGGGAAACTCGGTTTGGGTGAGCATGGGGACGATTTCCGCGAGAGGCACGGTGCATAACCGGTTGAAAAGCCAGGCCTCGGGATAGGCCGCCAGCCGGCTCAAGCGACCCGGGATAGGCTGGCCCTGCGCTAAAGAAGGTTTGATCATTTCCGCCAGGGCCAGAATCTGGGTAACCTCCTCCTGGCGCTGCCGGGGAAAGTCTACGGTTCCCAGGGCCTGGCGGGCGTGAGCCGGCAGGGCTTCCCGGAGTTCCGCCAGGTTGTCGGGAAGATCCTCCTGGTGCAGGTAAGGGGTCAGGAACAAAGCCCACAGGAGGTTCTCGGAAAAAGGCAGGTCGGCCCGGTAGATCTCGTCCAGGCGCTCCATGTGATCGAGGAGTTCCAGCCTGCCGGCTTCCCCCAGGTGGTCTTGCCAGGTGGGGAATACCGCGTAAAACAGGCCGCTTTGCAACATCAAGTCAATGAAGGGCCGGGCGGCGCCGCTCTTGAAATCCCGGAGCAGCTCATCCCTCAAGCGCGCCGGGGGGCAGGCCAGGATGAGGTTTCTTTTGGCGAGAATTTCCTCCCAGGCGGTCGAGTCGATGACGAAACCGGTGCGGGCGGCATGGCGCAGCACCCGGATCATGCGCACCGGGTCCCGCACAAAGCGCACTCCCGGGTCCCCGACCACCCGGATGTAGCCGTTCTGCAGGTCCTCCAGGCCCCCCACGAAGTCCACCAGGGAAAAGTCGGCAATGTTGTAGAACAAGCCGTTGATGGTCAGGTCCCGTCGCTGAGCGTCTTCGGCCGGACTCCCGAAGGTGTTGTTCCGGGCCAGGGTCTCCTCGGGGCTGTCGTCAAACTCCGACCGGCAGCGGAAGGTGGACACCTCGATGATTTTGCCGCCCCGGAAAAAGACCTGCACCAACCTGAAGCGCCGGCCGATAATGCGGCTGTTCCGGAACAGCTTGCGTATTTCCCCGGGGCGGGCGTCCGTGGCCAGATCAAAATCATGGGGGCGCTTGTCCAGCAGCAGGTCGCGCACGCTCCCCCCCACGAGATAGGCCTTGAAGCCCGCATGGTGGAGGCGGTAGAGGACCTTCAGGGCCTCCAGAGAAAGATTTTTCCGGGACAGGGTGTGCTCAGGCCGGGGAACAGTACGGGGCTGGGGTAGAGCTATATCGGCGGCCTCAGGGTGCATATTTTTCATTATAAGAGAAATTCCTATATTGTATAGCCATTTTGAGCACTCCAGGGCAAGTCCGGCAGGTGTTTTTCCAGGAAAACCCGGGAGACGGCCCCTTATCCTCGTGTCTTTGGGAAAATTGGCGGGTTCCGTCGAGAGTGTTGACAAATGCCGTAAGTCCGTTTAATTCTGAACTGTCTGGAAAGGAGAAGGCCTCGGCCGGTCAATCCCTTTTTGTCAACCGCCTGATCCTGGCCCTGGCCACCTGGGGCGGGGTGGGATTCCTTCCCGGGGCCCCGGGCACCTGGGGCACCGTCGCCGCGCTGCCCCTGTGGTGGCTGCTGACCTGCCTGGGAAATCCCGGTTACCTCCTGGCCCTGGCCACGCTCCTGATGGTGGGCGTGCTCGTAGCCGGGCCGGCCCAGGCTCTCCTTGGCCAGAAGGACCACCCGGCCATCGTCATCGACGAAGTCGTGGGACTGCTCATCGCCCTGGCCGGGGTGGACCTGGATTTGTACTGGATACTGTCCGGCTTTCTGGCCTTCCGGGCCCTGGATATCCTCAAACCCTGGCCCATCAGCCGGCTGAACCTGGGCCAGAGCGGCCTGGCAGTGGTTCTGGATGACGTGGCCGCCGGCGTCCTGGCCAGGTTGATGCTGGGGGTGGTGCAGGTGGTAATTGGGGGAGGGGGGTAAGGGCCACTGGGCCCTTACCCCCTTCCCCACACCCCCACCCCACATCCCTTACGAGGGGAATCGAATTGAGGTTAAGCCGGTGCCAAGGGCCCCGGCTGAACCCACCACACAAAGGGGGTTGGGAGGGGAGCTTGAGGGGAGGGCGGGAACCCACCGGTCCCCGGCCCTCCTCTCAAAGATATCTTCTATGCAAGGCGAAATCATTCTCACGGGGACGGAGCTGATAACGGGGCAGGTGGCCGAGGTGAATGCCCGGTATGCCGCCCGGCGGCTCCACGAGTCCGGTCTTGCGGTGCAGTGCATTACCACCCTGGGGGACGGCGCGCCCCTCTTCGGGGAGGTGCTCCACCGAGCCCTGGGGCGGTCCCGCTTCGTGATCATCACCGGGGGCCTGGGCCCCACGGACGATGACCTGACGGTGGCCCAGGCCGCCGAGGTGTTGGGCCTCAAGCTCATCCAGGATGAGGCCGTGCTGAACTGCATTCGCCAGCGGCTGGGAGAGCGGGGCTTTGCCTGGGAGCCGCGCTATGGCAAAATGGCCTTGATCCCGGTGGGGGCCACGATTTTGGATACAGGCCGTATGGCCTGTGGTTTTTCTTTGAAACACCAGGATGTCTGGCTCTTTTTCCTGCCCGGCGTTCCCCCGGAAATGCGGCACCTCTTCGAAGCCGGGGTGTTGCCGGTCCTCCTGGGGCTGATTGACAAACCGGTGTACGTGGTGCAGCGTTCTCTCAGGCTCTTTGGCAAAATGGAGGTGGAAATCCAGCAGGCGGTACATGCCGTCGAAAAAGGCCTCGAAGGCGTCGAAGTCGGATTTTATCCCAATTTTCCGGAGGTACATCTCAGCCTGACGGCCAGGGGGCCGGAGCAGGCGCCCCTTGAAGAACGGCTGGAGCGTTTCGTGGCTGCTCTTTCCCAGGAGGTTGGGGAGGTGCTGCTGGGAGAGGACGGCGCCACCCTGGAGGAAGTGGTAGGGAGGGAACTCAGGCGCCAGGGCAAATCCCTCGCCGTGGCCGAATCTTGTTCCGGCGGGCTTATCTGCCACCGCCTCACCAATATTTCGGGCTCCTCCGATTATTTTCAAGGGGGAGTAGTCACTTACAGCAACCGGGCCAAAATGGACCTCCTGACGGTACCGGCCGACACCCTGAAACAACACGGGGCCGTGAGCCCCGATACCGCCACGGCCATGGCCCGGGGGGTGCAAAAACTTTTCCACGCCGACTTTGGGTTAGCGGTGACCGGCATCGCCGGGCCCACCGGGGGGACGCCTACGAAGCCTGTGGGCCTGGTGTTTGTGGGACTGGCCACTCCCCGGAGGGTCGAGACCCGCCGGCACCAGTTTCCGGGGGACCGGGAAAGGGTGAAGGTCTTGACGGCTGAGACTGCCCTGGATTGGCTCCGCCGGGAGTTGATGGGATAGTTAGACATCTTGGTGCGCCGAGCGCACCCTACACGTTCTTCGGACTCTTGTCATTCTGAGGAAGCCGAAGGCGACCTAAGAATCTCTAAATACGAGATGCTTCGCTTTATATGAAAATATCGGGCCGTCGACTAAACCGCCGAGGGCGCCTGCCCTACATTTTCTGGCTGGCTTGTTCCGATTGGGCTAAGTTGATTTATTAATAACTCCCTGATAATGTGATATAATTTTTATGCTTTCAGAATTGTCGCCGCGAGGCTAAGCCTTGCGCCCTCACAGGCTTGTTGCCTGTGCTACGATGGGTAAGTGCGTATATGATTCGCGCCTTTCTCGCCATTGACTTGCCTGCCAGCCTACGGCCGATCTTGTCCTGGGCCCAGGAGGAGTTGAAGAAAAGCGGCGCCGACATCAAGTGGGTGCCCGTGGGGAACATCCATATCACCCTGAAATTCTTCGGAAATATCACCGAGACCCAGGTGACGGACATCAGCGAGGCGGTGACCGCCCTGGCCGCCAACCAGGCACCCTTTACGCTCACGGTGACGGATGCCGGCGCCTTCCCCAGCCCCAAAAATCCCCGGGTGGTGTGGCTGGGGGTGGGGGGCGAGCTGGATGTCGTCCGGGAGTTCTACCGCCGCCTGGAGATTGCCTTCGCAGCCCTGGGTTTTCCCCCGGAGGACCGGCCCCTCTCCCCGCACCTGACCCTGGGCCGGGTGAAGTCTCCGGCGAATCGGTCGGCCTTGACCCAGAGCCTGGTACACTTGCCGTCCCCTGACGCCGCCCCTTTCCAGGTGAGCGAAATCGTGCTCTTCCGCAGCAACCTTACTCCCCGGGGAGCCACCTATCTGCCCTTGAAAGTTATCCCGTTGGGCGGGTAAAATAGAAAAATCGGGAGAAATCATCAGCAACTTTGACCCCTTCTGATAGCCTTGGAGTGAATGGGATGAAGAGAGAATACACTGCCGTGATCAAGCAGGAGAAAATGATTGGTGGATAGGATGGATTGAAGAAGTACCTGGGGTAAATTGCCAGGACCACCCCGTGAAGAACTGCTGGAGACACTGCGGATTACTTTAAGGGAAGCTTTCGAGTTTAATCGGGAGGACGCTCTCGCTGATAGTATTACTTCCAAAACATAAGAGGAAAGTTGTATGTTCATCAATCTGATTATCTAATCAGAATAATAAGAAGAAAAAGTTTTGTCTGGAGGCCCGGATGGCAACCATGGCTGATTTTATTACAACAACTTAATAAAGATATCGGTTGTTATTATCATTTAATTCAAACAGGATACAGTATCAAAAAGTATAACACCAATCAGCGAGGAAGAATGGGAGTATTTGGTTGGGTTTTTGAATTAAAATT
>Ga0207826_1000345_pt1 | contig 13191 bp, 17 predicted proteins | sample LuqExpMetageno80_FD_187837 | JGI IMG/M metagenome (GOLD analysis project Ga0207826, IMG submission 187837) | Tropical forest soil microbial communities from Luquillo Experimental Forest, Puerto Rico - Sample 80 (SPAdes) | ecosystem: Environmental > Terrestrial > Soil > Tropical forest ... | reverse complement strand
GCTCCGGTGCGAGCCGTGCCGGCACAAATTTTTCTCGATTCTGCCCAGACGCTACTATGGCGACACAGTGGAACTCTCGTCCGCAGACTGAGAGGCGGATCCCTTTTCGTTGGCCGTAATATCAACCCCCTTAGCCTTACGAGAAACGGCAATTCGCCGCGCTAAAGCTCAGCAGGTACACGTGCTCGTTAGCTGCGCCCCGCGGACCGGTGGCTCTCAAATCGGGCAGTCGATAGCCTTGCCCTGACGAATCACGCCGCGATCGTCGCTCACGATCGCGTAGAGACACTTGGGGTCTGTGGTGTCTTCCAAAAGCAGGTCGTAGGACTTCCCGTTGTTCGAGATATTAAGGCGCAGCTTCCAACCCGGCACGATTTCCCTCCCGCGTCCGTACATGGCGTGGGCCACGGTGGGAAACGACTCCGGGGCCCATTTTGTGCCGGTTTCGGTGAAGTCACCATTGCCGAAAAGCGTGTCCCAGTTGGCAAAGGCCTCATGCCTGCGCAGGTAGTCGGCTTCGGCCGAATTGATGGCGCGGGTGACGCCGACAGCCAGGCTGCGGCGCTCGCGTTCGCGGTCGGCCACGCCAATGGACGGTTTTTGCGCACGGACAAAGACGGCGAGTGCGAGAACCGACAGCAGAGCAAGAACAGCTAGAAGCTTGAATGACGGCACTTTAACCCCCTGGGAAACAAAATGACTCGGAATCGCGTGATAATGCCACCGGATTGGTTGTTTTTCCAACCACGGCGGCCAACGCGGGTCACGAATTTCTGTTGCTGTGAGCCCGCGCTGGAGTATGATGCACAGCCGAATCTGGTTGTTCCCGTGGGACGCCCAACCGGAGGTGGCCATGGCTGCAGCTCCACCCAGCATTGAGGCAGCACGCATCGCCGCACTGAACCGTTACGCCATCCTCGACACCGAACCCGAGCAATGCTTCGACGATCTTGTGATTCTGGCGTCGTACGTGTGCAGGACGCCGATGGCCATGCTTTCTCTGGTGGACGAACACCGGCAATGGTTCAAGAGCAAGGTTGGCGTGCAAGTGCGGGAGACCCCGCGGGAGATTTCGATCTGTTCGCACGCGATCCAGCAGGACGATTTGTTTATCGTTCAGGACACTCTGGAGGATCCGCGGTTTCGGGAAAATGCCCTGGTCGTGGGCGAACCTCGCATCCGGTTTTATGCCGGCGCACCGCTGACTAGTGAAGATGGATTCGCGCTGGGTACGCTTTGCGTAATAGACCGCGAGCCTCGTGAACTGGATGAGGAGCAAAAGCATGCGCTGAAGTCGTTAGCCCGGCTGGCGCTCGCGCAAATGGAGTTGCGCCAGAACTTGAGGCTATTAAAGGACGCACTGAGCGACAGAACCAAGGAAGAGCACGCCAGGGAGCTGGAACTAAAGCGGTTGGAAGAAAAGCTGGTTCGCGTGCTTGGCCTGAAGCTCTGAAGAGCGAGATTGGCGAAGAGGCATTTCGAAGGGCCCCGGACGACCGCCGGGCCCTGTTTTTGCGGCAGCGTTATTTCCCATGAGCAGAGGCGCAGCACTGCTCGGTACGGCCCGCACCGCAAGCTTTCCGGTCCTTTGAATTGCAAGCCATCGCGTTGCGGCTGCAGCAAGGCTTGCCGTCTTCTGGTTCGCAGCAGCACTTACCGTTCCCGACGCAACAGGCCTTACCGTCCCTTGTTGAGGATATCGAGGGAACTGCAGTGTCTTTTCCCTCGCAGCAGTTCATCGCTGGTTTGGTGTCATTGCTATTGTCGCGGCAACAGGTCGTGCTTGTGACCTCATTGCCATGGCAGCAAGCGCGCGCCGGATGGTTGGCGGGAGACGTCTTGGCGTCGTGTTTTGCGTGCTCACAAGGGGCACAGGTCGAGTTCGCCAGGCCCTTCCGAGGGGCGGGCGATGCGGCAGGCGATTGTGGAGCGGCCTGAGGGGTCGAGGTCTGCCGCGCAGCGCAAGGCAGCCAGGTGGATACGGCAAAGATGACAAATGATGCGAGCATTCTGAGTTTCATTTTTTCACCCTCATTTTCGTTCCGGAGTTGAAGTCGGAAACGCGTCCGACGCGGGTGACTCGAACGACGGGGAAGAAAGAAACGCGAATTTCGCGAGGGGCGAGTCTTTCACAATCCCGGTGAGCAAGTCCCCGCCTATGTCACCCGAGAAGCGACAGCACTCGCGAGTGACGGAAACGCGCGAAGCGCAACGCGCTGCCCAGACCGGCCCGGCCGATGCGGCCGGTTCACCCCCATGAGGGCAGCAGTTGTGCCGCGAAGGGAAGGTTCAGGTTGATGGGCAGGTGAAGCTCCTGCCAGCACCACAACTGCTGCCCGAGAGTAGCGCGTTGGCAACCCAGAGCAGGTTGGTTGACGGTCCAACCCAGTAGGGTGACGATCAGGACCACTCCGAGAGATCGTCTGGCCATTGCGGTTATGATTGTGCGGGAGAATGGGACGTGCAGGCTGTGACGGGGGTCACACTGATCTGTTTGCTCCAAAGGCTTGCGAATCGTGGTGTTGACGACGGGGCCCAACCTATGCGGTATCGCTATCGTTGCGTTCTTCTGCTTGGGCTTTTGTGCTTGCTCCCGCTCGTGCGGGTAGGAGTGTGCGAGGCGCAGGTCCGCAAGTCCTGCGGAGACGGAATCACGCTGAAACTGAACGCGGCGCTTGCGACGCAAGGGTCTTTGCTCGCGGGGGAAGTGGCCAGTACCAAAGCGCTGCCAGCCATCAAGGCGGAATGGGATGGGCGACCTATTCCTGTGTGGAGCGAGAGCACGAATCCGGCTTCGCTGCATGCGTTGCTGGGCGTAGATCTTGAAAAAGCTCCTGGGCGGTACGAATGGAAAATCTCGTGGGAAGGTGCCGATGGCAAGGCCAATGAGTGCAGCGCGCAGGTGACCGTGCGGGCGGGGAAATTTCCCACGGAGCGGCTCAAGGTTGAAAAGCAATTTGTTCAGCCAGACCCCGAGCAGCAAAAGCGCGTGGAAGAGGACCAGAAGAAAATGCGCGCGATTTATGACACGGTGACGCCGGAGGCTTTGTGGAAAGGCAAATTCCGACTTCCCTTGAAGGATGTGGCGACAGGAGGGAACTTCGGGCGCAGGCGCATACTGAATGGCGAAGCTCGCTCGCCGCACGCGGGGGTGGATTTTCCTGCAGCCAATGGCACGCCGGTTTTCGCATCGCAGTCGGGAAAGGTGGTTCTGGCCGAGGAACTCTATTACTCGGGAAATACCGTGGTGATCGATCATGGCTATGGGATCTACACCTTGTATGCGCACCTCTCGGAGATTGCTGTGCAGGCAGGTGATGCCGTCGAAGGGTCGAGCGAGATTGGGAAGGTAGGCGCCACGGGGCGGGTAACGGGACCGCATCTTCATTGGGGGTTGACGGTCGAGCACGCGCGCGTGAACGCGATGGAACTGGTGCACCGGCAGCCGTGATGCTGACCGTTAACCAGAGAACGGGAGACGGCTCTCACTAGAACGCACGACACCTACCGCGGTGAGGCGGCGCACAGGCACCACTGTTCCTGACGTAGAAAGATGGTCGCCTTCACATTGGGCGGAGCGCGGTCTGTATTTCCTCCAGAAAGCCAACAACTTTTTCATGCAAAAGAATGACGGGCGGGCCTTGGCCCTCATCGCAGTCGCCGATTTGAGTTCCATCGAAAGAGGTGCACACATTCATGACGGAAATGCTTCTCGACGCCGCCAAAGCGGCGGTCATTTCAAGTAGGTTCGCACAAGTTCGATGAGGTCGTCGGCGGCCTCTTCGGCGGACTTCGTTTGACGAGGCATATGATTGCGGATGTGGTCTTCCATTAGTTCGCCCATCAGGCTGTTAATGGAGCCGCGGGCGGCGGCAAGGCGCTGAAGGATGTCGGCACAATGAGCGTCATCCTCAAGTGCGCGTTGAGCGGATTCGAGTTGACCGATGACTTTCTTGGTGCGCGTGACCAGGTCGAGTTTTTCGCGCGTCAGATGCGACATCTCCGTTGACTACCCTACCAGGGTATGGTAACTAGGTTTTGTCCGCCGAGCAAAAGGCTCGCGGCCATCTGAAGGGACGGTAATGCAAATGGAGTTATGCATACAAGAGCCCGAACCACCCCGATGGAATAACCGGGCTGGCCACCTCGGTCCGCTGAGCTGAGCAACCTTCCAGCTTCTCACCGGCCGCTGGGCGGCGCCCGAGAGGGTAGCACCGGCCCCGAGAGCAGGACCGGGGAGCAAGCAATGTTAAAGGCAATTGAAGTAGAAGCCCGGGCGCGTCAGGCATCATCGCTTTACTGCGTCTGGATGAGGAGTGCCGCGCGCGAAGATGCGCCGCTCGTCGCGATCTGGATTGACCGGGAAATGCGTGCGTTTGCGGATGAATCTGTTTCTGATGGAGCTTACCGGGTCGTTCCAGGCGATGGCAGAAGAGAAGAGGGCGACCTGCCACCGTCCGAGGTTCAAACCACGACCGAAGAGGAATGGTGAAAAGGACGCGACGAAAGAGAGTGCGCGAGCCGAAATGGCGACCACATTGGTGGCTCCTATTTGTGGTGTGTCTGCTTGTTCCGCGGGTCGCGCACGCGCAAAGGAGCGACGTACCGCCGATGTCAAACCACGAGGCTCCAGCGGGCGACGCGAAAGGCGCGGCTGAAGGGGATCCTGCTTCAACCTCGCTTGCGGATGATTCGCCGGTGGTGATGTTTCCGCACGCAGAGTGGGACCGCTGGTGGCTTTCGGGACAAGCAAATTTCATTTCGCAGTGGCATCCCAATTTTCATTCGCCGTATGAAGGGACGAACAGCTTTACACCGGAGTCTGAGGGAGCCACGTCGCGGGTGCTGACCTTGTTTACCGGCTGGCGGGCGACGGATACGACGGAATTCATCTGCGACGTGCAGGAAACCGGCGGAGCGGCATTGAGCGAAGCGTTGGGCATAGCGGGTTTCCCAAACCTGGACGTGGTGCGAAATCCCACGATCAGCAAGGCTCCCTACGTAGCGCGACTGATGTGGCACCAGATCATCCCGTTGGGCAGTAAACGGGTGGTGGCGGACCGCAACCCCTTTCAGCTGTTTCGGGAATTGCCGGAGCGGCGATTGGAAATACGGTTCGGGAAATTCAGCCTGGCTGATTTCTTTGACCTGAATTCCTACGGGTCCGATACAAACTTCCAGTTCATGAATTGGACCGTGGACAATAATGGCGCCTACGACTATGCGGCGGACACGCGCGGGTTCACCTTCGCGGCTCTGATCGAGTATCACGATCGCAACTTTGCCATTCGATTTGCCGAGGCGCTGATGCCGAAGGTAGCGAACGGGATTCACCTGGATGCGGACCTGTCGCGGGCCCGGGCCGAAAACTTGGAAGTCGAGCTGCATCGTCGTGTCGTGGGTAAACAACCGGGCACCCTGCGGCTGCTCAGTTACGTCAACCACGCCAATATGGGCGACTATCAGCAGCAGATCAGCGAATGGCTGGCGGCGCATGCGACACCGGTGCCGGACATTACCGACCACCCGCTGCAGACGACGGTGAAGTACGGATTCGGGGCGAATTTTGAGCAGCCGGTGACGAACTGGTTCGGTGTCTTCGGGCGGTGGGGTTGGAACGAGGGGCAACACGAGTCGTTCGCGTACACAGAAGTGGACCAGACCTGGGAGATTGGAGCTGGAGGAAGCGGGTCGCGCTGGGGCCGGCGCAATGACCGGGTTGGGCTGGTCTTTGTGAGCAACGGAATCAGTCACGATCATGCGGAGTACCTTGGCTTTGGCGGGCTGGGGTTTTTGTTGGGCGACGGCAAGTTGAACTATGGCCGTGAGAATATACTTGAGACTTTTTACACCCTTCACGTGTGGAGGGGGTTTTTCCCGGCGCTGGGCTTGCAGTATATCGTTCACCCAGGCTACAACCGCGACCGCGGACCGGTGGTTGTGCCCTCGATCAGACTGCATGTGGAATTCTAGACGGCGAGCAGAAATCTTCAGCTGACCTTCGGGACGTGCCTAAGGCGGGTTCCTCAGGATGAAAGGGCCAGGTGTTCGGGGATAAAAGCCTAGCGCCTGCACAGGTAATTCCTAGTGGAAAGTGGCGACCTGGGCGTGGGCCTCGGCCATGCGGATTCGTGTGTTCTTTACGATTCCGGCAAAGCGACGGGTGAGTTCGCGGATGCGGTCGGGCTTATGAAGGAGCATGGACTCGCGCGGGATTAATTCCTTGCCAACGCTGAGAGCTGCTGCCCCGGCGAGGAGATACTGCGCCGCATTCTGTTGAGTAATGCCGCCGCCGGCGATCAAAGGGACATCGGGAAACGGCCTGCGCAAAGCGCGGATGTAGTTGTCCGCACCGACCAAGGAAACAGGAAAGACCTTGATGAAATCGGAGCCAGCTTTCCAGGCAGCCAGGATTTCAGTAGGCGTGAGAGCGCCGGCGATCATCAGCACTGATGGATTCTCGGCCACGAGCTGGATAGTGGGGACGTCCAGCGCGGGGCTGCTGATAAACTGAGCGCCTGCAGCGATACATTGGCGGGCGGTTGGAACGTCGAGGACCGTTCCAGCCCCTAGAATGACCTCGGGAACATTTCTTACAATCTCGCGGATGACATCGAGAGCGCCGGGGACGGTCATGGTGACTTCGATGATCGGGATGCCACCATGGGCCACCTCTTCGACGGCAAAGCGGGCGTCCTCGGCGGACGAGGTCCTGATCGAGGGCACAAGGCCGACCTCTTCAACTCGCTTTCGAAGGTCTTCTTTGTTCATGGCTGAGGCACTCCCCGGGGCCCAGCCGGTAGAAATTCCCGGCGGCTTGATGGATCCGACTTCCTTGAGAGCATTATAGTGCCGGCAATCGAAATTTCCAGTGATCGTCGCAGATGCGCCCCTCGAGTGGGGGGTGATAGACTCAGACAAGAGGCGGTTCAAGAACATGTCAGCCAAAAAAAGAAAATCAGAAAAGTCAAAGATCGGAAAGGCCTCAGCACGGAAGAAAAAACCGGCGGCGAAGAAAGCGAAGCTTGCACGCACCGGCTCGACGAAGAAAAAAGCCCAGAACGTCAAGACCCGTGGAAAAGCAAATACCGCCGAGCTGGTTTCGTATGGTCGTCGAGGTCTTGGCGCCAGGTCGGGCGGGCAAGCGGGAGACACGCAAGGAATTTCGTCGAGAGTGGAGGTAGATTCCGAGAGCGTAGAGGAACTCCTGGAGGAGGGGCAGTCCTTCGAGGCGGAAGCTCTGAGTGGAGTGGAAAACGCACCCGATCCAGATCAAGGAGAGGTGCGAACGCGGCAACTGCCCGAGGACGATGTGCCTGAGGAATATCGCGAGCAGGATTAGACGCCGCGTCGGGTCGGCGGACGGAACACAAAGAAGTGCGAGTTGGAATTATTTCCGATACACACGGTCTCCTGAGGCTTGAGGCGACGCGAGCGCTGGCGGGAGTTGATCTGATCGTGCACGCGGGAGACGTGGGCAAGGCCGAGGTACTGGCAAAGCTCAAAGAAATTGCTCCCGTGTTTGCAGTACGGGGGAACGTCGATACCGAGGAATGGGCAAGGGCGTTGCCGGAGACGGCAGTGGTCGATGCCGGTCCAGCATGTTTCTACGTACTGCATAATTTGCAGGAGCTGGACCTGGTGCCCGAGGTCTCGGGGTTTCGCGCGGTCATCAGCGGGCACACGCATAAGACAGAACAATCGGAAAAGAACGGTGTACTCTACTTAAACCCGGGGAGCGCGGGCCCGAGGAGGTTTCGCCTGCCGGTGACGCTGGCTCTCGTGGAAGTCGAAGCAAAGCCGTGGCAGGTGCAAATCATCGAGTTGATGTGACGGGGTGGCCGCGAGAACGATCGCCTAAGTGTCAACTGGCGTGGGCAAATGGCTCGAGCAGTTCGATCAGACCTTCTTTCATCGTCGCAAGCGTGTTCCTACCCACTTCCGGCATTTTCTCACCTAGGCACCAAGTGAAGTCCGAGGGCCTACCTGTGTCATTGGCGCCATGACACGCTCGATGAACTTGGCAAAAACACTCCGCGTGCGCTGATGGCCAGCGGGAAACCGTCGGTTCGCAGGGCTCAACGCCGGTGGCTCTGAATGCTGCCAGGCGAAGTCGCGCGCAGGCCCTCCGAGCCCGCTGCCGATGTCCAGTAGGCCCAGGGTCGGGCGCGACTCCTTTGGGCAGCCAGTTCCTGCGCGAAGATGAGACCGTCGACAGGAAACTCGTCAACCGGGGCCAGGTCGGAGATGCGCAAAAGGAGCAATGGCGAGCGGAATTTGGCGCACTTTCAATGCGCGAGGGAGTTTAACGAAAATAAGTTCTTTGGGAAGAGGGGAGTAAATTGAGATCTGGATGGTGGAAGGATTGCAACCACCTCAGTCGAAGCGGCCTTGCGCAGGTGAGAACCCTTCGGTCCATGGTCCCTTGCAAAAAGACAAAAGCGCGGGGCCACAAGGGGGCAGAATGAGACTCTATAGAGATATAGCGGCCCTCGCGGCCGCGCAAGTGGTTTGTTTTCTGCTGCTGAGTCACTTGGAACCAGCGTTTTTTCTGCTCCATTTCTACCAAACGATCGTCTACCTGGCGATTCTGATCATGCTCTTTTACATGGAAGACCGCTGGGCTTACATGATTGGGGTCATGGCACCAGCCGTGTGGCTGGCCATGTCGTTTGCGACCGGACTCCTGGGAGCCTCGGTCCGTCAGATGCTACGTCTCGAACGGGGAGAGAGCATCACAAATGGGGTCAGCTTTCTGGCCGGAGTAACCGCCGTGCTGAGCGTATTGATGATCGGGGTCTGCGCGCGGCGCTGGATGAGGGAGTACGCGGGTCTGGGCAAGTCGTTGATGACGTTCGTGGTTAGCTTTGCAATCGTGGCGGTTTACTACGGGATTCTCGTCGCGTGGTTCTGGCAAATGTTCCCGGTGGCGTCAGCGAGCAAATAACGGGTTGGTCCTTCCTTGCAATGTCAACGGGCCAGCAGCCATGGAGGTTCTTCTCATGGCTCCTGGTTTCCTGCGCGGCAACTGACATTGAAGCTACAAATGGAAAAATTTTTGTCGAAAACGCCATGAAGTACTGGCGTACTGCGAGAGAAGGATGTATTTTAGTACGGCTCAGCTATTGTCCTGAGAGCTTCCTCAGGCCAGACTGATCCGCAAACGCAGCCGTACGCGAATGAGCGAAAGTGCGAAGGCAGGACATAGTCCTGTTACTCGGGCTTGTGCCCAAACTGCTCCGGCGAGGCGGTCTCTAGCGGACCGATAGAACTGAGGAGAAGGTCCCCCATGAGCGTTTTGAATTTTCGCTATCGCGAGCGCCGGCGCACTCTCCGCGTGGCATTGTCTGTGCCGGTAGTTGTACATGGGCAGAATCAACACGGGGAAAAATTCTGCGTGCGCGCGATGACGCGGGCGGTGAATCAGCAAGGGGCGTTGTTGGTCATGGACCAGGTAGTTGTGCCCGGTCAGTCGCTGCTGGTGGTGAACGAAAACACGAGCCGGTCGATTGAGACGCGAGTGGCGCATGTCAGGCGCGAGCGCGAAGGGAATCTTTTCGTTGGGCTCGAGTTTGTCAATCCCGATACAAACTTCTGGAAGATGACGTTTCCGGTGCCCGGAGCGCGGCCACTGCGGCGCCCGGCTGGTGGTTCGAAAGCGACGACTGCCTGAGCGCGCCGCGGGTCGAAAGAAACGCGCTCCCTGCCTGGCGGTTGAATTCATAAAAGCAATGGGTAGTGCCGTGCCGGGACTGGGGGCACGGGGTGTCTCAGACAAAAAAAGCACCGTGGCGATGGACGCCACGGTGCTGAAAGCTGAGAAGAATGACTAGCTGCGGGCGGCGACGATGTGGATACACTCGTTCACTTCGTGAATGGCCTTGTCGATGTGTCCAAAGGCGCGCTGCTGGAGGCCCTGGGCGAAGCTGTTGTCCTCTTCGCGGGCGATATCCTGGTGCGCCTTTTCGAGCAGTTCCTTGGCGCGGTGCAGGCGGCCCGTGTAGTCGAGACCAGCATCAACCGGCGGATGGTCGTTCAAATCCTTGCCGTCATCGATCGAGGCTTTCTTGATTTCGTTGATTGCGTTGTCGATCGCATGGATAGCTTCCTTTTCCTCGTGGCGAAGTTCGCCGCCGTCGTGACGTTCGAGATGGGCGCGAGCCGCACGTAGATCGCTGAGCGCGTGCAAGTACGCGGGATGCCTGCCCTGAGCCGCGATATTGCTCGAGCCCAGCGCAAAAAACAGGGCGAGAAACAATACGGGAACAACGAATCTGGCGATGGACTTCATCGTCATGGGTTCTCCTTGAAGTAGTTGGAACTGTGCCGGACGCGCCGCCGGGATTGGGAGTCGCGGCGCTTCACTTCGAGCACTTGCCTAATTTAACCCGGCCCGCTCGGAATAGTTGCGTTAGGAGAACAGGCGTGCGCAATGGAGCTCCTGTACGAAGGGGCAGCGCCGTTTACCGGTGTCGCTTCTTTCGCCGCGTGGAGCTTTTCGAATCAATTTTGCGCGGAGAGCGTGGTGCCGCAACAGGATCAGGCTTGGAGGCGGCAAGGGATTCGCGAGCTTTGCGGGGGAGCTTTGCGACGACCAGGTCGTAGGAAGCGCGAAGGAGAGGCGCGAGTTCCGAGGGCGTAAGGGCGTCGCGCGATTCGAGGGCAATCCATTTCGCGCGAGCTAAATAAGGCGCTGGGATAATACCGGGGCGCTCGGTGAGTTCGGCGAAATTTTCGGGCGTCACTTTGAAAGAAAGACAAACGGATGCGGGGATGAGCGGAGTGATGGCAAACATTTTGCCGCGGACCTTAAAGAGGAGGTCGTCACCCCACTGGATTTGTTCAGTGGCGCCTGGGAAGGCCAGGCATATTTTGCGGAGTTGCTCGACATCCATAGTGTCGCCTAACCCACATACAGCTCTTCGAAGGCCTGGAAGCTGCGGACAATTCTACATGGAATGGAACGCAGGGTTGAAGGCATTGTAGGAGCCTCGAAGTCCTAGCTCGTGGGATAATTTGCTGAGCGAGGGTCTCGGGAGGTTCAAGCATGAGCGAAACACAGTCGTATCCGTACGAAACCCGCCTGAACATTTACTACCAACCGCTGGAAGTTGTGGAAGAGAAGAAACTCGCGGATGAGTGCGAGTTCAAATGGTACAACCAGACGTTGTGCCAGGTGAATGATTCAGTGGTGCGCTTGGGCGTGTTCGACGGGGAATACCACTGGCACAAGCATGAGGAGGATGACGAATTCTTCTATGTGGTCGAGGGACAGCTGCTGATCGACCTGGAGGGGAAAACGGTGACGCTCGGCCCGCGGCAGGGGTTCGTTGTGCCGAAGGGTGTGGTGCACCGCACGCGGGCGCCACGGCGGACCGTAGTGCTCATGGTCGAAAACAAAGGAATCATTCCGACGGGAACGGGAAGACCGTGACGCTCAGGTCGTTGGGCGCGTCAAGCTTTTGCCGTAAATTTTGAGAACGATTGCAACGACAAGCCACAACGTCAGGGCGTAGAGCAAATACCAAGCCACCTCTTGAGCGGCGTTCACGCGTGGCGGGCTGAAGACCGCTAGCGAGCTCGTCGAGCTGATGTGCACGAGTTGCGACGACAGGACGCTCCGTGTGTTTGCATAAACCCAGCAGATGAGGACTCGTAAGGCGGTCATTGCGGCAGTGAAGGCCAGGAAAAACGACAGCCAGTAACCGTTGTGTGGGGTGGCCGTTCCGAGGAAATCAATGACCGGGATGTGCCATGTGCCCCAGAGCAAGCCCAGCAGGGTGGCGGGTACGAACGAATTGGTGACTTGCGAGTTCATTCTCGGGAAGGCGTAACCCATCCAGCCAATCTCTTCGAGCAATCCGGCCGGGATGCCAAAAAGGAGACCCGTGAAAAAACGATTCGGGGCGTAGACTGGATTCGCGAATGCTGCCAGGCCGGAGAGAACACTCAGGATCAGGAATGGAGGAACAAGAAGCGTTGCATACCAGCCTGGGGCCAAGCGCCAGGTGGTTAAGCGGTGCCCGAGATCTGTCAGACCTGCTCTACCACCCGTGAATCCCGCGAGGAAAACGCCAGCGATACTTGGACCAAGGAGCATGACAGGAAACAAGAGAACGCCCGTTAGCTTGGGGAGCGATTCGTGGCGCAAAAGATGCGGCGCCGCCAGCACGAAAGCGCCTGCCCAGGAAATTGCGAACGTCAGGACGAAATATGCGGCAACTGGATGTCGCACAAGGATGGATTTCGAGCGATCCCGGCTAGTTGGCGGAGACCACATCGTTAGATTCACCTTCTAGATGAAGTCTGGCGCGGAAAATTAATCATCGATGGTGCCAGGCCATGGCCCGCCAAAAAAGCGAATTCATCAGCTACTTTTCAACGTAACGGCGGAAGAAGGAGTCGGGCTTCCATTGCGGAGCTGTGGAAGCGTTGGCTGTGTCGATGAGAAGGCGGCGGACAACTTCTTCGTAGAGGGCGGCGGCTTTGAGGTCGACGGGCTGGTTGGTGTCGTCGGATGGGGCGTGATATCGCTCTGTGAGCCAATCTTTGAAGAGCTTTTGTTCGGGCGAGCCCGGCGCGTAGAAAACGTCCATGATGACGGAGGGAACGCCGTGGCGGATGAAGTAGTACTGATCGCTGCGGATGAAGAGATTGCGGAGCGGTTCCGGGTCGGGTACCGCTTTCACGCCGAGAGATTTTGCAATGGAGGCGGCGCGATCGCCGAGGTCGGAATCCGCCAGGCCCTGGACGCGAAGGATTTTGAGCGGCGCGATGGGCAGAAACATATCGACATTGATGTCGGCGACCATGGACTTTTGCAGGACCGTGGGATGCGCGTTGAAATATTTGGCACCGAGCAGGCCTTTTTCTTCTGCGGTAAAAAGAATGAAGAGAACGGAGCGCTTAAGAGCTTGCGGATGGGCCTTGAGGTCGGCAGCCATATCGAGGACGAGCGCGGAACCTGAAGCATTGTCCATCGCGCCGTTGTAGATGCGGTCACCGTTGACGGGAGCGCCGATGCCGACGTGGTCGACGTGACCGGAGAGCACAACGAATTCATTCTTGAGAGAAGGATCGTTGCCGGGCAGCTTGGCGATGACGTTGTCGGAAGTGAGGTTCTTTGACTCAACGGAGGCGGCGGCCTGGAGGGAAGTCTCGAGGCCGAAATGAGGAAGCGGCTTGCGGTCT
>Ga0207826_1000340_pt1 | contig 13272 bp, 7 predicted proteins | sample LuqExpMetageno80_FD_187837 | JGI IMG/M metagenome (GOLD analysis project Ga0207826, IMG submission 187837) | Tropical forest soil microbial communities from Luquillo Experimental Forest, Puerto Rico - Sample 80 (SPAdes) | ecosystem: Environmental > Terrestrial > Soil > Tropical forest ... | reverse complement strand
GGCGGCTGCATGAAGTAGTAAACGAGGGCGGCAACGGCAAGCACAGCCACTAATGCTGTACCGACGTACATGAGTCGCGAGCGGTTAGCGGGCCCGGAGTGCGGCGCGTGGGTACCAGTGGGCGTGTTGACCGACGAGTCTGACAGGGCCTCCAACGCAAACGCCAAATCGTGCGCCGAGTGGAAACGTTGTTCAGGATCCTTCTCCAGGCATCGGTGGACGACGCGCTGCATTCCCGGAGGTGTAGCAGGCGTGACCTGCGAGATCGACGAAGGCTCCTCGTTCAGGATTGCTGCCATGGTGTCTGCGGACGTCGATTTGCGGAAGGGCTGCTTGCCCGTCACCATCTCGTAGAGAATCGTGCCGAAGGCGAAGATGTCGGTGCGATGGTCCACCGTTTTGCCGCGCACCTGTTCGGGAGACATGTAGCCCGCGGTGCCCAGCACCACGCCGGGTTCGGTTTTTTCTGTGACGGTTGCTTCCTGGCCGGAAGCGTCTTTCGAGGCGCCAAGCCGGGCCAATCCGAAGTCGAGGATCTTCACGCGGCCGTCTTTGGTGAGGAACAGATTCTCGGGCTTCAGGTCGCGATGGACGATGCCTTTGTCGTGAGCGGCGGCGAGGCCGTGGGCGATCTGCACGGCGTAATCAATCGCCTTGCGCAGCGGTAAGGGCCCGTGCCGGAGGCGCTCGCGCAGCGTCTCACCGTCGAGCAACTCGGTCACCATGTAGGAGACGCCGTTGTGCGTGGCCATCTGGTAGACGGCAAGAATGTTGGGGTGGTTCAGCGCCGCTACGACGCGAGCTTCCTGCTCGAATCGGCGTAAGCGTTCGGGGTCGGAGGTGAGCGACTCCGGCAGGACCTTGATGGCAACTTCGCGCTGCAGCCGGTTGTCGTATGCGCGATACACTTCGCCCATTCCGCCCGCGCCCAAGGCACTGCGGATTTCGTACTGGCCAAGGGTGGTTCCGGCAGCCAGGGGCATAAGGGTGGGTGGATTATACCCTTACTCGAGTGCGCAAGAGCAGCGATATTCGAAGTCGTCGCAGGGATGCGACAGGATTTAGTGGTGCTTCTTCTTCTTGGAAGAAGCCTTCTGGGCCTTGGCGTCGGCGCGGGCTTTTTGGCGAGCGGCGAGGTCGGCGGCGCGGCGGGCCTGCTGGTCGGCGAGCTCTTCGGGGGTCAGGACGCGACGGACGATAGGGCCGTTCATTTTGTAGGTCACGTCCACAATCTTGTCCTCGGCATTCATCTTGCGGATGGTGAAGGTGGGCAGGTCGCCTTCTTTCTCGAAGGTGGCGTGGCCGGTCTTGGCGGGCAGGTAGCCTTCGATCTCGCGCTCGCGGTAGGCGGTTTCATAGCGGTGCCGATTGCGATTGCGGGTGAAGACGCGGACCTGGTTGAAGTCGTAGGGCAGTCCGTCCTTAGGCTGGTTGAGCAACACCAGGTACTGCGCCTCTTCTTTGGGCTGGCCGTCGATGGTCTCCTGCACGGTGTTCAGCACGAAGTAGCCGACGATGCGCTGGCCTTCGGCATATTGGGCCACGTCGAGAGGCACATCGAGGTCGACCATGCGCATGAGGACCCAGCCGACTTGTCCGGCGGAGTTGCGGACAAGATACCAATCTTCCATGACGGGCTTGGGCTGTTCGGAGTCCTTCGGCTTGTCGGCAGCGGTGACCGGCGTCTTTGTCAGCGGTACCGTCGGCGGAGGCGGCGGTGCAGCAGGTGGCGGGCTCGGGTTCGCGCCTTTCTCGGAAGTTGCCTGGGACTGCGCGGACTTGGTGTCCGTCGGCTTCGGCGTCACCTTGCCGAGAGAGGCGGGCTTGGGCGGCTTGGGCGCGTTCTTGTCGGTCGTCGCGCGCTTGAGGATCTCGACCTTCTCGCCTTCCTTGAGCTGGTAGAGGTGCTCGCCGTCGCGCGAGGGCGTGAGGTGCATGTTCAGTTCGGCGCGGGTGGCGCCGTGACCCTGCACCTCCTGAGTGCGGGTGTCGGCAGCAAGCTTCTGGAAGCCGTCGAAGACTTCTTGCGAGACCAGGCTGCGCTGCTCGATCCAGCCTTCCACGCCTTTGTCGGTACGGACGCGAACGAAGCGCCTGGCGCGCTCCAGCACATCGACGCGGTCTCCGTTGTGCACGGTGCCGACCTTGTTGTAGACGGTGGCTACACGGTCGCGCAGGCTGCTCTCCGGCGCCGATACGTACATGTATTCGTGCTTGGAGATGACGGTGCCGCGTTTGCAGGCGGGCGCGGCCAGCAGCAGAAGTGTCGCCACGGCCAAAAATATTCGGAATAGACAAGGGCGGGAAGGGTTCACCAGCACAACATTTCACTATAACGCACGGCAAAGGGGCGCGCGGAGAGGAGCGATAGTGACAAGGAGGATGCAGGGTCCCACCGTGTCCCAAAGAAGTGACATGCAAAGACCCCGCCCTACGCCGCGCAGTGCGCGTCGCGAAACGCGCACCCGGTTGATACAACGCCATGCGAGAACAAGTCAATGGACTGGCTACAACAACCCAGGCCTTACCAAACTCGGCAGGCGGGTTTGCGAATCATCGCCGCATCCGCCTTGCAGCCAAAGGCTTTGGCGAATTCGGGCACGTTGGAGACCACGCCGTTGACGCGGTACTTGTTATCGGAGTGCTCATCGCTGAGCGCCTGAAGGCGGGCCTGCTGAGGCGTCTCGTTCATGCACCAGACCTGGGCGTAGCCAATGTAGAAGCGCTGTTCGGGAGTGTAGCCTTCGATGGGCTTCTGCGGGAGGTTGCCCAGCACGTCGAGTAGGGCCATATGGGCGATGCGGATGCCGCCGTTATCGGCGGTGTTTTCACCCAGCGTGAGCTTGCCCTTGATGTGTACGTCATCGACCACGACGAAGCTATCGTATTCCTTGACGAAGCAGTCCTCGAGCTTGTCGAACTGTTCCTTGTCCTGCTTGGTCCACCAGTTCTGGAGGTTGCCGTCGGCATCGAACTGGCTGCCTTCGTCGTCGAAGCCGTGGGTGAGTTCGTGTCCGATGACCATGCCGATGGCGCCGAAGTTGACGGCGTCGTCGATTTTCTGGTCATAGAACGGCGGCTGGAGAATTCCGGCTGGGAAGTTGATGTTGTTCTCCAGCGGATTGTAGTAGGCGTTGACGGTGGGCGGCGACATGCCCCATTCCTGGCGATCATGCGGCTGGCCGATTTTCTTGAGCTGGCGATTGAACTCAAACTCGTTGGCGCGGATCGAGTTGCCAAGGGCGTCGCCGCGCACGATGTTGAGCGAGCTGTAATCGCGCCACTTGTCGGGGTAGCCGATCTTGTTGTCGATGCGCGAGAGCTTGTCAAGCGCCTGCTTCTTGGTTTCGGGGCTCATCCAGGAAAGCTCAGAGATGTCCTGCTTGAGGGCGGCTTCGAGCTGGTGGACCATCTGCAATGTGCGGGCCTTGGCCTCGGGCGGGAAATACTCGGCAACGTAGGTCTGGCCGAGGGCTTCGCCGAGGTCGTTGTCGGTGTACTGAACGCAGCGCTTCCAGCGGGGGCGGAGTTCCTTGGCGCCACGCAGGGTCCTCCCGTAGAACTCGAAGTCTTCGTCCTGAAATACCTTGGGGAGAGCGGGAGTGGCGCTGCGGAGAGTCTGCCAGCGCAGGTAGGTCTTGACCGAATCCAGATCGTTGGCCGCGAGGATTTTGTCCATGCTCTTGGCGAAGTCGGGAACGGCAAGGTTGAGGCTGTCGAACGCAGGCGGCTGGATGGCCGTGAAGTACTGGTTCCACTGAAACGACGGGGTGATCTTCCGGAGCTCGGCCACCGACATCTTGTGGTAGATCTTCTCGGGATCGCGTTGGTCAGTACGGTTGAGTGAGCCCTGGGCAAGATCGGTTTCGATCTTCATGACCGTCTTGGCGTCGGCAGCGGCCTTGGCCGGCGTCTCGCCGTAGAGTTCGAAGGTCTTGGCGATGTGCTGCACGAGCTTCTGGCGGAGGTCGACGGACTTGGCGTCGTCTTTGAAGTAGTAATCGCGGTCGGGCAGCGACAGGCCGCCCTGGTCGGCGGTTGCGATGTCGTACTTGGAGTTTTTGAAGTCGGGCTCGGCGCCGAAGCCAAAGAAGGCGTTTACACCGCCCTTGTGCAAGGTGGCCAGAACGGGCGGAAGGTCAGCATTGGACTTCAGGCTGTCGATGCTCTCCATGTACGGCTTAATGGGAGCGAGGCCCTTGGACTCGATGGTGGTTTCGTCCATGCAGGCAGCATAGTAGTCGCCGATTTTCTGGTTGACGGGAGAGCGGCCGGGATCGTTCGCGGACTGCTTGTCGAGAATGCCACGCAACAGGTACTGGTTGCGCTCGTGCAGTTCGTTGAAGCGGCCCCAGCTCGACTGGTCGGGCGGGATGGGGTTGTTTTTGATCCAGCTGCCACAGGCGAATTGATAGAAGTCGGTGCAAGGATCGATGGATTTATCGATGGCGTTTAGGTCGAAGCTGCCGATTGACTTCGGTGCGGAAGCGGGCGCGCCTTGCGCGAGCAAGGAGATTGCGGCCAGGCACACCAAGCCGCCGGTGAGAAGTAGACGTTTCATGGATACCTCGTCGAGATAATGGACGTTAGACATTACGCATTTCATGCCCGATTGGTTCGGGGAAACCGCGCCCTTTCAATGCCTACCAGACGCGGCAGGCGTTGGCGCTGACCATGGGCTGGCCTGCCTTGCAGCCGAAGGCCTGCTGGAACGCCGCCGAGTTCTGCACGGAACCGTTGACGCGCCACTCGCCTGGAGAGTGCGGATCGGTGAGGGCGCGCTTGCGAGCTTCCTGCGTGGTGACGTTCTGGCACCATATCTGGCCGAAGGCGAGGAAGAAGCGCTGCTGGGGTGTGTATCCATCGATGGGTTTCAGCGGCGTGCTGCCGATGATGTCCAGCAGCGCCATGTAGGCGAGCTTTAAGCCGCCGTTGTCGGCGGTGTTCTCGCCCAGCGTCAGCTTCCCGTTGAGCTTGACTTCGCCTTTGTCGTCCTTGACGGCGACGAAGCCTGAGTACTCGGTGGCGGTGCAATCGGCGCGCTCCTCGAAGGCCTTGCCGTCGGCGGGCGTCCACCAGTCACGGAAGTTGCCCTGGGCGTCGTACTTGCGGCCCTGGTCATCGAAGCCGTGAGTCAGTTCGTGGCCGATCACCACGCCGATGCCGCCGTAATTCACCGCATCATCCATCGTGACCCCGTAAAACGGCGGCTGGAGAATTCCGGCGGGGAAGTTGATGTCGTTCATGGGCGGCCGGTAGTAGGCGTTCACCGTCGGCGGAGTCATGGTCCAGTCCTTGCGGTCGGTGGGCTTGTCGATCTTGCTGTACTGCCGCTTCACCTCAAAGGACGCTGCCCGTGTCGCGTTGCCGGCGTAGTCGTCGGCCTTGATGGTTACGCTGCTGTAATCGCGCCACTGGTCGGGATAGCCGATGTTGTTGACGATGGCGTTCAGCTTTTCGTAGGCCTGTTTCTTGGTGGTATCCGACATCCAGGTCAAATCACCGATGTCCTGCTGCATCGCTTTCTCGATGGCCTGCACCATCTTCAGGGTGCGCGACTTGCCTTCGGGACCGAAGGCCTTGTCAACGTAGAGCTGGCCGAGCGCCATGCCCAAGCCCTGGTCGGTGGCTTTCACGCAGCGCTTCCAACGCGCTTCCGGCTCCTTCTGGCCCGACATGTACTTGCCGTTGAAGTCGAAGGATTCGTCGAAGAACGCCTTGGTCAGCAACGGGGCCTGGTTGTTGATTGTTCTCCAGCGCAGGTAAGTCTTCCAGTCGGCCAGCGAAACGGTGTCCAACTGCGCGTTGACCTGCTTGAAGAAGTCGGGGTTGCCGACGTTCAGCGTGCTGAATTTGGGCGAACCGTTGCCAGCAAAGTACTCGGTCAGCAGGAAGTTCGGCGCGGTGGCATTGATGTCGGCGACCGTCATCTTATGGTCGCGCTTCTTGGGATCGCGGCGTTCGGTGCGGTCCATGGAAGCCTGCGCCAGCCCGGTTTCAACCGCCAGCACGGTTTTGGCTTCGGCAGCGGCGACGTCGGGCTTATCGCCCGCGAGAACGAACATCCTCTGCACGTGTTCCAGATATTTCTGGCGCGTCTCAACCGACTTGGCGTCGTCCTTGATGTAGTAGTCGCGGTCGGGCAGGGTAATTCCGCCCTGGTCGATGTAGGCGATGGTCGCGTTGGAATCGTGCATGTCCGGCTGACCATAGAAGGCAAACAGCGCCGAGGTTCCGTGCTGGTGCATGTAGGCGATCTGCTTCACCAGGTCCTGCCTGGTCTTCACCGAGTCGATCTGCGCCAGTTGCGGCGTGAGCGGGGCTGTGCCCTTCTTCTCGATGGTCGCCTCGTCCATGCAGGCAGTGTAGAAGTCGCCCACCATCTTTTCCGTGGGGCTGTGCTGGCCGGGGGCCTGCGCCTGCACCAGGATGTCGCGCATCACGTAGAGGTTTTGCTCGGCCAGACCGTCGAAACGGCCCCAGCGAGACTTGTCGGGCGGCACGGGATTGTCCTTCATCCAGTTGCCGCAGGCGTACCGGTAGAAGTCCACGCAGGGGTCGATGGTTTTATCGATCGCCGTGAGGTCAAAACTAGGGAGTGGCTTGGGCGCAGGGGAATTGGCTGGTGTTTGCGCGGAACAGAGAATCGCGGCACACAACAACATGAGAACGGAGAGAGTACGCAATGACATGGATGCCTCGTATCATGAATTGTCGTCGGGCGGCAGGCGGGTAGCCTGCGCAGGACGCTTTGAATATATGGTGGGCAGCGGACGCCCGGAAGGAGACGACAGAACCCCGAATCTCCAACCAAACACACTACTACAAACTGGCAGCACTGAGAAATTCGTGGTGGAGAGCGCCCTACTTCGGTGGAAGATCACGCCAGAACCGATTGGTGCCGGGAAAGAAGAAGCCGGAGCACGAGGCTCCGGCTATTGACCAGACGAAGTGGTTAAGCTCCAGGACAGCTTGCGACGGCCAGTCCGGCGGCGCAGTTGAACGACGAGCAGTTGATTGGCCAAACAGCAGTAGCCGCTGTAGCACCAGTGGATTCATTCTAATCAGTCACTTAACATGAAAGTCCGTGAGTGCGAAGGCGGTGTAACTGCAAAACGTTGCAACTTTAGAGTAGCAACCGTTACTCAAAGCCCCTTGACTACAACTAAAGCAGTATGGGCTGGCGGGGTTAAAACATCGCAGCCGGGATGGCGACTTCTGCTAGAAGAGAAGAAAAAGCCGGAGCACGAGGCTCCGGCGCAGATGGCTTGCAATATTTGCAACTAGACGTTGAACTTGCGACGAAGCAGTCCCGCCAGACCAATTACACCCGAGCCGAACATAACCAGCGTGCCCGGTTCCGGGGTGCCAGGGGTAGGTGTTGCTGAACCCAGGGTAATGTTGTCGAAACCAATCTGGTTAGCTGTTCCGCTGAAGTTGACGGACATCGCGGTTCCGTTGAAGGTTACGCCAACCGGGAACCAAGGACAAAATGCACCGTAAGTGCATTCCGGAGCCCCTCCGGACGGAGTCACCGGAAGTGCGAGCGACGCCAGCAGGGTGCCGGTGCCATTAAGACCATCGTACACATCCACGACACCCGGCGCATTGATGGCCGAATAGTAGAAAGAGAACCCGGTGGTGAAGCCGGCGGGGACATTCATAATGTCGCCAGGGCCAGTCAGGAAAAACAGGATCGTCGGCATGGTTGGGGATCCGGAAAAGTTGCCGCTGCCTCCGCAACAGCCTGAGATGATCGACAACGCGTCTGGGCCGAATGTGATGCCATAATTAGGACCGGCGCCGCCGCCGTAATAGTTGCCGACCGGGGTTTGATCTCCCAGGCCTTCGAAGGTAAGGGTTATCGTCGCCGCCTGTGCCGCTGCGGTGCCGAAGACCAGCGCCAAGGCCAGTACAAAACATACTTTCTTCATGTTTCCTCCAATTTGTGCCAGGCATTCACCCGCACTGCTAGTCGATCTTCGTTGGTCACGAAAGTCGAGTTGATTTGAGAAAACGGATTCCTTCACATTGCATCGCAAGGAACACCGCGAGATTCCTCTCCAAGCGCAAATACGGAGGCGACCACACAGAACTCGAAGTGACGCACTAATCCGCGCGGAACCCGCCTACCGAACCCGCCAAGCGAACCTGAATTACGCATCTTGCATTGTGAGTGGCGCAATAGGGTGCAATCCGACTTGCCTACTCCGAAACCTGCGTACGAGCACTCCAGCCGGCTTCTGGCTAAGTCCCCCGCGAACTCACACTCTCTTCGAGGCAATTCGCGTTCCATTCGGAAAAATGCGCATCCTTTGAAGAATGAGCACTTTAGGTTTTTGCGGATAGAAGACCTGTGAAACTTCTTGCGACTTAGTGGAACGCGAAGGGAAAGCCGAAGGAGCAGGCCCGACTGAGGTTCAGAACCAATCTCGACCACATCGCACAAGACCAGCATAGCGATCACTTAGTGGCCGCAGAGCGTGCATAGGCTGAGTGATTGCTCTGCTCCGATCTTGAGAGTAAGACTGGCGCGGAGCTATATCGTCACGCGTCAACTCATCGGGATGTAGTGATGGCCTACACGACATCAAGCGCTTCGCAGCACCGAATCGAGGAGTTGAGCGTCAGAAAATCTTCAGGTGAATGGTGAGGTACTTCTTGGGGTCCTTCTTGATCGCCTCGATCAGCTCGTGGGTGGAAGCCAGGGTGGCGTCGGCATTGTTGTACAAAGACGGGTCCACAAGGAGCTTACCGGCGGTGCCTTCGCCTTTTTCCAGCCGGTCGAGGATGGTGTTGAGCCGCGTGATCGTTTCATCGAGCTTCTTCGCCAGCGCCTCGTCTTTCGCCAGTTTGCCCAGAGTTCCCTTGCCGGCATTGATGTCGGTCATCAACTGGTTGGCCTTGGCCAGCGTCTGGTTGGCGTTGTCGTAGAGCGCCGGGTCTTTGATGAACTTGCCCGCGGTACCATGGCCTTGGTTGATCTCGTCGATTACCTTGTCCAGGCTGTCGACCGCCGAATTCAACTTGTTGTACAGCTCGTCGCTGTTGAGGAGCTTGCCGATGCTGCCCTGCTGCGAATTCGCCTGCGCCACAACACGCTGCATCTGGGTGAGCATGTCGTTGGCGCGATCGAACAGCGCGGGGTCGTAGATGACCTTGCCGATCGAACCCTGCCCGCTCTGTACGTACGACAGAATGCTGTCCATTCTTTTCACCAGAGTGTCGACGTTTTGCAGCGTGCCCTGGCTGGCACGGACAACATCTTGCAGTTGCGCGACCTCTCGTGTGGGCAACTCGGCGCCGTTCACCAGCGGCCCACCCTTGGCCGCGCGGCAATCCAGATCAACGAACACTTCTCCGAGCACGCCCGCGGTGTTCAAAGAGGCTTCACAGTCCGACCGCATGGTGTCGGAATACTTGGTCGTGATCTTCATCAGGACTTCGACGGGAGACAGCCGACGCGCCGGGTCCCGCACGACGCGGATGCCGGTAACGTTGCCGATGTCGACGCCTTCCAGACGAACCGGAGCGCCGACACGCAGCCCGCCGGCATTATCGACGTAAGCGCGAACCCTAATCTTCCTGGTGAAGAGGCCGGTGGTGCCGGTCATCAAGAAGATCAGGATCGCCAGCGTAACGCAGGCAATGATGACGGTCAGACCAACCCGGAGTTGCGACCACTTCACCTGTCTTTCGCTCGGCACGTTTTCGGTGTTGCCCCCTGGCTATGCGCGGTCTGCGGCGCAAGACGGCCCGCCATGATGCTTTCCGCACGTGTCGGCATCATAGCACTCGGACTTTGCCAGTGTCACAAGCCGCGGGAAATTCCTGAGAGTATATCGCGAGTGCACAATTCCGGTGCCGTACAGGCTCGCCGCTTGGCCGAACGGTAGCCAGTCTGGCAAAAAGCCCGAGTCGTAAGCTCGGGCTTTCATGCCTAAACGCACCCTATCTTGTCGGCCGGTCTATTCTCCCGCGGGTGGAGGCGTCTGCGGGGTGCTCTTCGGCAGCATAGGCTTCTGGATGTAGCCGGCGGGAATGGTTCCCGACAGAGTCGCCATCCAGGCTTCTATCGACTTGATCTGCGCGCTGCTGAGATTGGCACCACGCTGGTACGCGCCCATGTTGCGGATGGCCTGGTCGAGCGTCGGCACAGAACCATCGTGGAAGTACGGGCCGGTCCTCTCGATGTTGCGCAAGGACGGTACTTTGAAGACCATCTTGTCCTCTTCCGCCTTGGTGACTTGGTAGCGGCCGGTGTCTTTCTGGTCAGGCCACGGCTTCGTAACGCCGAGTTTTTGAAATACGCCACCGCCGACATACGGGCCGTTGTGACACCACTGGCAGCCAATCGCGGCGAACGTGTTGAAGCCCTCTTTTTCTTTATCGGACAGGGCATTCTGGTCACCCTCCAGGAAGGCATCCCAGCGAGCAGGTGTCACGAGGCCGCGCTCAAAGGCGCCAATGGCCTTCGCCATGTTGTCGTAGGTGATGGGATCCGGGGTGCCGGGGAACGCCTGCTCGAAGAGCGTCATGTACTCCGGCATGGACTTGAGCACGGTCACAGCGGCAACGTGCGAAGGCATGGCCATCTCGACGGGATTCATAATGGGACCCTTCGCCTGTTCTTCAATGGTGGGGGCACGACCATCCCAGAATTGCACGAAGTGCCCTGCGGCGTTGTAGACCGTGGGCGCGTTGCGCGAGCCTTTCTGGCCGTGGAAGCCGGTGGAGACAGTTTGTTGTTCCGCGCCGTAGGCATCAAGCGGATGACAGGTGTTGCAAGAGATTTTCTGGTTGGCCGAAAGGCGCGGGTCGTAATACAGCATACGGCCCAGCTTCACTTTGGCGTCGGTGATGGGGTTCTGTAATGAGGTCATCTCCGAGGGCAGGGGAGCAAACATCGCCAAGGCGTCGGCGTTGATCTGGACTTTCTTGGCTGCCGACAGCAACACCGTGGCCGAGACAGCAAGGAGCATGAGCAGGAGAAGAACCCAACGAATAGAACGTGAGGAAAGACCCAGCATAAGCACCTCTTTTCGGCAGAACTCAAAGGCTCATCTCACGGGACAAGCACTTTAGTGCCATCATCTGCTCTCGGCCAGCTTGCCGCAGTGAAGCCAGTCACTCAGAGATGTGATGTGCCGTTCGACTCCCACGCAGGCTCTACAATCGTCGCGGAGGCGCACGCGATGAAGGCCGCCGTCCTAAACCAGCCCGCAGCTATCGCTGAGCGCCCGCTGCGGATCGAAGACATCGCACAGCCGAACATCGCGCCAGGACAGGTGTTGCTGAAAGTTCGGGCTTGCGGCGTCTGTCGCACGGATCTGCACATTTCAGAAGGCGAACTGCCGGTACGGCGCTCGCCGCTGGTGCCGGGCCATCAGATCGTCGGCGAGGTAATCGGCGGCGCGACGTCCGAGTTGCCGCTGGGCACGCGCGTCGGAGTCTCCTGGATCGGCGGTACTGACGGCTCGTGCTGGTACTGCTGTCACAACATGGAGAACCTCTGCGACGCTCCTACTTTCACTGGCTACAGCGTGGACGGAGGTTACGCCGAGTTCGCAGCGGCCCGCGCCGATTTCGTCCTCCCGCTGCCGGCTGCGCTCGATGATCTCTCCGCCGCACCGCTTCTTTGTGCCGGCATCATTGGCTTCCGCAGTTTGCGGGTGGCGGGTGTGCAGCCCGGCGAGCGTGTGGGCCTGTTCGGCTTCGGGGCCTCGGCGCATCTGGCGATTGAAGTGCTGCATGCCTGGAAGTGCGAGGTGTATGTCTCGACGCGGGGCGAGTCGCATCGCAAGCTGGCGGAGTCGCTCGGCGCAAAATGGGTGGGCGCTGAAACCGATAAGCCGCCCGTCGAGCTTGATCGCGCGGTCACGTTTGCACCCAGCGGTGATGTGGTAGTTGCCGCGCTCGGCAGCCTGCGCAAAGGCGGCGTGGTGGCCATCAACGCCATCCATCTGGACCGCGTGCCCGAATTCGACTATGACCGCTTGTTGTGGGGAGAGCGCCAGCTACGCAGCGTCGCCAACATGACTCGCGCTGACGCTCGCGACTTTCTGCAGATTGCTGCCGAAATCGGCATGAAGCCGAAGGTGACGGCGTTCCCGCTTGCTGAGGCGAACGAGGCGCTACTGGCAGTGAAGCGAGACGCCATCGATGGCGCCGCAGTGCTGGTGATTTGAATTGGAAAAGGGCACGGGGTGAGCCGTGCCCTGCTTCCTGCAAGTTGCTTTTAGCTTCTTACAGCCCCGCGGGATCAGAGCCTTCGGTCGCGACGCTGAGTTCCTCGAATGCCTTCTTCGCTTTCTTGGCGTCGAACTTGCCGTCACGCGCAAGTCGCGACAAAGCCGCCGTCGCGATGGATTCGGCGTTCACCTCGAAGTGCCGCCGGAGATGCTCGCGGTTGTCGCTGCGCCCGAAGCCGTCGGTACCCAGCGTTACCAGCCGCTCGCCCAACCACGGTGCGAGCTGATCGGGAACGACTTTCATGTAATCCGTGGCGGCGATGATCGGCCCTTGGACACCCTCGATCGCCGCCAGGATGAACGGCTTCTTTTCCGCTTCGCCGGGATGCAGCCGGTTCCACCGCTCCACCGAGAGCGCGTCGCGGCGCAGTTCGTTGTAGCTGGTAACGCTCCAAACGTCGGCGGCCACGCCATACTTCTCGGCAAGAGTTTCCTGCGCGCGAAGGGCTTCGTTGAGGATCGGACCGCTGCCGAACAACTGCACCGTTGCCTTGCCCTTGGCGGCTTCGCGGAACTTGTAAATCCCGCGCAGAATGCCCTCTTCGCAGCCCTTGGGCATCTCGGGCATCGGATAATCTTCGTTGTAAACAGTGATGTAGTAGAAGCGATCTTCATTGCGCTCGTACATGCGGCGCATGCCGTCCTGCACGATCACCGCGATCTCGTACACGTAGGCCGGATCGTAGGCATGGCAGGTAGGCACGGTGCTGGCCAACACCAGGCTGTGTCCGTCCTGGTGCTGCAGTCCTTCGCCGGAGAGCGTCGTTCTACCGGCGGTAGCGCCGATCAGGAATCCCTTGCCGCGCGCGTCGGCAAACGCCCACACCATGTCGCCGATGCGCTGGAATCCAAACATCGAGTAGTAGGTGAAGAACGGGATGGTGATGACGTTGTAGTTCGAGTAGGAGGTGCCGGATGCCGTAAAGGACGCCATTGAGCCTGCTTCGGTGATGCCTTCTTCCAGGATCTGCCCGTTCTTTTCCTCGCGGTAGTACAGCAGCATGTCCTGGTCGTGTGGCTT
>Ga0207826_1000339_pt1 | contig 13283 bp, 8 predicted proteins | sample LuqExpMetageno80_FD_187837 | JGI IMG/M metagenome (GOLD analysis project Ga0207826, IMG submission 187837) | Tropical forest soil microbial communities from Luquillo Experimental Forest, Puerto Rico - Sample 80 (SPAdes) | ecosystem: Environmental > Terrestrial > Soil > Tropical forest ... | reverse complement strand
CGCGCCATCCATACAGGAGCTACCGGGGGCGAAGGGAAGGGATCGCGTGATTACACCCGAAGAGGAGGTAGCGTACTTGCGTGAAGCGGATCCGTCGTCGCCTCTACGCGACGCAACGATCCTGGCGGTTGACACGGGCTTGCGCCCAAACTCCGAACTCTTCCTCTTGGCGTGGAGAGATGTCTCCGTGGAGGGCACCTCCGATGCAGCATTCGGTGTCCTGCACGTTCGTAACGGCAAAACGTCAAGTGCTGAGAGAGTTGTGCCACTCACTCCGAGAGCTCAGGGAATCCTCATTCATCGCAAACGGGCTTCGACGTCGCGGTATGTTTTTCCTGGACCTGGGACGCAAGGTCATCTGATGTCGATCAAGCACGCTCACGATGGGGCGATCAAGCGAGCCAAGCTCCGGCCATTTCCGTTTTATTGCTGGCGTCACACGTTTGGGACGCGTTGTGCGGAGAGCGGTATGGATCGATTCAGTTTGGCGCGTTTGATGGGGCATAGCTCACCGTCGGTTGCAGAGAGGTATTACATCCACGTCACGTCAACGCACATCAGTACTAACTTCGAGAAATTCCTCGCGTACCACTCTCAGCTTGCAATCGGTTCGTTTCCGGGATCCAAGATGGTGCAGTAGGAAAAGGGTCACGGCAAGGGTCACACCTCTCCCAAACTAGGATCTAAATCGTTGCTGGCAAAAGATGAATGGGTATACTCTGGATCAGCATATCGGGGTTCGAATCCCTGGGGGGCAGCCATATTCTTGCCGACCCTATCCTGTCCAGCGAAAATCAGTCTGTTAAAACCAGCCTGTTAGAGTAGTTACAAGTCGCTTCGTTGTGATTTGAACGAAGCCACACAACGGCCATGTTCTATTCCACTGACGATCTTCGAATTCGATGGATCAAAGTCGTACTGCCGCCGGTCTTCCTCGAGGAGGAACTTCCCACCACCGAGAAGGCGTCGGCCACGATATTTCAGGCGCGGGAGGAGATCGCGCACATCCTGCGCGGCGATGATAGCCGCCTGTTGGTCATCGTTGGGCCCTGTTCGATTCACGACACCAAAGCTGCACGTGAATATGCCGCCTTGCTGAAGCCCGCGATCGACCAGTACGCGAACCAATTGCACATCGTAATGCGGGTGTACTTCGAAAAGCCCCGCACCACCATCGGCTGGAAGGGTCTGATCAACGACCCGTATCTCGACCAGTCGTACAAAATCAATGACGGCCTGCGGCAGGCCCGCCATCTATTGCTGGATCTTGCCGAGATGGGGGTGCCGGCGGGGACAGAATTCCTAGACATGATCACGCCGCAATATGTGGCGGGGCTGGTGAGCTGGGGAGCCATAGGCGCGCGCACGACCGAGAGCCAGGTGCATCGGCAACTGGTGTCGGGTCTCTCGTGTCCAGTGGGATTCAAGAATGCGACCTCGGGCGACGTGCAGATTGCGATTGAGGCCGTGCTGTCGGCAGCGCACCCGCATACTTTCCTGGGCCACACCAAACACGGGCAGTCGGCCATCTTCGCCACGAACGGCAATCCGGAGTGCCACGTGATCTTGCGCGGCGGGCGGAAGAGCGTGAACTACACGGCAGAGGCCGTGGCGGATACATGTGATCGCCTGCACAAGGCGGGTTTGGCGCCTAACGTCATGATTGACTGCAGCCACGCTAACAGCCAAAAAGACCACACCCGCCAGGCCAATGTCTGCCGGGACGTCGCCGCCCAAATCGCCGGTGGAGAGCGACGCATTATCGGCGTTATGCTGGAGAGCAACCTGGTCGCAGGAGCACAGAAGCTGGTTGCCGGACAGCCTCTGGTTTACGGGCAGAGCATCACCGACGCCTGCCTTGCGTGGGATGAAACCGCGGTGCTGCTGGGCGAACTTGCCGCTGCGGTACGCGTCGGGCGTCCGGCCGCCAGCCGTCAGCCGGTGGTGTAAACTCATGCGACAGTAGTCCAGCCAAGGCCGTTTGACGGGGACTGCATTCCCTTTCTGGAGTTGCGAATGAACGTTCTCGCCATCGATGTCGGTGGTACCAACGTCAAACTGCTGGCATCGGGTCACGAGACGCGCCGCAAGTTTCCCTCCGGTCCCAAGCTGACCGCCAAAGAAATGGTGGAGCAGGCGCGGAAGGTCGCTGCCGACTGGAAGTATGACGTTGTCTCGATCGGTTATCCAGGACAGGTGTTCGACGGCCGTATTCTGGCGGAGCCGCACAATCTGGGCAAGGGATGGGCAGGCTTCAACTTTGAGAAGGCGTTTAACTGTCCGGTGAAGGTACTGAACGATGCCGCCATGCAGGCGCTCGGCAGTTACAAGGGCGGCCGGATGCTGTTTCTCGGCCTCGGTACGGGACTTGGATCGGCGATGATCATCGACGGAGTTTTGCAGCCAATGGAACTGGCGCACCTGCCGTATTCCAAGGGTACCTACGAAGACTACGTGGGACTGCGCGGGCTGGAGCGATACGGCAAGAAGAAATGGCGGAAACTTGTTGCCGACGTGGTGGAGAAGTTGGGCGCGGCGCTGGAGCCCGACGACGTCGTTCTGGGCGGCGGCAATGTCAAGGACATCAAGGTCCTGCCACCTAAATGCCGCGCGGGTGACAACGCCAATGCGTTCATCGGCGGTTTTCGCTTGTGGGAGAAACCGGGTTCTTTGGCAGCACACACGGCCATGCCTGCCGTTTCTATCCGACTGTCGCATGAGCGCCCGGCGCAAAAGGTTAAAAAGAACGATGAGGATGAGTAGGCTCACATCCTCACTGAATCTGCCGCGGCCGAGAGGTAATTGACTCAGCCATGAGGGCAAACGCCACGGCGGGAGAGAACTACTCACCCGACTTAATCACCCTGATCGAAGAAGCTAGCACCCGCATTTACGGGTTGGCGCGACAGACGCCGGTGGCCCGCTTGCCGCGCGACTCTCGATTGCCATCTTCGCTTCGCGCATTCGCCAAGATGGAACAGCAGCAGGTGACCGGATCTTTCAAGCTGCGAGGCGCCTCCAACAAGATTTTCAGCATGTCGCCCGAGATCGCAGCGAAAGGCGTGGTGACGTCGTCCACCGGAAACCACGGTCTCGGCGTAGCCGCGGCGGCGCGATTTCGCGGCATCGATGCTGAAGTGTATCTGTCATCGCAAGTTCCTGAGGCCAAGTGGAAGAAGATTGCTTCGTACGGGGCGCGAATCCGAACCGCCGGTAACGACCCACTGGAGGCCGAACTCGCGGCGCGCGCCGCTGCCGAGGAGACAGGCCGAACCTACGTTTCGCCGTACAACGATTGGCAGGTCGTTGCGGGGCAGGGCACCATTGCGGTCGAGCTTGTGCGTCAGGTCGAGCCCATCGACGCGGTTTACATCGCCACCGGCGGCGGCGGCCTGGTCAGCGGGATCGGCAAGTATCTTCGCGAGCGTTCCCCGCACACCGAAATTGTCGGCTGCTGGCCGGAGAATTCGCGCGTGCTGTATGAGTGTATTCAAGCCGGGCGGATTCTCGAGTATCCGGAAACGTACACGCTGTCGGAAAGCACTGCCGGTGGAGTCGAGCCGGGATCGATTACTTTCGAATTGGCCCGCCGGGCCATCCATCGCAGCGTTCTGGTTTCGGAAGATGCGATACTCGAGGCGATGCGTTGGGCCGGCAATTGCGAGTGGATCATCGAGGGAGCAGCGGGAGTGGCCTTGGCCGCGCTCTTTCAGGACGCGGGCCGCTACCAGGGGAAGACCGTTGTTGTGATCTTCTGTGGCGGCAATCTCTCACCCGAGGTGCAGCAACGCTTGCAGGGGACTAACTAGCCCAGGAGAGGGAGTTGTTTCGTCGCGCCATGGTTCGCTCGCCTGCAGAAAACTTTGCTGATGGTCTTACCACGGCTGACCTCGGCAAGCCCGACTTCGGCCTTGCGCTAGCCCAGCACGAGGCCTACTGCCGGGCTTTGGAGGCCTGCGGTTTGGAAGTGCTGCGGCTGCCGCCCGACAAGGAGTATCCGGATTCGACGTTTGTGGAAGACACGGCGGTGCTGACGGGCCGTTCCGCGATTTTCTGCCGCCCGGGCGCAGCTTCACGGATAGGGGAAGTGGAAGGAGTCCGCGACTCAATTCAGTGCTTCTACTCGGTCGTGCACGAGATCGCTGCGCCTGGCACGCTTGACGGAGGTGACGTCTGCGAGGCCGACTCGCATTTCTTCATCGGCCTGTCGCACCGCACCGACGAAGAGGGCGCGCGGCAGTTGGGTCGATTCCTGGCGGCCTCCGGATACACGTCCTCCACGGTGGACATTCGATCGATGCAATCGATCTTGCATCTGAAAAGCGGCATCGCCTGTCTCGATAACAAGGTCCTGGTTGTAATGGAAGAATTGGCGGGCAGGGAAGAGTTCTCCGGCTTCAGTCTCCTTCCTGTCTCGCCGAAAGAGAGCTACGCCAGTAATTGCATTCTCGTGAATGACCGTGTGCTGGTTCCCGCAGGATTTCCGTGCATCAACGGTGAACTCGCGCGCCGAGGCTACAAGACCATCCCGCTGGAAATGTCCGAGTTCCGCAAGATGGATGGTGGGCTGAGCTGCTTGTCGTTGCGGCTCTAGTGGCTGATGGCACGACGCACGATCTCTAAGGACGGACCCTACGCCTCATCCATCCTGCGATTCCCATGATGCCCGTACTCATCAACAGAAGACCTGTGGGCTCGGGAACCGGAGATTGGTTCCCTAGGCCAAAACTCACGGGGGCCAAGGTGCCTGTAAGGATGTACTGTAGGTTATCGATTTCGAAGGCCGGTTGGCACCTTGGGGTCTGCGCCCCTCCGCACGAAAGGAGCTGAATGGAAGACCACGGGTCGCCAAGCGTAGTTGTCCCGGGAATTAATCCCACCTTGAAATCAACCACCACATCGGTGTTGTCGTAATTCGTAAAACCGCAATTTGTGGACGAAATGGCGGGGACACAAACCCCCTGGTTTTGCAGATTGCTGCCGGTAATGGTGACAGTGGGGTACGGGCTTACCGCGTCCTTGAATATTATCTCGTTCCAGGGATCCACACTGCCCCAGTAAAACGACAGCGCTGAGAAGTACTTGCCCGAAGAAGTTGGTGTGATCGTGATTCCTGCCGTCGCCGGCGAGGCAGTATCGTTCGCAGACAAGATGTATCCATGATCGCTGAGGGGACTCCTCCACGGTTTTGCAGTGGATGGCGCGACGGGTTCGTATAAGTGCAGGCCAGCCCCTAACCCCAAAGTAAAGGTCAAGGAATTACTCGGCAGGGTGCCACTTTGCCAGTTCACCCCGGATGCACCAGTGCCGAGCACCGAAGAAAACAAGGCATAGCCACAGCCTATACCGTTGGGGCAGGCTGTCGTATTGCCCGCAACACTGGTGACGTAGGTAGTGCTCGTCGCTGGGGGCGCAGGGAGCGCATAGTATTGCACTTTCACCGCATTGTTCCCGTTGCTGTAGGTACAGGGGTTTGAGTTTGCGGTGCATGTCGCACTGGCCGAGTGACTTAAGATTCCGAATGCCAGGATCACCAATACGAAGATACCTACTCTGACGTACCCCATGTGCACTCCGTTTCGGACACCTGGAAGAGACCGGGCGAGAGGCCGCGAGGTTTTACACTAGGCGCCTTGTGTAACTGTGCCGCTACTTTATGGCGGTCTGGCGAGAATGTCAATCGTACGATTGTTGTAGGCGACACGAATTGGCCAGAACAGCCGGCAACATCGCACCCTAAGGCCGGCCAGTCGTCATCAAAAGTGGGAACTCTGTTTACCGAAATGTGCTAAGGTAATGCCATCTTGACGGTCGGTGGCGCCAGGCGGCGTCGTCGATGGAAGTTAACGCGCGGAACGCTAACCACATAAGTGTGCGTTCCTGCAATTCCGCGGCCTGACTCATAAAGTTGGGCGGCGCAGATTTGGGGCTGAACCGGGATGCTGCGCGCCACGAAGGTTGCTCTGGCACTGGCCATTGTTGTTTCAACGCCTGTCATCATCCTAGCGCAGGACCGGGCGTTGATCACCGGTGATGTTGAGGATCGTCAGGACACGCCTGTCTCCGGCGTGCAGGTGTTTCTCCGAAACGACTCGCTGCGTATTGAACGTTCCACGACCACGAATTCTGATGGTTACTACTTTTTTGCCGAAGTAGTGCCCGCCGAGGGGTACGTTGTCACGACCACAGGGCCTGGATTTACTTTCGCTCCCGCCAGCGTCAAGTTCGACATCGAGGTAGGGGAAGCGCGCCACATCCTGCCTTCTTTCGTTGCAGAAAAACTTTCCGCTCCGGTGTCGGGCCTGCAGCGACATGGCCAGTCGCCTATGGCGCTTGATTCGCAGGCATCCTACCCTAACCGTAGATCCGCTCTACTTCCCATAGCTTGGCTGGTTGAGGGAAAAGTCGTAACCGCGGCCAGACCATTCGCAGTTCGTGGCATCGGCAACTCTCTATGAAAAAGTCAAGAACGGCCGACTATCAGTTCAGTCGCGGTGGTGCGAACCTGCACAGAGTCCCTCGCCTGATCACCCGTGTGCCCTGGCACTGGACTGTTGTGCCAACGCTTGCGGTCATTAGTTTTGCCACCATGCTCGGGATAGCTCAGGCCCAGACTGCGTATCCAAGGGATGAGATTTTTGGAGGATATTCGTGGCTGGCTCCGAATGGATGGGGCGACCTGGACTACAAAATTAACAATATTCCGAATGCATTCGACATATCGAACACCTACTATCTTCGGCGGGCGCACAATTTCGGCCTTCTAGTCGATGGCAGCGGACACTACCTGGCAAGTACGACGCCGCCGAACCTCGTCAATGGATCGAACGACAGCACCGGAGTCGGTTACGCCCTGGCCGGTTTGCAGTATAAATACCACCGGAACGGCCTCTCCCCATTTTTCCGAGGTTTTCTCGGCGCTGCTAACCTCTCCCCTGACTGCTGTCACGGAACGGAGTGGAGTTTCGCGGCCGGCGGCGGTGGTGGTCTGGATTACAAACTCAATCGGCGTTTTTCCATCCGCCCCATTCAAGTCGATTACATTTACTCCAATTACAGCCATATATTTCCGAGTGCTGCTCCGACGTCGGCGCACGGGCCCAATTCCCCAGGCGTTCAGGCCCTTATTAGTCCGCATCCGACGCAGTGGAACAGCGTGCGTCTGGCCGCGGGGATTGTTTTCAACCTCGATGTTGGCTCCGGCCAGGACGTGTCGGGAGGTAAGTCATCTCCTCAGGCACCTGCCGCGAAGCAGAAGATAGCGAAAGCAAAGGTAGGAACGGGAGAATCTTCCGGTGTACATCTCGACACCCTTTCTTCTGCCGTCAGTACTGTCATTACCAGCAATCAGCTTCGCAGTCTGCCGCTATACAATCGCAACTTCCTGGTTTTGGGACTGCTTGTATCCAGCACCCACGATGTGCCTGCCTGGTCCGAATTAAAAGACACGACCTTCAGCATTTCGGGCCAGCGTCCCACGTCCAATGCATTTTTGCTTGACGGAATGGACAACGTAGCTTCCAGCAGCAATCAGGCCATCCCATTTCAGGTGAACGACGCGATCCAGGAATTTCGCGTGACGACCGCCAACTCCGAAGCACAGTTCGGGCGGAACATTGGAGGCGTGGTCAACGTCATCACGCGCCGGGGAACGGCCAAGTTCCACGGTAGTGTCTTCGGATTCTTTTCGTCGGATTCGGTGAACGCCAACTCTCCGCTCTCGGTATACAACGGCACCGGATTCGACCAGGCGGCGGCCTTCGCCGGGCCTTTGACGGCTCAGTCCGCCCCCAACACCAACCCTCCTACGACCGCTAATCCAGACGCCTCACCCATCTACCAGCCGAATTCGTACAACCAGTTGGTGGCCACCGTGGAACAGGTAAACTCCACTGCCCAGGCTACGAACTGCACCGTGCCCAACGGGGTATACGGGACTCCCGGCTGCAATCCGCGCTTCGATCCGGCGGCGATTCTGGCGCAAAACGACAGTCGCTACCGTCCCTTCGACTCGCAACAATTTGGCGGACAGGCTGGAGGTTCCTTTCTCCGGCGGTGGTATTGGTTCGGAGACTACGAAGGCACGCGCATCAACAACCCCAACCCAATTTTTGAGCGCGTCCCCAGCTCCTACGATCGCAGCCACTTGGCCGAGTTTCAGGGACAGGCCGGCTATCCCGACGCCTTGTTTGCCCAGAACCTGCTTGCTCTCTATCCTCAATCCAACGTGGTTGCCATCCCAGACGTGTTGGAGTTCTACCGAGGGCAGGCTCCGAACTATACCAACGTCAGCAATTATCTCGGCCGACTCGACTTCACCCAATCGGCCAACACCGACTGGACTTTCCGCTATAACTTGCAGGATTTGTCGCAATTGCACGACGACACACTGCCCGGATCTTCGGTTTATCCGGGCGATGGCGCCATGCGAGCGGTTCTGAACCAGAACCTAGTCTTCACGTTCACGCACCGGTTTTCCGCCAGCTTGAGCAACGTAGTGCGCGGAGGTTTTACCCGCTTTAGGGTGAGCGAGACACCGCAAGACGCCAGTTTCAATGCGGCGCAGGCGGGCCTGCCCGGCGGTGCGATGCAGACGTATCAACTGTCTGGGCTGGATCCGCAGTACGCCGGGGCTTCACCCGGCGTGAACGGCGCTTGGGGAGGATGGAATGACGCGGTATGGTTGCCGCCGTCCGCCATTCCGGTAATTGCACCTTCTCTGGACGGATTGTTCCCGTTCGCGCGCCTCGGGGCCCCTTTGGGCGCTCCCGGCAAGCGTCAAGACACGGAGTTTCAACTGGTGGACAATCTGGTGTGGTTTAAGGGACGGCATACTGTGCGCACGGGCTTTGACTTGCGGCACCTGCAGAACATCTTCGACAACGGCGGTTTCAGCCGGGGGTTGGTGGTCTCAAGTGACATCGGCGAGTTCACCAGTGACAGCGAAACCTGCGTAACCTGCTCGGCGCCCGCGTTTTCCAATCCGTCCTTCGACTACGCCACCAAGCAGCCCAGTCCGATCAACACCACGTTTCACTCTTATGTGATTGCGGGGTATTTGCAAGATACCTGGCGAGTCAAATCGAATCTGACGTTGAACCTTGGAATTCGCTACGAGTACTTCTCGCCTCCGTCGGAGGTCAACCACCAGTTATGGAATTATGACCCTTCGGCGAATGGGCTGGTTCGGCAGGATGAAACTGCGGTCGCAGACACATTTGGCAACATTTGCGGCAAGGGTTTCAGCGGCATGGGTTCGGTTTACGGACTGACTTCTATCTTGCCCTGGAACTGCAGTCCAAACGGCAACGGCAGCTTCGTTGTGGCCAACACCACCAACTTCGAGCCGCGAGTGGGCGTGGCGTGGTCCACTGCCAGTGGCAGAACCGTGGTTCGCGGCAGTTTCGGCATCTTCTACGACGAGATTCCCGTGAGCCTGATGGCACAGCTTGCCTTCAATCGCCCCGTGCCAAATTCGCGAATGATTCCCCAGACCCTGTACGGACAGAATTTCAACAGTGCCATCTGTGAACAATGCGGCTTGGGAAACAGTTCTCTGTTGAGCAAGAGCGCTCAGATTCCTGACTTCCAGTACGCCAGCGTGCCGTTCTCCATTAGCGCCATTGATCCCTCGAACCTTAACAATCCGCTGACTCGTCAGTTCAGTGTTTCGGTACAGCAACAAGTGTCCCGCGACATTTCCGCTGAGGTCGAGTACATCGGCAATTACATGGCAAACCTGCCGGCGACTTCGAATACGGGTTACAACAACGAATGGTTTTGTACGAACTCCGCCCAGGGTAATAGCGGACAGCCTTGCGACGCCTTCAGCTTTGTTCCGGTTTTCACGACCGCCAACATAGGGTACGGGAACTACAACGCGTTCGTGGCGAAGTTCACGGCGAAAGCCTGGCACGGTTTGCAGGCGCGCGCCTCGTACACTTATTCCAAGGCGCTCGACAATGCCTCCAGTGCCGGCGCACCGCTGATTCCCGGACCACTTATGACGCAGGTGAACGCCCTTGGTTTTTACGGAACCGGCAGCCCGCTGATTTATGCGCTAGGCAATGCGACCAGCGGATTCGTGCCGCCCCCCAACATTTTCAGTTCGAACGCCATCACCGCGAATCTAGCGGCGTTGACCGGCCTGCTCACCGCCGGCGTCAGTACCACGGGAACCGGCCGTGCGATTGTGACTCCGTACACCACGCCGCAGGATCCCTACCATTTCCTGACCAACGACTACGGCCGCTCGGACTTCGACCAGACTAGCCGATTCATACTGGAATACTCGTGGGAAGTCCCGATAAAGAGGCCTTCCGCCTGGTTGAACGGCTGGATGCTCAGCGGTGTTTTCATCGCCGAGAGTGGCCAGCCATTCACGATTTTCAGCGGTCCCATCGCCGGCGAACTCACGCAGCGCGTGGATATCAACGGTTCGGTCACCACGACGGGCAACCCTTACAGCTACATCGGGAATACGGCTGCCATCACGTTGCCGGGGGCAGTGTGCGCAGGTCTGCCGGGAGCGCAGTCGAATTATGCCATCCAGACCACGGTTGGAATCCGTAGCGGAGACGTCGGAACGCCCTGTCTCGGAACATCGGCGCGCAACCAGTTCACCGGGCCCGCTTACATAGACTATGACATGGGAATACAGAAGATGTTTAAATGGCGTGAGCGATATGCGCTCACGTTTCGCGCTGAGTCGTACAATTTGTTTAATCATCCCAACTACTACAATCCCATCAGCACTTACAGCCTCGACGGCATCACACAGTATTCGCAGTTTGGACAGATTAAGTCGGCGCACAATGCACGGCAGTTCCAGTTCGCGGTTCGGATGAGTTGGTGAAGCAGTATGCGAAACTACCCAAGTACCCTCTGTTGACACCCTGCGATGTCCTTCGAGAAGCAAGTTTTCATCAGCTACGCGCACATTGACAACGAGCCGCTGACGCCCAATCAGCAAGGCTGGATCAGCCGCTTTCACGCCGCGCTGTCGGCGATGCTCAGCATGCGGCTCGGCCGCAAGGCGGAGATCTGGCGCGACGTAAAACTGACCGGCAACGACATCTTCGGCGACGAGATCATTCAGCAGTTTCCCAAGACCGCGCTGCTCATCTCGGTGCTCACTCCGCGCTATGTGGAGTCTGAATGGTGCACCCGCGAAGTTAAAGAGTTCGTTAAGACCGCACAAACTACCGGCGGCGTAACCGTGGACAACAAGTCCCGGGTCCTGAAGGTCATCAAGATCCCGGTCGACAACGAGAACGAACTTCCCGAGGTCATGAAGCTGGCCCTCGGGTATCCGTTTTATATCCTCGATGAGCAGCAGACGCCGCTTGAACTCGATCCCGCTTATGGCGAGGAATTCACTCAGAAGTTCAACCTCAAGCTGGCGAAGCTCGCCTTTGACGTCGCCGAACTGATCAAGAAGATGGACATCAAAACGGCGGCCGCAACAGCGCCGGCTCCTGGAGCTGAAAAGCCCACGGTGTTTGTCGCCGACTGCGGCATGGACCACCGAGATGATCGCGAGGCGGTCATCGCCGACCTGCGCCTGCACGGTTATACCACTCTGGCGGATACGCAGCTCCCAACCGAAGAAGCCAGCTTCATTGGCGAACTCGCGGCTGTACTCTCCCGCTGCAAGCTGTCCGTGCATATCATCGGGAGCGTCTACGGCGTCGTGCCGGATGGCCCAAGCGAAAAGTCGGTCACGGTTCTGGAAAACGAACTGGCCATTGAGTACTGCAAGATATTCGGCCTGAAGCGCATCATCTGGTTACCTGCCGGAACCAAATCCAGTTCTCCCCGTCAGCAGGAATTCATCGACACGCTGCTGCGTGATCCGCGGGCCCAGCTTGGCGCTGATCTCATCACGGGCGACCTGGAAGAACTGAAAGCCGCGATCCACACGGCTCTCAAGAAGATTGAGACTCCGCCGCCACCACTTCCTGTGCCGCAAGAACCCGGAGAGCCGGGCGGTAAGGTCGTGTATATCATTTGCGACGAGCGCGACCGCAAGGCGACCATTCCACTGCGCAAGTTCCTCAAGAGCCAGGGATTCGAATCCAACATTCCGGCCTTCGACGGAGACGCCGCCACCGTCCGCCAATCCAATCAGGACATGCTTGCCGTCTGCGATGCAGTCATCGTTTTCTACGGGGCCGGCGACGATGCCTGGAAACGCTCGATCGACGCCGACATTCGCAAGTCTCCCGGTTATCGGACAAACAAACCGCCGCTGGCGCCGTTCACCTATCTGGCCGAGCCGTCCACCGCTGATAAGACCGACCTCGTTGACCTCGAGGAGCCACGGCTTATGGATTGCCTGCAGGGTTTCACGGAAGGAGCACTTGGCGAATTCGTCAGCACCCTGACGGGAAAGGCTAAGCTGTGAGCGCCGCCCCGGTCGCCGGCGCAAGGCTGGCCAATCCGTTTCCCGGACTGCGCCCCTTCCACGAAAGCGAGCAGCACCTTTTTTTTGGTCGTGAGAGCCAGATCGACACCATGATCGACAAGCTTGCGGCCACCCAGTTCCTGGCGGTCGTCGGCACCTCAGGTAGCGGTAAGTCATCGCTGGTCAACTGCGGCCTTAAGCCCGCTCTTCGCCGTGGCGTGATGTCCTCGGCCGGGTCTTCCTGGCGTATAGCGCATTTCCGCCCCGGCAGCGACCCCATCAAGGCGATGGCGCAGTCGCTGGTCCAGCCTGACGGTCTGTTCCGCATGGAAGACTTTGAGGGCGTACCAGTCGAGCCGATCATCGAAGCCACATTACGGATGAGCAAAGTCGGCCTGGTCGATTGCTACGAGCAGGCGTTCCTTCCTCAGGGAACGAACCTCCTGGTCATCGTCGACCAGTTCGAAGAGCTTTTCCGCTATCGCAACCTGCAACCTTCGTCGGATGGGCTGCAAGGCACGGATGAGAAGGCGGTGGCCTTCGTGAATCTGTTGCTGGAAGCGGATTCCTCGACGCGTCCCATCTATGTCGTCATCACCATGCGCTCCGACTTTCTCGGAGACTGTGCGCAATTCTTCGGGCTTCCCGAGGCCATCAATCGCGGACAGTACCTCGTTCCGCGCATGTCGCGCGACGAGCGCCGCGCCGCCATCGCGGGACCGGTCGCGGTTGCAGGTGGCCAAATCAGTCCCATCCTGCTCACGCGCCTGGTCAACGACGTGGGCGACAACCCGGACCAGCTCTCTATTCTGCAACATGCCCTGAACCGCACCTGGGCCGAGTGGCAGCGCCAAGGCGGCGCGGGCGCCATGGACCT
>Ga0207826_1000338_pt1 | contig 13299 bp, 13 predicted proteins | sample LuqExpMetageno80_FD_187837 | JGI IMG/M metagenome (GOLD analysis project Ga0207826, IMG submission 187837) | Tropical forest soil microbial communities from Luquillo Experimental Forest, Puerto Rico - Sample 80 (SPAdes) | ecosystem: Environmental > Terrestrial > Soil > Tropical forest ... | reverse complement strand
GCTGGCGGCCCGACTTTCCGGCCAAAAAGCGTCAAGGGATTGGGGGTGGGGGTTTGGGTGAGGGGGCTAAGGGTCCACTGACCCTTAGCCCCCTCACCCAATCACTCAATTACAAAATCTTATCATATTCGCTCTTCAATCCAGGCGCCGCCCAGGAGGCAGTCGCCCTCATAAAAGGCCACGGCCTGACCGGGGGTCACTGCCGCCTGGGGGCTGGCAAAGAGAACTTTTACCCGGCCTCCGGTTCCGGGCCTCAAAACCGCCTGGACTCCTGGGTGCCGATAGCGGATCATGGCGGTCACCGTCAGTTCGTTTTCGGGAGGGTCAACAAGCCAGTTCATCCCCCGGGCCCTTAGACCGTGAGAATAGAGCTCACTTTTGGGGCCGATGACCACCCGGTTGCATTCGGGTTGAATCTGCACCACGTAATAGGGCTCCGGGGCGGGTGTCCGTAACCCCCGGCGTTGGCCCACGGTATAGTTCTCCAGCCCCTGATGCCTGCCCAGGATGCGGCCCTGGCGATCCACCAGGTCTCCGGGGCAGCCACGGCGCCCCCGGCGGGCCCGGAGAAATTCCTGGTAGTCATTCTGGGGAATAAAACAGATGTCCTGACTTTCCTGGCAGTTGGCCAAAGCAGGCAGCCCCAGTTGCTGGAACTGGGCCCGCACCTCCGGCTTGGTCAGTTCTCCCAGTGGGAAGACCAGGTGAGGCAAAAGCTCGCGTGGCACCTGACAGAGAAAGTAAGACTGATCCTTGGCCGGGTCCGCTCCCCGGAAAAGCCGCAAAGAACCGTCCGGGCCAGGACCCAGGCGCACATAGTGTCCGGTGGCCAGGTGGGTAGCCCCCTGGGCCCTGACTTTTTCCCACAAGACCCCAAACTTGATGCCGGCGTTGCAGCGGACGCAAGGGTTAGGGGTGCGCCCCTCAAAATACTGGTCCACAAAATAGTCCACCACCAGGCGGGCAAACTCCTCCCGGAGGTCCAGGATCTCGAGAGGGAGGCCAATATGACTCGCTAGGGCCGGCAGGGTCGGGGGCACGGCTGGTTCGTCCCCCAGGCGCAGGTGCACTCCCCATGTGACCAGCCCCTGCCGGCTAAGGAGAAGTGCGGCCACGGAGCTGTCAACGCCGCCGCTTAAGGCCACCGCTACCCTGACGCTGGATGCCCTGGTCATAAATTTGAATTATGTTTAATTTTGTTACAGTAAAAGTTAATTTCTTGATTCAGTATATAATGCCCTGAAATTTTAGGAAATGCCCAGAAGTCAGGAGTCACTTGTCCTCTTGCCGTTCAGATTTCTGAACATATTGGACCCGAAAATTAACCGTTGTTGTTCACCCGTCGAATTGAGGAAGCAGGGGAAATCCAAAAAAGAAACGGCCACACCCTGGTAGCCGTTCTCTGTGGAAGCCACCTCCAGGCGTACCACTGCAGCCCGGACCTGGATATGGGAAGTATCCTGGTTGCTGAGAAGAGCCAGAGGGGTGGTGATGTGGAGGGTGAGAAGGTGGCCCGGCAGAAGGGGGGTTGGCTCCAGGGAGTGAAAGTAAACGCCGCTTAAGCTGAAATCCCGAAGTATTCCTTGACCCTGGTGGAGTTCACCTGACTCGGGGTGACAGGCGATGTACTCCACTGGCAGCGTCACCAGCAAGCGCTGGAAACGGCGTCTATCCTCGTCCAGATCCACAGGAAAGGGCTCCTTTGCGAGCGCGATGGGAGGAGCAATATCTTTCTTATGACTCTTCTTCCTATGCACTCCCTGTGCCAGACTGCCAAACCGAGGCCCCGTCCAGGGGGCGAAACGTCAAGAGAGATAATCCTTGACGGGACCTGGCCGTTACTTTACCATGAAAAAAATTGAATAAAATTTCTGCGGTTATCAAGGACGACTCAACCACCATGAGCATTGTGGTTGCCATTATCAATCAAAAGGGCGGCACCGGCAAGACCACCACCGCCATCAACCTGGGAGCTTGCCTGGCTTACCAGGGCTACTCCACCCTTTTGGTGGACCTGGATCCCCAGGCTCACACGACCATCGGCATCGGCGCGGACCCGGATAGCTTTCAAGAATCCGTGGCCGAAGTCATGAGTGTCCCCAAAAAGCACATTACCGAGGTGGCCCTGCCCACCTATGTTCCGGGACTTTTCCTGGCGCCCGCCCACATACGCCTGGCCCGGGCGGCAGAAGTGGCCTACACCCGGGTCTTTCGGGAAGCCATCCTGGCTCAGGCTTTAAGCGATGTGGACTACGATTTTGTTATTGTTGACTGCCCCCCTTCGCTGGGTGTGCTGACCACCAATTCTCTTTACGCCTGCGATCTCATCATTATTCCCTGTCAAATCTCCCGGTACTCCCTGGATGGTCTGGCCGACCTGCTCACCACCGTGGAAACGGTAAAGGGGTTGGGCCCGGAGCGGCTCTTTGAGGGGGATCATTTCCGCATCCTCCTCACCATGTACGACCGGCGCAACCGGGTCACCAACGAATACATTCTGGAGCAGCTCAGGCCCTACCGGGACAAGACCTTTACGACCCTGGTGATGAAAAACGAGGCCTTGAACCAGGCCCAGATTGCCCAAAAAGCCATTTTTGACTTCGATCCCAAGAGTTCAGGAGCTCAGGATTACCAACAACTCACCGAAGAATTTTTGGAGTTATGTCGAAAAAGAAACAGCTTTCCGGAAAGAAAACCAAGCTGGCAAAGTTGCCCCTGACTGAGGCCCTCTCCCGGCAGCTGGAGGAACCGGCGCCTGATCTGCCGGCGGCCGTCCCCAAGGTGGAGAGCGTCCAGCCGGCCTTCTCCTGGGAAAGCTTGGAGGAAGGCGCCGCCGGTCTGCTGGCGGCGGCCTACGCCTTGATGGTTCAGGACCTTTTGAGCCTCAAGAACGAGGTTCCCTGGACCAGCGAAGAAGGTCTCTCCGCGGTGGAGATCCATCCCTCCACCCACCTTCCGGCCCATCAAGTCAAGCAGGCCCTGCGCCAGGCCAAAGAAGAGCTGTCCGACCTCTACCGCCTTCTCTCCGCCTGAGCCCGCCACCGATAAAAAGAAAGCCAGGGATTTTCTCATCCCTGGCTCAAATTTCCTTAAGATAAATCGAGTTTTTTAACCAGCAGGCATCGACATCTGGGTGGTAGCCAACGTCTGAAGCTGGGGCGGCTGACCCACGGGGCTTTGGAGTTATGTGCCTCTTTACTTCATGGGCGGTGGCGATGCGGGTGCCGGGGGCAGAGCATTAATCTTGGTCTGCAGCTTGGCAATGTTATCCCGGACGATGGGTGCAATGGTGCTGTTGGCGCCCATTTCTTTGGTCGGTTTCGCAGCGGTGCACAGACCGGCCACATAGCAGGTCTGGGCCACCCTTTGCTTATATTCATCGGCGTGGGTGGTGGCCTGCTGCAACAATGCCATGGCCGTCTGGTAATTGCCCTTCTGGTCCTCTATGGCCGCCAGGTTATTCAGGGCAAAAGGATTGTTCGGGTCCGCTTCCAGGACCTTTTGGAATTTCACGGCCGCGAGGTCGTATTTGCCCGCTTGGATTAAATCAAACCCGTCGTTCAAAGGGCCATAAATTTCAACAGGGAAGGGGCCTGACCCCCAGGTGGTTAATTGGGCCATCGCAGGCACCGCCAGCAGCAAGCACAGGCCCAAGGCCATTACCAGAACCGAACGCTTTTGCATAAGATTTCTCCTTTCTGTGCAGTTTCGAGAGATGATGCCGCCCCTATCACATTACTAATAATCACCTTTTACTATTTTGCCACGATTTTGCCATGATATGAAATGTTTTTTCTGTGGTTACCAGTAAATTGCCCCTGGGAGGTTTGTAAAATGCGCTCGGGAGGCCCCAAAAATTTTTCCAGGGGTTTATTCCGACAGCAGCCACACCGCCGCGACGGCCAGTATCAGCCCGGTTAATTGCCGGGGACTGAGGCTTTCCCTCAGGAAAAGCCAGCTTAACATTACGGTCACCACGGGATAGAGGGAAGTCAGCGGCACCACTATCGAGGCGGCCCCTTGGTTGAGGGCCCGAAAGAAAAAGAACAGACCGAAGCCGGTGGACATGCCGGCCGCCACCGCGGCAACCCAGCCCCAGGGATGCCAGGGGACCTTGCCGCCGGTTTCATACAACAGAATGCCAAGTACCGGCAGATACCCGAGCATGCCCAGCAGATAAGCCCCCTGCGGACCTAGATGCTGGGTGGCCACCTTGCTAAACACCCCCCAGAGGCCCCACAGCCCCAGAGACACCAACGACAGAGCCAGCCAAGAGGACACTTGCGCTCCACTCCTTGCCTGATCAGGTGATTTCCTTTAAATATGTTAATTTATAGCAGAGCGCAAGGCGACCGCCTTGGAAATCAATCTGAGAGTAAAGAAACGGCAAGGGGGAAAGCTCGTGCACATCATGGGACATCGGGGGGCCGCGGCCTTAGAACCGGAGAACACTCTGCGCAGTATCCGCACGGCTTTGGCCATGGGGGTGGCCGCGGTGGAGATCGATGTTCAACTCACCAAAGACGGTGAGTTGGCGGTGATCCACGACGGCACGGTGGACCGCACCACCAATGGCAAGGGCGCGGTGAGGGATTTCACCCTGGCGGAATTAAAGGGCCTGGATGCCGGCAAGGGGGAAGCCATCCCTTCCCTGGCTGAGGTGGTAGCGGCGGTGGACGGCAGAGCGCATCTGGTGATAGAAGTGAAGCACCCGGAAGCGGCGCCGGTCCTGTTGAAGTTTTTTCAGGGCCGGGACATTTTTGCCCGGACCCATGTCATCTCCTTCTGGCATCCGGTAATAAAGGCCCTGAGGGAACAAGAACCCCGCTTGCGCACCGGCGTCCTCCTGGTGGGCTGTCCCGCCGACCCGGTGGGGTTGGCCCGGGCGGCCCTGGCGGAGGCCCTGGTCCTCCACTATGGTTATGTCACCCCGGACCTGGTGGACGCGGTTCACGAGGCCGGTCTTTTGGTTTACATCTGGAATATCGATGACGTGGAGACCGTGAAACCTTACCTGGCCATGAACCTGGACGGCATCGGCAGCAATCGCCCGGATGTCCTGGTGGAATATATCAAGAGCCTGAGATGAGGACTGAAAAGCGCGGCTTTCAGCCGAATCAGTATCTCTGACCCGGGACGGGTGGGCCGCTCCACCGACCCGGAAGTTATTGGAGCGTATATGGCCAAGACAATTGTCGAGCAGATAATGGAGGCGCATCTGGTTTCGGGGGACCTGGTTCCCGGAGCCGAGGTGGCCCTCAAAATCGATCACACCTTGACCCAGGACGCCACGGGCACGCTGGCCTATCTCGAGTTCGAGGCCATGGGCGTGGACCGGGCCCGGCCGGAAGTGGCGGTAAGCTACGTGGATCATAATCTTTTGCAATCCGACTACCGCAACGCCGATGACCACCGGTATCTGAGAAGCATCGCCGGCCATTTCGGCCTGCACTTCTCCCCGCCCGGGAACGGCATCTGCCACCAGGTCCACCTGGAGCGCTTCAGCGCTCCGGGGAAAACGCTTATCGGCTCGGACAGCCACTCTCCCACCGCCGGGGGGGCAGGCATGCTGGCCTTCGGCGCCGGCGGCCTGGACGTGGCCCTGGCCCTGGCCGGCCAGCCCTTTTATCTGGTTACGCCCGAGGTTATCGGCATCAATCTGACCGGGCGCTTCCCGGCCTGGGTGTCGGCCAAAGACGTGATCCTGGAACTCCTGCGCCGCCTCACCGTCAAAGGGGGCTACGGCAAGATCCTGGAGTATTTCGGCCCTGCCCTGGCTCACCTCACCGTGCCGGAGCGGGCCACCATCACCAACATGGGGGCCGAACTGGGGGCCACCACCTCCATTTTCCCGTCGGACGCCCACACCAAAAAATTTCTATCCTTGCAGGGGCGCGAGGCCGACTGGCGCCCCCTCAAGGCCGCGGGCCGGCCCCGGTATGCCGAGGTCCAGGAGGTGAATCTCTCGGCATTGGAGCCCTTGATCGCCTACCCCAGCTCTCCCGACAAGGTGGTGCCGGTGCGGGAGGTGGAGGGCCTGCCGGTGGAGCAGGTGCTCATCGGCTCCTGCGCCAACTCCTCCTGGCGGGATCTCATGGTGGTCAGCAGGGCCCTCATGGGCCGGCAGGTTCACCCCCGGGTGAGTCTCGAGATCAATCCCGGCTCCCGCCAGGTCCTGGAGAATTTGGCCCTGGCCGGCGGCCTGCTGCCTTTACTGGAGGCCGGGGCCCGGATCATGCCGCCGGGATGCTGGGGCTGCATCGGCATTGGTCAGGCCCCGGCCACCGGGGCGGTAAGCGTGCGCACGTTTACCCGGAACTTCCCGGGCCGCAGCGGCACCAAGGGCGACCAGGTGTATCTCGCCACCCCCGAGACCGCGTTGGCCGCGGCCGTCTTCGGGGAAATCGCCGACCCCCGGCGCCTGGGGACCTATCCCCGCATCAACCAACCCCGCTATTATCTGGTGAACGGGCGCCAGGTGGTGCCGCCGCCCCCTGCCGGCGAGGCCGTGGAAGTGATCCGGGGCCCCAATATCGTGCCCTTTCCCCAACTTTCGCCGCTTCCCGAAACCTGGCGGGGGAAGATCTGGCTCAAGGCGGGTGACAACGTCAGCACCGACGACATTCTCCCGGCCGGGAGCCAGATTCTGCCCTTGAGAAGCAACCTGCCGGCCATCAGCCAGTATGCCTTTTCCCGCCTTGACCCCAATTTTGTCAAACGGGTCCAGGAACAGGCGGAAACGGTGTGGGAGGATGATCAGCTCCTCAGGGAAGGGGCCGTGGTTGGCGGTGAAAACTACGGCCAGGGATCTTCCCGGGAACATGCGGCCCTGGCTCCCCGCTATCTCGGCGTCCGGCTGAAGCTGGTGAAAAGCTTTGCCCGTATCCACCTGGCGAACCTGATAAATTTCGGCATCCTGCCCCTGACCTTTGAGAACCCCGAGGATTACCACGCCCTCCAGGAAGACCAGGTGGTGGAACTGCCGGGAGTAAGGGGGCGCATCCTGCGGGGGGACGAGCGCCTGCCCCTCATCGTTTTGGGGCCCAATGGACAAAAGGAGAAGGAGATCTGGGTCAGGGCGGACCTCTCCCCCCGCCAACGGCGCATGCTCGCTCTGGGCGGCGCCCTCAATCTGGCGAAGGGAGAATAGGGGAAAAGAGTGATGTGGGGGAGGGGTCAGGGACTTTCATCCCTGCCCTCCCCCCGCACCACCCACCCAACCCGCCTAGGGTTCGGGGAAGGCGGGACTTTTAGCCCCGACTTCCCCGAATTAAAGCCCAATAGAGGGTTGGGGGGAGAAGGTAGGGTCCGCGACTCCTGGCCCCTTGTCGCAAAGACAGCTTGCAAGTGCTGTCGGGGAAGTGGGGACCTTGGTGCCCCCCTCTTCCCCGGACTTGTTTTCAGGTTGGGCAGAAAATGTTGGAGGCGCGCAACGGTGGTTTAGATAAAAAAATTTTTCGGATGTTAACAAAAAGCCGATAGGAATAGTCAAACTCTAGTAAGGGGGGGCCAGGCTGAAAGCCTGGCCCGCCAATTTTTCGCGGCTATGAAACTGCTCCGGCGATGACAGAAGAAATCTCAGGGGACCCAGTATTCTTCGTCAAAATGCTGAACCGGCTTGAAGACTATAACCCGGGTGAGCAGTACCGGCACGGTGGAGTGGGCCACTACCCGTTCCGCGGTGCTGCCCATCACCCAACCCACTTCACCCCTGCCGTGGGAGGTCATGCAGATGAGGTCCATCTTGTTGTTGTGGGCATAGCCGACAATCTCCCGGGCCGGCACGCCTTCAACACAGACCCAGTTGACGCTGACGCCCTGGGCCTGGAGGGATTGGGCTGCCTGGGAGAGAAAGGTTTCGCAGATCTTTTTTTCCGCGGCCGGGGCCGCTTCTACGACCTGTGGGGAAGCCTCCCCTACCCCGAAGCCTTCGGTGTGACATGCATGAATCAGGGTCACTTGAGAGACGAACCTTTTCGCCAATTCCACGACGGTGGGGAGGGCCTTAGCAGCCAGTTCGGAGCCATCCAGTGGAACTAAAATTTTTTCAAACATGCCATCCTCCTGAATGCGGAATCGTTTGCATCAGGGCGCGCCCGATGAAACCTGTGTCTAAAAGGTAAGCGCAATCTTCACAAAGTCAATGAACCGCGGGAAAATATTACATTAATGTTAAAGATTAAACCTGAGAGTCGTCTACAGGGGAGTCTTCATTAGGGTTTTCCGGCGGCTCGGCGGGGCGGTAGAGGAAGCGCCCCAGGACCCGGTGGTAACTGGTGAAATCGCCGCCGCTGCCATCGGTATCCAGGTGGCGCTTGACCATATGCAATTTGGAGTCGATCTCATCCAGGTAATAAACCAGAAGGGCCTCGGGAGTCCGGGGGAGGATAGGGGAGCCGAACTCGACGGCGCCATGATGCGCGATGATGATGTGCTCGAGAGACATCAACAACGGTTCGTCAGGAAACGCCAGGAACAGGGCTTCTTCCCGGACCATTTCCCAACCAAGGACGATGTGGCCGAGCAGCCCGCCGGGGACCGACCGTCTGGGGCAGGGAGGGCCGGTCAATTCCTTGATTTTGCCCAGGTCGTGGAGGATGGCGCCGGCGATGACGAGATCGCCTTTGAGGTTGGGATAGACTTGCAGGGAGCCCAGAGCCTGGCGGGCCACCGACCAGGTGTGTTCCAGCAGGCCCCCCCGATAGGCGTGGTGATAGGATTCGGCCCCCGGCCACTCGAGCAGTTGGGCCTCGTACTTCTTGAGAATGGCCAGGACCAGTTCCCGCAGAGGGGAATTGAGATGGGCGCCGGCCAGTTCCAGGAGTTCCCGCCACATGTCTTCACGGTTGTGGGGGGCGGCGGGGATGAGGAGATCCGGATCGAACTCCTCCAGGGTCTTGCCCCGGGCCCTGAGGCGCTCCACCGTGTCGATAAAGTCGAGGTTGATTTGGGTGGCCCCCTGATAGGCCTCCACCACCCCGGTGATGGCCACGAAGTCGCAGGCCGAAAGCTCTCCGGAGCATTTTTGCAGGGTATCGTCCCAAACCTTGCCCTTGATGACGTCGCTTCGGTCCGCCAGTTCCACGTCCAGGTAAGGTTTGCCGCCTTTGGTGCGACGGCATTCCACCCGGCGCAGGAGGAAAAATTGTTTCAGGGCGTCGCCCTCTTTTAAATCGACGATGAAGCGGTGCGGCAAGGGGACCCTCCTCTTGAAGTTGCCGGCATCATACGGTCAAAAAGTTATGGGGTCAAGGATCAATGGTGCGGGAGGTGCTTGACATGGCCAAAAGTATAATTATTTTATTTCTGTGAGATTATTAAAATTTTTCCCTTGACAACAAAAACCTAGATAGTAAACTATCTCTTTTAATTTTTATCGCTGTGAGGCCGCCAGCAAGGCGTAGGAACCATGGAAAAAGAATACTTTAAGAAGTACCTGGAATTCAACGGCAACGATTCCCTGCTGCCCTACGATCAGTTTACCCTGCTGACTCCCGGGGACGAAGGGGACAATCTCAATATCCGGGAAACTTTCAATCCTGCCCCCGAAGGCGAATTGGAGGTCACTGAGCAATTGCACGCCGGTCCTTTCGCCGGGGATGAGCCTGCCGAAGTGGAGATGGAGGAGAGTCTCGAAACCGACGAAATTCCTGAACATGAGGGGCTGGTGGCTGCCTATTTCAGGGAAATGTTGAGGTATGCCATCCTGTCTCCCGAAGAAGAACGGGATCTGGGCCGCATCATCAAGCACGGCCAGGAAGCCGTGCTGCAGCTGGTGCTGAACGACACCACCGACCTGGAAGAGATGAAATTCCTCCAGAAAAAAGTGCGGCACTGGTTTTCGACCCCTGAAAAAAGTGCCCAGGCCAAGGAAAAGCTCTTCCGGCTGATTCACCAGACCATTCAGCGGATCCTCAGGCAGCACCCGAAACAGCGGGAGATCAAGGACCTGTTGGCCCGCATCAAAGCCACCGAGGCGGAAGTGAACCAGGCCCGGGACAAGATGATTAAGGCCAACCTGCGCCTGGTGGTGAGCATTGCCAAAAAGTACCTCCATCGGGGTCTCACCTTCTCGGACCTCATTCAGGAAGGCAACCTGGGCCTCATGAAGGCGGTTACCCGGTACGACTACACTACCGGTTACCGCTTGAGCACCTTTGCGTCCTGGTGGATCCGGCAGACCATCACCCGGGCCATCTACGACAAAACCCGGACCATCCGGATCCCGGTGCACCTGCAGGAGATCCGCAACCGCTGCTACCGGGCGTTTTATGACCTGCTCAAGGAGCTGGGCCGGGAGCCCAACCTGAAGGAGATCGCCGAGCGCTCGGGAGTGCCGGAGGACAAGATCCTCATGGTGACCAACCTGTCGGATGAGCTCATCAGTCTGGAGACTCCGGTGGGTGACGAGGGGGACCGGTTGGGAGATTTCATCCGCAACGACAGGGCGGTTTCCCCCTATGAGGACATCCTGGAGTCGGAACTCACGAACAAGACCTCTTTTATCCTCAACACCCTGACCCAGAGGGAAGAGAGGATCATGAAGATGCGCTTCGGTATCGGGGAAGAAGTGGAGCATACCCTGGAGGAAATCGGCAAGGCCTTCAAGGTCTCCCGGGAGCGCATCCGTCAGATCGAGAAGAAGGCCCTGAAGCGCCTGAAACACCCCACTCGCAAAGCGGCGCTGGAGGACTTCCTGGAATAGAGGAGACACCCGGGCTCCTGTCGGGGCCCTGACCCTCATAAGGAGCAAGCATGGCAAAGCTAAATCAGGAGAAACTGACAGAAGTGAAAGAGCGACTCCTGGAACAGAAGCAGCGCCTCTGGCTGGAGGTTAAGGACAGGCTTAAAAGCAGCATCGGCGACGGCTACCAGGAGATGCTGGCCACCGCCCGTGACGAAGAGGATCAGGCCTCGGTAAGTTTGCTGGCGGAAACCCACTTAACCCTCCTGGGACCCAAGCGCCAGGAACTGGAGGCCATCGAAGAGGCCCTGAATCGCCTGGAATTGGGCACCTATGGCCTGTGCGAATCCTGCGGCCAGCCCATTGAGCCCCGGCGCCTGGAGGTTATGCCGGAAACCCCCTTCTGCCGGAACTGCATGTCCCAGAAGGAAAAACTCGCCAAAGCTGCCGCGGCCCGCTAAGGGCTGGGCTCATCACCAAAACACCGCTACACAGGCGGGGGGCCAGGCCTCCCGCCTTTCTTTCGTCGGGCCTTCCCGATCTTTTCTGCCACCCCTCAGGATGCCAAATCCCCCCTAACCCCAGTGCTGTCCGGTTAGAAATTCAGCGATATTCGGCAAAACCATGACTATCCTGCCCCGACGATCCCGTCTTACTTCTGGATCATACATAGCCGCAAGGCCTTCGCCCTCTCCCCTTTGAAGGGGAGAGGGATTGGTGGCACAGGCGTCTTCACCTGTGCCGGCGTAGGCTAAAGTCTGCAGTTACATTTCCTCTGGCTATGTCGGGCAGGACATTGCAAAATGCCTGCCGGACACTACTGCCCCAACCCCCCTTTATAAAAGGGGGGAATGGAAATTGCGGCGATAAAGTCCCCCTTTGCTAAAGGGGGATTTAGGGGGATTTGTAAGGGAAGGTTTGCATCTCAGAAGGAGTAATATGCCGCTGAAATTCCTCCGGGGTCAGGGCCAGGAACCCCAGGCCGCGGGAGATCTGCACCAGTTCTGGGGACCTGAGGCCACAAGCGGCGAGGCGTTCTTCATCGGCAAACACCTCCCGGGTGGGGCCGTCCAGGACCACCAGGCCCGCCTGGAGCACGATCAGGCGGCGGGCATAACGGGAAGCGGCCCACATGGAGTGGGTCACCATGATGATGGTGTGCCCCTGGCCGTGAAGGTCCTGAATCAGGGCCAGTATGTCTTCCTGCTCCCGGTGGTCGAGGCCCGTGGTGGGCTCATCCAGAATAATGACCTGGGGCATGAGCGCCAGGACCGCCGCCACCGCCAGGCGTTGGCGCTGACCCTTGGTGAGGGAGAAAGGGTCTTCGTCGGCCCGGTCCAGGAGATGCACCTGAGATAGGGCTTTGGCGACACGTTGCTCCACTTCCTTTGCCTCCAGCCTGAGCAGTTTAGGCCCCTGGGCCACCTCCTCCCAAACCTTTTCGGCAAACAGCTGGTAATCGGGATTTTGGAACACGAATCCGGCCCGGACCTCAGGGGGGCGCCAGACCTCCCCGGCCTGCGGTTGGAGCAGCCCCTGGAGAAGCTTGAGCAGGGTGGTCTTGCCGCTGCCGTTTTCCCCCAGGATGGCGGTGAGTTCCCCGGCCTTGAAACTTAAAGAGAGGTTGGTCAGGACCAGGGGGCCGCCGGGATAGGAAAAAGAAACTTCCCGGAGGCTCAGGATCTCCGGGCCGAGATTCAGGGATTGGCTATCAGCGCGAGACTGCTCCCCTGCTGTTCTCTTAAGGTGCCACCCCAGGCTCCTGGCCCGAACCAGGGCCTCCTCCACCGTGAGGGGGAGCGGAGACTGCCCCAAATCGTGGAACAGGGCGGGCAGGGCTGGGGGCCTTAAGCCCAGGCGCCTCATGGTGTCCACCTGCCGCAGGATTTGGTCCGGGGGGCCATCCGCCAGGACCTGGCCTTGATGAAAGAGAACGATGCGGGAGCAATGCCGGGCAAGGCGCAAGTCTTCACCCAGGAGCATGAGGGTGAGGCCCTCCCTTTGGCAAAGCTGGTCCAGGGTCTTGAGGAGTTCCTCCACTCGCAGCGGGTCAAGATCAGTGGTGGGTTCGTCCAGGACCAGGAGCCCGGGTTCGAGAGACAGGACCGCGGCCAGGGCCAGCAACTGCTTCTGGCCGCCGGAGAGAGTGGCGGGATCCCGTTTCTTAAGGCCGGTGAGGCCCACGAGTCCCAGGGCCCGCTCCACCCGGCGGCGGAGTTCCGGGTGGGGCAGGCCCAGATTTTCCGGGCCAAAGGCCACCTCCTGATCCACCCGGGTGGAAAAAAGCTGGGCTTCGAAGTCCTGGAAGAGCACCCCGACCCTGGAGGCTAATTCCCGGGGCCAGTAATCGCTCGTAAGACAGCCGTCCACCTCCACCCGGCCGTGAAACTCCCCTTTGATCATCCGGGGAATGAGGCCGATTAGGCACAAGGCCAGGGTGGACTTGCCCGCCTCACTGGGGGCGAGGATCGCCAGCCGTTCGCCCGGGGCCACCTCCAGGCGGAAGTTTTCGAAGACCGGCTGAGAGGCCCTTTTATAACGAAAATATAAGCCAGCAATCTTAACGATGTCCCGACTCCCTTTCATGAAGGAAGCTTAGCGAGGGAGAGGGCTAA
>Ga0207826_1000337_pt1 | contig 13330 bp, 13 predicted proteins | sample LuqExpMetageno80_FD_187837 | JGI IMG/M metagenome (GOLD analysis project Ga0207826, IMG submission 187837) | Tropical forest soil microbial communities from Luquillo Experimental Forest, Puerto Rico - Sample 80 (SPAdes) | ecosystem: Environmental > Terrestrial > Soil > Tropical forest ... | reverse complement strand
AGGGCGGGGGAGCCACTACTCCCCCGCCCTCCCCTCAATTAACTATGCCTTATGGAGACAGTTGATGCCGAAGTTGGAAGTGAATGTGGATCATGTGGCGACGCTGCGTCAGGCCCGGAAGATTGATGAGCCCGATCCGGTGCACGCGGCCGTGCTGGCGGAGTTGGCCGGGTGCGACGGCATTATCGTGCATTTGCGGGAGGACCGGCGGCACATCCAGGACCGGGACGTATTGTTGCTCAGGGAAACGATCCAGACCCGCCTCAACCTGGAGATGGCGGCCACTGCCGAGATGTTGAAAATTGCCTCCGAAGTCAAGCCGGACCTGGTTACCCTGGTGCCGGAAAAAAGGCAGGAACTCACCACCGAAGGCGGCTTGAATGTCAAAGGCCAGAAGGTGGCCTTGGGCGAGTTCATCAAAAAACTCAGGGAGGCCGATCTTGACGTCAGCCTTTTCGTGGACCCTGACCCGCTCCAGATCAACGCCGCGAGAGAAGTGGGGACCATGTGGGTGGAACTCCACACCGGCATCTACGCCGAAGCCCACGAAGAAACCGAGGCCCAGAAACGCTTCGACGAGCTTCTGGATGCGGCCCGGCATGCCAGGAGCCTGGGCTTGAGGGTCAAGTGCGGGCATGGGCTCAACTACCGCAATATCCAGCCTTTCCGGGGCCGGCCGGAGTTCGAGGAGTTCAGCATCGGCCACAGCATCATCAGCCGGGCGGTGCTGGTGGGGATGGAGAGGGCGGTCAAGGAAATGTTGGAACTCATCAGGGGCTAAGCTAAGGAGTATACATGGAAACGAGCGGGGAGCGTCCCCAGGCGGTTGAGGAGAAAGAGTCAGAACTCATGCGATCCCTGACCCTGGGCATTGTGGGAGACCTGGGAAGGCTCCTCAAAGAACAGGGCCTGGGGCAGAAATCCATCAAGATCATTGAAGCACTGGTTTTCGCCATGTTCGTGGTCACCGAGACCTATACCTCCGCTAAAGAGGGGCTGGAGACAGCCCATGAGGGCCTGGACCGGTTTCACGAAGACATGATTGAATACATCTTCAAGGAATATTTTTATAAAACCGCCAAGGCCAAGGATATGCAGGAAGTAGAGGCCCGCTTCCAGGAGCTGAATCAGCTCATCAATGAGCGCTACCAGGAATACCGCCAGGATTTTTATGAAGATTACCATGATAAGCAGATGAGCTTTCGCCGGACCTTCACCAGTCTCACCAATCGCCTCTTGCCGGAACCGCTGCCGGAGGGCGAAGAGAAAGACCGACTGGTCTCGGTTTTTTCAGTGAAGCTGGCCCATTTCTGGTCGGGTTGTCTGTCATCTTTTCAATCTCCTGAGCCTTCTCAGCCAGAAGGGGGTTGACGGAAAGACCAGGTCAATCTTGGAGCTGGGTGGCACAGGTTTATTGCCTGTGCTATCTTTTTTAAAATGAAAACGAGAGCCCGGAAAACAACCGGCCTCTGAAAATGTTATTCCCTACCCATGATCACTGAAAATATGGCTTTCATCGACCTGCACACCCACTCCAATGCCTCGGACGGCACCCTGGCACCGCCGGAACTGGTGCGCCTGGCCAAGGACAGGAACCTGGCGGCCATGGCGCTCACCGACCACGACACCATTGACGGACTGGCCCAAGCGGTGGCCGCCGGGCTGGAGTTGGGACTTGAGGTTATCCCCGGGGTGGAGATCAGCGCCAAGTATGCCCTGGGCCCGGGCTCCATGCATATCCTCGGGTTTTTCCTGGACTACGAAAATGGACTTTTGGCCCAGCGGTTGGCGGTCCTGAAACAGGCCCGCAAGGACCGCAACCCCCAGATCGTCGCCAAGCTCAAGGACCGGGGCATCCCCATTACCATGGAACGGGTGGAGCAGATCTCCGGCGGCGGCCAGGTGGGCCGGCCCCACATCGCTCGGGCCTTACTCGAGAGCGGCCAGGTGCGGTCCATCCAGGAGGCCTTTGACATCTACCTGGGGAATAACGGCCTGGCTTATGTCAGCAAATTCCGCTTTCCCCCTGAAGAAGCCATCGCCATGATCCGGGACGCCAAGGGCATTCCGGTAATGGCCCACCCCTTCACCCTGGGCCTCCATACCGCCGAGAGCCTGCGGCCGCTCCTAAAAGACTTGGCGGCCCTGGGACTGGCCGGGGTGGAATGCTATTATCCCGAACACTCCCCTGACCAGGAGGCCCTCTACCTCTCCCTGGCCCGGGAATTGGGACTGCTCATCACCGGGGGGTCCGACTTCCACGGCGACAACAAACCCGAGGTCAGCCTGGGCCGGATCAACTGCCAACCTCGCCTCACCTACGACCTGGTAACCGCCATGAAGGCATGGCGGGAGAAGGCTCTTGGGGGAGGGGGCTAAAGGCCAGTGGGCCCTTACCCCTTCCCCTAAACCCCCCACCCCCAATCCCTTGGAGGAGATCTAAAACAATGCGGCCTTAGCCGGGGTTAAAGCCCCCGGCTAAGTCCGCATCCCCTAAAGGGTTGGGAGGGGGGTGTGGGGGAGGGCAGGGGGCCGCCGCTCCCTGGCCCTCCCCCCACATACTTATTTCCCCTCACACAATCAGCATACAGTCGCCGTAGCTGTAGAAGCGGTAGTGGTGGTGGACGGCGTCCTCGTAGGCGGCCAGGATGAAGTCCCGGCCGGCGAAGGCGGCGACCAGCAGCAGAAGGGTGGAGCGCGGCAGGTGAAAGTTGGTGAGGAGGTGGTCCACGGCCCGGAAGTGGTAGCCGGGGTAAATGTAAAGGCCGCACCAGCCCTCCTGGGGGGTAAATCCCTGAGGTCCTGATGAGTGTTCCAGGACTCTGACGCTGGTGGTCCCCACGGCCACCAGGTGTTTGCCGGCGGCCTTAGCCTGGTTCAATTGCTTTGCAGTGGCGGCCGGCATGATGAAATATTCCGGATGCATCTGGTGGCGGGTGTAGTCCGTGGTGCGCACCGGCAGAAAGGTGCCGGGACCCACGTGGAGGGTGAGGGTGGCGGTATCGATGCCCCGATTCTTTAAGGCGGCCATGACCTCCGGGGTGAAGTGCAGCCCGGCTGTGGGCGCGGCGACCGCCCCGGGTTGGGCGGCGTACACGGTCTGGTAACGCTCCTGGTCTTGGACTTCCGGGGCCCGCCGGATATAAGGGGGCAGAGGCACCTCCCCGGTAGCCAAGATAGCCCGCAAGACATCTTCCCTGGCGCTCCGCAATTGCACCTCGGCTATCCCGGACCCCAAAATTGCCGTGATTTCCCCTTCCAGATCGGGGCCAAAATGGAGCACCTGGCCCACCTTGAGACGGCCGCGGTAATTGGCCCGGGCCCGGGCCTCTGTCGTGCTGTCTTGATTAACCGGTTCGGGCAGATGGTGCAGGAGGAGTTCGGCCCTGCCGCCGCTGGCCTTGCGGCCCTGCAAGCGGGCAGGGAAAACCCGGGTGTCGTTTATTACCAGAAAATCGCGCTGGTGCAGGATTTCCGGCAGTTCCGAGAAGGTGTGGTGACGCCAGGTTTGAGAGGCCCGGTCCACCACCAGCAGGCGGGAGTCCTGGCGGCGGGGCGCAGGGTGCTGGGCGATGAGTTCCTGAGGCAGGTGGTAGTCAAAATCGGCGAGGGAGGTTGACATTGTCCTTACATTGCTGCCACGTGGAGTTTTTCCGGGGAGAGCATCACTTCCAGGGGCGTTCGTCCCACCGGTTCCCCCTCAACCTGCACCACGGCAGGGGGGTCAGCGGACACTTCCAGCCGCCGGGCAAAACGGCTGTGCACCCGTGGGTGAGAGAGATGATTACCGCTCATAGTTTTGCTCAACAAAAACAAAAGGGTTAGCCGGCTCAGGTTCTCATCCCACACCAGCTCAAAGCGCCCAGACAGAGGGGAGGCCAGCGGCGCGATCATGATGCCGCCGCCGAAGAACCGCCCCAGAGCCGCCACCAGCAGGGTTGAGCGGGCGGCGAAAGGCTCCCTGTCTATGAGGCCGGTGAGACGGAAATGCTTGAGCACCAGGAGTTCCTGGAGGAGGCTAATAATATAGGGGGCCTTTCCCGCCAGGGGGAGCTTTTGCCGGCGCATGCGCGCCACCACCCGGGCGTCAAAACCCAACCCCAGAACGTTGAGACAGATTCTGGTAATGGCTTTGCCGTGAAAGGCCTCAGCGCGCAGAAGGGCCACATTTACGGGAACCGTGCTCGTGCCCAGCGCCTGGGTCAAGTGGTCTCCCAGGGTGGCTCTTTTACAAAAACTTCGCACATAATCACAGCCCGTGCCCAGGGGAACGATGCCCAGGCTGGGAAGACGGCCCCGGGGTTCCCACCACAAGCCGTTGGCCACTTCATGGGTCGTGCCATCCCCCCCTACGGCCAAAACCCGCTCGTATCCTTGCTGCCGGGCCCTGGCGGCCAGAACTTCCCCATGTCCGGGGGCTTCGGTCCACCAGGTCTTCAAAGCGACGGGACGAGACTCCAGGCCTTTAAGGAGTTGGGGCCAGACTCTGCCGGCTTTATGGGACCCCGCGACCGGATTGACGATGGCAACCGCTTTCAAATCCGTGCCTTTCGGAAGGGGTCAGACTAAGTCCGCCCCGCGCCAGTCGCTGTAAATATCATGCCCGGAGGAATTGTGGCAATATCCGGCGCACCTTCTTTATAATTAACCACAAGAAAAGCACAGTGCCAGGGTCTGGAAAAAATTTTGAGACCAAAAGAGACGCCCCAGGCCAGAAAGGCAGGGGAGGGATGAAGGTATATGGTTAACCTGGAGGACTTTCGGGCCGGGAGTTTCGGAGTGCCTTTCTCCTGCGCCGATGAGCTGCCGGAATGCTGTTGCCGTTGCTGGTACTTGGCTTACGAAGAGTCGCAGGTGTGCTTCTGTGAGGCCCCGTTTTACTATTACTGCTGTTACTCCTGGCCGGATAAGCTCACCCAGACTATGCCGCCTTGCCTGCCAGCCGCGGCGGCAACGGAGACGTCTGCAGAGGGCTGAAGCTCTGGTCAGAGAATGGTGGCCAACATGCAGTCATAATGGGCATAGGTCAAGAATAAGCACCAGAAGACCATGACCAGGTCAAGACAAAAACAGATCGTGAGAAGCCGGTCGATGAGTCTGGGTTTCATGATGGGCTCCTTTCGAGGTATCACATCAAGAAATATGCCAAAATATATCTATATGAAATTTCACGGTATTTATAATATATGCCTGGCTGCCGAGTTCAAAAAAGTAAATACTTTGTTTATGAAAGTGAACTAAAGCTTGGGTTTCTTCTAAATCCGTTTAAGGAACCCGGCTCGGCCAACAGGTTCGGCCAACGGCCCGGGCCAGCCGAAATAATGCTGGGCATCCCCGCCCCAGGTTTGATATTATGAGAATTGTTTAAACCAGATCAGGTGTAAGTATGACCAGGGAGTCTCTAGTCTGCCCCGGATGCAGTTGTTTGTGCGACGACCTGGACGTAACCCTGGAGGATGGCCAAATCATTGCCGTGGCCAACGTCTGCCTCTGGGGTACGGGCAAATTCCTTTCCACCAAGAAGTTCCGCACCAAAAGCCCCCGGGGCCGGGTGACGGCTTGCCAGGTGCAACGCCGGGGCCGGAAACAGGAGGTGTGCTATGAGGAGGCCCTGGAGGAAGCCGCGGCCCTCCTCGCCCAGGCTCGCCGCCCCTTGGTTTTCGGCCTTACCAACTCAGGGACGGGGGCCCAGAAGGCAGCCCTGAAGTTGGCCCGGGGCCTCAGGGCCCGCCTGGAGCCTGGCGACCTCAATTTTATGGCCCCTTTTTATGCGGCCGTCAAGGCCCACGGCCTCTTCTGGGCACCTCTGGAAGTCATCCGGGACGAAGCCGACACGGTGATCTTCTGGGGGGCCAATCCCATCCATGCCGCGCCCCGGCACCTGGTGCGCTATGCCGTTTTTGCCCGGGGCCGCTTCACCGAGCTGGGAGTCGAGGACCGGCGGGTGGCCGCGGTGGACATTTATCCCACGGAGTTGGCCCACCTCTGCCGTCCCTTTGTGCACATACAGCCCGGCCAGGAGCTGGCCCTGACCGCTGAGCTCGTTACCCGGCTGGCCGGGGGGGCCCTTGAAGAAGCCAGTATTGCCGGCGCCCCGGAGCTGGCTGAGATCCTGGCCCAATCAACCTACGGGGTGATGTTTGTGGGCCGGGGGGTGAGCTACGGCCCCGGCCGGGAACTGGCAGAGCGCCTGGCGGCCTTGGTGGCCGGCCTCAACCGGGAGCGGCCATTTGCCCTCCTGCCCCTTCCCGGCGATTTCAACAGCGCCGGCCTCTACCACCTGCTGCTGAGAGAGCTGGGCAGTCCCGGCGCCCCGGATTTCCAGGCGGGGAAAGAGGTGGTAAGCCACTTTACGCCGGTGAATTTTGAGGAGGTTGACGCCATTGTCGTGGCCGGTGCCGACCTTTTATGGTTTTTGCGGGATGAGCAGGTCCAGGGCTTGTTGCACCGCCAGGTGCCCCTGGTGGTGCTGAGCCCCTATAGCAACCGCACCACGGCCCAGGCCAGCGTACTATTCCCGGTGGCCCTGGATGGGGTGGAGGCGGCTGAGGAAGCCTACCGCCTGGACGGCTTGCCGGTGCCGCTGGCGGCCGTAACGCCTGCGCCCTGGCCGGCAGCCCGCCAAATTCTGGATGACCTGGCCCTCTTCCGTTGATGGCTAAGCATATGGGATTCTTACCTGATGGAGCGGGACTATGACCCAGCCGGCGGCAAAAAAACCCGAGGTGATCCTGGAAACCAGCCTGGGTTTCATCAAACTGGAACTCTTCCCCGACCAGGCCCCGGTGACGGTGGCCAATTTCCTCACCTATGTCCGGGAAGGCTTTTATGACGGCCTCCTCTTTCACCGGATTATCTCCAATGCCATTGTGCAGGGGGGAGGCTTTGCTCCGGGGATGGTTTGCCGGGAGCCGACCCACCCGGCCATCGTCAATGAAGCCCAAAACGGCCTTCAAAACGTCCGGGGCACCATTGCCATGGCCCGGGCCTATCCCGTCGACAGCGCCGCCACCCAGTTTCACCTTAACGTGGTGGATAACCCCACCCTCGATTACCGGGGTCCCGACCCCCTAGAGTTCGGTTACGCCGTGTTCGGGCGGGTCACCGAAGGCATGGACGTGGTGGACAAAATGACCTGGATCCCCACCGGGCCGGTGGGAGACCATCGGAACGTGCCCCAGGAGAACATCACCATCATCAAGGCCAGCGTTGTGGAGGATTGAGGCCTCCCCGGAGCCCGGGCATGCGTTGCAAAATCGCCGGCGGCCGCGTGTTTGACCCCGCCCAGGGCTGGGAGGGAGAGGTCCGGGACCTGTACCTCGACGACGACCGCCTCGTCCCCCATCTCCCCAAAGTGGAGGTGATCATTGACGCCCGGGGCCAGGCGGTGGTCGCCGGGGGCATTGACTTGAGGGGGCAGGTGGCCACCTATGGCCTGAATTTCCTGCGCCTCTGGGGAGTGATTCCCAGCCCTCAAAAGCTGGGGGAGACCTATGCCGCCCTGGGCTACACTCACGTTCATGAGCCCTTCCTGACCCTGGCCACGGCCGCTTATGTCCATCGGGAGCTGGCGGCCTTGCCGGTGGTGGACGTCTCGGCCTCCCTGGTGGTCAACCTCCGGGACCTGGACCTGTGGCTGCGGGACGGCGAGAGGCTTCCCGAGGTGGCGGAAACCTTGCAGTTTTTCCGGGAGAAGACCCGGGCCCTGAACTTCAGGGTGATGGAGCCCTGGGTGCGCCACCGCCAGGAGGTCTATGCGCACCGCAGCCTCCCCCTGGAGGCCGCCCTGGAGGTCTTGGCCCGGCTGGCCGGGGAGCTGCAAACCACCCTGATGCTGGAGGCCTCCCCGGAGGTGCTGCAGGCTGACTTGCCGGAGCCCCGGGCCTTCCACCTGTCGGCCCTGGGGGCGGCCCTGGCTAATGATGCTCTTGCCGAAGCCGCCCTGGCTCACCTGGAGCGGGGGACGAGCGCCGACCTGGGATTGCTCTGGTTTCTATCGGCGCCGGGAAAAAATGGGGTTCCGGTGAACGTTGATCTCGGCCTGGAAAAGCCCCTAGGGCTAGCGCCCCCGGTAGAGAAGGATCAGGCCCGGCGGGCGCTGGCTTTGGCCCTGGCCGCCAGGGGATTGCCCGTAGCCTTTTCCGGAGCCGGTGCCGGCACGGCTCCGGTAGGGCATTACGTTGATTTCTTTTCCTGGCTCGGGGATGGCGGAGCCCGCCAGGAATTCTGGGGGGAAGGGGTGAGCCCGCACCGGTTTTCTTTTTCCCAGTGGGTATGGGCCACCCGCACCCTCCCGGCCCGGCTCCTGGGCCTGGCCGACCGGGGCAGGCTATCTCCCGGGGCCCGGGCTGATGTGGCCCTCTTCGATTGGCCTGCCGGGGCCGAGGGCCACTGGCCGGACCAGGTCAGGCGCTGCCGGACCCTCATCAAGGCGGGGACGGTGGTGGTGGAAAACTTTCACCTGGTCCGCCCCGAGGTCCCCAAGGCCACCTGGTATAGCCGCACCGGCGCCCAACCCACCATTCTCGTGGACGAACTCTGCCGATACCGCAGTTTGCGGCCGGAAAATCTCTGGGTGCCGGCTGATCTCACGGCCGCAGCCTGGAGGGAGGTTTAGGGCGTGGCCACCGTGGCGGAACTCCAGGAATTCCTGCCCGGCACGGATTGCGGGGAGTGCGGCAGCACCTGCGGGGACTTCGCGGCCCGGTTGCTGGGCCGGGAGGCGGCCCCGGAAGACTGCCCGGTCCTCCACACCCCGGATTATGCCGGCTACATCGAGGCCTTGAATGAGCTTTTGGGGGTGGTGCCGGCCCTGGCCCCGCCCATGCACGTCGATTTGGAGAAGTGCAACGGCTGCGGCATCTGCGTGGCCATGTGCGAACACCATCTGGGAAATTGCCCGGAGGCCCGCCTGGGCCGTGGGCCCCGCCTCCAGGACCAGGTGGTCTTTCAGGTAGTGAATGGCACGGTGGTGGTGCTGCGCCAGGAGCTTTGCGTCCGCATGGTCCAGGCCGCGGAGAAGTGCAGCAAGTGCGCCGAGCACTGCCCCACGGGGGCCATAACCTTTGGGTGAGGTGAAATATTGGAAATAGTTTTTGGGAGAGGGGGCCAGGGGTCGCGGCCCCCTCCCCCCAAAATGACTTTCAATGACTATGGACGACACGCTCAGGATCCAGGAACTCGATCCTCTCTTCAAGGAAGAGCTGGCCCGGGAGCCGGGTTGCCAGCACCTGCTGCGCTGTTTTGCCTGCGGGGTCTGCACCGCCACCTGTCCGGTGGCCGAAATCGAGCCGGAGTTCAGCCCCAGCCGCATTATCCGCCAGGTTCTTTATGGCATGCGGGACCGGTTGCTGGCCTCGCCAAACCTCTGGTACTGCGCCCGCTGTGCCCAATGCTCGTTTTCCTGCCCCCAGGACGTGCGTTTTCTGGACATTGTCCAGGGCCTGAGAAACCTGGCCGTGCGGGAAGGGGCCGTGAGTCCGTCGCTGGCGGCCCGCCTGGCCGAGGCAGAGATGTTGATCCAGGACCTGCGCCGCCAACTTCTGGCTGAACTCCTGGCAGCCCCGGATGGCCTCGACCTCAGGGCGGAACTGGCCCGAGCGCTGGATAAGGTGCAAATCCCGCCCGCAAAGGAGGATTAGCCAGGCATGGTGCTCGTCCGGCCCCTGTCGCGCGTGGTCAGTTCCCGGGTGGTGGTGGTGGGCGGGGGTATTGCCGGGCTCACCGCAGCCCTGGACTTGGCCGCGCTGGGATATCCGGTCAGCCTGGTGGAGGAAGGGCCGTCGCTCGGGGGTCTGATGGCCCAGTTGGACAAGACCTTTCCCACCAACGATTGCGCCATGTGCATCCTGGCACCCCGGCTTCTGGAGGCGGCCCGCCATCCCCTCATCGACCTTCACACCTTGACCCGGGTGGCGGGAATGGCGGGGGTGCCCGGGGACTTTCGGGTGCTTCTGGCCCGCCGGCCCCGATACGTGGACACGGCCAAATGCACCGGCTGCGGCGAGTGTGTCCGGGTCTGCCCCGAACGCCTGCCGGACCCCTTCAACCTGGGGCTGAGTGTGACCAAGGCCATCCATCTGCCCTTCCCCCAGGCGGTGCCTCAGGCGGCCTATATCACCCCGGAGGCCTGCCGCCATTTAGGTGGGAGCAAGCAAAAGGTTTGTGCCAGGGTCTGCCCGGTCGAAGCCATCGATTTCACCGAGCAGCCGGAGACCCTGGTGGTGGAGGCCGGGGCCGTCATCCTGGCGCCCGGGGCCCGGCCGGCGCCGGCGGAGGGGTTTCCCGGGGTTTATCACCCGGATGTGGTCACCAGCCTGGAATTCGAGCGGCTGCTCAGCGCCACCGGCCCCCACGGGGGTAAGCTGCTCCGGCCCTCCGACCGGCAGGAGCCCCGTTCCCTGGCCTTCATCCAGTGCGTGGGGTCGAGGGACCAGGAAGCCGGCGCGGCCTATTGTTCCAATATGTGCTGCCTGGCCAGTCTCAAAGAGGCCCTGGTGGCCCAGGAGCTCACCCAGGGGAAGGCTCGCACCGCCATTTTTTATATGGACCTGCGGGCCCAGGGCAAAGAGCAGGAGCGCTACCTGGAAACGGCGCGGGCCCGGGGGGTGGAGCTCATCAGGTCCCGGGTGACCGCGGTCCACCCGAACGGGGAGGGTGGCCTTATGGTGCGGTACACCGACCAACAGGGGCGGCCCCGGGAGCGGACCTTTGACCTGGCGGTCCTGGCGGTGGGCTTAAGGCCGGGACCGCATCTCAGGGATTGGGCCGGCCAGTTGGGCCTGGCCGTGAACGCCCAGGGATTCATCAAGGAAGGGCAGCCCTTCTTTCCGACTACGGCAAAAGATGGGGTGTTTGCCTGCGGCAGCGCCCAGGAACCCATGGATATCACCATGGCCGTGGCCAGCGCCGGCTCGGCGGCCGAGGCCGCGGCCCAACTCCTGGCTGTGGGCCCGAAGCCCGCTCTGTCCGGGGTGGCCAGGGAAAAAACGCTTCCCGGGGATGGCCGCCCGCCGAAAATCGGGGTGTTTCTCTGCCATTGCGGCACCAACATCGCCCGCACCATTGACCCCCAGGCCCTGGCCGGGATCGTCCGGGAACTCCCGCAGGTGGCCCACGTGGAAGACTTTCTGTTCAGCTGCTCGGCAGACGCCACCCGGAAAATGGCGGCCGTGATCAAGGAGCAGGGGTTGAACCGTATCGTGGTGGCCGCCTGCAGTCCCCGCACCCACGAGGCAGTTTTTCGGGAGGTGTTGGCCTCGGCTGGCCTGAACCCGGGATATCTGGCCTTTGCCAACATCCGGGAGCAATGCGCCTGGGTGCACCCGGACGACCCCGGGGAGGCCCTGGCCAAGGCCGGAGAACTGGTGGCCATGGCGGCGAGCCGGGCCCTGGAACTGGACCTCATTGCTCCGGCCCGGTATGCCGTAGTGCCCCGGGCCCTGGTCCTGGGGGGTGGGGTGGCTGGCCTGAGCGCCGCTCTGGCCCTGGCCGACCAGGGTTTTCACACCTATCTGGTGGAACGGACTTCCCGGCTGGGAGGACTGGCCCGGGAGCTGCGTTTCACCCTGGAAGGTCTGGACCCGCAGAAACTCGTTCGGGAACTCGAGGCCGAGATCGGCCAGCACCCCAATGTGGAAGTCCTGACGAGGGCCGAACTGGTGTCCCTGACCGGGGCGGTGGGGCACTTCCGGTCCAGGGTGAGTCAGGAGATCGACGGGGAGCGGGTGGAGCGGCGCCTGGAGCACGGCGTGGTGCTGGTGGCCACCGGTGGCCGGGAAATGCGTCCCGAAGGGAGTTTTTTGTACGGGCAGGACCCCCGGGTCCTCACCCAACTGCAGTTGGAAGATAAGATCGTTATCGGCGGCGAAGACCTGGAGAGGGCCCGCCGGATCGTGATGATTCAATGCGTGGGCTCCCGTTCTCCGGAACACCCCTACTGCAGCCGCCTGTGCTGCGCCGAGGCCCTGAAAAACGCCCTTCTCCTCAAAAAACGTTACCCCCTGGCGGATGTTGTCGTGCTCTACAGGGACATCCGGGCCTTTGGCTTCAGGGAGCTGGCCTACCAGGAGGCCAAGGAACTTGGGGTGGTTTTTATTCCCTACGAACAGGGGCGCCCCCCGGAAGTTGCTGCAATCCGGCGGCGGCCTTTGACGGTGCAGGTCTGGGATGAACTCCTGGAGAAAACGGTGAGACTGCCGGCGGATTTCCTGGTGCTCAGCGCCGGCATCGAACCCGCGGAGCAAAGCCGCGATCTCGCCCGCCTTCTCAAAGTGCCCCTGGCCACGGGGGGCTTTTTCCTCGAGGCCCATCAGAAGCTCAAGCCCGTGGAGACCGTGGTAGAGGGGATCTTCCTTTGCGGCTTGGCCCATTACCCCAAAAGCCTGGGAGAGGCGGTGGCCCAGGCTCAGGCGGCGGCCATCCGGGCTTGTGCCCTGCTTTTCCAGGAAACCATTCAGCAGAGCGAGATTTCTGCGGCCATCACCAGCGGCCACTGCCACCGCTGTCTCAGTTGTATAAAAAATTGTCCCTTCGGGGCCATTTCTGTGGGTGAGGATGGGGTGCCCGAAATTCACGGCGAACTCTGCCGGGGCTGCGGGATCTGCGCCGCCGAGTGTCCGGCCGGCGCCATCCGCATGAGCCGTTTTACCGACGCCGAGTTGACCGCCCAGATCAGGGCTGCGCTGACGCATTGCCAAGGAGAGGAATATGGTGAGAGAGAGCTACTGCGGTCTGTGCGATGACTGCCAGTTGGGCCACCCGGATTTTCTGGAGACCGTGACCCGCTTGAAGAATTACCTGGACCACTTCCGGGCCAACTGGTGGGTCCATTGCTTTCCGGAGAAAGAGGGTTTCAGCTTTGAGGATTTCCGGCAGGGGCTGGACTGGTTTTTAGAGCACACGGAGTGCCCGGGCTGCAAGGGCGGCAAGGGCATGGACCTTTGCCCCATCCGGGCCTGCGCCCAAGAACGAGGCCTGGAGCACTGCTCCTTGTGCCCGGATTTGAAGGCCTGCGACAAGTTCGAGGTGCTCATCGTCCAGTTCCCCGATGTCAAGGCCAACCTGCGCCGCCGACAGTTGAAGATCAAGGCCAAGCGCCTTCACCAGCAACTGGCCGCTGAGAAAACCGAAGGTTAGCGGCTTGGCTACAATGGTGAGGCCACTGCGAAAAATATGGAGAACAGCCGCCCCCGGCTTTATATTGCAGGCGAGGGCGCCTGCTCTACAACCTATTGATTTGTTAAGCGATTTTTTGATTGATGAAGGGGTCTTCGGAAAGGTCTTCAGGTGAAAGCATCGGTCCAGAAACGGGAGTCCAAAAGCGCCATCG
>Ga0207826_1000336_pt1 | contig 13353 bp, 10 predicted proteins | sample LuqExpMetageno80_FD_187837 | JGI IMG/M metagenome (GOLD analysis project Ga0207826, IMG submission 187837) | Tropical forest soil microbial communities from Luquillo Experimental Forest, Puerto Rico - Sample 80 (SPAdes) | ecosystem: Environmental > Terrestrial > Soil > Tropical forest ... | reverse complement strand
CGCCAACAACGCCCCATCCAGGCCTCTCGATAACCGGTTACATGAGTCCTCGTGAGAAATGCGGGTTAGCCGCTTGATCACCTCCTCGACCACATGGAAGGCGAACACCAGCAAACCAAAAACGAAAGATTTCCAAACCGCCGAAATCAGAAGCGCCTTGTACTCGTATCGTTTCCCGATTTTCGCGTACTCCCCGATCATGATGACCTTCGTAATAACGGCCGCGTTGATCAGGGCAAAAGCAATGGTCCAATACTCGACGCTGTATTGCTTCAGCAGCAGCATGTCATAGATTGCCAGCGCGCAGAAGAAGAAAGCCAGGTACAGGAAAAGCTCAAGCATTTCTCTGAGCTCATGCTTGATCTTCTGCTTGCGGTCCGGATGTGCAGAATTCATCACTTCCTCCAACGTCGCCAAGCCTCAGATCGATCACGACAAGATCATTTTGTATTCAAGGGTGTCGACGGCTCGCAGCAGCCGTCCACTGGCTTGCTAGTTCACTACGAAGGGACCGCAGCCGGGAACTGTCATTTGTTACAGGCGCTGGAAAAAAGCTACAGGCTATTCCGAGCGCTAGAACCACAGGTTGAACACCAGCCCCAGCTGGTTCACTTGCTGGTTCGGGGCTTTTCCTGTGTTGTTCTCGTGCTCGTAGTACGGATTGAACCCGACATGTTTGCCGAACGGAAAAATACACCCGGCAAACACCGACGTCGTGCTCCATTTCCCGTATTGGCTCGTGTACCAGAACTCCGCGCTGGCATAAGGCGACAGGTGGTACCCCTGGATCTTCCTTGGTCGTTCCACATAGATGCGGTTACGGTAGTGAAGAATTTGCCGTTCGACCAATCGAGGTCGGCGCGGTTTCTGTCGGAGATGAAGAGCCTACCTCTAGCCGGGACGTTCACCACGAAGTAAGGCTCGAACCGGTTGGTGGGAGGAGCATTGGGGTACGGCAGATACCGATAACCGACCGAGAACAACAGCAGCTGCGACTTCGATTCGTCCAAGTCGAACTTGGCGATTTCGGCCAGTTCGCTCAAGACCTTGATATGAAAGTCGAGACTGGGTCCGATCTCCGCCGAGTTCTGTTCGCCTCCCTCCCGCGTGTCCTTAGCTTGAAAGTAAATCCGGAGGTTTGGATTGAACCGATAGTACGCATCGATCTCGGGCAATACCTCGAAGGTCTGCGCCCAGGCGGCCAAGGGAAGTGCGCCCAACACCATCACCAACATGAGCCATGCTCTCAGCACCGCTGATGCCTAAACTCTCGCGGTAGACGACAGGATTCCATCCAAAAAGCAGCACCACTCTGACGCTAGAACGACACCTCGGCTCCCACGATAGGTCCTTTCTGCGTCAAGCTGAGCCCCAGACGGTCCTTCTTGCTGTCCACGTTAACATTCAGCCGGGATCCGAGTTGATATCCTGCGTTCAAGCTCAAGTGCTTGTTAAGAGCCACCCCTACATCATCGGAGGTCGAGACAAAGTTTCCATAGCCGAAGAAGTACATACCGAACACATTGCCTTCAAAGAACAGGCGTGGTGAGTTGGTGAGGTAGAAACGACCCTGTGGTCCCGCCACTGGTATCGGCGCCAGCAGCGACTTCTTTGCCGATTGCACCTGAAGGTTGTTGTTAACCTGGGCTGCTGCAAATAGAGAGGCGCTCGAATTGAACAAGTCGAATTGCAATGCAAGTCCCAGATTCCCTCTCCTCCGTCGGATGATGTCGTACTGATATCCCGGAGCGATCAAAGGCGAGCTAAGATTGGCCTTCGTCACCACCCCTACGTTGAATGTCTGACCGTGGAACATGATGGTGCGCTGAAGCGTCGCTACTCGCGACTGGTCGAAAGTTTACGACGCCTCCAATCATTGGCGCGGACGGTATCGGGACAGCTTTCGGAGACAGCGCGACAGGGATCGTCGACGGTCCAGGGCAATTCAATATTGATTTGAGTATTTTGCGGAATGTCCCCAGTGTCTTGGCCGAAAGAGGGCAGCAGCGTTCAATTACGAGCAGACTTTTTTAATGCACTCAATCACCCACAGTTTTCCAATCCCAACACTGTCTTCGGGTCATCTTCGTTCGGCGTCATCAGCAGCGCATCGGTAAACCCCAGAGTGGTGCAGTTGGCCGTGAGGGTAATTTTCTAGCGCTTTGGTGCCAGTCTCGCTGCTTCCCGCCGACTTTCAAAGCCAAAAGATCGCCGAAAACGTTTGTGAATTTTGCAAAACTAGCACAAAACTACCACTCCTGATGGCCTCGTTCCGCGCTAAAATCGGCGCACTCGCTTTTTTTGGGGTATCTCTCCTGCAGACGGCAGTCTGCTGGCGTTAATTTTGGCTTAACAGGAGGCAAGATGTGACGGTGCTAAGGAGTCGCCGCCACACACAGAGTCTCTCTATATTTCTTTAGTAACTGCGCAGAGGGCGCCTCTTTTTGGTTGGCAGTCCGATGAAAGTATCATCCCCAATCAGGCCTGATTCCTCCAGTCGGTTTGGTATCAAGGAATTCCTCAGCCGCAACTTGCTTTTGGTCGCTGGACTTTTCTTTCTATCACTCACGCAGGCCGCGTTCTCCAATGAAGAGCCAGCAAGCACGAAGAACGTCTTTAATCCTATATAGCTTTTCCGAACGCAGCGTGGTCGACGCAGATTCGCTGAAGTCGGCGTTGCGGGCTCGCGTGCCCTTCCCTGTCAACTTTCACGTCGAGTATTTGGAAAACAGATCCTTCGATAAAAAAGGTTATGAGAAACACGTGGTGGACACTTTAGGGGATACGCTCTCCGGGTTGAAGCTGGACTTGGTGATTGCGGACTTATATCCGGCGCTCCAATTTGCTGTGACGCACCGGGACAAGTTGTTTCCTGGCGTTCCAATTGTCTTCCTAGAAGTTGACATGATGACCGTACGGTGGCGAATATGCAGTTGCTTGCACCGGCAGCCGCTTGTCCCTGTGGCGTTCGGGTGATCGATGCCGCCGGTAGCAAAGGCTATTCGGCAACAGTCAAAGGAGAAGGAGATGCAACGAGGAGCTGATATTCGAAAACTGGCGTTGGCAGCGCTTGCCGTCAGCCTTGTCCCACTGGCAGGCTGTCAGCATCAGTTGATCCACACGGACAAACTCATCAAGTCCGACGTTGACCTGCCCGAGATCGTCGGTATCGTGGCGGGATTTGGAACAACCTTCGCCGCCTTTCCCGACTTGATGGCGATGCTCAGACGCCGGTCAAGCGAAGGCATGAACCCACGGATGGGCGCAATCATGGGGGCCTTTCAGATTCTGTGGGTGTACTACGGACTGTTGATCGCTTCCCGACCGGTGATTATTTGGAACGTTATTGCGGTATTCATCAACTTCCTTACCGTGGGGGCGTATGCTTATTTCCTGCGCCAAGAACGAGCCAAGTCTGTTCCCGCCACGAAGTCGCAATCAACCCTATAAAGGAGTACTTCCATGAAACCCTCAAGTCAACTAGGTACGCCCCTTGTTTATGAGCAGGTCACTGAGCAGAGGCGATTGAACACTGCACGCGAGGAAGGCGTGCCGTGGAAGAAGTGGGGACCGTATCTCAGCGAGCGGCAGTGGGGCACTGTGCGCGAGGACTACAGCGAAGACGGTAATGCCTGGGACTATTTCTCGCACGACCAATCGCGTTCGCGCGCTTATCGCTGGGGCGAAGATGGCATGGCCGGCATCTCCGATGACAAGCAATTGCTGTGCTTTGCTCTGGCGTTATGGAACGGTCGCGATCCCATCCTCAAGGAGCGCATGTTCGGCCTGACCAACAGCGAAAGTAACCATGGCGAGGACGTCAAAGAGTACTACTTCTACGTCGACAGCACTCCCACGCACTCGTACATGAAGTATTTGTACAAGTACCCGCAACGGGAATTTCCCTATAACGATCTTCTGCAAACCAACCGACATCGCTCGCGTGACGAGTTCGAGTATGAATTGCTCGACACAGGCGTCTTCGACGATGACCGGTATTTCGACGTTTTTGTGGAATATGCAAAGGCCGAGCCGGAAGATGTGCTCACCAAGATTTCCATTCACAACCGAGGCCCGGAGGCGGCACGAATCCACGTGCTTCCTACTCTTTGGTTCCGCAACACGTGGACATGGGAGGAGGGCGAGCCGAAGCCGGTCATCCAGGCGAACCAAGGGGCCATCCACGCATCGCATCCGAAGCTTGGCCATTACGCGCTGCAGTGTGAGGGAGCTCCGGAGTTGCTGTTCACGGAAAACGAGACGAACAACCACCGTTTGTGGGGACAGTCGAACCCGTCCCCGTTTGTGAAGGACGCGTTCCACGAATATGTCGTGGCAGGCAACGGGAATGCCGTGAATCCGGCGAAAACGGGAACCAAGGCGGCTGCGCATTATGTGCTCAATGTGCCGGCGGGAGGCAGCAAGGTTGTGCGCCTGCGGCTGAGCGCCAAGCCCGCGGGGGATGGGTTTGCGAAGTTTGATGAGATCTTTGCTGCGCGGCTGGCGGAAGCCAATGAATTCTATGACCGCATAACACCGCACAATCTGACCGAGGACGAAAAACGCGTTCATCGCCAGGCGCTGGCAGGCATGTTGTGGTCCAAGCAGTATTACTATTTCGACCTCGACAAATGGCTTCTCGAGCACGATGCTCATCCGATTCTAGGGACGAAAAAGGGGAGATCGCGGAATGCTGAGTGGTTTCATATGCTCAACAGCGACGTCATTTCCATGCCTGACAAGTGGGAGTATCCCTGGTATGCGGCGTGGGACCTGGGCTTCCACACGATTGCGCTTTCGCTGGTGGATTTCGACTTTGCCAAAGAGCAGCTTCTGCTGATGCTGCGCACCCTGTATGCCCATCCCAACGGGCAGATTCCAGCGTACGAGTGGAACTTCAGCGACGTCAATCCGCCGGTACACGCGTGGGCAACGCTGTTTCTATTCAGAATTGAGACCGAGTTGGGACGTGCCGATATGCGCTTCCTGGAGCGCTCGTTCCAGGGACTGATGCAGAACTTCAACTGGTGGCTCAATCGCAAGGACCCGGAGGGCAAGAATGTGTTCGCGGGCGGCTTTCTGGGGTTGGACAACATCGGAGTGTTCGACCGCAGCGCTCCGCTGCCGACGGGCGGACACCTGGACCAGGCGGACGGCACAGCATGGATGGCGTTCTACTGCCTATGCATGCTGGAGATCGCGCTCGTCCTGACGGAGTATGACGCGGTGTATGAGGAAATCGCTACCCGCTTCATGGAGCAGTTCGCCTGGATTACCTACGCTATGGACCACGTCGGCGGAGGCGACGACCAGATGTGGGACTCGGCGGATGGGTTCTTCTACGATCTGCTGCATTTCCCCAACGGCAATGCCATGCGCTTGAAGATCCGTTCGATGGTGGGATTGCTGCCGCTCTGCGCCGCCAACGTTTTTGAAGCAGGCACTTTCAAACAGCATCCCAAGCTCTTCGAGCAGATTGAGTTGTTCCGGAAGCGCCATCCAGCGGTATATCAGAAGCTCGTCAGGGCCGATGACCCATCGACGGGAGGATATCAGGGCCGCAGGTTGGCGTCGGTGTGCGACAAGGAGAAGCTGACCCGCATTCTGCGATACATGCTCGATGAAAACGAGTTCTTCAGTCCCTACGGCATTCGGTCGCTGTCGCAGTATCATCGTGACCATCCTTTTGTGTTTTACCTGGAAGGACGCGAGTACCGGGTGGATTATCTGCCGGCGGAATCGAATACAGGTATGTTTGGCGGCAACTCCAACTGGCGCGGACCGATCTGGATGCCCGTCAACGGCCTGATCATACGCGGGCTGCTGCAAATGTACCCGTTCTATGGGACGGATTTTAAGGTCGAATGTCCGACCGGCTCAGGAAAGTACCTGACGCTGTTTGAGGTGGCGAAAGAGATTGCCCGGCGGCTGTCGAGCATGTTCCTGCGCGATGCCAACGGCAACCGACCGGTCTATGGAGGTGCGAAGAAGTTCCAGGACGATCCTTACTGGAAGGATTACATCCTGTTCTATGAGTACTTCCATGGCGACAACGGCGCGGGCCTGGGGGCCAGCCACCAGACCGGCTGGACGGGCACCATTGCTCGCATTCTCGATTTGTTCGCCCGTGTCACGCCGGAAGCCACCCTGCAAGGCGCGGCCAAATATACGGCTCAAATGACGCGAGAGCAGGTTGCGGGGAAGGTGGCTTGAGGATACAGGCAGTGCCCAGCAGGCGGACGTTTCGTCGAAATGGCCGCTGGTCGTTTCCAGCAACAACCTAACGGGGGCCCCGGTCTTAGAATGTAATTGGGGCCCTCCTGGCACACTTGATGAAGCCACGCGAGATATCACGCCTTTGGCGCTGGAACAAACCGATGCTTTCGCAGGTAAAGAACCGACGCGTGGAAGGCCGTTTGCTCAAGCGAAAGTGTGGTCTTGCCTTCGCACTGGCGCTCTTCTTCTCAGGATCGTCGCCGACTACGCTGAAGCAGCGCAGACCGTGTTGGCGATGCGGGTTCTTCGCCGTCAGCAGGACGGTTCCTGGAAGTTTGCGCGCGCGGCCATTACGCAGGGACCACCAAAGAGCTGATTTGGTCTGATCCGGGATTCGCGCACTTCTGCATGAACTGATTAGTCAAAGTTGGCAAGTACCCACCTAACGGTGGTCTGGTGCGCGAGGCATACGACAAATGCTCTGCGCCGTCCAATTTGCAGCGCCACGAATTCTGGCTGAAGAGAATCCAGCCGGGAGAGAAATGAAAATGCCGCATGTTGAAGCTACCGCTGAAGTTCCGGTCGGGGCTGATGCCCTCTGGCGTGAGATTGGCTCGTTCCAAGGCGTTGGCCGCTGGCATCCGTTATTAACGAAAGTTGAAGGCGAGGGCGAGCAACCCGGCTCCATTCGCATGCCTGAATCCGCAAATGGCCATAAAAACGTTGAGCGTCTTCGCGAGATCAATCCGGCCCAGCACTTTATGCGCTACGAGATACTGTCCAGCCCAATGCCAATTAGGGACTTCGTCGTCGAACTGAGGGTAGCTGATAACGGCGACGGAACCAGTACGGTCGTCTGGGGCGGTGATTTCCAGGTAACAGCCGCCAATGAAGCAAAAATGGTGGAGGCGATACAAGGGTTCCTTGCGGCTGGGTTGGAGAACCTCAAGCAAAAGTACCGCTAATGGTCGTGCGCTATGGCGTGTTTGTAATGCTGTAACGGATGCTGCCTGGTCAGGGGTGCGCTGGCTGCGTCCGTCAATACGCCAATCGTTTGTGCTGGGGAACCCCCAGGTTCAAACGAAGAAGATGCTTGGTGCTGAAATGCTCAGGAGCTTCCACTGGGCGCGGAGTGCCCGAGTCGTGACCCTCGAGCAGAGGTCCTTCCCAACCGACTACCGCACTGGGCAACACGGGATCCAGATTTACCGCCAGTAACCTCTGATCTCCGCTAAATACTTCGATCGTGGAGGCGATTAGCTCGAAAGATTCATTTTCTTTAGAAGCTCGGCGTAGCGTGGATCGTTGCGGATGGGTTGCAGCAATGGATCAATCTTGAGGTTTCGCATACCGGCATCACGTTGCTCATAAGCACGATTCAGCCACTGAAACGCTCTGTCAGCGTCGCCACGATCAGCATATATTTCGGCGATCTGGTAAGCCATGTACTTCTGGTGATGGTTGATGAGCTCCGTGAGAGCTGTATCCGCATTATGGCTTCGACCCAAAGCACGATAAGCCAGAGCCTCGCCCGTCAGTCGCCAGAAAGGGGCTGGTTCCTGTTGTAGTTCGACGAGCGCCTGCTGCGCGTGCCCTTGTGCAATCAGAATCTCGCCGAGCGTAAAGTGATCGTAGGTTTTTTGAGGATTGAGCTCTAAGGCCTTTCGCGCGCTGGCTTCTGCCTTGTCATAGTCTCCCGTGCAGTAAAGGAGAAAAGCCAGGTAGGAGTGAGAACTTGCAAGCAGCGGATCGATCGCCAGGGCCTGTTCGTGAAACGCGATTGCTTCGTTCAGTCGGCCATGAGAGTGCGCTAGAAATGAGCGGAAGCGCAAAACCGAAGCACTGCCAGGTTCCAACTGCGCGGCCTTATTCAGTGAGAGTTCTGCGCCTTCCCAGTTCCAGTCACGGTTGATCTGCACCCAGGCCAGCGCCAGATAGCCCTCCACTCCATTCGAATCGAGCTCAATCGATCGCTCGGCATCTTCGCGTGCCATGCGAAACGCAGTTGCAGGCTCCCTAAGCTCAACGTCTGCCATAGTGTCCAGAATGTACGATCGCATCGCCCAGGCAGAGGCATATTTCGGATCCAGGCTGATCGCCTGTTCGCAATACACAAGAGCGTTTTCGAGATCGGCCTTGTCTCGCCCGCGGGTGACGAAGTAACGAGCGTGAAGAAAAGCTTCATAAGCGGCCCCGTTTGGGCTGCGCTCCCTGCTTGCGTTCGCGCCTGCTTTAGCGCCGAGCAACTTCAACTGCAGGGCCCCTGTTACTGAACCGGCGATTTCATCTTGCATTTCAAAGATGTCATCGATCTTGCGGTCGTAAGACTCCGCCCAGAGTTGAAATCCATCCTGGACCTGGACCAGCTCCGCTCGCACGCGAACCCGATTACCTTCGCGCTGGATGCTCCCCTCGAGAACATTTGCAACCCCAAGCTTCCTGCCCACGCTTCGCAAATCTTCATTCCTGCCCTTGAATTGAAAGGATGAAGAGCGTCCAACGACGTTAAGCCCCGATACTTTCGTAAGGTCGTTGATCAGTTCTTCCGCCAGACCATCGGAAAAGTACTCTTGATCGCGGCCTGGACTGAGGTCGGTAAACGGTAGCACGGCGATGGAGGTCGTGGCTGATGCGGTTGGCGTCGCGCTATCGTGTCGATTCCACAGATAGCCGCCGAAGGCTGCGATGATCAAAAAAAGAATCGTCACGGCGCTTGGAACTGCGACTGGAGGTTTTGGATAAGTGAAAACCGCCACTTCGGCCTTGTTTGCGCCTCCAGCTTCAACAGAACCAACTTCTGGCTCTCCGCCCGGCAAGACTGAAACGGGAGGTGCAGACGTCACCGCCAGACTTCCATTCCCGTTGTGAGTTACGAAGTCACTTACCTCGGCAACGAAGCGGTAACCGCGGCCGGGAACCGTAGCAATATAGCGGCAGTCCTGAGGGTTCTCGCCCAGCGCCTTACGAATCACCGAGATATTTACTGCAAGGTTTACTTCTTCGACGAAGGTGTCCGGCCACACTTGTTTCAACAGTTCGTCTTTGGTGAGGACGTGTCCGTGATTCCGAACCAGGCAAAGGAGCGTATCGAATGCTTTCGGGGTGAGCGAAACAGGCATTCCCTCACACGACAGCACGCGCTCGGTCAGATCGAGAGTGAAATGGCCGAACCTGTAAATCTCCTTTTCCGCCAATGACATTGGAGTTCCCAACACTTCTTAAAAGAAATTCCAAACGCGGTCCAAAGACATCCAGAGCTCTTCTCGTTTAGATAGTCAGCACGACTTCAAAGATTCGGGCTAAATGGGCCCGGCGCGTCGGATGCCCCCAGGGATAAGGGGCGATACAGGAAGGATGAAATGCAGATAGCTCCAGGAAGTGAAGTCAGACCAAATTCGATCGGATACGTGTTTGATAACCGCAACGAGTCCGCTGAAAAGCGTTATAGCGAGCTGTCAGCCCTTTACGATGCGCAGACACTTCGTCATATCGAACAGCGGGGTATCAAAGAGGGGTGGTCTTGCCTAGAAGTCGGCGGCGGAGGCGGATCGATCGCTTCGTGGTTATGTACCCGGGTGGGTCCCACCGGCCGGGTGCTTGCTACAGACATCGAGCCATTCTTTCTCGAGACCCTTGCCTTTTCAAACCTTGAGGTGCGTCGGCATGACATTCGCTCTGACGGACTTCCAGAACGTCAATTTGACCTCGCACATGCGCGCCTGGTGCTAATGCATCTTCCTGGACGCGAACTTGCACTGCAGCAAATGCTGGCTTCACTAAAGCCGGGTGGTTGGATTGTCGTTGAAGAATTCGACAATCTCTCTATTTTGCCGAACTCCACCGCCAATCCTGGTGAGGAAGAACTGAAAGTAATCCGCGCTGGGATGCGGGTCCTTACGGCGCGCGGTGTTGAACTTCGCTATGGTCGCTGGCTGCCTCGACAATTGCGGAACCTGGGACTTGTGAATGTCGGCGCTGAGGCCAGTAGCTCGATGTGGCAAGGCGATTCTCCAGGTACGAGGCTTTACAAGCTCGCCTTCGAAGAGTTGGCCGACCCAATCCTGCGCTCAGGCCTGATATCTGAGGTCGAGTTCGAAACGGATATGCGGCGGCTCGACGAATTGGATTTCCTAATGCCGTCTCCCATGATGTGGACCGCCTGGGGCCAGGTTCCCGAGGCCGTCAGTGCGCCGGCTGTCGCAGGCCTGGCTTTCGACAGCCGGCTACCGTCGGGCGAGTGCAGGAGGTGATATGTACGACGCGATTGTGATTGGCGCCCGCTGTGCCGGAGCGGTGACGGCGATGCTGCTTGCCCGGCACGGCCACAAAGTCCTGCTCCTTGAGCGAGGCGATATCCCCAGCGATGTGCACCGGGGGCACTTCATCCACAGGCATGGTCCAAAGAGACTCGCCGACTGGGGTCTATTGGAGAGAATTGTTGGTACGAATTGCCCTCCACTTACCACCCATCTCACGGATTTCGGTGATTTCCCACTCATTGGAAGAGACATTCGGGTAGGAAATGTGGCTTGGGGATATGCCCCGCGACGCCGACAACTCGATCAGGTGCTGGTCGAAGCCGCGATCGAAGCTGGTATTGAGTTCCGCCCTAATTTCCTGGTGGAGAACTGTCTGTGGGACGGTGATCGGGTTAGGGGCATTCGTGGTCGCGACCAACGTCAAACCGTCAGCAGCACAGAAAAAGCGCTTATCACCATTGGGGCAGACGGCAGAAATTCGACTCTCGCCCGTACTGTTGGTGCTCCCTCCTATGAGGAGGTCCCCACGCTGACCTGTTGGTATTTCTCCTACTGGAGCGGCGTGCCTACGGAAGGATTTGAGTGGTACATCCGAAAAAACCGGGTCATCTTCAGTTTTCTAACCAACGACAATTTGTTCGCGATTTTTATCGCTTGGCCCATCACCGAATTTAGTTCGGTGAAAACAGATATCGAAGGCCAGTTCATGAGCGCTGTGGATCTGATTCCCGGATTCGCGGAACGAGTACGCTCTGGACGCCGCGAAGAACGGTTCTATGGTGCCGCCGACCTGCCCAACTTCTTGCGCCGTCCGTTCGGACCTGGCTGGGCACTCGTAGGCGATGCTGGCTGCCACAAAGACCCTATGATGGCCCAGGGAATTTGCGACGCCTTTCGTGATGCAGATTTCCTGTCCACGGCGATTCACCAAGGCCTGGCTGAGCAGTGCCCTTTGGATGACGCTTTGAAGAGATATGAGCGTCGAAGAAACGAAGCCACCATCACCGAATATCGCGACAATATTGCCGCAGCCAGGTTCAACCCCGTCTCGCCTGAACTCCTCCAACTCCGCCTCGCGCTGCGAGGCAATCAAGAGGATACGAATCGCTTCGTGATGGCGCTGGAGGGATGGATCCCGCCCGGGGATTTCTTCAATCCCGAGAATATACAGCGGATCGTTACCACCCCTGGATGCAGCCTGGTTGTGCCGGCGCAGAACGTGTCGACCGATGAAACGTATCGGGTTTAGCGCGGAAGCCGTGGGACTGTTCATACGGGCCGGAATTCATCGCCTTCAGTGCGAACTGGATAGCGGAAGAGGTTAAGACGAATGTCAATTTTCAATCTACGAAACGTTCTCCTGGGAATCATCGCCACCGTTACGATGGATGTTCTCAGCGTTGCCGCAATCAAGCTTCGACTCATTGCTCCACTTCCGCCCCATCTGATCGGCCGCTGGTTTGCCTCTGTGGCCCGCGGACAGGTGCTGCATGGTGACATCGCTCAGGTGTCACCGATTCAACACGAGATGGCGGTCGCTGTGCCGGTGCATTATGCGATCGGCGTCACCCTCGCGCTCACGTATCTACTTGCTTGCTCGACTCTCGGGCTGAGTCCGAGGAGCCCGGTTACGGCGCTCGTTTTCGCCCTGTGCACAAACCTGCTCCCGTGGCTGCTCATGTTTCCAGCCATGGGGTACGGATGGTTCGGCGCGCACGGTCCGCCAGGAACCCGGTTGTTCCTAAGCAGCCTGATGACCCATGCGTTCTACGGGGTAGGACTCTGGCTTGGCGCGTCGACACTCAGCTAATTCGCTAGCGAGGAGGCGCATCGATGTGGGAGGTTTCCGGAATGCAAGAAATCAGGCACTCCAGAATCAACCTGGAAGGTTACGTTGAGCCACAGTTTGTGGAAGTGCGGGAGCGGTTTCTTGCCAACTTCGAAAGTGGAGCTGAAATTGGTGCGGCTCTTGCGGTCTATCACCGCAGCAAGCTTGTCGTCGATCTAACCGGGGGGCTGAGAGATCACATTTCGGGCGAGCCTTATTCTCCTGAAACCATACAGCCCGTCTTTTCCGTTACGAAGGGAATTACCGCACTGGCAGCGAATATGCTCTCAGATCGAGGCCAGCTCGATTTCAACGCGCCCGTTGCCAGATACTGGCCGGAGTTCGCACAGGCTAATAAATTCGAGATACCTGTTCGGTGGCTGTTGACGCATCAATCGGGGCTGCTTGGACTTGACCGCAGGATCTCTCTGGACCAACTCCTCAACTGGAATTTCGTTGTTGGGTTGCTTGCGGCACAATCACCCGATTGGGAACCTGGCACGAAGCACGGGTATCACAGCATGACCTACGGCTTCCTGGTCGGGGAGGTCATACGCCGCATCACCGGTCACACGGTTGGGCAATACATAGCGCGGGAAATCGTCCGACCGCTTCGTGCGGATCTGTTCATCGGCCTGCCCGAAGAAGAAGAGAATCTGGTTGCGCCGGCGCTTTTACCGGAAGGCGACCAGCGGCAACTGAGACTTGCGGATACAGGTCCTTACGCCGCCCGGACTTTGAACTGGATTTCGCCACCACTTACGCCGGTGGAAATAAATCGGCGCGATGTCCGAAGAGCCGAGATCCCTGCCGCCAACGGCATCGCTAATGCCCGATCTCTGGCTAGGATGTTTGCTGCGATGATAGGACGAATAGACGGGGAACGGTGCTTGTCTCCTGAGGCTATGAATGCGGCGCGCCTCGAACAGTGGCGCGGACCGGACGTTGTTATGGGGGTAGAGAATGCGGTGGGGTTGGGGTTCCTCCTACCAACCGAGTGGTGCCCGCTGGGCGGGCCCGGTTCCTTTGGAGCGGCCGGATTTGGCGGGT
>Ga0207826_1000334_pt1 | contig 13387 bp, 13 predicted proteins | sample LuqExpMetageno80_FD_187837 | JGI IMG/M metagenome (GOLD analysis project Ga0207826, IMG submission 187837) | Tropical forest soil microbial communities from Luquillo Experimental Forest, Puerto Rico - Sample 80 (SPAdes) | ecosystem: Environmental > Terrestrial > Soil > Tropical forest ... | reverse complement strand
GCCAGCCACAACAACTAGCTTCGGCCGATCGTGCCCTGGTTCGCGTCGCAAAGTGCCGCTCGACAGAATAGGTAACCGCAGGATTTCCCGTTTTGGTAATGGGTTCGCTGCAAAACAGCGAAAACTCGTCTGCCGCCTGCGAGGTCGTCGTATGGTGAGTGGTAGCTGCGACTCCCAGACGTTGCTGTTCCTCTCCCGGGGACGCGCGGCAATCGTAGCTAGCATCGAGGTGACCTACGGGTTTGCCCTCCGCACGAGTGTCGGATAGCTACCGCAACACCGGCGGCAGCGGTCGACATTCCTACCACGATCCTCCAGCGAAAACTCGATGTCTTCCGGACTTTTTCGCATGACCCTTTCATTCCATTCCAAGAGGAGCGATATGAATCTAACAAGACGAAATGCATTAAAAACATCAGGGCTGGCGCTGGGGGCGTTGGCACTTGGCGCTGTTCGGGCAGACGCCGGCTGCGACCCAAACCAGCACTGCACTTTTCCGGATCCCATAACAGCGAACGAGTACACCTATCTGCCCACATCGAATCTGCCGATCTACACGCCACTCGAGGACAATGAAATGCGGATCTCATTCATGGGTTCCGTGATGCCTCTGGCACGCCTTGCTCAAGCGGAGATGAGCGTGTTCGTAGAGGTCGGACCCTGGGTTCCGGACCCCGTCCACCCCGACAAACCTGAGTACGGCAGAGCGACCGACTCCTTTGTCTTTGACTGCGGCTCTGGCATTACCGCGAACTACCAGTCCATGGGGATCGCATTTCGCAAGATGAGCAAGGTGTTTATCAACCATCTGCACGCCGATCACATGAACGAACTTGGCCACATCTACTGCTTCGGGGCTGCAGGGGACCGTCATTTCCCCTTGTACGTTTGGGGTCCAGGCCCCTCGGGGGTGCCAGACCCGAAGTCCCGGACAGTACAAGCCAAGTATTACAGCGATGGCACATATGTTTTTTGCCAGCACCTGCGGGAAATGATGCGGTGGCACAGCGAGAGCTTCAGCTTCCTGAACACGGCCTATCACGGCTACCCGGTTCCTGACTGGCATACATGGGGGACACCGTGCCCTCTCATTCCTGTCGGGGACGATCCTAACTACGACGGTTACGCCTTGATTCCCATTGAACTGCCCTGGAGGACGGTAGGGGGCGTAGCTTACAACAACCAGGACACCAAGGTGAAGATCACCCACTACCCGGTGATCCACGCCCGTCAGGGCGCCGTCGGCTACAAGCTTGAATGGAATGGACTGTCCATGATCTATTCCAGCGATACCAAGCCCGAATGGCTCAGCGTCCAGCAGGCTTGCAACCCCGACAAGAATGGCGTGAACCAGGGTGTGGACGTATTCATCCACGAAATGATCCTTCCGCCCGAGGCTTGGGCATTGAAGATGACGGGCTTCCCTGCGCCACCGCAGTCAGAACCACAGAAGTCAATCTTCGAAGCGGCGGTTCAGAAGATGAAGACGATTGAGGACAGCTCCCATACTCCTCAGGGGGCGTTTGGATTCATGCTGAGCCAGATCAATCCTCGCCCGCGGCTCACGGTGGCATGCCATTTCCCGGTAGCAAATGATACGGTCGATTGCGCCCTCAAGAGCGTCAAGGCGCATTGTCCGGACATCACCGCCGTCGGGGATAAACTCGCATGGGCGTTCGACCGCATGGTGGTCAGGGTATTCGCGGGAAACCCAAAGCCCCCGATCATTCAGCAGATGGTCGCACCGGTGTCGGATTTCAGTTTCAACCCGACCACGGTGAGTTATCTCAACCAATATCCGCCAAAATACAGTTACCCTAGCGGAGACGGCAATCCGTACGCACAAATTGACCTGAGCACGTTCATACCGCCGGTGGACAGGAACGGAGTCAATTACTGCCCAGACGGATATTGATGTATGTCAGGTAGCTGCTTCAGGCTGCAGTTGCTGCGAAAGTACATCGACAGCTGCAGCCTTCGTGGTCTCAGGGCATTGGGGAGCGCAGGTTCGCAAGTTGGGGTGAATCGACACTGTGGAACATCCGGCGGCTTTACTAGACCTGCAAAACGTTTGCGTGATGCGAGGACAGAAAGTAGTCCTCGACGACCTCAGCCTGCGTGTGCAACTGAACGAACATGTAGCGCTGCTGGGCCCGAACGGCTGCGGCAAATCCACACTCATCAAGACCATTACGCGCGAGTGCTATCCGGTGGCCCGCGGAGGTTCGAGCATGACGATCCTTGGGCGGCGCAACTGGAACGTGTTTGAACTGCGCTCGTTGCTCGGCATTGTCTCGAACGACCTGATGTCGTCGTGTACCAGCGACGCCAGCGGCCTGGATGTGGCGCTGTCGGGCTTCTTCAGCAGCACGCGCATTTTCCCGAACCATGCGGTCGACCCGAAACAGAGAGATCTGGCCGAGGCGGCTTTGCTGCAGTTGGGGGTCGCGCATCTGGGACGGCGGGCGGTGCGGGAGATGTCGTCGGGGGAAGCCAAGCGCGTGTTGATCGCGCGCGCACTGGTACACCAGCCGGCCGCGCTACTGTTTGACGAACCCTGCAATTCGCTGGATTTTGCCGCGCAGCATGGGCTGCGCGAGACAATGCGCACGCTGGCGAATTCGGGAATCGGGACCATCCTGGTCACGCACGAACTGGCGGACATCGTTCCGGAAATCGAACGGGTGGTGCTGATGTCGAATGGGCGCATCGTGGCGGACGGTAGCAAGGAAGAAGTGCTGCAGGCAGAGACCCTGAGCCGGTTGTTTGGGGTGAAAGTGAAACTCGAGCGGCACGACGGGTACTACCGGATCTGGTGAAGAACACCCAGCTTAGCCAGAAATTAGGACAATGTCCGGAACCGGATGCTCCAGGGCACCATGTAAATTCTGCGAGCCCTGGTTGTCGTGGGACAACTATGACTGTCGTAGATCACGTTAGGTTCAAGGGGAACGGTCCCGAATCGAGGTGCCCTCAGCCGCGCCATTACCAACGCGACAGTAAGGAAGGGTTGCGTGATTCTCGGAATGAGCAGGTCGATCTTCACGATGATTCACCTGCTCGTGAGCTTGGCCGCGATTTGCTCCGGATTCGTGTTCATCGCGGGACTTCTCAACCGCAAACTGTTCGAGGGCTGGGTTTTAACTTACTTTTTGACCTCGATCCTCACGGTGCTGACTGGGTTCCTTTTTCCGTTTGACCACCTGTTGCGCTCTCACATCCTCGGCCTTCTGTCACTGCTGGTCTTGACGATTGCCGTGTTTGTGCGGGTTATCTCTGACCTCGTGGGTGTTTGGCGAGTGGTTTACGTAGTGATGTGCGCGGCCGCGCTGTACTTCAACTGCTTCGCGGCGGTGGTGCAGTTGTTTGCGAAGATACCCGCCTTGACGGCTCTGGCCCCTACAGGGACCGAACCTCCATACGTGGCGGCACAGAGTGTGGTCTTTGCGCTCTTCGTTGCGCTGACTTATGTCGCCTCGAAGCGGTTTGGCGTCGGGCTGGATCGAACCATGTGACAGTCCACCGGCCCGTTGAGAGACCCAGGCGGTCGAACTGGTTGCCTGAAGCTTGCCCGGACGTGCCCTCTCGAATCAAATCAGCACAAACAGTCTCAGTGAAATGCGGCGGCCATTTCCGGCTCCGCGGCGGGCTCTTGCTGGGCACGGTTTTGCTTCGCAGCCTTGGGCTTCTTCTGGTGCGGATGCAGGTCGCGAGCGTTGCGCAGGAGCAGCACCAGCGGCAGCATGGCGAGGAAGATCAAGCCCATGATCCAGAAGGCCTCGACGAAAGAGAGCAGCGCGGCCTGCTGTTGCACCATGCCGTACATGGCTCCCATGGATTTGCGGGCGGCCTCCGCCGAGCTTGATCCGTGCAGTTGGAACCAGGCTTGCATTCCGCGGAACGTCATCTGCGAGCCGTGGTCGTAAGGCGTAATGTGGGCGACGAGTTGGTCCTGGTGCACCTGGCCGCGGCGGGCGAGGAACGTGGTCATGGCCGCGATGCCGAAGCTGCCGCCGATGTTGCGCATCAGGTTGTAGATGCTGGTGGCGTTGCCCATCTTCTCGCGCGGGATGCCCGACATGCTGGTGGCCATCAGAGGGATGAACAAGAAGGCCATGGCGCCGCCCTGGATGACCTGCGGCCAGAATATGTCCCAGTATCCGGCGTTGAGGTTGAGGTGCGAGAGGCTGAACATGGTCCAGCCGCCGACGGCCAAGCCAACGGCGATGAGTTTGCGCGGATCGAAGCGGTTGGTAAGCTGGCCGACTATGGGCATCATGACCAGCGAACCAACGCCGCGCGGGGACAGCGCCAGCCCGGACTGCAGGGCCGGGTAGTTCAAGAGCGTCTGCAGAAAGATCGGCAGCAGCATGAGGCTTCCGTAGAGGACGAACCCCAGCATGGTCATGATGCTGGTACCGGCGGTGAAAGTGCGGTCCTTCAGCACTCGCAGATCGACGATGGGATGCTTCGTGGTCAGCTCGCGCACTACCAGCGCGACCAGGCCGAATACGCAGAGGAAGCTGAAGACGCGAATCTGGGTGCTGGCGAACCAGTCGTGGCGTTGGCCAGTGTCGAGCACGACTTGCAAAGTGCCGAAGCCGAGGGCGAGGAAGCCGATGCCCCACAGGTCGATGCTGGCCGTCTTGTGCTTGCCGATGTAGGGAGGATCGTGGACGAAGGCGCTCATCAAGAGCACGGAGAGCACGCCAATCGGCACATTGAGGTAGAAAATCCAGCGCCAGGAATAGTTGTCGGTAATCCAGCCGCCGAGCGTGGGGCCGAGGATGGGCGCGAGGATGATGCCGAGACCGAAGGCCGCCATGGCTGTGCCGTGCTGCTTGGGCGGAAAAGTCTCGAGCAGGACGGCCTGGGCGAGGGGTTGCAGTCCTCCACCGGTGAGGCCCTGCAACACGCGGAAGAAGATCAGCGCCTCGAGGCTGGTGGCCATGCCGCAAAGGACCGAAGTGATGGTGAATCCGGTGACGCAGGCGAGCAGCATGTTGCGGCGGCCAATTCGGTTGGCCAGCCATCCCGACATGGGCAGAATGATGGCGTTGGACACCAGGTAGCTGGTGACCACCCAAGTGCCCTCCTCGACAGTGGCGCCCATGTTGCCCGCGAGGTGAGGGACGGAGACGTTTACCACCGTGGTATCGAGGATCTCCATAAACGTCGCCCCCATGACGGCGGCGGTCACGATCCACGGGTTTACGTGCCTGGGTTGAGAAGACATGACGCGCAATCCAACCGGTGATTATAAGAACACTGGAGGGGTGGCGAAGTGACGTGCGACACAAGTAGTGTCACTTCCTGTGACCGCTGTCACGGGGCGACGTGAGGTGATTTGTTACAGTAAGTCTTTATGTCTGCTCCTGATTCGCTCTTTGTACGCGCCTGCAAGCGCCTTCCTGTGCCTACCACTCCCGTCTGGTTCATGCGCCAGGCTGGCCGCTACATGAAGGAATACCGCGACGTCCGCAAACAGTACTCGCTCGTGGAAATCTGCAAGAAGCCGGATGTTGCCGCCGAGGTGACCATCACGGCTGCCGAGTATCTGGGCGTCGATGCCGCCATCATCTTTGCCGACCTGCTGCTGCCGCTGGAAGTGATGGGCATGCCGTTTCACTTCTCGCCGGGCGAGGGACCGGTGATTGAAAAGCCCGTGCGTACGGCCGAGGACGTGAAGGCGCTGCGCACCGATCGAGCGGCTGAGTTAGGCTATGTCGCCGAGGCCGTCGGCAAAGTGGTGAAGCACTTTGGCACGAAGCTGCCGGTCATCGGCTTTTGCGGCGCTCCGTTCACGCTGGCCAGCTACATGGTCGAGGGCGGCGGTTCGCGCCACTACGTGGAAGTGAAGAAGCTGATGTACAACTCTCCTGCGATTTGGGAAGAGTTGGTCGACAAGCTGGTGGACGTGCTGGCCGAGTACTCCGCCGAGCAGGTGCGGCACGGCGCGGACGTGATCCAGATTTTCGACAGCTGGGTAGGCTGTCTGAGTGTGGAAGACTACCGGCGCTATGCGCTGGAGCCGACCAAGCGCCTGGTGCAGCGGTTGCAGAAGAAAGCCGGGGTACCGATCATCTACTTCGGCACCGACAGCACCACGCTGCTCCCGTCGATGTCGGAGACCGGGGCCGAGGTGATTGGTCTGGATTGGCGAGTTCCACTGGATGAGGGCTGGAAGATCGTCGGCCACCAGCACGCGGTGCAGGGAAACCTCGATCCCGTGACATTGTTTGCCTCGTGGAATGAAGTGAAGCAGCGGGCGGAGCTCATCCTGCGCCTTGCCGATGGGCGGCCGGGGCACATCTTCAACCTGGGGCATGGGATTCTGCCGTACACACCAGTCGACAACGTGAAAAAACTGGCCGAGTTCGTGCACGAATTCAGCACGGCGGCAGGAGCGGCACGAGAGTCATGAGCGGCACGGCAGTCCTGTTGATCGCGCACGGCAGTCCGGAGCGCAATGAAGACATTCCCGAGTTTCTGCAGAACATCTCGCGCGGGCGGCCCATGCCGGAGGCGGTGGTGCGCGAGGTACAGCATCGCTACTCGCTGATTGGCAGCTCGCCGCTGACCCGCATCACGCGCCAACAGGCGGAGCTGGTGGCGCGCGAACTGAGCATGCCCACATACGTTGGCATGAGAAACTGGCATCCTTTCATCGCCGATGCCCTGCGCCAGATGGCATATGACAATGTAGGACGTGCAGTGGCGGTGTGCCTGGCTCCGCATAATTCAGGGACGAGCGTGGGACTGTATAAGGAAGTATTATTTGGCGCGGGCGCTGAATTTGCGATCGATTTCGTGGAGGAATGGCACGATCGGCCGCTGCTGATTCAGGCGTTTGCGGAGAAGCTGCGCGCGGGCTGGGCGCAGGCATGCCGCGAGCAAGGCGAGCATGTCCCGGTGCTGTTCACGGCACATTCCGTGCCGAAACGGACGATAACCGAAGGCGATCCCTACGAAGCGCAGACGCGCGAAACTGCAGCGCTGGTGGCGGCGCAGGTGCCGGAAATCGGTGAGTGGAGTTTCGCGTTTCAGAGCCAGGGCATGTCGGGCGGGGAGTGGCTGGGTCCCACAGTGGAGGACACGATTGTGCGGCTGCGAGAGGCCGGACACACCAGCGTCTTTCTGCAGCCGATTGGGTTCGTGTGCGATCACGTGGAAATCCTGTTCGACATCGACATTCTGTTCCGCCAGTTCGCGCAAGCTCGCGGGTTGAAACTCTACCGGGCCGAGTCGTTGAACGATTCGCCGACGTTTGCCCGGGCCATTGCGGAACTGGTGCGTGGCCGGTTCGCGGCTTGCGAAACGAACGTTGGGGCTGAGAAGATACAGTAGTTCCCCTATGAAGCGAGTTGCGATTATTGGCGGCGGAATTTCCGGCCTCAGCGCCGCCTTCCATCTGGAAAAAGCCCGCGCTGCGGGCTCTGACTTGACCTACACACTGTTCGAAAGCAGCAAACGACTGGGTGGCTCGATGCACTCCACTCGCGTGGACGGCTGCCTGGTGGAGGCGGGGCCGGACTCGTTCCTCACCGAGAAACCGTGGGCGCTCACGCTGTGCAAAGAGCTGGGCATCGATGACCAGGTAATCGGCTCCAACGACGCGAAGCGCAGGACGTACATCGTGGTAAAGAACCGGCTGATCGCCATGCCCGACGGCCTGATGTTCATGGTGCCGACCAAGCTGGTGCCGACTGCGCTGACGCCGCTGTTTTCGTGGAGCACGAAGGTCCGCATGGCGCGGGAGCTGATGCATCCGCCGCGGCCGATGCAAGACGACGAAACCGTGGGCGAGTTGGTGGAGCGGCATTTCGGCGCCGAGGTGGTCGATCGCTTGGCTGACCCGCTGCTCTCGGGCGTGTATGGCGGCGACGCCAACAAGCTGAGTGCGCGCGCCGTGCTGCCGCGTTTCGTGGACATGGAAGAGAAGTACGGCAGTCTGAGCCGTGCGATGCTGGCCGCTCACAACAAGATGAAAGCCATGGCGAGCAAGCAGCCGGCGCGGCCGTTGTTCAGCTCGCTGCAAGATGGCATGCAGCAACTGGTGGACGCGCTGACGGCGCGTCTCGACCATAGCGCGTTACGCACGAATACGCGTGTGCGCGGCATCTACCGCGATCACGACCAGTGGCGCGTCGCCATTGATATGGGACATGACGATGTTTTCGATGCCGTCATCGTTGCCACTCCGGCCAACGTCGCTGGCGCCCTGCTGGAAGGCGTCGACCGTGACCTTGCCGAGGATCTGCTGGGCATCACCTACAGTTCTTCCGTGACCGTGACACTGGGCTACCACATGGACCAACTGCGGCACATGCCGCCGGGCTTTGGCTTCCTGGTACCGCGCAGTGAAGGCCGCCGCATGCTGGCCTGCACGTTTGTCCACAACAAGTTTCCCCATCGCGCGCCCGCCGACAAGGGCATCGTGCGCTGCTTTTTGGGAGGCGCGCGCGACGAAAACGTACTGAGCCTGACCGACGACGAGATTGTGGCCACAGTCCGAAGAGAACTGAAGGAAATCGTCAAGCTGGACGGGCGACCCATGTTCGAGCGCGTGTACCGCTGGCGGGGAGCGATGGCCCAGTACGAGTCGGGCCATCTGGCGCGTATCCAGCGGATTGAGCTGCGCACGAAAGCGATCCCTGGTCTGGAGCTGGCGGGTAATGCCTATCACGGCATCGGGGTGCCCGATTGCATACGCGAGGGCACGAACGCCGCGAATGCTGTGGTGCAGATGCTGACCGTCGCGGCGAGCGCGCAGGCGCGGTAATTCCTGCGAAGCCGGGCTAATCCCTACATCACAATTTGCCGCGACTGGCGGGCGATGGGATGCTGCATCTCGTCCAGGTCGCCCTTCACCAGGTTCAGGCCGTACACGCACGATTCGAACTGGTGCGCGAGCTTGCCGAACAGCGGCGCCAGGCGCGCGTATTCGAACTGGTCGAACTTGGAGACGATGAAGTAGCTCTCCTTGCCCGCTTTGATGAAATCCACCATGCTTTCGAGGCGCTGCCGCCGCAGGCGGATGCGGTTGATGCTCTCGGGGAACATGCCGGCGAGAAAGAGCGTGTAGTCACCGATGTGCTTGCGCACCTGGCGCTCGCGGTCGAACGACGGCGCCGGCCCATAAAGGGGATCGGCCTCGAGCAGCATCTCGCCCACGTCCTGGAGCGGCCGCTCGTTGGCGTTGCGGATCTTGAACATCTGCTCGACCTCGCAGAATTCCGCGAGCATGTTGACGATGTAGTCCTGCACTTCGCTATCGCGCAGGCCGACTTCGCGGTCGAAGTGGACGTGGATTAGCTCGCCAAATAGCGCGTTCAGCGAATGCGATTCGGGAATCATGGGCCTGTTTTCTCTCCCCACAGTGCTACCGGTGGTGCTGCGGCGCACGAATTTCTTGCGGTAATACAGCAATTCGCAATCGAACGCAAGCACATAAAGCAACCCTCTTGACTAATTGGATGCTTGCCGGCGCAGTTTGATAGCAGTCGCGCGGCTTGGCTGCCAAAGAGTGCCCTGCAACTGGTCACTGGCAGATGCAGCCACACCGGGGCACTGGGGGCCTGGAGTGTGACAGAATTCGCCTTTAAAGGAGGAAGCGATGGAGCGACAAAATATCAAGGGCAACTCGCCGTATGAACCCAAGGTAGGCTTTTCCCGCGCGGTGAAAGTAGGGCCGTTCGTCACGGTGGCAGGCACCGTAGCCACCGGAGATGATGGAAAAATCGTCGGCGGCGATAGTGTCTACGCGCAGGCGGTTCAGACGCTCAAGAACATCGAACGCGCTCTGGCCGCGGCCGGGGCGAGCATGCGCGACGTGGTGCGCACGCGGATCTATGTCACGGACATTTCGCGGTGGGAAGAAGCCGGACGGGCACACGGCGAAGTGTTCGGCGAGATTCGCCCGGCGTCGACCATGGTGCAGGTGGTGGCGATGGTGTCGCCGGAAATGCTGGTGGAGATTGAAGCAGACGCTATTATTGCGGTTGAGTTGCAGTAAGGAATGACGACCAAGAAAGGTGAGTCTGAGATGAAACCAATCTGTGTCGTATTGTTGGCCATACTGTTGTTACTTTCGGCGGGATTTGCGCAACCCGCGGCCCCAGCCGCGGTGACCTTGATTCGCGCCGGCACATTGATCGACCCGCGGGCGAACGAGCCGAAGCACGATCAAGTCATCGTCGTTCGCGGGGAGCGAGTCGTGGCCGTCGGGGATGCGGGGACGGTGAAGGAACCGGCTAACGCCATAGTTATCGACCTGTCGAATGCGACCGTCCTGCCGGGCATGATCGAATCGCACACCCACTTATTCCTGCAGGGTGGGGACCCGGCAAAGGGCGGCTATGACATTCAGTTACTGAAGTTCTACCCATCGTACCGAGCTGCGCGGGCAACGGTGTCGGCCAGGCGCGCGCTGGAGCAGGGCTTCACCACCATCCGCGACATGGAGACCGAAGGCGCGGGGTACGGCGATGTCGGCATCAAGCAGGCGGTGAACGAGAGCATTATTCCCGGTCCGCGAATTTTCACGACCACGCGCGGGATCTCGACGACGGGCGGATATCCGTTGGAGGGATATGCGCCGGGAGTAGCTGTCCCGAAAGGAGTGCAGATTGTTGATGGCCCGGTGGAGGCGCGCAAAGCCACGCGAGAGCAACTCGACTATGGCGCAGATTGGATCAAGGTGTACATGACGCACCGGTCGTGGGTGGACAAGAGCGGCAACCTGGTCTCGCAGCCCACGCTTACGGTGGAGGAATTGAAGGCAATCGTGGATGAGGCCCATGGCTGGGGACACAAAGTGGCGTGCCACGCCTATAGCGGCGAGGGTCTGCATCGCGCCCTCGACGGCGGATGCGACTCCATTGAGCACGGGCTTCTGCTGGACGACGCCGCGATTGCGCAGATGAAGCGGCAGGGCACGTGGTATTGCCCCACCCTCTCGGTGTATTACACCGACTGGTCGCCGGAGAACACTGCCGAAGGCAAGCGGGACCGCGCACGCGCCGCCGACCACGAGCAGTCTTTCAGGAAGGCGGTGCAGGCAGGATTGAAGATCGTTTTCGGTACCGATATCGGCGGCATTCCGTGGACCGAGCCGATTGCGCCGGAGTTCGGGCTGATGACCAGGTTCGGCATGACGCCTTTGGAGGCGATCCGGTCGGCAACGGTGCGTCCCGCGGAGATGCTCGGGATGCAGGGAGAGATTGGAGTAATTGCGCCGGGTGCGTATGCCGACATTATTGCGATGAAGGGAAATCCGCTGGCTGATATAAACGAGTTGGGGCGAGTGGACTTCGTGATGAAGAATGGGCAAGTGTACGTGCGCAATAACACGCCCGCAGCACATTGAGCTTGCCCTGGGGCAAAGCAAAAGGCCGGCAAGTACCGGCCTTCGCTGTCTGAGAAACCCGGAGGCTACTTCTTCGGGGGAGCGATGGTGTCTTTCACGTTCTTGGCCACGCGGAACTTCACGACGGTCTTGGCAGGGATCTTGATCTCTGCGCCGGTCTGCGGATTGCGGCCGATGCGCGCTTTGCGGTTGGATTTCACGAGGCGGCCCAAACCGGGGACAACGAATACGCCATTCTTCTTGGTCTCCTTGATGGCGACTTCAGCGATGTAGTCGACGAGAGCCGCTACCTGCTTGTTGCTAAGTTCGTGCTTCTCGGCGAGGTGCCGAACGAGCTGTGTCTTGGTCATGCCTGCTGCCATTGGGTATTCCTCCTTGAATCATTGAGCGATAAAAGTGCTCAATTCAGGCGTATCTTATAACATTGGCAAACGCGAGGAAAGCGTTTTCACCATATTTTATGCGGGTTTTCCACAGGTCGCATGAAAAAAGTCCTGTATTTATGCGGCCTTGGGAGGTTCCTAGTTAAGCAACACGCAGGTGGTGCCACGGATCACGGTTTTGCCGGCAGCACGCCGGGCGTGATGCCGCCTGTTACCATCGAACTTCGCGCATGAGCCTCTCGCACGCCAGCATCCTGTTTTTCGCCGCCCTGGTCGCGGGCGCCATCAATGCCGTCGCCGGCGGCGGCAGCTTCGTGACCTTTCCCACCCTGATGTTCATTGGGGTTCCGGCAAAGTTCGCCAACGCCACCAACACGGTGGCGCTGTGGCCAGGACAGGTGGCCAGCATCGGCGCTTACCGGCGGCAGTTCGAGCGGCTGTCGCGGAGGACCGTGCTGCCCCTGGTTGCGACTTGCGTGGTGGGCGGCATTCTTGGCGCATGGACGCTGCTCAAGACGCCCGAGAGCATCTTCGTGTGGCTGGTGCCGTGGCTCATTCTGGCGGCGACCCTCATCTTCATGATGAGCGGTCGGGTGACTCGGTGGGTGAGGCGGCGCAGCTCCAGCGGCGAACACCATGAATTCAATACTGGGCGCGGCGTGGTGCTGCAGCTCTTCATTGCGTTCTACCTCGGCTACTTCGGCGCCGGAGCGGGGATTCTCATTCTCGCCATGCTGGCCCTGTTGGGAATGGAAGAGATCCACGCCATGAACGCGCTAAAGACTGTGCTGACGACCATCGCGAACGGCGTGGCAATGGTCCTGTTTGTTCTGACGCCCCACGCGGTGTACTGGCCGGAGGCGATTCTGATGGTGGTGGCGTCGATGGTTGGCGGCTATTTCGGCGCGCATTTCGCGCAGAAGACCAAGCCCGAACATGTGCGCTCCATTGTGATCGTCATCGGATTTACGCTGTCAGCGTATTTCTTTGCGCGCCAGATCTGGCACTAGCTCTCATTGCGCCCGGACGCAGCACCGTTGCCTGCGAGTCGGACGCCTGCGTCGTTCGCAAAGCGCAGCTTCATCACCAGCAGTGGGAACGCCAGCAGGAACGTCACCATGTTCGGCAGGATGAGCGGCAGCGAGCGGATCATCACCCCATAGGCCACCCAGAGCAGAAGGCCGATGTTCAGGCTCACCAGCATGACCAGCGAAATGTCACTGACCGATTTGGTGCGGAAAGAATGCAGCGCCTGCGGCAGATAGGCGAAAGTGCACAAGGTGCCGGCCGCAAAGCCGACGAGAGAAACGAAGCTCATACTCCAGCGTAGCATCGGTCGAGCGCTGGATGGTTACAGCCGAATTACGCGTCGTCGCGGTTGAGCCGCCAGATGCCGAGGTTTAGATAGCTGGCATAGGTGACCCATAGCAGATAGGGAACCAGCAGCACGGCTGCCAGAGGCGTCAGCCAATGGAAGATGACGATGTTGAACAGAATCGCCAGCCAAAGCAGAACGATCTCAGCGAAAGCTACACCCGGAAGGCGCGCGCCGAAGAAAATGCCTGACCATGCCATGTTGAGGCCGAGCTGCGCGAAGAAGATGAACAGCGCGGAGCGTCCGCCGTGCCATCCGTAG
>Ga0207826_1000333_pt1 | contig 13408 bp, 9 predicted proteins | sample LuqExpMetageno80_FD_187837 | JGI IMG/M metagenome (GOLD analysis project Ga0207826, IMG submission 187837) | Tropical forest soil microbial communities from Luquillo Experimental Forest, Puerto Rico - Sample 80 (SPAdes) | ecosystem: Environmental > Terrestrial > Soil > Tropical forest ... | reverse complement strand
GCTCAACGTCAAATTTTTTGTTGATATTGGCAAGCTGTACGTAACAGATCCTGTTTTTTCTATTGATTGTAGTTGGTTAGGTACTCCTTTTCTGACTCATTTTCTCCTGTATGTCAAGAGAAGTTTGAAGGTGTGGCCCTGCCTATGATAGTCCGGCGGCGGCAACTGAAAACCGTCATTCCTTTCTTGCCTTATGGTATGGGCGGCCATCCTGGTACAAGCGAATCTTTTCATCGATGTCCCTTATCGCTTTGCTATTAGAGCGCTCCAGCTCTCGGGCTTTTAGGGATATCTCAATAGCCTCCGAGAAGCGGCCGGCTTCAGCATAAGCCGCGGCCAGGGTATCCATTATCCCGGGAACCATAGATCCGCTCAGTTTATTAGCCTGCATCGCTAGTTGCACCGCTTTGGTGCCATCACGAAACTTCGGGTCAGCTGAAGTGGCCAGAATGTAAGCCAAGTTGTTGAGAGCCTCAGAATAATCGGATTTCAGGGCTATAGCCTCCTGGTAATGGGCTATAGCCTGATCCACCTTGCCCTGCAGAGAAAGGGCAGCCCCCAGGTTGGAATGTGCCTCGGGGTACTTGGGCCGGAGCCGGAGGGCCTCCTGGAAATGGGCTATAGCCTGATCCAGCTTGCCCTGTTTCGCCAAGGCAACCCCCAGGTAGTTATGGGCCTCGGGGTACTTGGGCCGGAGCCGGAGGGCCTCCTGGTAATGGGCTATAGCCTGATCCAGCTTGCCCTGTTTCTCCAAGGCATTCCCCAGGTTGTTATGGACCTCGGCAAGGCCGGGCTTGAGACGCACGGCCTCGGCATAATGGACTATAGCCTGATCCAGCTTGTCCTTTTTCTCCAAGGCATTCCCCAGGTTGTTATGGGCCTCGGCATAGTCGGGATTGAGACGCACGGCCTTGGCATAATGGACTATAGCCTGATCCAGCTTGTCCTGTTTCGCCAAGGCAACCCCCAGGTTGTTATGGGCCTCGGCATAGTCGGGCTTGAGACGCACGGCCTCGGCATAATGGACTATAGCCTGATCCAGCTTGTCCTGTTTCGCCAAGGCATTCCCCAGGTTGTAATGAGCCTCGGCATAGTCGGGATTGAGACGCACGACCTCGGCAAAATGGACTATAGCCTGATCCAGCTTGCCCTGTTTCGCCAAGGCAATCCCCAGGTTGTTATGGATTACGGCGTTCCTTCTGGTCACCTCCAGGGCATGCTCAAAGAGCGTAATACTATCGCGCCAATATCTGACCTGAACCCAGGTACAGACCATTAAGGCCGATAAGACCACTCCGGCGCTAACCTGGAGAGGGAACTTGGCGAGGCGCCAACCGGCCGTCAGATCCACCATCCCCCAGGCCACCATGATAAACAGGCCAATCAGGGGGACATAGGTAAAGCGATCGGCCATCGCCTGCCCTCCCACCTGGACCAGCCCAATGACCGGCAACAGGGTGATCAGAAACCAGAGCCAACCCACCGCCAAGTAGGAGCGCCGCCGGGTCTGCCGGACGATTAAGAAGGATAGGACCGACAAGATAAGGCCGGCCACCAGAGCTGACAGGATCAGAGTGCGCTCCGATGAATAGGGATAGTACACGGCCAGATGGGTGGGCCAGATCATTTTGTACATATAGCTCACATAGGCCACCAGGGCATTGGCCATGCGCATCATCATAGGAATCCGCTCCAGTGCCACCACCGCGCCCATGGTTTTTTGAGCATGGATGGTCACCACACTGAAGAGGGTCGCCAGGGCCAGGAAAGGAACTTTCTCCCACAGCAGGTGCTTTATGGGAACCCCTGGATAAGCCCCGGGGCCAGTCGCGGGGGAACCCCACCCCGGCCAGCGCCTCAGGGGCCAGTAGTCCAACAATAGGAGCACCAGGGGGAGGGTCACTACCATGGGCTTGGCCATCAGCCCCAAGCTGAAGCAAGCCAAGGCCAGCAGGTATCGTTTCATCCCCAGGCCCGCCACATACCAGAGGTAAACCCACATGGTGAGGAGCCAGAAGAAGGTGCTCAGGACATCCTTCCGTTCCGTCACCCAGGCCACCGACTCCACGTGCAGGGGGTGCAGGGCAAAGAGGGCGGCCACCAGGAAGCTGCGCCCCAGGGCCCCGCTGGTCCGGTGGAGCCAGAGAAACAAGAGAAGAGTGTTGGCGAGATGGAAGAACAGGTTGGTCAGGTGAAACCCCCCGGGGTGCAAACCGAACAGTTGGCTATCCCACATGTAGGAGAGCCAAGTCAGGGGTATCCACAAACCGGCATGCAGCGTGGTGAAGGCCCAAACCAACCCTGTCAGGGTGAGGCCCCCCTGGATCCGGGGATTCTCCGAAACGTAAATAGTGTCATCAAGATTGACAAACTGATGGTTTCTTACCTCTCCATAGACCGCCACGGTGGCCAGGAATAGGAAGAGGCAGGCTAGTATTTTCCAGCGGCGGTGTGGCATGAGCCTTTCACCTTAACCTTTGGCAAGCGAGATTCGCGGCAGTTTCAACTAGGCCAAGCTCCTCAGGCGAAAGTAATCTACTGAGAAGCATGTATTTTATCGGAGGTTATGCGGCAGACTGGGTCATCCCGGTCAATAAATGGTTTTTGGCCTACCACCCCGGCTTCAATCCCGAAGAGGCTCCTCTTTTGTAGCCCAATAGTCTTGCCTAAATCATGGTAACATTGATTTCCCTCAAAATGTATCCATTTTTCAGACTAATAACCTACAACCTCCTTGGTCCACAGATTCTGGGTGGGGTGGCGGTTTATGAACCCGGACCAGTATTGGCCGGTAATGGTGTCCAAGCGGATACGAGGCTACATGGAAGTACTACGTCCGTACATGATAAGAAATTCTTGCCCATTTGATCAGCCAGTCAATAGATTGGCACCCCCTCTTCGGGGGGTTGATACCTGCTCTTTATCAGAAGGTTTATGGACTCATAATATATTTCGCTATGGTTCCAATATGTTGTAGAGCAGGCGCCCTCGCCTGCAAGATAAAACCGGGGGCGGTTGTTCTACGTGATCTTCGCAAAGGTCTCAAGCTTGCTAATGTGAGTAGCCCACCGGCATGATGAGGAGGGGTTCGTGTTGTTGGGGCAGGTGCAGGATTTCGCTTAAGTTCCGGTCCTCAAAGGCGCCCACGATGCCGCAGGAGAGATTCAGGGCCTCGGCCTGGAGGAAGAGGTTCTGGCCGGCGTGGCCTACCTCCATGTGGGTGTACCTGATCCCCCGGTCCCCGTAGCGGGCCATACAGCGGTGATATTCGGCCGCGAACACCACCATGACGGGGGCTTCGGCCATCCAGGTCTGGTTTAACGAGGCCCGGGCGACAGGAGTCCGCAGGTCTCCTTTTTGGGTAAGCTCCAGGCTGTGGGTTTTAGGGAGGTAGTGATACAGTCCGGGGGCCAGCCCTTCGACCCCCCGTTCTCCCACCACCAGGTAGATTTCCAAAGGATAGGTGGCCCCGGCGGAGGGGGCGGTGCGCAGGCCCCGGGGGTCGCTGATGCCGTCGGTGCCCCACAAGAGTTGGGAAACCTGGGCCAGGTCCAACTCCCGGTGGGCGAACCGCCTCACGGTACGCCGCTTTTTCAGGGCCTCTTCTACTGCCATCTTGCCCTGGTGGGTTGGGGCCGGAAGCTTAATGAGGTCTGCCCCAATACCTGTGGCGGGAGAGAAAAGCAGGCTCATCATAACTACAACGCCGCCCCAGAAGAGTTTCATTCCCCCTCCCCCAACCCCCTCCCATCAAGGGAAGGGGAGTTTAAGGGCAACAATTTATGATAACAATTTAACGTCAAAGATAGAGTCTAATGGATTTAACCTTCGATGCCCAGAACACCAAGAAATGTAGCCGCAGGCTTCAGCCTGCGTTCTTTGTTAATAGGGGCATAGAGCGCAAGCTAAAGCTTGCGGCTACAAAAAACATCCTTGACCCCGAAGCAGTTAGGGAGTTATCACTCTTTACGTTTGACGTCAGATTCGCATGAAAAAGTAATTCGGGGACACCAAAATAGCGATTACTAAGTCCGGAGAAAGAAAGCCGGGGCCGTCAGCCCTCGCCATTTTTTAGCAGTCTCTTCTTCCCCAGCTCAAAGGCCCGTTCCATGAGGACTTCCAGGTTCAGGACGTCCTCCTGGTTATACTGCAGCAAAAGTTTCCTGGCCGTCAGGTCCCCCCGTTGAGAGCGCGCCCAGAGCAGCACGGCGTCATAGCCGTTCAAACCCGCCACCTCCGGGGCCCGGTGGATGCCGAAGCGGGGTTCGATGCGCTTTAAGCCGCCCCGGTGGCCCAAACGGGCCAGGATGAAGCGCAGATCCAGGTGCAGGGGAGGGAGGACGAGGTCGGGGAAATAGGCCTTCAGCACCGGCAGGTCAAATTGGGAGCCGTTAAAGGTGACGAGCACGTCCACGCCGGCCAGGGCCTCGGGGAAGTCCAGGAGATTTTGCCCCAAAACGAACTGGCGCATGGTGCGGCCGTCGTAAAGGCCCACCACGGTGACGGCTTGGTCAGGCCAACCGGCCCCGGTAGTCTCGATGTCCAGGTAGGCGGTGCGAGGGCGGAAGTGGTGAAAAAGACGCCACAGTTCGCCCCCGGGCAGGCGGTAGGCGAAATACTCCGGCTGATGCAAGTGGCACAGGGACTCTTCGAGGAGGCCCTTGAGCCAGGCCAGGCGCTCGGACCCCAGGCCGCCCACCCGGCGTACGGTGAGAAAATCTTCCCAGGTTACCAGACCCAGGCGCCAGAATTGGGCCTCGGTCCGAAGACCGATGCCGGGGAGGTGAATAAAGGTGCGTTTAACCATGTCAGGTGTGGGCGGGATGTCCTATTGCCGAGAGATTGATCAGGAGGAGAGGGAAGGCCAGGATAATCTCCACGGCGCGTCGCTATTTCCGCAGGAGGCTTCCTCTCTATCAGGTCCCCTCCCCTTTAAAAAGTTGGCAGCCATTAGGGAGCAGTGCCCGTGGGCGGCTTCGGGGGCACCAGTGTCGGTCCCGGCGTGGCCGGTTTGATCTGAGGAGGCCTCACCTCCTCCAGCCGCTGCTTGGCCCGATTGGAAAGCTCCCGCATCCTTTGGTCCAAACTGGCCAAGCCTTGTTCCAGGGAGGGTTCCATGACGGTGACCTCTCCTTTATTCAGGATGAGCCGTTGCAATTGCGGAATGGCCAACCCGGAGGCGGCCTTGAGGTAGACCGGCTGAATATAGACCACATCCCCGGTGACGGGTATGAGAATCATCCTGCCCCGGACCACCTGGGAGCCCAGCTGGTTCCAGAGGGTAAACTGCTGGGCAATCTTGGTGTTCTGGTCAATAAAGGCATCAATCTGGGAGGGGCCGAACACCAGCTCGCCCTTGGGAAAGTCATAGGCAAAGATCTTCCCGTAATTATCACCGTCGCAGCCCGCCACCATCAGGGCCCTCAGGTTGGTCCGGGCCCTGGGGGTCATGGGACAAACCTGGATAAATTCGAATTGATTGGGGGTTATCAGATTTAAAGTAAGGTAATAGGGATTCATGCGTTCGCTTTGGTGGTGGTGCATGAGGACGGGATAGTCCCAGATGTCCTCCTGTCGGAAGAAAACGCCGGGGTCGGTCTGGTGATACTTGGCGTAGATCTCCACCTGGATGTTGAAGATGTCATGCGGGTAGCGGATATGCTTTCTCAAGTCGTCGGGCATCTCCGCCATGGACTTGATAAGTCCCGGGTACATGCGGCTGTAGCCCTGGATAATGGGGTCCTGCGGCTCGGCCAGGTAATAATCCACCGTGCCGTTATAGGCATCCACCACGATTTTCACCGAGTTGCGGATATAGTTCATTCCGTCCCCAAAGGGTTGGCAATAGGGGTAATGAGTGGAGGTGGTGTAGGCATCCTGTATCCAATAGAGATTCCTGCCCGTGACCACGATGTAGGGGTCTTTGTCCAGGAGCAGGAACGGGGTGAGGGTCTTGATGCGCTCGACGATGTTGCGGCGAATCAGAATCTTGCTGTCGGGGACGGTTTTAAGAGTGAAGAGGATATCCCTTTCCTTAAAGTACAAGGCAAACAAGAGGCGGCGGAAGAGGTTATGCACCAGGATGCCATCTTTGCCTTGGAAATCCGAGAGTTGATTGCCTTCAGCGGTGGGGTAGTTGAGCTCCCGGCTGGAGTTGGGGGCGATGACATACCCGTAATCCAGCAAGCCGAAGTAAACACCGGGTTGTTCGATCTTAAAGCCATAATTCGAGGTGGGCGGAATGTCCTGGATAAACCAGGTCATGGGCTCTTCCCCGCCCTGGGCCGTCGGGGTCATGACCACCCCATAGCCATGGGTGTACTTGAGGCGCTCGTTGATCCAGTTGCGCACCCCCGCGGGTAGATCGGCCAGGCTCAATTCCCGGGGCGAGATGTTGACCTGCTGGTAGACGTTGTTCACGGTGTAGCGGTCAATCATGACGCCGGGAAATTTGTAATAAGTGCGTAGGGCCTGGAGATGCTGGTAGACCTCCAGGAGGACATCATGGTCCCACACGGGGATGTTCCGCAGGTTGGTCTTGATGATGGGTTCCTGGAGGTTCCATTCCATGGGCTCGATATTATAATCCCGGCGCTCCACCTGATCCAACTTAAAGCCCCTCAGGGTGGACTGGACATTGTTGGCGATGTAGGGGGCTTCCCTGGAGATTTCATTGGGCTTGACGATGTAGCGCTCCACCAGGCCGGGCAGAAAAGGGGAATACCTGGAGGCCAGGGCCAGGAAGAAGATGGCGCCGGAGATCACCAGATACCTGAAGCCCCGGCGGCTATTGAGGTAGAAAATCAGCAGGACCGCGGTGGTAAACAAAAAGAAAATGCAGATCCAGATGGTCGGCAGGATGATATTCATTTCCACAAAGCCGGGCCCATAAAAAATGGCCTGGTGGGCGTTGCTGTAAAGCAGCGAGTACCGTTGCAGGAAGAGATCCCAGATGCCCACCACGAAAATGACGAAGATCATGAAGCTCAGGTGGGTCTTGGCCCCCGCGGGCAAATGGAGGGCTTGTTTGGCAAGATAGCCTCTCTCCAGCCAATAAAGCAGCGCCAGCCCCAGAAAGAGCAGCACCAGGGTAAGGACCAGGGTGTTTAAAATAGACAGGTAAACGGGAAGGGAGAAAAGAAAAAAGCTGACGTCTCTGCCGTAAACCGGATCCTGCACTCCTGCCCTGGGCGCAAAGATGAAGAGCAGGGTTTCCTGCCAGCGCTGGAAAAAAGGCCAGGCCAGAATCACCCCCAGAATAAGGCTGAAAGGGGCGTAAACCTTGAGGGAGCCGGTGCGGAACTTTTGCAGAAAATACCGGTAGCGGGAAGCGGCCATGATCGTCTGGCCGGCTTCGGGAGCCGAGGTCCCCAAAAACCGGGAGGCCACCCAAAAATTAAGGAAAAATACCAGGAAAAACAGGAGGCTGAAGACTACCAGAATAATATAGCGGTAGGTCAGGCGCCAGAGGAAATAGGTGAGATAGCCCAGTGAATCAAACCACCACAGGTCCACCATGAAGCTCATGAAGACCAGGGCGAAGACGACGTAGAGGAGGACCAGCCCAACCGCAATCAGGACGAGAATCTTGAGCCAACGCCAGAGCCGGGACATCACCTATCCTTTCTCTCAGCCAAGGGAGTTGAGACTACACGTCACCTGAAACTTCAGGACCGGGTCGGGCCCTTCTGAGTAGAGCGCTGAATTGGGCAATATGAGCCAGTTATGCCTTCAGGCTGGCCAAAAAGTCTACCCCGGCTTGTTAGGTCCTAAGCTTATCATCAACTGGGGCTTCTGTCATGTCCGTATGCAAGACCGGGGTCATCTGCCGGGAAATTTTTCCCTGGCCTGGCTCCCCCGATTTATTCTTCCTTTAAAACCGCGGCCAGATCGAGCCTCAAGGCCCGCCAGGCCGGGTAGGCCCCGGCGGCCAGGCCCAGGGCCACAACCAGCACCAGGGTTTGCAGATAGATACCCGGGGTGAAGAAAAACTGCACGGTCCAGCCGAAGGCCTGCTTGTTGATGACAAAGATCAGGAGCAGGGACAAACATGAGCCGGCCAGGGCGCCCAGCCCAAAGCTGAGCAGGCTGGCGAGCCCCGACTCCACCAAAACCATGCCCAGGATCTGGCGGCTGGAGGCGCCCAGGGCCTGGAGCAGGGCCAGTTCCCGCTCCCGGTCCATGATGATCACCAGAAAGGTGGTGATGATGCCGAAAATGGCCACCACTACCGCCACGCCCTCCAGGGCGTAAGTGAGGGCGAAGGTCTCATCGAAAATCCTGAGGATGCCTTCACGAAGATCGGCATGGGACAGGGTAAGGAGCCGGTAGCGGCCGCCGTAGCGCTCCTGCAGTTTGGCCTGGAAGGCCTTGATCTTCCTTTTATCTTTGAGATAGAGCCGCACCGCGTTTACCTGGGTGTCGGGCCAGAAACGGCGGAACTGGCGGATGTCCATCCAGACGCTGGGGCCGTCGGTGCGGTAGTCGTAAAACACGCCGTCCACCCTGAGGTCCTGGGGGCCGGCAGGGGTGGGCAGGATCAGGCGGTCCCCTTCCTTGTAGCCGAAGGTCTCGGCCAGGGGCTCGGAGATGACAATGGGCCAGGAGCCTGGGCCGGCAGGATGCTCAGCCCCCGCCACCGCCTGCATAATGCCGTGGGTGTCCCCTTTCTTGAACCACAAGCCGCCGTATTTGTCCAGAACCGGGAAGCTGCCGCCGATGACCAGGACGTAGCGGTCCTTAAAAGGGATACGCACACAGCGGTACAAGTAAATGTCGGCGATTTCCGGTTCCCGGCGCAGCTCAGCCACGATCTCCGGCGGCAGAAATCGGTCGTAAGCCGCGGTGGAAAAAACTGCGGGGCCAAAGAAGATATCGCCACTGATGGAGCGGTTGATCCACTGCTCCACGGTTTGCCGGAAAGAGCCGATCATCACCGCCACCGCGATGAGCATCCCCAAGGCGCAGGCCAGGGCGGCGATGGAGACGGCGCTCCGGGACAGGGACCCCGCCAGGTACCGGCACCCCAGGTCCCCGGCCGGCCCCAGCCAGCGCCGCAGGGGAGAAACGAGCCCCCGGCCCACGGAGCGGGCCACCAGCGGGGTGAACAGGGAAAACCCCAGGAGGATGAGAAAAGCCGCGATGAAGCCAGGGAATGGTGGCCCAGAGCCCAGGCGCAGCGTGGAGAAAAAACCGGCCATGACCAGGATGCCCGCGCCTATCAGGGCGAAGGCCCCGGCTTTGCCTTCGAGGCGCTCCTCCAGATCTTCCCGGTACCACACGGCCCGCACCCGGATGCGGGCGGCCTCGAGGGACGGCACCAGGGCTGCCACCAGGGTCGCCCCTACCGCCAGAACCCAGGCTCTAAGGAGCAGGGGCCACCTGACCACAAGCTCCGTCGCGGCCACCGGGGTGTAAAGGGAGGAGAGGGTCTGGGCCATAATCCCTAAGGCCCCATGGGCCATAAGGACTCCCAGGAGGAGACCTATCAGGCCTCCCAGGGCACCGCTGGCCGCACCCTCGGCCAGGAAGAGCAGGAGCACCTGCCGGGGGGTCATGCCCAGGGTGCGCAGGAGACCGATCTCCCGGCGGCGGCGCACCACCGAGAGGGTCACGGACTGGTAAATGAGAAACATGCCCACAAACAGGGCGATGGCGCTCAAAACCGAGAGGTTGAGGCGGTAAGAGGCCACCAGCCCCTCCATCTGGCGCCCCTGAGCCCCGGGGCGCACCACCTCGGCCCCCGGAGGCAGCACATCCTGCAAGGCCTTGTCCAGGGGGAGGCCGGAGTGGTTTCCCGAAAGATCAATGTAGTCGAGACGGCCCACCCGGTCCAGGAGTTCCTGGGCGTGGGCGATGTCCATGAGGGCCACCGCTCCCTCCAGGGGGTAAAGGCCCCGGGGGGAAGTGAACAGACCTACTATCTCCAGGCTCTCCCGCCGGGAACCCACCACCATAGGGAGCGTATCACCGGGGCGGAGGTTGAGGCGCGCGGCCAGGCGGTCGCTTACCAGCACACCCCGGGGTCTGGTGAGGAGGGCTTCCAGGGCGTCGAGCCTGGGAGTTTTTTGGGGCAAAATGTCGAAGGAACGGAAAGCTGCTTCGGAAAAGGGGTCGATGCCGAGCAGGAGCACCGGTTGCCGCTGGTGGTGGTTCAGCTCCAGAACACTTTCCACCACCGGGGCTGCGGCTTTCACCCCGAGGTGTTGCCGCACCGGGAGAAAAAGGCTTTCGGGCAAAGGCGCCCCCGGGCTTTGCAGGCGCCACTCGGCCTTCCCCGATACCGCGCTTACCCCGTCCTTAAAACTTTTCAGGGCGCTGGTGGCGGCAAGCGTAATGCTAAGGTAAACCGCGGTCCCGAGAGCTATGCCCAGAATGCTGAGGAAGGTGCGGCCCGGGTATTCAGTGAGGTGCCGCCAGGGGAACTTAAACCACCAGAGCTTCACGCCTGCACCCGGCCGTCCTTGAGAAGCACCACCCGCCCGGCAAAGAGGGCCGCCTCCGGGGCATGACTCACCAGGACAATGGTGTGGCCGCCTTCCTCATGCAGCCGGGCAAACAGCTCCAGGACCTGGGTGCTGGTGGCGGAGTCCAGGTTGCCGGTGGGTTCGTCCGCCAGGACCACGGCTGGCCGGTTGATGAGGGCCCGGGCGATGGCGGCCCGCTGCATCTCGCCCCCCGAGACCTGGTGGGGCTTGTGGTGGCGGCGCTTTGACAGGCCCACCTGTTCGAGCCACCGGGCGGCCTCTTCCCGGGCCTGATGAAAGGGGACTCCCTGGAGGGCCCGGGGCAGAGCCACATTTTCCTCCAGGGTGAGGAGGGGCAAAAGATTAAAGGTTTGGAAGACCACCCCCACCCGGTCCCGGCGGAAATAAGTGAGCCCGGGATCCTTGAGGGTGGCCAGGTTCCGGCCCTCCACCACCACTTCGCCGGCGCTGGGGGGCTCGAGCCCTCCGATGATGTGCAGGAGCGTGCTCTTGCCACAGCCGCTTTTGCCGGTGATGGCCAGGAACTCCCCGGAGGCGATGTCCAGGTCGATGCCCCACAGAGCCTCGACGGCCACCGGACCCCGATGATAAGTCTTACTGACGTGCCTGAGTCGAATCATGGTCTTAAGGTCGGGTTTGCCGGGGAGAAAAAAGAACGGCACCGACCACTACATCACAATTTTCCAGCCCGTTTCGCCTGATAACTCATTATATCGAGGGACCCAAACATTTTAAAGTTAGGAGGCCGGCAGTCCGATGGATAGGATGAAATCAGCCGATAAGGGGGGACGGCCGGCGGGCTTTCTCCCTTTTTCAACCTGGAGCGGAGATGATCTCGAACAATTTGAGTCCAGCGGAAGTGACCCGGTACTCTCTGCAGATTGCCATGTCAGGCTGGGGCCGGGAAGCCCAGGAACGGGTAAAGTCTGCCAAAGTCTTGATTGCCGGGGCCGACGGCCTGTCCTCGACCGTGGCTCTGCATCTCCTCACCACCGGGGTGGGGGCCCTGAGAATCGTGGACCATTCCCAGGTCAGCCTGGCCGACCTCAACGCCAACCTCCTGTTCCGGGAGCGGGATCTCGGGAAAAGCAAGGCTACTGTTACCGAGCGGCGTCTAAAGGAAATCAACCCCTTTGTAACAGTGGAGGGTCAAGCCAAAACCATCAATGAAAACAATGTATTTCGCTTGGCAGCCGGATGTCATCTCCTCATAGAAACTAGGCGGGCCCCGGAAAACGGTTATCTGCTCAATCAGGCTGCAGTGCGCTATAAAGTTCCTCTGTTGTATGCCTGGATCAAGGAAGGGGACGGCGCCCTGGCCACCTTCTGGCCGGGCCAGGGCCCTTGCCTGGCTTGCGCCTTTCCCGAGGCCCTGCCGGCCAGTTCTCCGGCCCTCATGGGGCCGTTGCCGGGTGTCCTGGGAGCCCTTATGGCCCTGGAAGCCCTGCGCGTCCTGGGAGGATTCCCGGCCGCCCTCCTGGGCCGCCGCTTGACCTTTCAGGGGCGGGTTTTTGCCTTCAAAGATGAGTCCCTGCCGGTCGACCCCCACTGTCCCACTTGTCATCACCTTTACCGGGAACAAGCCTCCAGCGCTTAAAAAGGGGCGCCAACATCACTTCAAGTCAGTTCAAAACCGTTTTCTTCATCCGGAAGTGGCTGAATACTCTATAATTATTTAGTATATCAATGACTTTTTGTTTTCTTTAATCAAACCCCGAGGTTCTACCTGTTTCTCTAATTGCCTGCCTGGATGAGGCAGCAAGCTTCCCGGCCAAGCCTTCCCCCCCGGCTCAGAAGATATCCGCTTTTCTGAAGAGAACCTGATGGTGACTGGAGATAACTGTCGCCCGCACACCATTATTTTCCTTAGTGATAAAAAAACATTGTGACGAAGGTAATTTTTTTTCATTTTTTTTTTAAAGTTTATCGCAGGAGGTCTCGAATAGGAGGACATAGGTTCGAAAAACCCTACAAGGATGTTCAAGGGGATTACAAGGAGGTAAAGGGGTCATGTCGCTCGTAATCAATCACAACTTGATGGCTATGAATGCAGCCAGGAACCTCGGCAACAGCTACAACAACCTTTCCACATCGGTGACACGCCTGTTTCAGGCATGCGCATCAATTCCGCGGCTGATGATGCCGCTGGCCTGGCCATCCGGGAAATGATGCGCACCGACATCCGGGTGCTGAATCAGGGAGTGCGCAACGCCAACGATGCCATTTCCCTCATCCAAACAGCCGACGGCGCCCTGTCGGTGGTCGACGAAAAGCTCACCCGCATGAAGGAACTGGCCGAACAGGCGGCTACAGGAACTTACACCTCGGCGCAGCGGCTCATCATGGACAGCGAGTATCAAGCCATGGCCTCGGAAATCTCCCGAATCGCCATGGCCACCGATTTCAACGGGGTCAAACTTCTGGACGGCTCCCTCTCCGGTACGGCTGTGGGCGGGGGTCCCGGCAATCAGATGAAAATTCATTTCGGCACGGGGAACAGTTCCGCCGAGGACTACTATTACATCCGCATCGGCAATTCCACTGCCTCGGCCCTGGGCCTGGGCAACAGTGCCAGCCCGACCCATGCCGGGTACACCATCAGCACCCAATCTGCCGCCCAGGCAGCTCTGGAAGCCATCGATGTGGCGGTCCAGAGCAAGGATACCATCCGGGCCAGCCTGGGGGCTATTTCCAACCGCCTGTCCAACACCATCTCCAACCTGTCCATCCAAGCTCAAAACCTGCAGGCGGCCGAGTCACGCATCTCGGACGTGGATGTGGCATCCGAGATGACCGAATTCACCAGAAATCAGATCCTGGTTCAGGCCGCAGTGGCCATGCTGGCCCAGGCCAATTCCCTGCCCCAGATGGCGCTTCAGTTAATTAACGGCCGTTAGGCCGAAGTGAGGTGGATTGGGAAG
>Ga0207826_1000329_pt1 | contig 13449 bp, 12 predicted proteins | sample LuqExpMetageno80_FD_187837 | JGI IMG/M metagenome (GOLD analysis project Ga0207826, IMG submission 187837) | Tropical forest soil microbial communities from Luquillo Experimental Forest, Puerto Rico - Sample 80 (SPAdes) | ecosystem: Environmental > Terrestrial > Soil > Tropical forest ... | reverse complement strand
GCGCGCTCTTTTGACCAACCTGCTTTTGAGTGGCTGGATGACTCGTAGTAATACGCTAGGGCGACGGTCTTCACATCACTGTAGAGGTGACGACGCTCGGGCAGCGGCCACAATGCCTGACTTACCATGTGTTCGCCCGTGAATCGGGTGTGCACTGGAATTAGGGAAACGGACAACGCTAAAAAGACTACGGTCAATACGACAACAGCCTTCCGAGTTGAGCCGTCCAACGGAGGCCATTGCCATGAATCCGGAATCTCACGCCTAAGGACCCGGTTGAAAAATCCCGTTTTGATTCTGTCGTGGAACACCGCGACTACGCCCCAGCAGGCCATGAACGGAGGTACGAAAAACATTATCGATACCGGACGAAGGACGAATTCCGAAATCTCCCTGCTCTCCACGTACCAGCGACTCGAGGTGCTCAGAATGAGATAGCCAAAGTAGGAACCGATCGCGACCTGAACGAAGGCAAACAAGCACTCCGACAGCGAATTGCCGCTACGGGGCATTGGACCCAACGCGATACTGATGGCGCCATAGCTGTTTTTCGTCAAGCGACAAAACAGCGTCACGTCGTTTCTATTTTCGTTTCTACTTTAGAAACGAGCGGTACGTAGTTTTCAGCCTATCCAGCTTGTATCGCTCGATCTGTAATGCGCCGATGTCGCCAAGTTGCGTGGGAAAGGTGGGATAGGTGGGTCGCGTTGCCTGCAACGGCTCCGACTGCGGCCCCGACTGCCGCACCCTTAGCCCTATTAGCCGTACCCTGGGTGTTCTTTTGTTGCTGCGTCTGCTTCTGTTGCTGGGCCGGCGTCTGTTGCGGGGTTTGCGTCACTGCCGGTGGCGTCCCCGGATTTGCAGGTTGCGTTTGCGCCGACGCCTGGGGCACAATCACAGGCGTCACTGCACATGCCAGCACTAACGACATAACCTTTGCTGAACGTTTCATCAGGCCTCCTTTCAGGCCCCTCTGTTCCGATCCGATCAGCAATACCCACCCGCCACTCGTGCGCTCGATGGTCAGCGACAGGCCGTAGCGCTCGGCGAGACGTTAGCCTATGTGCCTGTTATTTGTGATGCTCTGCTTTGTCGTTTGGGTGCTTCTTAGAACGTTTCGACAGGCTAATCGGACTGCGGCTGATTTTGGCAGCAGCATCTTGCTATGCGTCTCGCTGCCGGTGAAGAGCTTAATCTGAAAGGTTGTGCGCGTTTACTTCAGTTGAGTTTGTTATTGAGAGCGACGTGCCCCACGGCACTCGGATCTGCGGGCGGATTGGGCCGGCGAACGTGAGACCGAATACGATTCCCGCAGCGGTCCTCTATTTACGCAAGAACCACCCAAAAAAAATAACTCCAGAACACGTAGCTCGGCATCGGACAAACGAGCGCAGACCGCTCTGATATATTGTCTGTGTTCAATCCCCGGAACAATCTGTTCGAAAGGAGACATACCGATGCCAGTTTCAACCGCAAAGGATCTCGCCATCGCTATGCTTAGCGAGCTGCGGCATGGCGCCGAACGAAGCTCAAAAATATATGAGGAGTTGGGTAACGCAGCCCAAAATAAGGAGATCAAGGAGGCCCTAGATGCCCGCCAGTTGATTTCGTCTCAAGTGTTGAACAGACTGGACGGGTGCTTCAAAATTCTTGGCGAGAAACCCGCCAAGGTGAACCTTAGGTTGCATGAAGTGTTCCTCGAAGACTTCCGCAAAGAACTGAATGAAATCCAGTCGCCGATTGCCCGCAAAATGTTCGTGCTGGCAAAAGCCAGCCATCTCACACACCTGCAAGTGGGCAGTTACATGGCACTCATCGCGGCAGCCGATTCGTTGGGGCATCCTGGCGTCGGTATGCTGCTCGAGAGCTGTCTCGCTGACAAATTAGCCTTCGCGGAAAGAACCAAGCGAACGATCCGCGAGGTCATCGAACAAAAGATTGCGGCGGCCTAGAAGCTGTTACTATTGACGGCCGTAAAGAGCGGATTACTCGAGGGTGCGTTAGCCACCGGGAAGCGCTCCTCCGATTCACGAGATGACTTCCTGCCTCCCCATGAAGCTTGCAGCCGCGGCTTGCGCAGAGTCAAGTAATTCCCCCACCCGCCGGTCGAAATCAACAAAGCAATCGCTGACGCGCGAGTTTCGTTCGCCTGTGACGCGAGTCTCGATTACTTGGTCGGCGGTTGCAGACGATCACTGAGCCAAGGAAAGCAAAAATTACAATCCGAGACCAGTCTGCCGCATCCCTAATCGTTGGTGAGACTTGGCCAAGAGGGATCAAAGCTTGGAGTCGAGAGTTATGAAGCCGGCAGTCGGAGAACATTCTCCCTTTCCCCATTTTGAAATCGCTGAGCAAAGGCGGCTCAGGGAACAGAGCGAACTGGGAATGCCTTGGAAGAAGTGGGGACCCTATTTGAGCGAGCGGCAGTGGGGCACGGTTCGGGAAGACTATAGCCAGAACGGCGATGCCTGGAACTACTTTACCCACGATCAGGCAAGGTCCCGTGCGTATCGCTGGGGCGAGGACGGACTAGCTGGAATCAGCGACGACCAGCAACTGTTGTGTTTCGCTTTGGCACTGTGGAACGGTCGTGATCCGATCCTGAAGGAGCGTCTGTTCGGACTCACCAACGCTGAAGGCAATCATGGTGAGGATGTCAAGGAATACTACTTCTACCTCGACAACACTCCGACTCACTCCTACATGAAGTACCTGTACAAATACCCGCAGTCGGCCTTTCCATATAACGACCTGGTAGCGATCAATCGGCGCCGCACCCGTGCCGATTTCGAATACGAACTGCTGGACACTGGAATCTTCGATTCCGAACGCTATTTCGACATCTTTGTCGAGTACGCGAAGAACGAGCCCGGGGATATCTTCATCCACGTCCGTGTGTGCAACCGGGGGCCGGAGGTTGCCGCACTCCACGTCCTGCCTACCCTCTGGTTCCGCAATACCTGGGCGGGATCTCCCGGCGCGCCGAAGCCGGTGATGGAGGAGGTGAAGGGGACGAGCGGTGTTCGCGTCGTGAAAGCATCCCACGAGAGTCTCGGCGACGTTTTCTTCTACTGCGAGGGAGACGTCCCGCTGCTGTTTACAGATAACGAGACAAACAACGAGCGGATTTTTGGTACCCCGAATGACAGCGCCTATGTCAAGGATGGCATCAACAATTGCGTGGCGATGGGAAATCGGAGTGCCGTGAACCCGCTGCAGAGGGGCACGAAATCGTCAGCACATTACGAATTGACTGTCGCCGCCGGGGGGACTGCAACCATTTGCATGCGTTTGAGCGACGTTGCGCCTACCGGCATGGAGAATCCGTTCGGGGGCCGCGCCGCCGACATCATGGATGCTCGCCGCCGGGAGGCAGACGAGTTCTACCGGGCCAAAATCCCGCCTGGCGTTGGCGAAGATGCTGCCTTTGTGATGCGCCAGGCACTGGCCGGAATGCTCTGGAGCAAGCAATATTTCGGTCTGGACATGGAGCCGTGGCTGCGCGAGCACGGCGCTGATCCGACCCAGCCCGATGGTCGCACTGTGCGGAACCGGGAATGGTTTCACATGGTGACCCATCACATTCTGTCCATGCCGGATAAATGGGAGTATCCCTGGTACGCCGCGTGGGACATGGGCTTTCATGCCATTGCTCTCTCCACGGTCGATCTGGATTTCGCCAAAGGACAACTCGAACTGCTGCTCCAGAATGCCTTTCTGCACCCATCCGGGCAAATCCCCGCCTACGAATGGAACTTCAGCGACGTGAATCCGCCGGTGCACGCCTGGGCCGCGATTTTTCTGTACAGGACGGAGCAGGTGCTGCACGGCAAAGCCGACCTGGACTTCCTCGAACGATCCTTTCACAAGCTGATGCTGAACTTCTCCTGGTGGGTGAACCGTAAGGACCGCTTCGGCCAGAACGTTTTCGAGGGAGGCTTCCTGGGGCTCGACAACATCGGTGTCTTCGACCGCAGCGCGCCCCTGCCTGGCGGCGGCAACTTGGAGCAGGCCGACGGCACAGCCTGGGTTGCCATGTTCTGCCAGAATATGCTCGAGATTGCCGTCGAGTTGGCGGCGCACGATGCCGCCTACACCGATATGGCGGCGAAGTTTGTCGAACATTTCCTGTGGATCGCGCGCGGCATGAACCGCGTGGGACCGAATGGGATGTGGGACGAAGAGGACGGATTCTATTACGATGTCCTGCGGCTGCCTGACGGCACGGAAAGCCGTCTCAAGGTCCGGTCGATGGTGGGCCTGTTGCCCCTGTGTGCCACCACTATCATCGAGCCGTGGCAAAGGGAACGGGTTCCGGAAGCGGTCGCGGCGCTGGCGAACCGACTGCAGCGAAGGCCGGACCTGCTGGAGCATGTGCATCCGTCGGGCCCGGGCCACTATGGCGTTGGCGGGCGCGGCATTGCTGCACTGGTGAATCCGGACCGGTTGCGTAGGATCCTTTCGCGCGTGCTCGACGAGAACGAGTTCCTTAGCCCATACGGGATCCGCGCACTGTCACGTTACCATGCTGAGCATCCCTATGTCTTCACCGTGGGAGGCCAGGAGTATCGGGTGAACTATATTCCCGCCGAATCGGACACAGGCATGTTCGGGGGCAACTCCAACTGGCGCGGTCCGATCTGGATGCCGGTGAATGCTCTGCTGATCCGCGCCCTGCTGAACTTCTACCTGTATCACGGCAATAACTTCCGCGTCGAATGCCCGACCCGATCCGGCACCTTTATGAATCTCTTCGAGGTCGCCCGCGAGATCTCCAGCCGGCTGACCAGGATCTTCCTGCGGGATGCCTCAGGCCGGCGGCCGGTTTACGGGGGAACGCAGAAATTCCAGACGGATCCGTACTGGAAAGACTACCTGCTGTTCTATGAGTATTTTCACGGCGACAATGGCGCGGGTCTGGGCGCCAGCCATCAAACCGGGTGGACGGGGATAGTCGCCACGCTGATCGAACTTTTCGGGCGGCTCGATCCGGAGCGGTTGCTGGCACGCGGCAAGGGTACATTCGTTGGCGGCAGTAAGGAGCGGGAGCCCGATGCGGAGTTGGCCGAAGTATCCAACACTGTTTGAAATTAATACTTGGGTCTGGCTGTCCGATCTCAGCCGGAAACGCGGAGCCTCGGTTGACTTGGCCACTGTTCCCGGGTCGGAGTGGGATGCTATCGCCGGGCTCGGTTTCGATGCCGTATGGCTGATGGGAGTATGGGAGCGGAGTCCCGCCGGTATTGCGATCGCCAACGGCACCAAGACCCTATTGGACGACTTCCGGTTCACCCTGCCGGATTTTCGCACCGCCGACAACGTAGGATCGCCTTACTGCGTGCGGCGCTACGCCGTGGACGAGCACCTGGGAGGGCCGGATGCTCTTGCTGTTGCCCGACGGGAGCTTGCGGCGCGGGGCATGCGCCTGATACTCGATTTCGTTCCGAACCACGTGGCGCCTGATCACCCATGGGTGGTCGAGCACCCGGAATATTTTGTCCGCGGGAGCGCCGCGAATGTCGTGAATGATCCGGCATCCTTCCGCGTACTAGAGGGCGGAGTTTTTGCCTGCGGGAAGGACCCCTTCTTCCCCGCGTGGCCGGACGTGCTGCAGTTGAACGTTTTTCATGCGGGACTCCGAAGGGCGGTGATCGAAACGATCACTGATATCGCCGCCCAGAGCGACGGGATCCGCTGCGATATGGCGATGCTTCTGCTGAACGCGGTCTTCGAGCGCACGTGGTCCGGCCGCGCTGGCCAAAAGCCGCCAACCGAGTACTGGAGGGACGTGATTCCCGCAGTGAAGCTGGTTCATCCGGACTTCCTGTTCATCGCCGAAGCATATTGGGACCTGGAGTGGGGACTCCAGCAGCAGGGCTTCGACTTCTGTTACGACAAGAGGCTTTATGACCGGCTGCAACATGAGAACGCGGATAGCGTTCGGCTCCATCTCTGTGCCGGTGCCGCCTACCAGGACAGGCTGCTTCGTTTCATCGAAAACCACGACGAGCCTCGCGCGGCGGCGGCATTCTCCCCCGACAAGGAACGAGCGGCGGCGATGGTTACTGCCACGCTGCCAGGTGCGAGACTCTTCCATGAAGGACAGTTGGAGGGGCGAAAAGTCAGGCTGCCGGTCTTTCTGGGGCGGCGCCCCGAAGAACCTCCGGACAAGGTGCTCCTGGACTTCTACACGAAGCTTCTGAGGGCCATCAACAGGCCGGTGTTTCGCGACGGTCAATGGAGATTGTGCCAGTGCACGGGGTGGCCCGACAACCCGAGCTGCCAAAACCTGGTGGCCTGGAGCTGGATCAAAGACGACGAGCGTTACCTAATCGCGGTTAATCTCAGCGGCATGCAGGCTCAAGCTCGCGTCCGCCTGCCTTGGGATGATTGCGATAACAGCGTGTTGAGCTTCGTCGATGCAGTGTCCGACGCTTCCTACGACCGCACCGGTGTTGAGATCAAAGATCTCGGGCTGTACGTCGCCATCGAGCCGTGGGGATTTCACTTCCTTCGGTGCTGCCGGAGGCACGAAGGACTGTTGGCCGAAAGACAATCGAGAGGCGGACCCCTAGCAGCCTAATGTTTTCATGCGCCCCCCTTAGTCCCCGCGCCTTCGGGAATCGCTCACAACTCGGCTTGCCGAAAGGACACGCAACGCGAGGCGGAGACTCAAAAGCTAGAGCGGTTGGTCTGGGATGCGATTTACGCGCTGCAAAAGGGTCTGGATAGCGAAGCCTTCAGATTACGTCGCGCCTTGGAGCACCGTTAAGGCCGTCTTGGCATCGGCGACAGTGGTTGGCGTTCCCGAAAGCCGCACAGAAGCCCCGCCCGGGGTCACCAGTCCGGTTTTCACGCTCCCTAGCTCCTATCCCCCGGAAGTTTCCCCCGCCCCTTGTCCGGGTGTGAACTCAATCTCGCGCCCACGAACCTGTGCGGCGCCAAATACCCGCAACCCATGCATGAAAGCCCTTCGTTGCACAGATCAAGAAGGAAGATGAATATTCCTCGATGAGCCTTAAAACGCTTCGGCACTCGCGAGAAGTGACCCTACTTTGCTCAGCAAAAGTGACCCAAGCGACCGGGACGTTCTAGTGCCCGTTTTGGACGATTCCGAGTCGGCAACTCCCGCTTGCCGCACGACTAGCATCGGGACTGTGGCTCGTCTTGCGCAGCGCGGGAGCCCCCATCAACTCCCGACGGCGAACGGCGTTACCAGCGCCCGCACCGGCCAAGATGATGCAACCCAAACCGCACGCCTTCGGCGTGGATGATATCGGTATTCTCGTTGCCCGCGGGCAAATCCTGTTCCTCGTGTGGGTCACTTTAAACGAGCACAAGTTGGTATGGTGACGTCCTCGCGGAGATAGCTTGGTCGGATGCGCATCGTTCTCGAATCGCGACTAACGGACTCACGGCAAACCTCTCTCATGCGCTACAGCCGCTAGTGCCTCCCCAAAAAAGCCGAACGCCCTACGCCTTTGTTTGAAGCGGAAGGCGTCCGGAAGTATTTGATAGGAGAATCGCGGGGCCGGGAAGTCTACTTGGGCTCCCCGTAGCTGAAGTTGACACCTATGCTGTAGCGGAAGTTGTTCCGATTGGTAGTTCCGAAGGCTCCAATGGGCGACAATTGCGTCAGAAAGTACTCGGCTTGGATGGGCCTAAAGTACACGTGCTTGTTGATTTTGATATCCAAACCTCCGCCCGCGGTCATCGCAAAGCCGGACGTCTCTCGGTTGAAACGAATATTGGCGCCGTTCGGGATAATCACTCCTCCCCCCACGATCGCCGGCACGACAAGCGCAACGTCGGGAACGGGAAGGCTTTGCCAAACCGTAGCGCCGCCAAACAGAGCCTGGACATAGGGCACGAAACGCGAACCGCGATGGAAGGATACCCGGGGCCCAAGCAGGTAGTTCGCGAGGGTTGCATTGAAGCCGCCGCCGCGCGGGCTCAACGTCGGAAAGAGGATGCGGTTGCCGAAGTCGCCAATGTCGCCGGTGCTAGTAACGGCGCCGCCATCGAAGACCACGCCGAGCCACCTATTCCAGTTATACGCAAACTGCGCGCTACCGCCATGGGCGCTGAAATCTGGAACGTTGAGGTCAAACGGCTCACCAACGAAGTTGTTATTGCCCGTTTGGAACCGAACATACGTGTAACCCAAGAATGTTTCGAACCGCCCGTAGTCCGTGGCAGATGCCACGAAACTAGACATTAACATGACTGCACTAGCAGTCACAACTTTTCTCATAGAACTACTCCCTTTCTCAATTTGAGTGCTGTCAACTCTTCGGACTTCCCTCAGGCGGAAACCTCGGAGTCTTAAAGTCACCCCTGCTTTTGCGGTTGACTCATTCCAAGGCTCCCGAGATCTACTTTTTTTCGGGTTGGGCCGGCGTTGCAATTAAGTTCATGGACAGCATGGCAGGGGTATCCATACTAAAATAAGCCCATCTCACAATTTGTCGCATCAGTAACGACAACGTTACTCTAACTTCCTTACACCTTCGGTCGGTCGGCGTCGTGACGAACGACGCCGCCGGCCAAGGCGAAACACCAGCTGCTACGAAAGGCTCGCCGTTCGGCTCGATGACGGCAGGATCGTGCCCATGATACGGCCCTAAACGGCAAAACAAAGCGTGAGGCACTCAGGGTGGCGGAAATCTCTGCTGTACGAGGCGCTACCAAGACTAATTTAGAAGTGGGGGCTAGGGTGGGCGTCAAGATGTTCGACTATTTCTCCAGCGCACTGGTCGAGGTATTAGCCAAGGCGGATTTCGGTGTGTGGTCGCCAATTGAATCTCTCAGCGCGCAAGGTATCCATACCGGCCCGGCCCGGAGCTCGCCGTTTGTATTCGAAGTTCCTTTCGCGAGACAAGGATCGTAACTTAGTCGCGATTCTCGCGAAACCAAGGTCTGTGGAATGCCATCAAGTTCGCGAAGCTTCTGGTTGGACTTGTAAAAATCCGGATTGAATCGATCCGGGCTCGACTATGACTCTGCCCCTCTAGCGGGCGCGCTACGTGTTTATCAAGCCAATCCTCACATACCATGAGCGGTATACCGCCAGCCTCGTTGAGAACGTAGTCGTTGAGACCACTTCGATTACCGTCTCTGATTGGTAAGCCCCACTTGTTCACAGTCGGGTACAGACCGACGTGCCCGATGGTTGCTTCGCTGAGGGGCCCAATCTTCCAGAGCACAGCGGCCACAGTTGCTACTGCGAAGCTTCTTAACAACGCATTTCGATAGGCAGGATTGTGGAAGTCCTGCTCAAGATAGCGTGCCCTCGTATCGTTCTGCCGATATATCCAGGCTACAACAGCTCCGTTCGCCGGATGAGCGACATCTGACGTGAACCATTTGTCTCCATCGCTCCATCGATTCCATTGTGTATTAGCTATGATCTTGGCCCAATCAGCAAAAACTGGGCCGTCTATTTCACGGCGCGTTTTCGCTTCTGTCGCGAGGCGGAATCCGTGTTCAACGCCAAGTAACAAAAACTCCTGGAGAATGAGCGGCCTCCATTGAATGCCGCGGAGCTCGTTCGGTGATGTATTGGTCCCACAACATGACGTTCGTCCAACGGTCCGCCCTGCCACATCGGTTTTCTGCGGCTGAATGGGAGCAGTGATCATGTAAGGCGTGCCCTCTGGATCTGCAGAAGAACACTCAGGGAGGCAGTTGGTTGGGTCATCAACCGGCGCTGTCAAGGAGGGATCCTCAGGGGAAGCGAAGGTACTAGATGTCATTTCTTCACTTAGATCGACTACGCTCTTGGCGTCCGCTTGTACTGGCATTGTGCAGAAAACTGCAACGCTCGTCGAGATGGCAAGGAGAAAGAGCTTAGTGGTTGAAATCACTTGAATTAAAGACCCTTTGCTTGCTGGTAAGTCCTGATGCAGTCTGTGGCGGCGAGACGCAGTAGATTAGCACTGAGAAAACTCAGTAGTTGAGTTTTGTCACTTTCTTCGACTCATACCGTCCTTGGGGGATGGTTCACCCCTTGCGACTTTTACCGGCACGCGAGAGTTCTACGGCCTCAGGGTGCTGATGGCTGTCCTTTTCGCTCCATGCTGCGCCGTGACGCAATGGTGGCGTGGGTGGTAGATGACACCGGATTTCCGAAGAAGGGTCATGAGTCAGTGGGACTGGCCCGACCGTCTTGGGGCCAAGTTGGCAAACAGGATCACTGCCGGGTAGCGGCCAGCGTAGTCGGTGACCACGGAAAAGACGAGGATGTCAGTGGCGTACCGCCTATGCCTGCCGCAATCTTGGATCGAAGAGCTCAAACGGCGGAAGCACCCGCAAACTGCAGCGCGATGCGAAGAACCAACGGGTCTCGGTCGAACAGCTAGCTTTATCCCAGCCACCAAAGCTTGGAAGAATTTGAACTGGTGGGACGGTGTGGAGCAGAAAGTGCAGTCCCGCTTCAGCGCCATACTGGTGCGCCCCGCGCATCGCGACTACTGGCGATCGAAACCGCGTCCGGAAGGATGGTTGCTGACTGAATGGCCAGCCGGGGAATCTGAACCCGCCAGGTACTGGCTATTGTTGAGTGCAATTAAGCACGTTACCTGCGCTGTCGGCACGTACTCCGCGACCGGGCGCGAATGCGTGATCAAAGTTCGGATGAGAGCTGAACCAGCCGGATTGGCCCATAGACCACTGTAACGTTTTGGGCGCGCTAGCGCCGGTGACTAGCGCCGGCGCGACTCCTTTCTCGCCGTAATCAGAGCGCGCGCCCGTTCTTTAGGTGTTACTGGCCATGCCTGTTGGCCCTTCTTTGCTCGCGGCGGGAATGGCCGGCTCCGATAAGTGCGCCCGCGCCAGCGTGGCCCATCATGCCTCCGATTACAGCGCCGCCTGCAGCACCCCTAGCCCTATTAGCCGTCCCCTGGCTGTTTTTTTGTTGCTGCGTCTGCTTCTGTTGCTGGGCCGGCGGAGTCTGTTGCTGGGCCGGCGGAGTCTGTTCAATGGGAATGGCCATGCCGGTGGGCCGTGGAGAGGCTCTCTATTCCCCTGCTAAACTTCCGTAATGATGAAGGCAACCAGCAGAGCGCTAATCGAGATAGGGTTTATTATCTTCCTGTTCTACGCAAACCTCTTCATGGGTGAGTTTGAGCGTTCTGGGAGAGGGAAGGAGATGGGCTTCGTCTGGGCCGTTACAGACATCTTCACCGATACAAATTTTGCGATTGCCATCATAGCCGCGCTAATCGGTTACCTAATCGTCGAATTCCTTCGCGGCAGATTGTGAGCGCTGGCTGCCCGTTGCGGGAAAAAACGTGGACCGACGCTAGTGTCATGAGCGAGAAATTCATTGCATAAATCTAAATTCGGCCGCATACTTGGGTATGCGCACAGGCCGTCCCAAGAAACCGCTCGGAATCACGGGTGAGGATCGGAATAAATTGCAAACCATGGCCCGCCGTCCGAAATCGGCTCAAGCCATGGCAATGCGTGCCCGGATCGTTCTTTCCTGTGGAGAGGGAATGAGTAACGCGGAGGTTGCCCGCAAACTGCGCATTACCGGTGCCACGGTCGGCAAGTGGCGCGAGCGGTATCGCGAAGAGGGACTGGGTGGCCTTCTGGATGAGCCAAGGGTTGGTGCACCACGTAAGATCACGGACCGGCAAATCGAAGAAGTGGTTACCAAGACGCTGGAATCCATGCCCGCCAACAGTACGCACTGGAGCACCCGGCTGATGGCCGCAGAAACCGGTCTATCGCAGAATGCAATCGTGCGAATCTGGCATGCTTTCGGATTACAGCCGCATCGTGTCGAGAACTTCAAGTTCTCTAAAGACCCTCAGTTTGTGGAAAAGGTGCGGGATATCGTGGGCCTGTACCTGAACCCGCCGGACCGTGCCGTGGTGGTGTGCCTGGATGAGAAGAGCCAAGTGCAGGCATTGAATCGGACGGAGCCGATATTGCCATTAGCTCCCGGTGTGCCCGCACGTCAGTCCCATGATTACGAGCGGCATGGTGTCACGTCGTTATTTGCGGCCATGGATGTAGCTTCTGGAGTCACCATTAGCAATTGCTATCGGCGGCATCGCCACCAGGAATTCCTGCGATTTCTCAACGAGGTCGACGGGAATCTTCCTTCTGGGCTGGACGTACATCTGGTGATGGACAACTATGGAACGCACAAAGTCAGCCAAGTCCGCAACTGGCTGGCGCGGCACCCACGGTACCACGTTCACTTCACACCCACCAGTGGAAGTTGGTTGAACCTAGTCGAACGGTTATTCGCTGAAGTGACGCAACGTTGCGTCCGGCGAGGAAGCCATACGAGCGTTCGTTCGCTGGAGAAAGCCATGCTCGCCTACTTGGAGAAACGCAACAAAACGCCCAAGCCGTTCGTGTGGACCGCTGACGCAGACATGATCCTCGGCAAGGTGGAACGACTTTGTAAACGGATTTCCCGCTCAGGACACTAGCCGCACGGGATAAGGCGGGCTCTGACTATCAGTTAGCCGTACCGCTGGATAAGCCTCTGATTCTATCGGTGGCCAGCAACAGCCTGAAGTTGGCCGACGCCGCCGGCGTCGCGCTGCCCAATAACGCCAGCCAGCAAGGATTCCAGCACGCGACTGGCGATCCCAACCCGGCGAGCTTCGCGTTCACGGTGACGGGGGTGAATCCATGAGACCCTTACTCGCCTGCTCCTTCTTGGCAACCATTGCCCAGGCGCAATCCCTGCAGCTGACGGTGAACAACCCCAACCAGACCGTGATCGTCAATCAGCCGTATACGGTTACCATGACCATGACGGTCTCGACGCTGTTCATCGATTATCCCAGCGATTATGTTGCTGTCGGGTTCAGCTTGTATGGCGCCCAGCAGAATTGCCCTAATTATGCTGGCGGTACCTTCTCGCTTAGCCCCAATAACGGCCAGGACCGCTACGGGGATTATTTCCTGCCCGCGAACGGAAACTACACGGTTACGTTCTCCGGCAACGCGATGAGCGGCGCCAACAACTGCACATTCAATTTCAATGTGCGGGATCTCGATTACTCCATAAACGCTCCGGCTTCTGCCAATGTGAATGTGGTGGTCCCGTACTTGGGCGCCAGCACCAGTCCATCCAGCCAGACCATAACGACGAACTCTACGTATACCGTTTCGGCAACTTTCACCTCTTATTATGGGTGGACAGGTTTTGTAGCTTTAAGACCGGCATACCAGTGCGGCAGCAGCTTTCCTACACTTCCAGGGACCTGGAGCGGGGGCGGGAGTAGTATACCTGCCAACGGCAGCTACACGAGCACCTTTACAGGCGGCCCCATCAGTGTACCGGAGTCGTGTACGGTGAGTTTGGTAGCTACTGACGCTGGCGACATTCAAATATATGCCACTGCCAACGCTTCCTTAAAGGTAATTTCACCTCAAACGCCGGTGAACGTTTCCGTCTCACCATCCTCCGGCGCCGGAGCG
>Ga0207826_1000328_pt1 | contig 13450 bp, 11 predicted proteins | sample LuqExpMetageno80_FD_187837 | JGI IMG/M metagenome (GOLD analysis project Ga0207826, IMG submission 187837) | Tropical forest soil microbial communities from Luquillo Experimental Forest, Puerto Rico - Sample 80 (SPAdes) | ecosystem: Environmental > Terrestrial > Soil > Tropical forest ... | reverse complement strand
GCCTGCGCCAAAGACCTTTACGACATCGAAGGGTGTGCGTTCGAGGACGATGTTGGCGGTAGAGAAGGCGGCGACATCGCAACCGGCGCGGGTGAAGGGTACCCACGGTGCGGGCACGTTTTTGCCCTCGGGAGTGACTAGCGCGAAGTTGTTGTCCTTCGTAGACGGGGTGATGTCGGAAACCAAGTCGGTCCAGTAAAAGAACGAGGAGGGCAAATCGATCTTTTGGTTGCCTGGCTCGAAGACGCCGAAATTGTTGGCCACGAAGACGCCGTGATTGTCGGAATACAGTCCGATTTCGGTGGTGAGGATGTCATTGGCAGTGTGGGAGATAAGAACGGTGTGGTCACCGGCGTCGAGAGTGCCCTTGTGCTTGATGAAGTTGAGGAGGTTGGGCATTTGTTCGAGGTCCGAGGGGACATTGGGGTTATCGCGAGTGAAGTGCACGTTGTCGAATTCGAGGTAGACGACATGTTTGATCTTGCCGTTCAATTGACATTGCGCTTGAGCCGATAGGGCAAGGCTGAGGGTAAGTACTACGCCACCAAGAATGGGCACAAGGGAGCGACGAAATCGTACAGCACAAGACATACAGCGATTCCTCCTATGGGTTTTCGTTCCGAACGCGGGATGGGACCTAAGGTTGATACGCGGGTTTTGTGACGATTAGGCGAATGGCCGGTTAATCTTTCATTTCGGAACTGTGGCTCCCGAAAATCTCGAAAAGTCTGAGCGGATGCGGCTTATCCTTGCTTCATAACCCCTCGCTGATGCGTGGTTTTCTTACGACACTCCTTGCTATCTTGCCTTCGATCCTGCGTTCGCGTGCTGCGGTGGAGCTCGAGAATCTGGCCCTGCGCCACGAAATCGGCGTGCTTCACCCAGAAACGGTCCTGGCCTGGCATCGTGCTGGCTTTCGACTGTTCTGGACTTGGAAGGGCTTGACGATGGCCAGCGCCGAGCGCCAGTCGCGCCAGAGACGGGAGAGACAGATCCACACAAGGCGGTCGCCGGAGGTGCAGCGCGGCCAACTTGGACGACCGGTCATCTCGCGCGAGGTGGACAACATCGGAATACGACCTTGCCGCAGCCGTTGATACGGGCCGGCGCCAACTTAATGCGGCTTGACACCTGAGAGCAAACAGGAATATACGGTACGGAACGAGAAAATTTCCTGTAGGAAAGGCTATGTTATAAGTCAGCCCGTGCGCTCCTGCCACAGATACACGAGCGCAGTCTCGTCTTTCCCGTAGTCCACTTGCAACCGAACGCCATCTGTGCGATTGTCATCGACTTTGAATTGTCGGTCGTCTGGCTTTTTGGGGCTGGCGCACGAGGAATGTACCTTTCACAAGGCGCATTTTTCAAGGGCTCCTAATCGAAGCAAGCACCCCCCAGAACACGGTCGTCTCGACTGTGATTGCTCTCGATCAGCCTCGGAACTGCTCCGGGGCACCGACACCTTGCCTTTGAGAAATTAGACTGGGGAGATCGAACGGGGCATCCGCCAGGTAGGTAGAGCGCACCCTGTTTGCAGCCCGGCGAAGATTCCTGCCGTTTGGGTGTGACCCGAAGACTCAGTGCCGACCATAGGGAGGTAGCCATCACAACTGTAATTCTGTTGGCCGCGGGAGCAATCCTGACGGTTGGGGCCGGCGCGCTCGCGCTGTGCGCTGCGGCGGCACACGCCGACCGTGATATGGAGGATGAACCATGGAAGGGACGGACTATGACTCGCCCCGCTGCAAGTGAGGATTGCCGCTGCCGTGATCTGGCCCGTAGCTATCACGCCTCGGAGCCTGCGAGAGAATCTCCGCTGAAGTGGGTTTCTTGAGTTTTTCTTCTATCACATCCTCCTATTCGGTCTGCAGAGTAACCGCCTACGGCTTCCGTGCTCGAGGGGCTTTCTCGCGATTCCGCGCTTCTTTCCAGGCGGAATAACCGATTCGCTCGGTTGGAATGTTTCCCCAATCGAGGTCATCGGCGATGTGTTCGACGCATTCTGCCGGGGCGGCAGGATTCATTTTGCAGAGTTGCGAGCAGACATCGGGCGCGAAGCTCAAAAATAATGCGATGTCCGGTGTGCTCCGCAATAATTGCGTACGCCGTCTGAATTCATCCATTTAGCATGTTACGCGGCGTTGCGGTATCTTGCTGATTTTAAAGCTGGCTGGAGTTTTGGCGAAGGACACGTTTTCGCAACGGCGGTTTTCGACATTGACATCCGGGCAACATGACGATTAGGATGGCGTTTTCTTCCCCCGCCATGGCACCCTTCGGACCAATTTTGAGTTGAGATCGTTTCCAGTGAGTTCCCAGCAATGGAAACTATATTCGTCATTACCGCTAATCGCTTCTTTCGAGAATCCCTCATTCGCCTTTTCCGAAGCGAAAAGGGATTCCGGGTCATGGGTGCGGCTGATTCATCACCTCTCCTTGGCACACAAGGCTCTCGAATCAACCCGGAAATTGTGGTGCTGCGTCCGGAATGGGAAGACCGGTTCTTCCAGGCCACCCGCGCTATTCATCAGGCTACACCGCGGACGAAGATTCTCATGATCGGCATGGAGGACGACCAAGAGATGTTTCTCCGGGCAGTGCAGACAGGCGCAGAGGGCTATCTGCTGAGAGATGCGTCAGCAAAACAGATCCTTGCAGCGGTGCACCGACTCGAACGAGGTGCAGTGGTGTGTCCACAGCACTTGGAGCGGGCCTTATTTAACCTTATTGCTGACGGCTCGCCTTTAAATCCTACACGCGCGCAGTCCATTTACGAACTGACGCCTCGCGAACATCAACTCACCGCGCTAGTCGCACAAGGGTTAGCAAATAAGGAGATCGCTGGACGCCTGAATCTCTCGCTTCAGACGGTGAAGAACCACGTGCACAGTATTCTGCAAAAGACGCAGTTGAAAAGCCGTGCTATGCTCGCGCAGCTCGTGGAATCCCAACCATCGGGCGGCGGCCCAACTGGTACATTGCCCTCCCGCCTGTCCGTGCCTTCTTAATTTCCGCGTAGGGCATCCCACGAATGGTCTAATTTGGGCCCGAAAGACTAACGCCCATACCTGTTGTCCCGATTCAGTACTCGGAACCAGTACGGGGCCTGGGTCGATTCATTACTTTTGACACTCCGATACAACAGAGAAGTAACGGACCAAATTTGGACCCGGATAGACCTTGCATGCGCACCTTGGCTTTGGCAAGGATTTCAACTCTGAGAGCGTTACGTTGGAACAAGAAAAGATTCGCGTTTTGATTGCGAACTCGACCAGAATCTGGCGCGACATGCTCTACGACGCGATTCGGGCCGAGCCCGACATCGAAGTCGTCGGTGACGTAACTGAAGAGAACGCGATCGTCTCCGCTACGGAGCGCACTAATCCAGACTGCGTGATTGTCCCCCTTGACGAGCCTAGCGCTGCCATGCCGATCTGCAAAAAGATTCTAACCAAGAGACCACATATAAGGATTGTGGCCATCGGAGAGGCTACAGACGTCGTGGAAATCTATTGGATGTCTGAAGAAGGAGATATTCGGTGCACTTACACAACAGCTTCACGCGAAGCCATCCTGCGGGCGCTCCATTTTTCGACCGCCTGAAGGGACAGTGCTGGCGGATGAGTCTGGGCCGAGGTGGAGTTTTTGAGGAGGAGGCAATGCGAGGAACAGGAGCAGTGGCTGCGAAAGGTCTGACGGTCCTGATCTGTTCTCTTTTGATGGTTTTCCAGCCGATTCTTGGCGCTCCGACTCCCTTGCCGTCTGGGGCGGTTAATAGGGGCAGGCAAGTGCAAGCGGCCGGTGCCCGTGCTCTGGCAGGGACGATTGTCGAGACGATGCCTTTCCTCCTTTTATTTCTTTCTTTCCCAGAACCTGCCGCGGAATCGACCTTGATCGCTGTTGCCAAGCTAACGGGTACGGTCGATCGAAACGGTCAGCCGCTTGTCAACGGAAGCATTGTGTCCAGCGGCGACCTCCTAAGCACTCATGGAGATTCGGCCTTGCTCTTGGCCTCAGCCCCCCAAGAGAAAATTTGGCTCGGTCCCAATACAAGCGCCAGATTCATCAAAGAAGCAGGAAACGTGGTCGTCGCCTTAGAGCGAGGAACAGTCGGTTTCCAGACGCAAGGCCACGTTCAAGTAACTTTTGAAAAGCACGACGGTTTAGCTATAAGAAGCCGCGCCAATTCTCCGGCTTTGGCTCAACTCAGTTTCGTCGATAACCAGGAAGCTCAGGTGCGTGTGCAGGAGGGGTCCTTAGAGCTTGTCCAAGGCGACCGTTCCGTACTATTGCAACCGGAGAAATCGAGTCCCATTTCGACCAATGGTACTCACTTGGTAAACGAAGTACCAACCAACAAGAATTCGGGAGCGCAGGGAGAATCGGCAACTGGGTCTGGCACAGGTTTAATCAGGGGAACCGTGGTGAATACACAGTTACTCGTACTTTCGGGCGCCGACGTGACCTTAACAAACGCTACCGGAAAGACGTTTACAACGCACACGAGCCAGGAAGGTAAGTTCACCTTCAACAACGTACCCCCTGGTAGCTACACTCTGCACGTTACCCGGCAAGGATACAAAAGTTATGACTTACCAAACGTCCCGGTGCGAGCGGGGAACGAGTCCACACTGTTCGTTACGCTCGCAGGGGGAGCAGCAAAGCAAGGTGTTAGCAACAATCTTTGGCTTTGGATCGTAGTTGGGGGCGCGGCTGCCGGCGGCGTTGGCGCCTATTTGGGTACTAGGGGGGGATCCTCATCAATGAGCCCCTCGTCCCCGCCTACGCCCTAGGCAGCCGGTGGTCATGCTGTTGACAGAGGCCGGAGTTTACAAAATTGGCTCGTTTCAGCGAGCCGGTAACGTAATGGGGTGGATAAGGGGGATCTCATCAGACATAAAACGCAAAACAGGCGGCGCGGGATACCGGTACTGATTGTTCTTGTAGCTCTGGGCCTGCCTGCACCGTTAGCAGCCCAAACAGTGCCAAATCACGAATCTTCATCCTCGTTTAGTCCCTCATTCCGTGGCGACACTACCCAGGACTACAACGATAGACTCGCGCAACTAGCCCGGGAGACGAAAGCGCCAGAGCTGAACTCCTCCCCTGGCGATTATCAAATTGGCCCAGAAGATTTGCTGGAAATTTCAGTCCTCGAAGCACCCGATCTGAATCGCACGGTTCGCGTTTCTGACGATGGAGCCATCTCTCTCGCGCTGCTTGGTTCAGTCCAAGCCGCCGGCCTGAGTGCTCGGCAGCTCCAAGCCGCTCTCGAGGATCGTCTTCGACAGACCTACATGAAGGACCCGCAAGTAAGCGTGTTCGTGCAAGACGTGAGAAGTCATCCGGTCTCCGTTTTTGGAGCAGTAGAAAAGCCCGGGGTCTACCAGATTCGCTACGCGAAAGCGCTGGTTGAGGTACTTTCCATGGCGCAAGGCTTGGCCAATGACGCCGGTGATACAGTCATCGTGGTACGGCACGCCGCCGACCCAGGCGATTTGTCGGTCACAGCATTGCTTAACTCCAGGTCTAGAGCGGTGAGGGACACCCCGTTAGAGGCAGCCGTGGCGATGCCAAGCGCTGCCAGCCGCACGGCCGAGGACACCCCGCGTATCGAAGGGATCACCATAAATCTGAAGGATCTTCTTGACTCAAGCGATTCTCGCTCGAACGTGCTCGTTTACCCCGGAGACATGGTCAAGGTGGCACGCGCCGGGATCGTGTACGTCGTGGGCCAAGTTCATAAGCCGGGCGGATTCTTGCTCAAGACGAATGAAAACATTTCGGTATTACAGGCGATCGCTCTCGCGGAAGGCATGACATCCAACGCCAAGGGAAAAGACGCGCGCATTTTCCTTGCCGGAACAAATGGGTCGCCGAAGGAGGTACCGATCAACCTCGACAAGATCCTGGCGGGCAAAGCGCCGTCGCCGCTGCTGAAACCCGACGATGTTTTGTTCGTACCGAACAGTGGCGGCAAGGAAGCGTTACACGTGCTTGAGCAGAGCACGGCCGGCATGGTTGGGGCTGTCGGCGGAGCAGCAATCTATAGGTGGTGATGTGGCAGAGGAAAGCAATTTTCAACTGTATGAACCTGTACGCTCTAGGTTGGAGCGCCTGCGCCCAGAGTTGACCGAGCCCTACCAGAGCGAGGAAGCAGCAGACGGCACGGACTTGCGTGCGTACTGGCGAACTATTCGAAAGCGCCGCTGGACGGTTCTCTCGATCGTCCTGGTCATATTCACGATCGCCTCGATAATGACGTGGAAACAAAAGCCCGTCTACCGCGCAGACGCACTCGTCGAGATTCAAAAAGAGAATGCCAATATTCCGACCGTTCAGGAGCTGTTCCAGCTTGAAAACGTCTCTGACAACTACCTGGAAACACAGTACAAGGTGCTGCAAAGCGAAACCTTGGCACGGCGCGTAATCAACCAGTTGCACCTTGAGCGGGACAGCGAGTTCAATCCACCTAATGAGGGGTGGCTGCAGAGCCGGGCGCATGCGTCGGCGCCCATTCGAGAGTTGGCAGTCGACCCCGACGTCGAGCAGATTGTCCTGCGCGAGTTCAAGGACCGGTTGAGTGTCGACCCGGTCCGGCGCAGTCGCCTAGTGCAGATCAGCTTTGAATCCCAGGATCCCCACGTTGCGGCCCAAGCCGTCAATGGTCTCGCGGCGAACTTCATTCAGGAAAACCTGGAAAGCCGATGGAAGTCGGCACAAACGGCGTCCGAGTGGCTGTCGCAGCAGCTCGAGAGTTTCAAGGCCAAACTTGAAAAATCGGAAGACGACCTCCAAGAGTATGCACAGAAGAACGGACTGCTTTTTCTGGAGACGCAGAAGGGAGACGCGGAAAACATAGTCAACGAAAGGCTTCGTGAGCTGCAGGACGAGCTCACCAAGGCGCAAGCGGAGCGCTATGCGAAGGAGTCCTTGTATCTGCTTACGGAGGCGGACGACTACAGCGCGCTGCCAGGGGTTGTCGACAACAAATTGATGCAAGAACTAACGGCGCTGCTGGCGGAGTTCGAACGCCAAAAGGCTGCGTTGACACCGACGTTTACCAGTGACTACCCCAAAATGAAGGAGATTCAAAGTCAGATCGACCAAATCGAGAGGAGACTTGACGCGGAACGCAAGCGCGCCGCGCAGGGGATTGTCGATGACTACCTAGTCGCCACGCGCCGCGAAAACCTGGTTCGTGCGGCATTTGAGCAGCAACAGAATCAGGCCAACGTTTTCGCCGGCCGAGCGGTTCAATACAACATCCTCAAACGCGAAGTCGAGACCAACAAGCAGTTATACGAAGGCTTGCTCCAACGTTTGAAAGAAGCACGCGTTTCCGCGGGGATGAATGCCAGTAACATCCGGGTCGTTGACGCAGCCGTGGCCCCGACGCGGCCGGTCCGCCCTCGGCCCATCCTGAATTTGGCCTTGGCCCTTCTGCTCGGCTTGTGCCTCGGCGTGGGCACAGCTTTCCTTCAGGAACACCTGGACAACACGCTCAAGAGCTCTGCCGACGTGGAGCGCATCCTCGGCGTTCCAGCTCTTGCTTTGATCCCCTCACGAGAATCGTTGAGTTACGCAAGCTGTTCCGCGTACGGGCTGCTAGGCAACGGGACATCCCGCCAATGCGCGAACGGAAACGGGAATGGGCTCGGAAGCTTTGCTGCCTTGACAAAGCCTTCGGGGAAAACATGGATTCGCATCGACGGGAATGGCACTCAGCATTCCGCGCTATCGGAAGCGTTCTGCGGATTGCGCACCTCCGTCTTGCTTTCAGCCGCAGGCCGCCCGCCACGTTCCCTGACGTTTGTCAGTGCTGAACCGGGTGAAGGCAAGACCACTGTCGCAAGCAATCTGTCCATCTCCTTGGCGCAACTCGGCAAGCGCGTGCTTCTTGTGGATGGCGACATGCGTCGCCCGTGCGTGCACAAGCTGTTCAATATCGAGGAGCGGGAATGCGGCTTGGTCACGTTCCTTACGGGCGAAGATGGCTGGAGTCATCTGGTTCGTCCTACGGGAGTGCCGAATCTGGATTGCCTTATCTGCGGACCTGTTCCGCCGAATCCGAGTGAGCTGCTTTCCTCCGATCGCATGCAACAGCTGATCGTGGAGGCGATGCGCGAATACCAGTTCGTGCTGATCGATGCGCCGCCCCTGTTGAACGTTACCGATGGACGCATCCTGGCGACGATGGTGGATGGCGCAGTGCTGGTAGTGCGCGGTGGTTACACGCCGCAGGAGTTGGCGCAGCAGGCGCAATTCCACGTCCGGGATGTGGGAGCGCGGTTGATTGGTGTGGTGCTGAATGACGTGGATCTACGGAATAACGGCTACTACCAAGGTTATTACCACTACGGATCCCTGGACGAGGCGGGCGAGCGGCCGAAGAGTTGAGAGCTCCGCGACGCACCTCGAAATTGGTTGTAAGTGCAAATCACTAACGGGTTAGGTCACATGTGGCCCTGTAAGTGACGGGGCGAAGCTGTATCGAGGATATATAAAGAAAGATGGAAATGTCACTCATTTCTGCAACGCTTGCGCAAGTTGAACCGGTGCTGACATGCGCTCCTCCATTGTGCCTTGAGGCCTCTGCGGAAGTGCAGTGGTATGCCGCATATACGAGCGCGAACCACGAGAAACGCGTGGCGCAGCAGCTCGAATGGCGGTCGGTGGAACATTTTCTGCCGGTGTACGAGAGCGTGCGGCGGTGGAAGGACCGGCGAGTGCGGTTGCAGTTGCCGCTTTTTCCCGGATATGTGTTCGTGAGGCTGGCGTTGCGCGATCGCCTGCGCGTGTTGGAGGTTCCGAGCGTGGCCCGATTGGTGGGGTTCAATGGACATCCGACTCCGGTGCCTGCGGTAGATATCGAAGCGATTCGGGCGTGTCACGCAGGGAATCGTGACGTGGAGCCGCATCCGTATGTGCGTTGTGGGCAGCGGGTTCGGGTGTTGAGTGGGCCGTTGGCGGGATTTTCGGGGATTGTGGTGCGGCAGAAGAATAGCATGCGCTTGGTTGTGTCCTTCAATCTTCTCGAACGTTCCGTCGCCGTGGAAATGGATGATTCCGACCTTCACGTAGCCGCTCACCCATGAGCGCGGTGTTGCATAGCTGGGTGCGGGAGAAGTCGAAGCAGGTGGCGCCAGCCGGAACGCTGCGGGGGCGGTTTGTGATGGGGTCGTTTTGGTCGGTGGCTGGGGCGATTATCTCGCGGGGATTTTCGCTGGCGGCGTCGGTGGTGTCCGCGTGGTTTCTGGGCAAAGAAGGATTTGGCGCGCTGGGGATGATCCAAAGTACCACGGGAATGTTCGGGATTTTGGCGGGACTGGGATTGGGAATCACGGCGACGAAGTACGTGTCGGAGTTGCGGCGGCTGGATCCGGTGAGGGCAGGGCGAATTTTGGCGTTATCGTCAGCGGTGGCGTTCGTTTCCGGGAGCGTCATCACGGTGGCGGTGATTCTGCTGGCGCCGTACCTGGCGCAGCATGTGTTGGCGGCTCCGCAACTGGCAGGCCCCTTGGCGATTGGCGCGGGGCTGGTTTTTTTTGGCGCGCTCAACGGAGCGCAGACGGGAGGGCTGGCCGGTTTCGAAGCGTTTCCAACGATCGCGCGAGTGAACATCTACGCGGGGCTGGCCTCGTTTCCGTTGATTGTGCTGGGAGTGTGGCGCGGGGGATTGCAGGGCGCGATCTGGGGCTCGGTGGCGGCGCTGGCAATCAGTTGGGCGCTGAACCATCGCGCGTTGCGCCAGGAATGCGAGAAGGCGGGCGTCGCCTATCAGTTTGCGCATTGTTCGCGGGAATTGAGCGTGTTGCACCAGTTCAGCCTGCCGGCGTTTCTGGGATCGATTCTGGTGGTGTCGGCGATTTGGGTGTGCAACGCAATGTTGGCGCGACAGCCGGGGGGTTACGCGGAATTGGGTTTGTATGCGGCGGCGGATAAATGGCGGGTGCTGATTGTGTTTGTGCCCACGTACGTGTTCGCCATGGTGGTACCGGTGCTTTCGAACCTGCAAGGCGAAGGAGATCGGGCGGCATTCCAAAAAGTGCTTAAAGCGAACTTGCAGCTGAATGGGAGTCTGGCGCTGGTGGGGGCGGTGCTGATTGCGGTGTTTGCCGGTCCGATCATGCAGGTGTACGGGATCGCGTTTCGCGGCGGGCGAGTGGTGCTGCTGGTGCTGCTGTGTTCGGCGATAGCGGAAGTGTTTAACGCTATGCTGGGGCAGCCGCTGGTGGCGGCGCATAAAATGTGGTGGCGGTTCGGGTTTGATGTGCTGTTCGTGGTGCTGCTGGTGGCATTTGCGTGGGTGCTCGTTCCGAAGCGGGGAGCTTTGGGTCTGGCGGCGGCGTATGGATTTGCTTACGCAGCTACGAGTTTGGCGATTTCTCTCTATTTACAGCAGCATTTGCGGATTAACCTTCTCGCGGGAGCTCAATGGCAAGCAGCCCCACCTGGAACAGTACTTTAGCCAGCCTCAATAGAAAGCGAATAGGCAGACGGCACCGCGCGAGCTATCGCGTTAACGGGCCGGCCTCGTGGTCGTTGTTGGCGTTTGTTGTTGTGGCTATCACGTTCGCAGTGGTTCCCTCCGAAAATAAATATCCAGGCGCTCTGGTCGGCGCGTTCGTATTTTTCCTTGTTCAGTGGATTCTGCCAGCTTGCCGCCCTGTTTCAGGTAAATTGATTTGCCCTTGGAACTGGGCGCTTCTTGTTTTCTTCCTGCAGTTGGTTCTACTTCCTCTCTCCGTGCTTGCGTCGGGCCCCTCGTTAGGTGTTCTGCCTTTCCTGCCTTCTGACCGAGCCATTAATTTGGCAACGGTCATCGACGCTGCTGCCTTTATCGCGTTCTGCGTGAGTTATCAATTCTTTGTCCGGCGCTCTGGGACTGACGGACAGCCGAAGCGCTATTTTAAGCGAAGCCAGCGAATGGAGTTGTCCTATATGGCGCTTTACGGTGTTATCGGCCTCGTTGGATTCTTCCTAGCTTTCGGGGACCTGAACAAGATGGCCGAGTATTTTTCCGACCCTGCAGGTTACCTAAGCCGGTTCGCTGAGGTGCAAGACCGGCTTGGACTGGCCGCCGGACTGTTCCTGCGGCCGTTCCTGGGAACTTGCGTAGTGATGGTTTGGTGCTTCTGGCTGCAGCGTAGCAACGCCCGGAAGACAACAATCCTTACAAGTGCAGTAACCATTCTTGCAATCGTGGCGGTCTGTTTTTCGAACGCGACATTTAATTACAACCGCGGTTCGGTGATTGTGCCGTTGATTGCCATGCTTGCGGTGATTCTGAGCAATCGAAATCGCGTTGGGCGAAGGACGATATTTTCCGCTGGCGCGATCGTGTCATTGGTTTTGCTGGTTGCTCCCTTTTACGGGGCGTATCGAAGCAGCACCTTCACGGGTCAAGAGATTCTGAGGGACGCCTCGGTTCGCAGCGTGCTCACCGATAAGGTGGAACTGACGGAAATGTTTCAGGTTTACGGGGGAGCCCCACAATTCCTTGGATTTTTCCTCGAAATGGACAATTGGGGTGCGACACCGCAGTGGGGAAAGGTCTCGGGTTCCTCTGCTCTGGCGCCTTTACCAGTCCTAGGCAAACCATTCCGCGACAGCACTGGTACGGCAATATACAACCGGCTTATCTACGGCATGCTTGACGTGCAGGACCAGATCGCTCCGTTTCAGGGAGAGGCTTTCTTGGACTTCCATCTCCCGGGATTAGTTGGCGCATTCGCGTTGCTGGGTTGGTTGACGTTCAAACTCCAGACAGCTTTTGCCGGATCGCTATCGTTCTTTGAGACCTTTGTCTGGCAGTATTTTTCCGTCTGGATTTGTTTTTTGATCTTTGGGAGCTTGTCTGTCGTCAGCCAGATCTGCATCTATTTCTGCTGGCCTTTTTATTTGTATTTCTTCTGTCGACGTCTGCGCCCGCGTTGGATTGGATACAAGTCCCGCGGATCGGAGGTTACTAATGCGAATCCTTCACAGCACAAATACCTACGCTCCATCGCTTGATGGTGTGGCTGAGATTGTTCGGAACATTTCGGAGAGGCTGGTCAAGCGGGGCCACGAGGTGCACGTGGCTACGAGCGCACTTCCGTCAGAAAGCTCGTACGCGCAGTTGTGCGGTGTGCATGTGCATCGATTTTCAGCCAGAGGGAACCTGGCGCTCGGAATGTATGGGGAGATCGAAAAGTATCGGCAGTTCGTAGACTCCCGTAATTGGGAAATCATGGTTAATCACGGCTTACATGTGTGGCCAACAGACGCATTGCTCCACCAGGTGGGCGAATATCGTTGGCCATCGGTTCTGGTGACGCATGGGTTGGTGGATGGGCACCCCGCGTTTCGCGAGTACTACTCCGAGGTTCCGCGATACGTTTTGAATTATTCGAAGTGGATTGCAACCTCTAGCTGTTCTGGAGAAGCGTCTTATTGCACACGGTTCAATCTGCCCATACCGCCGGTCATCACCAACGGCGTGGACATGGAGGAATGGGCGCGACCCCCGCTGGGGCTGCGGCGTGCGTGGGGGGTGGGCAGCAAGCTTTGGGTGATCAATGTATCGAACCACGGCCCCTTGAAGAATCACGGTCTTTTTTTTGATCTAGCAGGTTCTCTTCGCGATTTGAATGTGTGCTTCGCGCTTATCGCTGGTACCTACCCCATGGCGAGGTGGGGGCTGGGTCGGTTCGGAGTCTCGGGTGGATGCGCCTATCAATGCAGGCTGAGAAGCATGGTGTCGCTGGGCACGGTCGACCTGAAAATGAACCGGCCGAGAGAAGAAGTGGTTTCCGCGATAAGAGAAGCCGATTTGATGGTGAGTACGTCCGGTAAAGAGGCGAACTCCCTTGTGCTGCTAGAGAGCATGGCTGCGGGTGTGCCGTGGGTTTCCTTTGATGTCGGGTCTGCGCGGATAAATCCTGGCGGTGTCGTGGTCGGGAATCTCAACGAGATGGCAGAAATCGTTGGTGAGCTACTAAGAGATACAAAAAGAAGAAAAACTCTCGGCGAGGCTGGCCGCGCCCAGATAGTTGGGAGTCATGACTGGGACAAGATTGTGGACGAATATGAACGAGCCTATGAGAGAGCAGTTGACGGCAAGTGTAATTCCGCCACGGTGGGAACTGCAGGGCCGTTGCTGATGAGCGCGTAATGGTTGACGATCTCATATTCGACATTGGAATGCACAGCGGGGACGACACCGAGCAATATCTTGCTCAGGGGTTTCGAGTGGTCGCCGTTGAGGCGAACCCAGCTTTGGTAACAGCAGGGAAGGAACGGTTTGAAGAAGCTATATCGCTCGGACGACTTGCCATTGAGGACTGCGCGATTTTTAATCGCGAGGGCAAAACAGAGTTCTGGCTGAACGTCGAAAGGGACGAATGGAGCGCACTGGATCGTGAGGTAGCTGGTCGGCAAGGGATTAAATGCAGGAAAATCGAGG
>Ga0207826_1000326_pt1 | contig 13488 bp, 9 predicted proteins | sample LuqExpMetageno80_FD_187837 | JGI IMG/M metagenome (GOLD analysis project Ga0207826, IMG submission 187837) | Tropical forest soil microbial communities from Luquillo Experimental Forest, Puerto Rico - Sample 80 (SPAdes) | ecosystem: Environmental > Terrestrial > Soil > Tropical forest ... | reverse complement strand
CCCCCTCCCCCACACTCCCTCCCCCAATCCCTTGAGGGTGGTGAAAATGGGTTGGAGAAGTCCGGGCTCACAGCCCCGCCTTCTCCAGCCCCCTTAAGCGGGTTGGGAGGGGGGCGTGGGGGGAGGGCAGGGACCTCAGGTCCCTGGCCCTCCCTCCATCACCCACTTTCCCAAATCTCCCTCCAGCCCGGGCGGGCGGCGCTTTTGTGGGGGGAGCCTTTCCGGCCTCTGGCGGCGGCGGCGGCGGCCTGGGGGGTGGCCCGGGGGGCCAGGGTTTTGGTGGTGGACGCGGCTAATGCCTTCGACCCCTACCGGCTGGTGCGGGAGGCTCGGGGCCGGGGGATTTCCCGGGCTGCGGCCCTCTCCCGGGTGCGGGTGGCCCGGGCCTTCACCTCCCATCAACTGGTACGCCTCCTTAAGGAGGAACTCCAGGGCGAGTTGGAACCCCTGAGCCTGGTCCTGGTGCTGGGGCCGGTGAGTCTTTTTTACGACGAGCAAATTCCCCTGGCCGAGCGCCGCCGTCTCTTCACGAATATGGTGGATATCCTGTCAACCTGCAAGAATCGGGCGCCTCTCCTGTTGCTGCAGCCTCCCCGCCCCCGGGGCGCCGCCAACCGCCGCTTCGGAGAACTGCTCGCACCAATGCTTGATTACCTGGTGCGGCTGAAAAACGAGGACGACAAGGGAAAGATCAATCGGCACGGGAGGCGGGTCGCCAACCTGCCTCTCCGGGGTACCTGAAAAATTCTGCGGCATTCTGCCGCATGGTGGTGGGTTACCTATGAAGAGCTGGAATCCCAGGACGGGTGAGTTTAGGCTCAAGGAACCGAGGAAACCCAGGAAGCAAAGGATCGGGCTGGCCGTTCTGCTGCTTGTGGCCGGCCTGTTCCTGGTGATTTCGGCTGGCCGAGTGCTGACCGGGGACGACCGGGGCGGCCGCAGCGACCGGGATGATCTCCCCCGGCTGGTAAAGAGGGTCCAGCCCGCCGTGGTCACCGTCATCACTTATAACGCCCGGGACGAGGCCTTACTTCAAGGGAGCGGCTTTTTCACAACGCCCGGGGGCAGCTTTCTCACCAACTGTCACGTGCTGGCGCAAGCCGCCCGGGCCGAGGTAAGGACGGCCCAGGGCCGGTGTTACCCGGTCAAAGGGGTGGTGGCGGCGGATCGCAGCTGGGACCTGGTGATGGCCGCGGTCGACTGCCTCCCCGGGGAGGTTCCCTGTTTGAAAATTACCGGCGCCATCCCGGAAGTGGGAGAGCGGGTGGCGGTGGTGGGAAGCCCCCTGGGCCTGGAGCAAACCCTGAGCGACGGTGTAGTTTCCGCGGTCCGCCGGACCTCGGCGGGCAGCTACCTGCAGATCTCCGCGCCTGTCTCCACCGGCTCCAGCGGCAGTCCGGTGATCAACATGCAGGGCGAAGTGGTGGGGGTGACTTCCCTCCAGGTCATCAAGGGACAGAACCTGAACTTTGCCGTGCCCGGCAGCCGCGTCCTGGCCCTGCAGGAGAAAGCCGGGGCCGCCCGGATGGTCGCTACCCCTCTGGCCGGCCTGAAGCAGCAATCCGGCCCGGTCTGGTGGTGTCTCGACCGGGGCCACCGGTATGCCACCGGGAAGCACCCGCACCAAGCCGCAGCCGCTCACCGGCAAGCCATCCACTGCCAACCCGAACTGGCCGGGGCGTTTTCCGGCCTGGGGAGGCCGCTCTGTCCCTAAAGCAGCGGTCAGCGGCCACAGAGAACATGGCTTGAAAACCTGATTAGGATAATCTCTCCCATACCCTTCGCAAACTTCTCATGTGGTGCGGGCGGATTGCTATCCCGTACACACCGATGCACTTACTATGGGACGCACCGTTTTACCTTACAGTCACGTGTGGGAGGAGGAGCGGGAGCGCTGGCGCAAATTCCGCCGGGCGCTGCGCCGGGAAGACCAGGCGCACCTGGACCGCCTCTTCGAGTTGGCCCGCCTGCACCTCCAGGCCGGAGTCTACGCCGCCAATCCCTGGCCCCTGGAATCCATACTCATGGCCATGCTCCTGGAGCATGAAAAGGCCCTGAGCCGCCTCGAAGAGCGCCTGGAGGAGCTGGAGGCAGGAGAGCAATGAAATTTGAGGGGAGGGTAAGGGCCCACTGGCCCTTAGCCCCCTCCCCCAACTTCTCTTCAACCATCATGGAAACCGTTGGCTGGCTCTTTGACCTCTACCCCCTGGGGGACCGGATGGTCCTGTGGTTTCTCACTCCTGAGGGTGAGGCGCTGCGGCTGGAGGATGCCTTCCCCTACCTGGTTTATGTGGGGGGAAGCCAGGGGCAGGTTCGCCGGGCGGTCCAGGCCCTTCAGGCGCAGCGGTGGCTGCAGCACGCCTATCCCACCCGGGGGCGGGACCTGGTCTCCGGGGAGGAGATACCCGTGTGGGCCCTGGAGCTCAAAACTTACGCTCACCTGCCGCAACTCCGGGCCTGGCTGGGGAGAAGGGAAGGGGTGCTGGCGGCCTACAACTGCGACCTGGACGTGTCCTCCTACTACCTGTACCGCCAAGGAATTTGGCCCAGCGCCTGGTACAACCTGGAGGCCCGGGAAGGAAAGCTCGTGGCCCTGGCTCCCTTAGAAGATCAGTTCGCCCTGGACGTGTCCTTGCCGCCCCTTACTACCCTGGGCCTTGGCCTCACCCGGGACCCTCTCATTCCCCTGGGCGCCGGCAACAATCTAGCCGTAACCTGGGAGGGCCGCACCCTGGAGTTGGAGGCCCCGGACCGGGCGGGCTTGGTGCGGGAAGTGGCCCGCTGGCTCCACAGGGCCAATCCCGACCTGGTCCTGAGCGACTACGGGGACGAAGACATCATCCCGCTGCTGTGGCGCTGGAGCACAGAGTACCGGGTGCCTCTCCCCCTGGACCGGGAGCAAGGCAGCGTGCCCCGCAGGTTCTCCGGCGGGCGCACCTATTTCTCTTATGGCCGGGTGGTCTACCAGGGCAGCGCCGCCCCCTTTTACGGCCGCTGGCACGTGGACCGGCGCAATTCCTTCTTTTTCCGGGAAGCGGACCTCATGGGCCTCGTACAGATCAGCCGTCTGGGACAGCTTCCCCTGCAGCAGGCGGCCCGGGCCAGCCCCGGCACCCTGATCACCTCCATGCAGCTCGCCCGGGCCGTGGCCGACGGCATCCTCATCCCCTGGCGCAAAGCCGACCCCGAACGCTTCAAAAGCGCCGGTGAACTCCTCACCGTGGACAAGGGCGGCCTGGTCTTCATGCCTCCCATCGGCCTCTATTTCCACGTGGCGGAACTGGACTACGCCTCCATGTACCCCAGCATCATGGCCACCCACAACATCTCTCCCGAGACGGTGAATTGCAGGTGCTGTGCGGACGCGGTAGAGGAGGGAACCAAGGGTTTTGTGGGGGAGGGGGCTAAGGGCCGCCGGCCCTCCCCCTACAATTCCGTTCCTGAAGCCGGGTATAGGTTGTGCCGGCGAAGGGAGGGGTTGGTGCCCCGGACGCTGAGGCCCATCCTTACGTTGCGGGAGTGTTTAAAGGCCGCGGCCAAGGAAGCGCCGCAGGAGTTGGCCGCCATCTATCAGCAGCGGCAAAACGCCCTGAAGTGGATGCTGGTCACCTGTTTCGGCTATCTGGGCTACAAGAACGCCCGGTTCGGGCGCATCGAGGCCCACGAAGCGGTCACCGCGTTCGGCCGGGACAAGCTCCTCACCGCCAAGGAGATCTGCGAGGCTCGGGGCTATCACATTCTCCACGGCTTGACGGACTGTTTGTGGATCGAGCAGGGGGATATGACGGATGACGCACTCCAGGGTCTTTGCCGGGAAATTTCTGAGGTCACCGGCGTCAAGCTGGCCCTGGAGGGGGTCTACCGCTGGATCGCCTTCCTGCCCTCCCGGCAGAACCGCGAACGCCCGGTGGCCACCCGGTATTTCGGGGTTTTTGCCGACGGTAAGGTGAAGGCCCGGGGGCTGATCTGTCGGCGGCGGGATACTCCGCCCTTCGTGCGCCGGGCCCAGGAAGCGCTCCTGTCCCGGCTGGCCACGGCTGCCGATCCTGCCGATCTGGCCAGGCTCAAGCCCAAGTTAGAGGAGATGGCCGCGGGCTTTCGCCAGCGCCTCCAGGAGGGGGGTATCAATCCCCAGGAATTGGTGGTCACCCGGGTGCTCTCCCAGGAACTTTCGGAGTACCGAGTGGAGACGCCCACGGCCCTGGCCATGCGGCAGCTGCAACAGGCCGGCATCATGGTCAGGCCGGGGGAAAAGGTGCGTTTCGTACACCGGGAGCGCCGGGGGCCGAAAGAGTTACGGGTCCAGGCCGCCCCGTTCCTCGAAGGTCTGGAAGGCTATGACACCAACACCTACCTGGAACTCCTGGAGCGGGCCGTGGTGGAAGTAATGGCGGGGGTGTTCGGGGAAGAGGACCGGGAACGGCAGGGCCGCCTCACCGCCTCAAAAACCGGGCCAACTGGCGGCCGTAGTAATCTTTGGCGTCCTCGTCGGAAGGGGGGCTGAAGGTGGTGGCGCCTTTGCCCTCGGGGAGCTTTTTGGTGACGATACCCTTTTCGCCGAAAAGTTTCAGGGCGTTCTGGAAGTTGGACTCGGATAAGGCTTCGGAACGCTCCACCTCCCCCAGCTTATAGGATTTTTGGCCGATGGAGCTGATGCGCTTCAAGAACTCTTTTTCGCTCCGGGGCTTTTTCTGCAGGTATTTGACGGAGCGGAGAACGACGTAGTAGGACTCCAGGTAGTTGTAGAGCAGGTTGGCGAAGTAGGCCAGTTCCTTTAAGCCCGAAGCGGAAAGGGTGAAGCGGTTATCGCCCCCGTCCAGACTGACTGCCACCTCCCGGGAGGTGAAGTAGGCCAGGGTTTCGTCCAGCAGGGCCTCCGGGGTTACCCCGTTAAAAAAGAATTCAAACTTGAAGAAGTCTTCGAGAAAACGGACGTCTTGCAGAACCTGCTGGCGCTCAAAGTCGAAGCCCGACCCCGACAGGGCGGCCAGGGAGACGATGGCGGCCGGCAGAAAGAAATGGATGATGTTGTTTTTGTAATACTCCAAAAGGGGCCGCTTGGTTTCGTCGATGCTATACCCCCCCAGGCCCAGTTCGTCCGACAATCCCTCTTCTTTTTCGATGGGGGTGATGAGTTTTCTCGCTTCACACAAAGCAAGGGTTTCTTCCACCGCCTGTTCCAGATTGTCCAGGGAGTCGGCCAGAGGGACCTTTCTGGCCTTGAGATAATCGTAGAGCACCTGGATGATCTTAAGAAGCTCCCGGCGGTAGACCCCTTTGCGGGGATAGGTGAGGAGTGCGGCGCACACCAGGGAAAAGGGGGTGACCACGGATACCCGGTTTATGGACTGAACCAGCTCAAAGGCCAAGTCGTTGCTGAGGGTTCGGATTATTTCGCTTTCGTCCTTCTCGGTCATGGGGTGCCGGGCCAGGTGATCATGGAGGGAAATGGGCTCGCTGAACTGGATATAGGCCCGGCCGTACCGTTTTTTCAGAAATTTGTGGGCCCGCATCAACTGTCCCACGCTTTCCTTCTCTTTCTTTTTCCCCTCCAGTTCCGAAAGATAGGCCGTTTCCTCCAGGACCTGGTCATAGCCGATATAGGTCGGCACGAAAATGAGATCCCGGGCGGCGCCCTCGTAGTACGCCCGGAGAATCATGTTGAGCATGCCGATCTTGGGGAGGACCAGCTTACCGGTGCGGGACCGGCCCCCCTCAATGAAAAATTCCAGGCTGTAGCCGGTCTTGATCAGGGTCTTGATGTAGTGATAGAGGACTTCGGCATAGAGCTTGCCACCCAGAAAACGGCGCCGGATGAAAAAAGCCCCCGCTCCCCGGAAAAGGGGTCCCAGCGGCCAGAAAGCCAGATTTTTCCCGGCGGCGATGCGGGGGGGATGCAGGTAATGCTGGTACAAAAGGTTGTTCAGGAGCAGGTAGTCAATGTGGCTCTTGTGGCAGGGGATGAAAATCAGGGTGCCCTTTTGTCCTGCTTCCCGGATCTTCTCGAAGCCTTCAGTATCAAAGAAGATGCCATCAAATAAAGTCCGGGACAGCCAGCGCACCATGCGGTTCATGAATGGCACCACGATCAGGTTCCAGTCCGCGGCCATTTCCCAGAAATAGTCCTGGGCGGTTTTCTTGATCTTGGGGAGTTTCTTTTTTTCCGTTACCGCCAGATGCTCCATAAAGGCGGTAAGCCCGGGGTCGGTAAGGGTGAGCTCCATGAGCTCTTCCCGGCTCTTGATCACCGGCCCGGTGACGAGCCGACGTTTCTGATCGAGGCGTCGAATGAGCTCCCTTCTTAAGTTCTGGGCCCTGAGATCGGGATTGGCCGGGATAGCAAAACTGGCCAGCCATTCCTTCAAATTCACCGGCTCGGCCACTTCCACCACGGCCTTTTTGGATTTTCGGAGACATAACCCCAACTTCCGGAGGCGGCCAGGGTTTTCCCGGTCCCCCAAAAATAAATCCAGCAGCCCTTTGTCTTCCCGGGGGGGTTCCTGGCTGTACATCACCAACTGGGGTACGAGAAAAATGGGAAAATCCACCTGTTCCTGGAGTTCCAGCAGGTGGCGCAGGGGGTCTTCCCGGGGTTTTAAAAAGCGGTGCCGAAAACCCACCTGGTCCACCAGGAACAGCAGGGCGCTCCGCTTTTCCTGCAGGATACCCAGGAAATAGCCGTCCCGGAAAGGGTTGAGCCAGGCGCGCTTGCGGGTGAAATAATTCAGGGAGGCCGAGATGATCTGGATCAGGTGGGAGAAAGGCTGAAATATCCACAAATTGAGGTCGAAAGCGACCTCAGGCACGGGGGCTCCCAGTTGCTGGTAGCGGCGGTTGAAAAAGAGGAAATCCAGGGTGCTGCGATACTTCAAGGCATAGACCACCACTCCCTGGCGGGAAAGCTCCTGCAGGCGCTCTATGACCTTCGGCTGCACCGTCACCTTAGCGAAGAAGGGACCGAGGGTGCAGCGCAGCAGCCAGCTGGGGCGGCCGGGGAGATAGCCGGCGTAATGGAATTCCTGCCCCCCCAGCCAGCCGGTGAGACGGTTCAAAATCCGGCTGAAAACGCCCCTGGGCTTGTCGGTCTCCGGCGGGGGAGCGGCTTGACTTTTGGGGTCTTGGTGTTTGGGGATCATGCTGTTATCAATCGGCCCAATTATCGAAAAAAACTGTCAGGCAAACTTGCTTGAGGACTGCCGGTGACCGGCCAGTTGCGCTCCTGGGCTACTCAGCATAACAAAGTTGAGGCCTTTGCGGAATCCTTTCTTAATCAAAAGATCATTAAATTATTCAATATGCGTTAGCGCAGGGGCCAGGCCGGTAAAATGCCGCCGGGGGCGGCCGTTTGACCTGGTTTCGCAGAGGCCTCACCTTCATTCAGGGCTTTACCGTCGGGTCAAGACCCGGGCCTGGAGCCGGCACCGAGGCCAAAACCGGTTCTGGTTGGGTTCGGCGCCCAAACAGGCGAATGAAAATGATGGAGATTTCGTACATGCCGTAAATGGGAATGGCCACCGCCGTCATGGTGACGATATCGGCATGAAACGCGGCGATCACGGCGCTGAGCAGGATGGCCAACTTACGCTGGCGCTTGAGGGCATCCAGTTTCACTACCCCGGCCCAGTTCAAAATGAGGAGTACGAGGGGAAGCTCAAAAATCAAGCCGAAAAGCAGCAGCAGCCTGAGGCAAAAATTGACATACTGGGTGAGGTTCAGCATGGAGTAGAGAATATCGCTCTCGTAGGCCAGGGAAAACGAGATGATCAGCGGCCACACCAGGTAAAGAAAGAAAAGGCCGCCCAGGATGAAGGCCACCGAACCGAAAGGCAGAAAGAAATAGATGTATTTTTTTTCCTGGGGGTACAGGGCCGGGGCGAAGAAGAGCCAGATCTCGTAGAGGATCACCGGGAAGGCCAGGGCAAAGCCGGTGATGAGGGAGATCTTCATCTGGACGAAAAAGGGCTCCAGGGGGGCCATGTAATTCAGCCTGTGAGGGTTGACGTGGGGCGGCTTCGGTTCAAAGCCCAAACGCCGGGATAGTTCGGGATAGCGGTCGTGGGCCCAGGTAGCCAGGTCATACTGAAGATTCTGGACCAGGGAGGGCTCCATCAAGGGCCGCTGAATGAAGCGCTGTACTATGGAGGTGAGGGGCCAGGCCACCGCAGCGGCGATAAAGAGGGCGATAATGCAGACGATAAGGCGGGTGCGCAACTCCTGCAGGTGTTCGAGAAAGGACATCTCGGTCATGAGGGGCCTTGGGACTTCATTACCAGGTCAGGTGGAAATTTCGTAACTTCCCTCCTATCTTAACTCATCCGCATCCCGGGAGCAATTTCACCATCATGAGAGGACTGCGGCCCCCCGTTCGCCTCCTCCTTGGGCCCAATCTCTCTAGACCTTGACAACTTGACGGGGGCAGCAGGTGAGCCATTCCACCCCCTGGGGGGTGATGCGCCCGGTGTCTTCCAGGCCCACCAGGCCGATGTCCGGCAAAAAGAATTTGGGCTCAAAGGCCAGCACCATATCCTCTTCCAGGAGGAAGGGGAAGCGGGCTGTGATAAAGGGGAACTCGTCCAACTCCAGGCCGACCCCGTGGGCGACAAAGCTCACCTTTTCCAGCCCCCGGCCCATGAAAAATTCGCTCAGGCCCGCCTGGTCCACCAGGGAGCACAGCCCCTGGTAGAGGTCGCCGGGCTTCACCCCCGGTCGGGCCTCGGTTTCAAAATGACGAAAGAGATCCAGGATCAGGTCGCACACCCGCCAGGCTTCGACGGGCAGGTCTCCCAGGACAAAAAGACGCGTCATGTCGGCCACATAGCCGTTGACGCAGGAGGCGATGTCCACGGTGATGGGCTCACCCGCGGCCAGAGGCTTTAGACTGGGGCCCTGGGGAAAAGCGGGGCTGAAGCCCAGGCCGCCGCTGGGGGTGTCGGTATAGGCCGCCTCCAGGCCCGCGTGGCCGGAAAGCACGTGGCCGAAAAAAATTTCCAGGTTGAAATTGCGCACCCGGATAAGCCCCTGGTGGCCGAGCAGGCGCAGCCGGTATTCCAAGGCCGCCGAAAGCTCGAGTTCGGTCAAACCGGGGCGCAAGAGCCCCGGCACGTCCGCCAGGGCCTCGTCCAGGATGGCGGCCGCCCGCCGGATCTGGCCGATTTCATAAGCGCTTTTCAGCATGCGCTGTTGCCGGATCAGAAAGGAGATGTCCTGGAGGGGGGTTCCCGGGAAGATCTTGTTTTGCAGGCGCAGGTAAAACGCCGCGGGCAGGATGTCCAATTCAAGACCCAGGGGGCCTGTCCGGGGTATTGAGAGGCCGTCGAGCAGGGCCGGGAGTTCCCCTATATCACTGTAAAAATCCAGTTCCCAGGGAATCTTCCTCGCGGCCAGGCGGTCCTGGGGCCGCCGCACCAGGAACCTGGGTTCGCCCTCCACCGGTACCGCCAGAAAACCGTCTGCCACCGTGCCGGTATAGTAAAAGAGGTCGGCGGGCTGCCGGATGAGGGCCAGGCCAATGCCGTTGGCGGCCAACAGATCCTGCAGGCCCGCAACCCTCTGGCTGGTTTCCTCCACCGGCACCGTTTCCTGCATGTCTCGTCATCCCTCCAGGGGGCAGAATATTTTTGGGAGAGAGGGCCAGGGGTCGGCGGACCCCTTACCCCTCCCCCCAGTACTATCTTGCCTCAGGAACCCTGCCGGGGCTTGCTGACCTGGGCCCGCTGCCATTCTTCTTTGAACCAGGCCTCCAGGAGAACCTGCCGCTTGTCTTCCAGAATGCGGTGCTCCAGGTTCTCCCGATCTTTCTGGAAATCCTCCGGACTGGGTTGCCTCTTGTTCTTGAAGGCCAGGAGATAGTATTTTCCCCGCCAGAAAGTGGGCTTGTCGGGGTAAGGCTGCTTGTCGGAAAGCTGAAAAGCCGGCGTGGTCAAGGATTCAGCCAGGGGCTGCTGCATGAAGCCCTGGAGGCGCGTGAAGTAGCCGCTGTCTTTAAGAGGCAGCGCCGCCTGGGCCGCCACTTTGGCCAAAGGCTCGCTGTGGCGCAGGCGAGTCAACAACTGCTCGGCTTCTTTCTCGGCCATTTTCTGGGCCTCTTGCCGGGCTACCACCTGCCGCACCTGATCCTTGGCCTCCTCGAAGGAAGGCAGATGGGCGGCCTGCCGGTCGATGACCTGCAAAACCGCGAACCCCTGCGGCACCTCTGCCAACCCTATTTCCTGGGGTTTCAGGGAGAAGGCCTCCTTGTTGAAGGCCCGCGCTGCCCCCAGTCCCTGGATCGGCTCGGCTTGGGTAAAAAGGGGCGTCTCCTGCGGGGTCAGTTTTCTGTTTTTGACCACCTCCTGGAAGGAGGTGGTGGCGGCATCGGACTGCAGCCGTTTGGCCTCGTCATGAGCCAGTTCCCGGCTCTTCGTTTCCTTTAATTTTTCCTGGGCCCGGGCCTTGGCTTCGGCCTCGGGCAGGGGCTCGGTCTTCTGAATTTCCTCGAGCAGGATGAGGTGATAGCCCTTGTCGGTCTGGGCCAGCCCCATCTCGCCCGGGGCCAGGGCAAAGGCCACTTTGTCCCAGGCCTCGCCTTTCTTTCCCCGGCTCACGAATCCCAGGTCTCCTCCCTGTGAGCGGCTGGCCTCATCCTGGGACGCGGTCCGGGCCAACTGGGCAAAGTCCTGGCCCTGGCGGGCTTGCTTTAAAAGCTCTTCAGCTCTCTCCTTCACCTGCTGCCTGGCCGCGGCCTTGGCCTTGGCCGGGAAGGCCAAAAAAATCTCCCGGGCCTTTATGACCAGGGGGCGAACCAACTCCCCACTGTGCTCCTTGAGATATTCGTCAAGCTCCTGGGGGGAGACTTCGGCCTTCTTGAGGAAATCCTGGGAGCGCACCAGCAGATAGCGCACCTTGACTCTCTCAGGGACGCGGAATTCGGCCTCGTGTTTCTGGTAAAATTCCTTGAGTTCCGCATCCGTGGGCTTAACCTTGGCGATGAAGGTCTCGGGGCTGACCACCAGATAATCCACCTGCACCGCTTCCCGGGCCAGTTGGAAGTACTCCTGCAGTTCGAGGTCCGAGACCTTGGCGAAGGAGGCGATGTTTTCCAGCGCCTTGGCCCCGAGAAGCTGCAGACGCAGCCATTTTTCGAAAGTGACCTTTTCCGCCTCCCGGTTTCGCCCTCTGCCGATGAACATATCGTAAAGCCGGGGATCAAAAGCGCCTTGCTGCTGAAAATCCGGGTCCCTCAAGATGGCTGACTGGACTTCGGCGTCGCTGACGGTGAGTCCCATACGCCTGGCGGCATCGTCGAGGAGCGTCAAGCGGATCAGGTTGTCGGCGGCGGTTTCCCGCAAGATCTTGTAGTCTTCATCAGTAAGATTCCGCCGAAACCGGGCCTTCCTTTCCAGCAGCGCGGCATATTGATAGTAGGTCGCCAGCGGGATGGGCTCGCCATTCACCCGGGCCAGCACCTGGGACTGGGCAGCTCTCCGGCCGCCGATACCCCAGAAAATGAAGACTACCACGATGGCCCCGATGACCAGGCCGATGACCCAATGTTTGGAGTGTTTGCGTAGAACCTTCAGCATGTCTGGTACCTACCTAAAGGCTTCCCCTACTTCATCAGCCGCCGGGCTTCCTGGGCCTCGGGGCTTTGGGGGTATTGTTGTATGAGTCTCTTCAGGGTTTCGGTAAAACTCGCCTGCTGGTTCAACTGCTGGTACGCATAAGCCTGGCGCAGGAGGGCGGTGGGGGCCAGGATGCTGTCGGGATACTGCACCACCACCTTGTTGAATTCCTCCCTGGCCTCCGCATATTTCTTTTCCTGGTAAAAACTTTCCCCCAAATAATAACGAGCCTCCGCCGCCTTGGGGCCCCGGGGTTGGCTCTTCAAATACCCGGCGAACTTATCCCGGGCGGCCTGGTACTTCTTGGCTTGATAGAGGCGCAGACCTTCGCTGTAAAGCTTTTCCGCAGCCGGCGAGGCAGGGGGATGCGGGGCCTTCTCCACCTTGGACGCCCCGGGGGTGGCCGGGGCTGTTTTGGGCGCCCCCGAACACTGCTCCAGGGCCGCCACGCGGCGCTCCAGCTGACGCACCTTGTCTTCCAGGGCCCTCATCTGCTGGTGCTCATCTGGCGCCGGGGCGGGAGCAGCCGCAGGCGCGGTCTGGGTGCCGGCTGGAGGGGGTGGCGGCGGTTGCCGGGGATAGAGAAAGGATGTGTCGCAAGCCGCCAGGGAAATAAGGAAAACTCCGGTCACCAGGCATTTTGGCCAACCTGTTTGCCGCATGATTTCACCTCCTGGGTGAGTGGGGCGGGACATAACCAATGTATCTTACGGGTTGGTGAGTTGGCTTGTCAAGGGCAGGCTGTTGAGCTCGGAAGGGGGGGCCGGGCGCAGGCACCCTGAGGGGACCACTTCTCTTGCAACTAAGTAGATTTCTTACATAGGGAACGCTTTATCCGACTTTTCGGGAGAAGTTGGCCGCGCCTTGAGGCATGGAGCCACGGGCTTTTTTGAATATGGACAAAATAAGGGATTCTGTCTAGTTATAATATTTTGCCTGTAAAATCAGGTCTTGTCCTCAAAAAATTTAGTAACTAATTCACGAACTGAATAATCCGAATGCTTCCAAAGTATGTCTTTCAGGCTCATAGATTTCCGGCGTAGCCACTGATCAGCAAGCATCTCGAAAGCGCTTATGTTGTGCACATCAGGCTTCAAACGACGCGTGCATGCATCTTGAATAGTCTTTCTTAGCAGAATCAATATTCTCGTACCTTCCCGTGATTAGCTCGGCTTTAGCAACCTCATCGATGGCAACTTTACGCAATTCAGTAATTTCCCGGTTGAACGTTCCCGTGAAATCTCTCTTCATGATAGTTAAAACAGCTATGACATCTATAACCTTGTCTCTCTCGTAAGGCATGGCTTCTCTCCTTTTATAAAAAAATGCCACACAATCTCTTGCCATTAGATATTTTTACATACCTCAAGTCTCTGCTTAGATCGTGCTACAGCTTCTTGACTAAACAATTCTGGAGATCGAACAACAATAGCCTCAAATCCAAAATCCGGCATGCCCATTTCAACCAGTGCCGCCGACCCCTTCCGGTGCTATTCTTTGAGCAAGCCTGAGGCCTTGAATATTACGAAATTCCCTCTTCATTATCCCCTCTCCCCAACGGGGGAGAGGGTTAGAGTGAGGGGGGAAAATTCACCGGCTCCGCGCCGTTTACAACTACGTCACCGTTTTTATGAGCCTCGAATAATTGCACTTCAGGCCAGCATCTCAGCCAGCAAACTCTCGGTATCGAGCCTCGGAAACCAGGTTTGCAGGGCCTTCCCCAGGGGAACTTCCACGAGCTTTTTGGAATGGTAGCTAATAAGGAGAGAGCCGGTCGCGGGGCTGGCCGCCACCTCACTGATCCCCTCGATGGCAGAGAGCCTCGCTTCCAGTTCCCGGGCGAAGTCGTCGTCGAATTGCAGGGATTTGATCCGGAAACGGATTCGGC
>Ga0207826_1000325_pt1 | contig 13537 bp, 7 predicted proteins | sample LuqExpMetageno80_FD_187837 | JGI IMG/M metagenome (GOLD analysis project Ga0207826, IMG submission 187837) | Tropical forest soil microbial communities from Luquillo Experimental Forest, Puerto Rico - Sample 80 (SPAdes) | ecosystem: Environmental > Terrestrial > Soil > Tropical forest ... | reverse complement strand
GTGATCTATGAAACGGCAAAGAAGGAAGTGACTTCGATTGCCTTGGCCGCGGACGGAAGCATTTACGTCTCGGCGATCGGGGAGAAACAGAAGGTCGGCCTGCCGGGAACAGCGGTTATCACCACGGCGCAGGGAACAACGACCGTCACCAACCTTCCACCCGGCCAGCCGCAGGGCGGCGGCCCATTCGTCGCATTCCCCGCCGCGATTTCAAGCAGCGTTTACCGGATCACGGCCGAGGGAGCACCGGAAGAGCTGTGGACCTCGCGAGACGAGGTTGTGTATTCCCTGGGGCTTGATGCCGATGGGCGACTGCTGGCTGGAACCGGAAACAGCGGATCGCTTCTGTCGATTGACGGGCGGGGCGTCTACGCGCAATTAGCGAAGTCGGGCTCGTCGCAGATTACCGGGATCGCCCGTGCTGCGGGCGGCAAAATGTACCTCTGTACGGCGAATCCGGGAAAGGTATTTTCGCTCGGACCGGAATTTGAGGCCGAAGGGAAGTTTGAGTCGCAGTCCTTTGACGCGAAGCTCTTTTCTCAGTGGGGTCGAATCGAGTGGTGGGGGGCGCCCGCGACCAGTGGCCAGACGAAGAACGCGAAAGAGTCAAAGGAACCGCTCGTCGAGTTCTACGTGCGGAGCGGAAATACAGAGGATCCAGGGAAGGAATGGTCGCAATGGTTCGGACCGTATTCGGTGCCGAATTCACAGGTGGAGGCGCCGGCGGCCAGGTTCCTGCAATGGAGAGCGGTGATTCACGACGGACGTGCAGGCAAGGGGATCGACTGGGTCAGTGTGGCGTACTTGCCAAGAAACGTGGCGCCGATAATCGATGGAGTAGCGGTGCAGGAAGCGGGGGTGCGGGCTCAAGCGGCTGTGGGCATGGCCGGGGCGCCGGTGAACGTGCCGCTAAAGCAGCCTCCAACCCAGGCGCCAACACCAGCCGGGATCCCGATATCAACGACAACGGCTCCCAAATTTGAGCTGCAACCGCAAGGAGTGCTGCAAAGAGGCTACCAATCGGTATTGTGGAACGCGCACGACGATAATGATGATGAGCTGCGTTACTCGGTATATTTCCGCGGAGAGAACCAGCGCGACTGGCTGCTGCTAAAGGACAACGTAGATCAGAAGTTTTATTCCTGGGATACCACGACGATGGCGGATGGGGCTTACTATTTGAAGATTGTGGCAACCGATGCGCCGTCAAATCCTCCCGCACTGGCGCTGAAAACGGAGCGCGAAAGCGAACGGTTTGAGGTGGACAACACGCCGCCGACCATCGAGAAGGTCGAAGCGAGCGCCACGGGAATGAATGCCGACCGCTCACACGGTGTCTCATACAACATCAGCTTTACCGCGACCCACCCGACGGTGAGCATTGAAAGGGCGCAATACAGCGTTGACGGCGGGGAGTGGATTCCCCTCGCTCCAGCGAATGGAATCACGGACTACAAAACCGAGAAGTACACGTTCACCGTGCAGGGGCTGACGCCGGGCGAGCATACGGTTGCCGTGCGGGCCTACGACCGCTTCGAAAACGTGGGCGCGGCAAAAACGACCTTTACGCTCGCGGGAACGAAGAACTAGAGCACGGTCTTAGGGGTAGAGGGCTCGGCGTGAACGGTCGCGGAAACCCTCGGGACTTCGTTCCTGGGTTCGATAAACGCTTCAATTTCAGCACCATAACCCATTCGGCCATCACTGAAGGTGTTGGGCCTGGCGTGTACCAGACGCGCCCGGCAGTGGGTCTCGTGCGGGCTGCCCCCGTTGACCTCGGCGGGCATTCTGAAGGTGGCTTCGATGGGCATGCCGACCTGCAACGGAGCGGAGGTGACAAAGAAAAAGCCACCCCGAGACATGTTGAGGACCTCGGTGAAATGCTCGCTCTTGTCGGAGGCTAATCCTAGGGCACGGAAACGTAAGGGAATCCGCAGTGTGTAGCGCTCAAGCTGTCTGCGATCTGAGTTTGGCATTCTGGTTCCGCGTCAGAGCGGGGAGCTGGAGTTCCGTCTGTTGCGCGCCTTGTCGCTAATCTACCAGAGACCGTGCAGGGGTCAAGAGGTGTGTGGCCGAATAAAAGAGGCAGTACGGCTAGTATTTTCGGAGGAGTACTTAGAAGCCGGCAGCGTGGCTTGGGAATCGGGAATCGGGGAACGGAATCGAATTCATGGATTAGACAATACACCCCTGTTTGGCCTCCATACCTCGGGCGCGGGTAGCCCGGGTCCCGAAGAACCACCAGGAAGTGGAGGCAAGCCGTGTGGTCAAAGCGATTTCACCGACGGTGCCGACAAGAGTTCCCGACGAGCGATTGGGCCGACAATCGGCTTAAACAAGGAAAATGGAGGCGGCAGGGAATGCCGTCTGAACAGGAGTATTGGACCTGAGCCGGAGCGTGTATGCTTACCGAGGCGGAAACACGCGACAACCCAGGTATCATGGCGAGCCATCTGAACGCGGAATTCAGGTCCACCCCGATTGTGTGGGAAACCATTGTGCAAGCACACGAACGCATCCGGCCACGGATTCACCGGACGCCGGTGCTGACGAGCGCAACCCTTAATGCTCTGGCTGGCGCGGAGCTGTTTTTCAAGTGCGAGAATCTCCAGAAGACCGGATCGTTCAAGATTCGCGGGGCAACGAACGCGATTTTCTCGTTAAGTAACGAGGAAGCGGAGCGCGGGGTGGTAACACATTCAAGCGGAAACCACGCGGCGGCAGTGGCCTGCGCGGCAGGATGGAGAGGGCTTGCGGCTTGGATCGTGATGCCGAAAAACGCGCCCGCCGTGAAGTGTCACGCTGTGGAAGCGTACGGAGGCAAGATAACTTTTTGCGAGCCGACCGTTACTTCGCGCGCGGAGGTGGCGGAGCGGATTGAGCAGCAAACCGGAGCGGTGATGGTGCATCCCTACGACGATGACCGAATCATCGCGGGGCAGGCCACGGCGGCGAAAGAACTTCTTGAGGAAGTGCCGGAGCTCGATGCTGTGCTGGCTCCGGTGAGCGGTGGTGGGCTACTGAGCGGAACCTGCCTGGGAGCGAAAGGCCAGAGCGGCACCGTGAAGGTGTTCGGCTGCGAACCGGAGCGCGCCGACGACGCTTACCGTTCGCTGACGAGCGGCGTTCTGCAGAAGCAGGAATCGAGCGATACGGTCGCGGATGGCTTGCGCGCCTCACTCGCGCCTCGGACATTTGCCATCCTGCAGAAGCTTGTGGACGGTGTGTTGCTGGTGAGCGAACAGGAAATCGTTGACGCGATGAAACGCGTATGGGAGCGCATGAAGATCGTGGTGGAGCCCTCGAGCGCGGTGGCGGTGGCTCCGTTGCTGAGACCGGGTGGTGTCCCGGCGCTTGGGCTAACCAGCAAGCGCGGGCAGCAGAAACCAAGGATCGGAATCATCTTGTCCGGCGGGAACGTCGAACTGAAGAACTAGCGGCAGGAGGGGGCGGATTGGAGTCCGCCCCCCTGTTGTGCGCGTGTCTTGGGTCAGGTCGTCAGGTTGAGGGAGCTTAGGAAGCCCGGTCGCGGTCGCGCACGATCAAAACGACACCCGCAAACATAGCCACAGCGCCAAACAGCGGCGTTAGAGGAAGTCGAAGCTGTGCCTCCTGCGCGGCTTGAATGGACGCCAGGTCAAGGATGCTTTCGTGCGCAGCAAAACGGTAAACCTGGTAGGCCAACAGCAAGAAACCAACCACAAGCAGCATCAGTCCGATCAAACTTTCCTTTTTCATTTTCCGATCACCTCCGCGCCCTTGCCGCTAGACCAGGAACAACCAGCGCATTGTGACCAACCCGATCCGAAGATTGCCTAGGGGCGACGGAAGACGTGTCCCAGAACAGCCACAAGAAACAGAAGCACGAACAGGAAGAAAAGAACTTTAGCAATCCCAACCGACGCGATAGCCACATGAGTAAAACCCAGTACCACAGCGAGCAAAGCCACTACGAGAACAGCAATCAACCAGAACAAGCAGTTCCCTCAAATTGATTTGTTGAAAACACCCTGAACGGCGGGATTCAGAGCAGACGCCTATTCAAGTCGCAATTCGAATGCCACACCAGGGAAAAATCGGACGGCGCCTGTGACTCGCTGCTTGTCGAACGCATGCCGGCGGCATCAGCACGGTTACCCGTGCATTTTCAACGTCTGTGAGGAAGTGCAAACGACCTTGCCGGCACAGAATGCACTGCGCTTCTCGCGCTGCGTGGCAAAGAACAGGGGCGAGAGTCGGCGTGTACTGAGAAAAAAATGGACACTTATGTAAAATTTGCGCCCAAAGGAACAACCTGAATTTTTCGAACCGGATTCATCGAATTTCTGCGTCGAGTCAAACAGCATCGAAAGAGCGACGCCACGCGCAGCTGCGACGTAAAATTTGTAAGCTCTGGAGGCGGCGTGTAGACTATTCGCGGGAAAAAATCCTGACAGCCGCATCTCGGATAACCCGGGGGACGACTCGGCGCAAGGCGTGGAAGCTACCGTCCGCTCACGGTGAAAAGGCGCAAGGGAACCGTTCGAAGGTAGAGACACTTGCCTGTACTGCGACAGAGTCCTGCACTTCTCATACTCACTCTTATTTTTTTGGCAGAAAATACCTCAGTTCCCGCTCAAGAGCCAGGGCGCATCCACGTACCGATTGACAACCAGCAAGTAATCAGGCTCGAGCACACCCGGCATCCACTGGCTTCGAGCCGGAACAGCGTTGGCCGGGCGCAAGCAAACACGAGCCTCGAGCGAATGATCCTGGTGCTTTCGTCTTCAGTGGAACAAGAGCAGGAATTGCAGCAGCTGCTCGAGGAGCAGCAAAAGAAATCTTCGCCGAATTATCACCGCTGGCTGAGCGCGGCTGAATTTGGGGCGCGCTTTGGAACCGCCGATGCGGACATAGAGAAAGTGTGCGCGTGGCTCGAGAGCAACGGCTTCACGGTTGGAGGAGTGTCGAAGAGCAAGCGCTGGATCGAATTTGGCGGGACGTCGCAGCAAGTCGAGGATGCGTTCCACACCGAAATGCAATATTACCGTGTCGCCGGGAAAACACACATCGCGAACGCCACGGACATCGCGGTGCCACAGGCGCTAGCCGAAGTGACGCGCGGAGTGGCTTCGTTGAACAATCTCGGTAAGCGGCCACCAGGACGCGTGACCGAAGGAATAGCGGGACGCGATTCGCAGGGGCGCAAAACGCTGCTGCAGCCAAATCTCACAGCCTCAGGCGCAACCAACACCTATTATCTGGCGCCAGGAGATTTCGCAGCGATCTACAACACGAAGCCGTTGCTTGCAGGAGGAATTGACGGTACCGGAATTGCGATCGCCATCAGCGCACAATCCGACATCGAACTGACCGACGTGCAGGAATTCCGCCAGATCTTTGCATTGCAAGCGAATGACCCGAACTTCATCGTAAGTGGACCGGATCCGGGAGTGACCAGCCAGGTAGACGCCGAGGAAGCGCAGCTCGATGTCGAGTGGGCGGGAGCGGTGGCGCCCGGGGCAACGATTGACCTGATGGTGGCCGGCAGCACCGCGACAACCAGCGGAGTGGATCTGGCCGCCGCGTACGCGATCGACAACCAGGTCGCACCCATTCTCGCCTACAGCTACGGAAGCTGCGAGCAGGCGCTGGGCTCGGCGGGAAATGCGTTTTACAACTCGCTGTGGGAACAAGCGGCGGCGGAAGGCATCACGGTACTCGTCGCAGCTGGCGACAACGGGGCCGCGGGCTGCGACAACGCCACGGCCGGCATAGCGGCGATCCAGGGCTTAGCGGTGAACGGAGCCGCATCCACCCCATATAACATCGCAGTGGGAGGAACAGAATTTGTGGAAGGAGCGACGGCGTCGACTTATTGGAACAGCGCGAATGCGCCGGATTTTTCTTCGGCATTCGGCTATATACCGGAAGCCGCCTGGAATGAAGGTTGCGACCCGGCCGAGCCCGCGAGTGCGACGAATTGCATCTATAGCAACGCGAACTTCAGTTTGCTCGCTGGCGGAGGCGGGGCAAGCGCCATCTATTCGAAACCCGCGTGGCAGACGGGACCCGGAGTGCCCGCAGATAGCGCCCGCGACCTTCCCGACGTCGCGATTGCAGCGGCATCAGGGCACGACGATTTTGTATATTGCACGAGCTTGGCAGGCACACCTTGCCAGTTGAACGGCCAGTCGGTGACGGGATTGACGCTTGTTGGCGGGACCTCCGCGGCAACGCCGACAATGGCGGGCATCCTTGCGCTCGTGGAGCAAAAAAACGGAGCGTTTCAAGGGCAGGCCAACCGCGTCCTGTATCGACTCGCGCAGATGCAGGGTAACAGTTGCGACTAGTCGAAGCAGGTTAACCCAACAGCCCAGACCACGTGCGTTTTTCACGACGTCACGTCGGGGAGCGACGCGGTGCCGTGCACGGGAGGCTCCCCACAGTGCTCTTCGACCATGCCCGGCACAAATGGATTTCTAAGGGGGAACGCCGCCGGACCGGGTTACGACCTGGCCACTGGATTAGGATCCGTAAACGCCGCAAATCTTGCGCAGGCCTGGAGCAACGTTGCGTTCGCCGGTTCGCAGACCAGCTTAAAGACGTCGGGCGTGAGCTTTGTGCACGGTACACCCGTAACGCTCAATGGCACGGTGGCAGCAACAAACGGCACCGGCACGCCGACTGGAACGGTCTCCATCAAAACGGATCTGTACGGCGACGAACGCCAGACACTGGCGTTGACAAATTCGGGCGCATATACCGGGTCGCTCGGCGATCTCCCAGGAGGACAATACAACCTGTTCGCGCACTACCCGGGAGATGCGAGTTTTGGCGCCAGCAACTCCGGTCTGGTGGCGATGAGCGTCACGCCCGAGAACAGCGTCAGCACGCTCGCCGTTAACGGCTTGCAGAACGGCAGTTGTGGCTATGGCGCTGCGTTGGAACTGGTGGTGACGATCGCCGGAGCGTCAGGCCAGGGCCGTGCCACGGGGAGCGTAACGATTCAGGATGGCGCGAACACCGTCGGAATTTATCCGCTCGCTCCGCAGGGAAACGTGACGGTCCCAACGGGAAACGGCAGCGGGTTTGCCTTCGGCGTCGGCGCACACTCCCTCACGGCCAGCTATCAGGGGGACAACAGTTTTAACGCAAGCACATCCGCGGCGGTTCCTTTTACGGTGGGAAAAGGAACACCGTTTGTTGTCATCGGCGTGAGTACGGCAACGGCGCCGTCGGGCGAAGTGATCGGAGCGCACGCTGTCGTGGCCGGAAAAGGGACCGTCGCCGCAACCGGGTCGGTGCAATTCACGGTGGACGGAGCCGCATACGGAGCTCCCGTGATGCTGCAGACGGGCGGATTTTTCGGCACCCAGGCACAAGGTTCCATCCTAATCACCAACCTCGCGCCGGGAACGCATGGGATTGGCGCAAGCTACGACGGCACCACGGACCCGAATTATGCAAGCGTAGCCAGCGGGGACCCCAACAACGAACTGACACAAGCAGTCACCATCGGAGCGAATGCCGGAACGAAAACGTCCACCACGCTAGCGGCGCAGTCGGCGCCAGTAAATCTTGGCGACACCGCAGTCTTTCACGTGACGGTCGCTCCGGCGACGGCGACAGGTACGGTTTCCTTGTGGGACGCCGCGGGAACACGGAGCAGCGCTTTTCCCGTCAGTGGCGGAGCGGCGACCGTGCAGTTCGCTTGGACCCAAGCGGGAAGCACGTCGTTGTACGCGGTGTATTCGGGCGACTCGATGAATGCGGGATCCGCGAGCGCGCCGATCAAGTTCACCGTAAACAAGGGAGTGCCGCAAATACAGTTGGTGGCGCCGGCGTCGGCCAGCGCTACGCAACAAGTAAGCTTGAATGCCAGCGTAACCGGAAGCACGGCGAATGCGGCGATTCCCTTCCCTTCCGGAATCATCGAGATATGGGATTCGTTGAATGGCGCGACGGCTCAACTGCTCGCGGTGCAGAATCTCACGCGCGGTGCCGGGACTGCAGCGGCGCTTGGAACGCGTGCAAAGCTCTCGCCGGGATCGCACACCTTGCACGCGCACTACAGGGGAGACGCGAACTGGACCGCAGGAGATTCAGCGAATGTGGCACTGACATCGTCGAGTTTCACGCTGCTGGTTTCGCCGACTCCCGTAGCCGTCACGGCCGGAACTGCTGGAAGCGCCACGGTACTCATTACGCCAAACGGGGGCTTTTCAGGGACCGTGGCCTTGACATGTCCGACCGGGGGTACATTGGCTCCGGTCGGCTACACGTGCTCGTTCGCTCAAGCCAACGTGCCGGTATCGGGAGGGCAAGCAACCACGCAACTGAACCTGACGGTGTCAACGTCGACAGCGGCGGGCACAACGACCGCAACCCAGGGCAGTCCCGGAAGTGTGGTCTTGGGCGTGGGGCTAGCTGCTGCGATTGTGCTGCTCGGAGTGGCGGGAATTGGCGCGAGTAGTGGCAAAGACCTGCGAAACTTTTTGCTATGCAGCGGGTTGGTAGCAGGCATGGTCAGCGCTGAGTTGGGATGCGGAGGCGGCTCGAGCATGGGTCCGGGGCAGGTGGCAACCAGGACCACGCTGAGTTCGTCGGGACTGAAGGTTGGATTCGGAACGCCTGTGACATTTAGTGTGCTGGTCGTGCCGCAAGGCAGCGCAACACCGATGGGAAGTGTGCAGTTATTGGACAATGGGACGACGTACGGAAATCCGTCGAGGGTAAACGCAGGGGTCGCGTCGTTCCTGACCACAAATTTGCCCGTCGGCGTTCATGTCATCACCGCGCAATATCTGGGAGACGCAAGCACGCTGGGGTCGACTTCGGCGCCGATTACGCAGGTGATTACGGGAATCGTGCCAATGCAGATCACCGGAACGTCGAATGGGACTGTGGAGACAGCGGATTTCAGCGTCTCCGTAAACTAGCAGCCGTGCGGTTATGAGGAGCGTGGCAGCGGCGGTCGAAAGCAAACCGCAGGTGGCTTAAATGCATCTATGGTATGACAGCAAGGACCGTGGCCGCGTCATGGGGGCCGGAGACGCGGTTCCTGCCGACAGAGCAGGCTGAATCGCAAAAAAAACCGGAGTTCGAGGGGACCATGAAAACAGCAATCCAGTTCTGTTGGATGGTGTTGTGCGCGGCCGTATTGGTGCTTGCTGGGGGCCCGGGGGCAAAGGCGCAAAAAGCGGAAGTAGCTTCGAGAATCGGACAGGTAGTCGATGACACAAAAACGGTGCGGCTCGAAGGAAACGTGCATCCGCAGGCAAAACCGGCGAATGATCAAGGGGCGGTGCCGGACTCGCAACCGATGACGCGGATGCTGTTGCTGCTGCAACGGGGTACGGAGCAGGAAATGGCGCTGCGGCAGTTAATCGACGCACAGCAAACCAATGGCTCGGGAAACTACCACGCGTGGCTGACACCGGCGCAGTTCGGGAAGCAGTTCGGTCCGTCCGATGCTGACGTGCAGGCGGTAACGGATTGGCTGACGAAACAAGGCTTTCAGGTAAGCAAGCTCGCCGTCGGACGCACCGTCGTTGAGTTCAGCGGGACCGCGGGCCAGGTGAGGAATGCGTTTCACACGGAAATTCACCGCTACATCGTGAAGGGTGAGGAACACTTCGCGAATGCGAGCGAACCTGCCATCCCGGTCGCGCTGGCGCCGGTCGTGGCGGGAGTGGTTTCGCTTCACAATTTTCCCAGACACTCGCAGTCGCACCTGGTGGGCCAATTCCAACGAGACATGGCCACCGGCCAACTAAAGCCGCTCTTTACATTTACTGCGAGCGGCACGCAATTTTTTGGCGTAGGTCCGGCGGACTTCGCAAAGATTTACAACATTCCCTCATCGGCAACCGGCGCAGGGCAGTCGATCGCGATTGTCGGGCAAAGTAACATCAATATTCAGGATGTGCGCGACTTTCGCAGCATGTTTGGGCTGGCGGCGAATGATCCGCAGATCATCTTGAACGGGCCGGATCCGGGAATCATTGGGCCGAATACCGTGGTCAATGGCGGGTTTCCGAATGACGAGCAGGAAGCGGACCTCGACATCGAGTGGGCGGGAGCCGTCGCGCCCCAGGCACAGATCATTCTTGTGGCCTCGCAGTCGCCGATGACGGCGACAACGCTGGCAACAGACGGGGTAGACCTTTCCGCGTTATACATCGTTGACAACAACGTGGCGCCCGTCATGAGTGACAGCTACGGGAGCTGCGAAGCATCGCTAGGCACGAGCGGAAACGCCTTCTACAGCGGGCTCTGGGAACAAGCCGCCGCCGAGGGAATTACGGTGTCCGTGGCGGCAGGGGACAACGGATCCGCGGAGTGCGACCCGAGCACAAGTCCAACCGCGGCAACGCAGGGATTGGCGGTGGATGGACTCGCGTCCACACCTTTCAATGTGGCCGTGGGTGGGACGGACTTCGATGACTTCAACAATCCGCTAACCTACTGGAGTACGACGAACAACGCGACAACGCAAGCCTCGGCGCTCGGCTATATCCCCGAGGTACCCTGGAACGATTCGACCTGCGCGGCGAACTACCTGACGAACCCGACCGCGGCGCCCTGCACCAGCGTGGATCCGAACGGTCTTGATCTTCACGCGGGAGGCGGCGGCGCGAGCAATTGCGCGACCTCAACGACTACGACATGCACGGCGGGTTACCCAAAGCCAGCGTTCCAGAGCGCACTGACTCCGGCCGACAATGTGCGAGATACCCCCGACGTTTCGCTGTTTGCCGGCAACGGGTTCAACCTTAGCGTTTACATCGTTTGCCAATCGGATGCCAACCCCAACGGCGTGGCGTGTAATCTGGCGGACAGCGTCACAGCCAGCACACAGAACTTTATCGGAGTGGGAGGGACGTCGGCGGCAGCCCCGGCGTTCGCCGCGATTGTGGCGCTGGTGAATCAGGCGACCGGGCAGCGGCAAGGAAATGCGAACTATGTGCTGTATTTGCTGGCAGGAAAATCCGGTGTGAGCTGTAATTCGAGTTCCTTCACCAATCCGGCCAGCGCGCCGCCTTCTACCTGCATCTTCTATGACATTACAAAGGGAACCATTACGGTTGCCTGCGAGGCGGGTACTCCGAATTGCAGCAACTCGACGTCGACCGGATTTGGAGTGCTTACCTCGGGCAACTCGGCGTATAACGCGAAGCCGCCGAACGCTCCAAACGGTGCCGTCACCGAGGGGAACCCAGGCTTCACGGCAGTGAGCGGATACGACCTGGCGACCGGACTGGGTTCGATCAACGTCGCGAACCTCTTGGCGAGCTGGACTTCGGCTGTGCGAACAGCGACGAAGACAACGCTCGGTACGCCAAGCCCGACTTCGGGAAACTCCGGGTCGACATTTACCGCTTCCGTTACGGTTTCGCCGACGCCCACCGGACCGATAGAGGACGTTTCTCTGAGCGCGCTCGCGAGCGACCAGAAAACGGTGCTGGGTTCCTTCGGGCCGTTCGGGCTGACGGGTGGCCAGGCCACCGCGACGACCACCTTGCTGCCGCCGGGAACGGCCTTCCTGCAGGCCACTTATGCGGGAGACACCTCGCTTGGCGTGAGCAGTTCAACCCTCGTGCCTGTGACCGTTAATGGTACGAACCAGGCGAGCACGACGAAGCTCAGTTTCGTGACCTTCAATTCGAACGGCGCTCCAGCGTTGAGCACGGGCAGCCAGAATGTACCGTACGGCAGCCCGTACATCCTGCAGATTGCGGTCACGCCGACCAACGGAACGATTTGCACGAGCGCAAATGGCGGCACGCTCATCACCCCAGGTGTTCCCTGTCCGGTCGGTAACATTGCTCTCACGGATAACGGCAGCGCGCTGAACGACTGGCCCAACGCGGGAACCGCCAACGCGACGAACATTGCAAAGTTGAACAATCAAGGTTATGCCGAGGACCAGCCGGTTCAATTGGGGGTGGGCAGCCACAGCCTTGTGGCGACCTTTACACCCGCGTCGGGAAATACAAATTACGCGTCGAGCACAAGCAACACGCTCTCGGTGACCGTCACGCAGGCAAGCACGGTTGCCGTGGTCGGAACTTCCTCCGCTTCGATCACGCCGGGCGCGAACGTCACGCTGACGGCGTATGTGACAACGAACAGTGGGGGAGTGGGACCGACGGGCTCGATCCAGTTTTCGAATGGTGGAACGAGTCTCGGCTCGGCGACCTGCACACCGACGAGTGGAACAGCGAGTACGAATCCGCCCATCGCGCAAATCACACCTGGGACCGCTTACTGCACAGCGACGCTGACGGCAGCGATTTCCGGACTGTATCCGCCGCCGTCATGGAGACCCGGGGTAAGGGGCCTGCCCTTGCTTCCGCTGGTCGTGGCCCTCGGGGGCGCGCTTCTCTTTGCGCTGGGCTGGCGCTGGATGCCGGCGGGGCGCAGGCGCGCTTATGCCTGCGCCGGGCTGGCTGCTTTCACGCTGCTGGCCGCAGGAATCGCGGGTTGCGGCGGCGGCGGCAGTGGAAGCAGCGGCAGCGGGCCGGGTACCCGGACCATCAACTCAGTCTATCCGGGTGATACGAACTACAAACCGTCGAACGCTTCGGTACCGATCACCATCATGTAGGAAGCAGGCCCGTGCCAGCGCGCTCTTGGGTTCGATTGAAACGAAGGGAAACGCACCCGCTTCGGCCGGGGCGTTTTTCTGTGCGCAACCCAAGAAGCGCGCCGCGGCGCGAAGACCAGTACGGATGAAAGAGAGAGCCCTCGTTACACTCGGGAGGCGGGCTGCAAGTTGCATCCGTTGAAAGAGACTTTAGCATCGTCAGTTGGTGGCGGGCGGAAAGAAGATGTTCCAGAATTGCGGCGAGGGAGCGATGAACTCAATGGGAACGAGCGAGCCTTCGGGATTCATCTGCGGAGGCCGCACCACGTGAGCATCGACGCGCTTTTGCGTCTTTGGATTTTCGATGGCGAGCTTGGTACCTGAAGGCAGACCCTCAGCGAGAATAATCATGGCACCGCTCGCGCTGACCGTGTGCGTGAAACCTTGAATGGGGTTGGCTCGGCCAGGGAGATGGATCAGGACCGGCATGCGAAGCAATACGCGTTGTGCGCGGCGCCGTTCTTCATTGGTCTGCGGGCGAACCGTGGTGGCGCTGCGCTTGACCTGCACGCTCGGCGTGGCTGGCGGTGCGTTCGGTTTTTGAGAAGGTGTCAAAGCTCCAACCCCCAAAAGTCCATATCCGGCGCAACGAGCTCGACGCCGTATTCCCAGCCTTCCGGCTGCTGATTCCCTTTCCAGACAATGACCGCAGCATTGCTTGCGTGGGTGCAGAGATTGGTGAGCGCCAGGCGCTGTTGGATCTCGAAAGAGCCCGGCATGACCACCATGCACCCGTAAGGATTGACGATACGGGTGTGGGTCTCGATGACCTCGCGTTTGCCGCCGGCTTCCCATTCCAAGCGAACGTGGACACGGGAATTCATCCGGCGACCGCGGCGTTTTTCACGATATTTTGCGCCTACTTGCTTCAGTTCGCGCAAGTTGACAGACATCGTGGCACCTTCG
>Ga0207826_1000324_pt1 | contig 13546 bp, 13 predicted proteins | sample LuqExpMetageno80_FD_187837 | JGI IMG/M metagenome (GOLD analysis project Ga0207826, IMG submission 187837) | Tropical forest soil microbial communities from Luquillo Experimental Forest, Puerto Rico - Sample 80 (SPAdes) | ecosystem: Environmental > Terrestrial > Soil > Tropical forest ... | reverse complement strand
GAGCCGCGATCGCGTCACCCACAGCCCGGCTGCTACCATTACTAGCCACGTGGCTCCAATCGCTGCCATCGCCACCACGTCCCGCCGCCAACTCCCTGCCGACACGAGCAGTGACACCGCATAACATGCCGCTGCCGCCACCACAGCGACCACCAGCGCCTTGACGGCTTCCGCCCAGGGCAACCCATCCAGCGGAACCAGCCCGCGCGAATGCAGCAGCCACGCAATCACCACGGTGTGCAGCAGAATCCCCAAATCCGACGCCATCGCCAGCCCGGTGAAGCCGTAGTGATGAAACATCGCCGCATACACCGGCAGCGACGCCACCACGATTAGCGTGCTCGCCACCATCGGCGTCATCGTGTTGCCCGCAGCATAGAACGCTCGCGCGTACAGCGCCTGCGCCGACCACAGCGCCAGCGACAACGAGAACCACGCAAAGTACATTGCGGTGGATTGCGCGTCCGGCAGGTTGAACCGTCCACGATGGAATGCCAAGTCCACCAGCGGCAGTGCCGCCGTCACCATCAGTGCGGTCAACAGCAGCGCCGTCGAGCCCACTCGATACACCGACTGGTTCACCGACTCGGCAAACTCCTGCCGCTTGCCCTCGCCGAACAGCCGCGCAAAGAACGGCATCGACGCCTGTCCCGCGGCCTGCCCCAGGATCGAAATCGGCAGTGCAAACAACCGCTTGGCGTAATTCAGCCGGCTGATCTCGCCCGCTCCTCCCGACGCAAAATAACGCAAAATCCAGTCGTCCGCCGACACCAGCGATACCCCCAGCATCAGCGGAATCGACAGCTTCACCCACTCGCGAAACTCGGGGTTGCCAAAGTCAAAGCTCCACTGGTAGCGCAGTCCCGTCTTGGCCGCGCCGATGCTGTTGATGAGAAACGGTCCCAGAAACGATCCTGCCAGCGCGCCGTACGCCAGCGCCGCGATACCGAAGCGGTGCGCGCCCAGCAGTCCGCCTACGATGATCGACGAGCCGTAGAACACCGGGCTCAGCGCCGGATACAGGAACATCCGCCGCGACAGCAACACCGCCGACACAATTCCACCGGCATAGAAGAAGATCTGTCCGGGCAGAATGATGCGCGTCAAGTGCACGCACAGCTCCAACTGCTCGGAGGTGAATTTCGGGAAGACGAGCCCGGCGATCTGCGGCGTGAAAATCTCAATCAGCACTGTCGCGACCACCGCAATCGCCGTCATGATGGTCACGGTGGTGTTGAATGCCGCCTGCGCCTTGTCGTCTTCGCCGCGCGAAGTGTGACGTGAATAGATCGAGATGAACGTGATGGAAGTCGTCCCGCCTGCCAACAGGTAGAAGAGGTAGTCGGGGATCTGGAAGGCCGCCACATACGCGTCGGTCTTAGGACCCGCGCCGAACGCCCAGGCCACGTACATCTCGCGCAGGTAGCCGATGACCCTCGCCAACATGACCGAGGCCATCAGCAGCAGCGTCGCCGTGAAGGCGCTGTGTTGGTGCGCCGGCCGCAGCACGCGCATCACCCGACTCAGAAATCCGCTGGCTGGATTGGAACCCGACGCAGACGACGCCATGAAACTGCGATTCTACACGCGGGTGCGTGCGGACTGGGCGATTGGGCGCCCCACCCTTGTCGCCCAGTTCTGGCGATAGGGTGGGGATTCTCGCGCTTACGCGCTCTTCGCTCTGTCGATCGCCACCGGCTCCAGCCCGGCGCTTTTGTCCGGCACGATGGTCAGCATGTCGGTCTGCACTTTGTCCCACTGCTGGATGACCAGCCCCTTGGCTTCGAACACATTGCGAATCGACGTCGCGTCCCAACCCACCACGTCTTCCAGGATCGGGATCAGCGTCGCCAGCGCGTTGTCGCTGATGATCGACCGCTTCGCGATCGGGGCCAGGTACCGGTTCTCCGAGACCGCGATGGTGTAGCCTTCGCGCCGGTTCACGTGCAGCATCACGTGGATGTCCGAACTGCCGTCGCCCACATAGACCACGCGGTCCGGGCCGAGCTGCAGCTCTTCCAGCAATTGGTCGATCGCCGCCACCTTGCCGTAGCCTGCCGTCACGTGCAGGATGCGCGCAATCTCGTCCTTGCTGTTCCACTCAAACTCCGTGCCGAAAATGTGGTCCGCCGGGATGGTCCCCTCCAGCGCCGACCGGATGATCTCCACCGGCCCCGCCGAGATGACGTAGAAGTCAAAGTGGAATCCCTCGACCTCGTTCGACAGGACGTCGTAGAGCGCTCCGATGTTGGGCTTCAATCGCACCCGCTTGCCGGCTTCATACAGTTGTTCGCGGCGCACCTTGCGAAATTCCGGATCATGCAGCAGCAGGTACGCCAATTCGCCTCCCTGCTGCACCAGGTTCAACTCCGCCATGCCCGTGACCTTGCGCTCGTATTCGCTCGCAGGAATGCCCAGCAACTCGCCGAGCACAAATCCCGAGTCGTTGAAGCTCAGCGTCTGGTCGAAATCGCTGGCCAGTATGAAACGCTTCTTGGTTGGCTGAATCTCTGCCATTTCAGGGACCTGTATATCTTTCTGAGGCATAAAACTGCCCCCTTATCAGTTCGGTTGAGATAACAAAAGGGTGAAACGATTATGTACTGATTAGATGGTTCCAGTGGTTGAAGGATGATGAATCGGGATAGATAATTTCGATGCCCAAGATTCAATGCGCTTATCAGATAAGACCTTTTATTACAGCAATTTGAATTCAAGCTACTGTTGCACAAAAGCGAACAAAGAGCGAACTGATGAACCTGTCAAATCAGGCATTTCACCCAACCCCGATCCAGCCACTCCCCTGACCAGTTTCGCCTTGAACGGAGCCCTTCTTCTGTTATCCTGCTGTCCTCGCGCCGCTCGCATCTTTGCCCCCGGGGACTCGTCGCATGAAGATCCTCTCCCTGTCGTTGGACCTTGAGCTGTCGCAACTCCGCCGGGCGGTTCTCACTGCCGCCGGCCACGACGTCACGTCGCTTACCTCAGAGAAAGCCGCCCTCCAGGCGACGCAGTCGTCCGCCCGTTACGATGTCGCTCTCTTTTGCCATCATTTTCCCGCCGCCGCGGTTCGCCAGACGATCCGTCTGCTCCGCCAGCACCATCCCGACACCCAGGTCGTCTATATTGTCCGCGTTTATGGTGAGTGGCCGGAGGTTGAAGCTGACCGCTACATCGTGGGCGCCGACGGCCCCGATGCCCTGCTCCGCGTCCTGAGCGAGGTCCACGCCTAGTCCGCCGCCGAAAATTTATCTGCGCGGCCGGCGATTTCGTGTTAAAAAGAATCCAACACGCGCCGCGCCGAGTCTTACAGTGTGGGAATAGCGCCAGGCTGAAGATGCGCCGGTCATTCTGGGGTGCCTTATGGACTTCGTCACCATTGCCGTCATCGGCATCATCGTCGCCGCCTACGCGGTGGGTTCGCTCACCAGCTCCGTTGAGACCGAAACCAAGCTGCCGCACAACTACCGTTAGCGGCCGTCCCAGCGCGACTGCGCCGGTCCGCAGTTGGCAACCTCCGCCGTAGGCTGGTTGAAACGGTCGCCCTCGGAGAATGCCCTTGTGTGCGCCCCAGTGCCGCCGTAGTTCCGACCTGCCATTCGTTACTATGTGACCGCCACTGCACTCGACCCTTATGACCCATGCCTGGCACGACATCTCTCCCGGCGAAGGCCTCCCCGAAGAATTCTCGGTCGTAATCGAGATACCCTTCGGTTCCAGTGTTAAATACGAACTCGACAAGCAGAGCGGACTCATCAAGCTTGACCGCGTCCTCTACTCTGCCGTGTACTATCCCGCCAACTACGGTTTCATCCCGCAGACCCTTGCCGAAGATGACGACCCGCTCGACGTGCTCGTGCTCTGTCAGGAAGAGGTGGTCCCGCTAACGCTGATTCACGCCCGTGCCATCGGCCTGATGACCATGATCGACGCCGGCAAGAAGGACCATAAGATCATCGCAGTCGCCACCCAGGACCCGGAGTTCAACTCTTACCGCCAGGCCGCCGAGTTGCCGGAGCATCGCCTGTCGATGTTGCGACGCTTCTTTCTCGACTACAAGCAATTGGAAGGCAAGGCGGTGGAAGTCGATGCCATCACGCCCGCTGAGCAGGCCTATCCTGTCATCGAAGATGCGCTCGCCCGCTACAGTAAAGAGCGCCGCAAAGGATTCAAGCAGGCCCACTAAGGCTGCGGGTGATTGCATCGTGAACCACCGGTGGAACCCGCCTGCCCCAAGTCTCCCGACTGTGCAGCCATGGCGTATAGTAGAAGTAGACCGTCAGCGACACGTTCTGGATTGCCCCTTCCCCTAGCCAGCGAAGGTTCCTCTCCACACCGAGCCCGATGCCACAGGCACCCGAATTCACGGAGAAATTATGACAACCGCGCCCCAGCCGCCGACCGCTCCACTGCTTCCGCTCAACACCATCTTGGAGAGCGCCGTCGTTCTCAACTGGGCTGCTTTCGGCCAGTCTTCCGACGAAGGCATGGTGCGAATCGAGTACCACGTTGGAGCCGACCTCTCCGTGGAATGCCTGAAAATCTGGTCAGCTACGTCCGGCGGATACCTGAGCCTGGTTTGTGACTATGCCGTCGCGGCCCACCGCCCTAACGGTGCCGGCGCTCGCTTCGCCAACGGCTTCCACTCCCGCGACCTGGGCCGTTTTCTTGACTCCATCCTGATGAACCAGAACCTGTTCTCCCACCATGGCCTCGCCAACCGCAACGTGATCATCCAAGTGAAGCCGCCCACCGAGAAAGAGACCGTGGTGGCACAGCAGCGAGTCACCGGGGCCCTCAGCCTCGTTTCTACGCCACCCAAACTCGCCCGGACGCCTAAATCTGCCGCGCATCACGGCCCGCAGTGGCGCCAAGCCAACGCCTGAGTTCAGCTCCGATCTCGTAGCAAAAACAAAGCGCAAGGAGTCCGCGCTCCCCATACGTTGTTGCTTTTACACCAGCGTTCTTATCCGCGTGCTCGGTGTAAATCCGTGGCAGCTCTTGCTTTTCTAGCCACTAGCCACTATCCACTGACTTCACTCCGCCACTGCCGTCCCCGCCAGCTTGTCCTTGTACACCGTCCCGCCCTTCATCACGAACCCGACGCTCTGCAGCACCGTCACATCCTGCAGCGGATCGCCCTCCACCGCAATGATGTCGGCGTATTTGCCGGTTTCGATCGTGCCCACGTCTTTCGACCGCCCAATCAGGTCCGCCGAATTCTGTGTAGCCGTGCGGATCGCCTGCGCCGGAGTCATCCCGTACTTCACCATGGTGGCGAACTGCCTGGCGTTGTCTCCGTGCGGGTACACGCCCGCATCCGTCCCGAATGCCATCTTCACGCCCGCCTTAACAGCCCTCTGAAAGGTCTCGCGCTGCGCCTGGCCCACCATCTTTTCTTTGTCGATGTTCTCCTGCGGCAACCCAAACTCAATCGCCTTGCCCAGCAGGTAATCGTCGTTGTAGATGTCCATGTCGAAGTACGTTCCATGTTGCTTGGCGAGTGCAATGTCCTCGTCCGTCGCCAGGCTTGCGTGTTCAATGGAATCGATGCCCGCCAGAATCGAGTTCTTGATGCCCTCCGCCCCGTGCGCATGCGCCGCGATCTTGCGCCCCGCCATGTGCGCCTCGTCTGCCGCCACCTTCAACTCTTCGTAGGTGAACTGCGGGGCCCCGGGGCTGTCGCCCTTCGACAAAACGCCGCCCGTCGCCAGAATCTTGATGACGTCCACCCCGTACTTCACCTGCGCTCGCACCACATGCCGCACCTGGTCCGCGCCATCGGCAATCTGATAATTCCGCTCCGCCGGGAACAGCGTCACGCTGGTCTCCGGCGAATAGTTGTTCAGGTCGCCGTGTCCGCCCGTGATGGAGATCCCCGGCCCGCTCGCCACCACCCGCGGTCCCGGAATGTATCCCGAGTCAATGGAGTTCCTCAGGTCCACGGCCATGAACGGCCCTGACCCCACGTCGCGCACCGTCGTGAACCCCGCCAGCAGCGTGATCTTGGCATTCTTCTCCGCCGCGAAGGCATGCGTGAATGGCGTCTCTTTGAACGCGTTGATCGGGTTGTAGCGGTCGGCCCGCGAACCCAGGTGAGTGTGGCAATCAATCAGTCCTGGCAGCACCGTCGCCTTCGACAAATCGACCACCTTCGCTCCTGCCGGTATCTGCGCCTGCGCCGTCGGCTCAACCGCCTTGATGCGCTCGCCCTCGACCACAATCACCACGTTCTCGCGGTAGCTGTCGCTGGTCGAGTCGAACAGCTTACCTGCTTTGATGTACGTCACCGCCGGAGCGGGCTTTGCCGTTGCGGCCTTCGATTTGCTCGCGTCCGGGCCTTCCTGCGCCACACCCGCCATCGCCACGGCCACCAAGGCCGCAAAAACAAACTTAATCTTCAAGGAGTCGTCCCTCACGTTGTTCAGGATTGCTTGCCATGCTACAAGAGCGGAAAGTGAATAGGTGTAATTTCGAAAGAACAGACTTGAATTTCTCTGTGTCCTCCGTGGTGAATGTCTTTCGTTCCTACTGACAACTGGCAACCAGCAACTGACAACTAACTCGGCTTCCACTTGTTCAGGAACGCGATCACATCTTCCGGACCCAGCACTCGCGCCTTCTCGAACTCCCCCCCCTGCTGGCTGTACAGCAGTTTCCCATCGCTGTCGAGCACCGCAATCGCCGGAATCCCCTTCGCCATCGGCACCCGGTACTGCTGCATGATGTCCTGGTTCTTTTCGCCCTGCCCCACATCCACGTGTACCACTTCGTAATTCGGTTTCAGCACTGCCTCTACATCGGGACGATGAAACGCCTTGTCCAGCACGTGGCAGTCATAGCACCAGTTCGCGCCGAAAACCACCAGCACCCGCTTGTGTTGCTTTGCTGCCAGCTTCAGCGCGTCCGCTATTTCTGTATGCGCGTTCAGGCCGGGGACGTAGACTTGCTTGTTGGTATCCAGCGGCTGTTGCAGGCGGCCCACGTCGCTGCGCCGCGTCGCCACGATGCGCCACTGCCCAGCCTGCTGCTGCCAGAGTTGGCCGTCGGTGACGTACACTGTCTGCGGTTTGCTCTGAGCACCCGACACGATCTCCGTCTCGAACGCCACCTGTTGCACGCCCGCTTGCGGCGACTCCGACTGCACCACCTCGATCTTCATCCGCCGCGCCTTCAGCCCAATCCAGAACGCGACGTCCGTCTCCGCCCCCGCCTCACCCGACGCTAACACCACCCGGGCCGCAGGGTTAGTGCTGTAGAGCGCCCGCAATTTCGCCGCATCGCCAGCGATGACCGCCGCCTTCCACTGCTCCACCGGCGCAAACGCCGCCGATTGCGGAGCCTTGGCCTTAGCTGGGGGCGCCTGTCCCGCCGCCCACTGCGCGTGCGCTAAGAGAGCTCCAAGTATCAATAGCGCACAAGCTAAAACTGCTTGTGTAAGTTTAGAAAATCTCAATCGTGTCATCCTGAGCGAAGAGCTTACCCGCTGGCGGGAGCCCGAAGGACCTTTTCTTTTGCGAAGCAACGTTGACTCACGAACGCGAAACCAAGGACTGCTCTGTGTACTCCGCACCTCTTGAGTTTAACTATCCACTATCCACTGACCACTATCCACTGCTGTCAATGCCCCCCGTGATACGGATGCCCCTGCAATATCGTGAACCCGCGATACAACTGCTCCAGCAGAACCACTCGCGCCAGCTCATGCGGTAGGGTGATCTTCCCCAGCGACAATACCTGCGCCGCTTTCGTCCGCGTCTCCGCTGTCCATCCATCCGCCGGCCCCACCGCAAACAGCAAGTCCTGCGTGTCGTGTGACTGGTGATACTCCAGGAAGTTAGCGATCTCTTCTGACGCGAGTTGTTTGCCACGCGAGTCCAGCAGCACCAGCACCGGTTGCGTGCGCCCAGCCAGTTTCTCCACTTGCTTAAGCAGCGCCGCCTCCGACGCCAACTCCAGCGCATCGCAGGCCGCGTAGCGCGACAACCGCTTCAGATACTCCGCCGTCAGCGACTGAATCGCCGGGCTGCGCGTCTTCCCGATCCATGCAATGCGCAGCTTCACCGGGCTACTTGCCTTTCCGCCCGCGCTTGGTATTCGGTGCCCCACCCTTGTCCGCGTTCTTTGCGGACAGGGTGGGCTTCCTGGGTACCTTAGCCCCCGCGCGTTTCGCCACCGTTTTCTTCGCCGCCGGCTTCAACAGCTCAGCGAGCTCCACCTTGCTCGCCGTCTTCCATAGCCGCTCCAGGTCGTAGAACTTCCTCGCGCTTTCCGAGAACACGTGCACCATGAAGTCTCCGTAATCCAGCGCCACCCAGATCTCGCTGCGGCGGCCATCGATGTTTACGGGCTCCACTCCGGCCTTGCTCAGGTGCTCGTCCACCGCTTCGGCAATCGCCTCCACCTGCCGCGGGTTCGCGCCCGAACAGATTACAAAGTAATCGGTCAGCCCGCTGGCCGCGTCCAGCCGCAGAATGCTGATGTCCTCCGCCTTCTTCTCTTGGCACGCCTTCACCGCGATGGCCACTTCTGCCTTCACATCATTTCGTTTCATGCGTTCGGTTCGCTCTCCTGGTTTTGAAAGGGCACGGCTTCACAGGCTGCTGAAGAAGTCCCGTTCGTGCAAGTTTTGAAGGGGCGCACCTTTAGCCGCGCCGTACAAGTCCCTTATTTTTGTTATCCCGAGCGGACTTTAGTCCGCGAGAGATCTGCTTCTCCACTCTTGCGGCCACTCTTGGCAGCGCCTTGTACAACCCTTCCTTCTGGATATACTCCGCCACCGCCTCTGGCACCAACTCCGTCAAACCCTTCCCGTTGCGCATGGCCGCGCGGATCTGGGTCGCCGACACATCCTCATGCGTCTCCGGCAACAGGTGCAACGTCACGCCCCGCTTGCGCAATGCCTCGTCCAACCCAACCGCGCGCAACTCCTTCAAGGTAGGACGCAGCCCCTCCGGCAACGACTTCGCCACGTCCTCCAGCGAATACCCCGGCCGCGCCGCGATGATGAACTCGCACGCCCGCAGCAGCTCTTCCGCCTTATGCCATTTTGCGATGTCGCGAAACGCATCGATACCAATCAGAAAGTAGAGCCGGTCGCCGCGCCGCAACCCCGCTTTCACCTTGCGCACCGTATCAATCGTGTAGCTCGGGCGCCGCTCCATGTGCGCTTCCGGCTCCGGAGCCTCCAGCAGCGACGGCAGAAAGTCGTGCTCATCCGCCAGCGCCAGCACCACCATCGAGTAGCGATGGAAATACGACGTCAACGGTACCTTTTGTTTGTGAGGAGGAACATCGGCTGGAACAAACCAGATCTCGCGCAACCGGAAATGTCTGGCAGCGGCACGGGCTACGTTCAGGTGTCCGCGATGAACGGGATCGAAAGTACCGCCAAACAGTCCGATATTCATTCAGTTCGTAGTTACAGTTTCCGGTTCAGACCGACCGCGCGCAAGTATGCACCCAAGCACCGCTGGGTTCGGGTACCCCATGCAAGCGAAGCCTCAGTGGGGTTCTTGACTTTGCCATTCCTGCGAGCCACCGCTGTGCCGCGTGTCTTTTCTAACTACTGACTTCCCGCACCTGCTCCACTCTCCGCGCCATCTCCTGCTTCAACTCGTCCACGCCCTCGCCCGTCACCGCCGAGATCGCGAACAGCTCCAGCTTCTTGCGCCTGCAATACCGCTTCAGCTTCGCCAGCCTCTCTTTGTTGGCGACATCCATCTTCGACGCCACCACAATCGTCGGCTTCGCGTCCAGCCCGCCGCCGAAATTTGCCAGCTCGCGCGTAATGACTTCATAGTCCGCCACCGGGTCCGGCCTGCCGCTCGCATCCGACACATCCACCAGATGCACCAGCAGCCGCGTGCGCTCGATGTGCCGCAAGAACTGCGTGCCCAGCCCCGCGCCCTCGCTCGCGCCCTCAATCAGTCCCGGAATGTCCGCCACCACAAAGCTGAACTCATCCGGAGCCTCGCCCACCACCACCACCCCCAGGTTCGGTTGCAGCGTCGTGAACGGATAGTCCGCGATCTTCGGACGCGCCGCCGAAATCCGCGAAATCAGCGTGCTCTTGCCGGCATTTGGAAAGCCCACCAGCCCAACGTCCGCCAGCAGCTTTAACTCCAGTCGCAGCGTGCGCTCTTCGCCCGGAAATCCCTGCTCATGCTCCCGCGGAGCCTGGTGCGTCGACGTCGTAAACCGCGCATTGCCGCGCCCCCCGCGCCCGCTCTTCGCGATGATCACCCGCTCGTCAGGCCCCGCGAAGTCGTGTACCAGCTCGCCCGTAAGCTCGTCGTACACAATCGTCCCCACCGGGACCTTCAGCACCACGTCCACGCCCTCGCGCCCGGTGCAATTCGATCCCTCGCCGTGCCGGCCGCGCTCCGCCTTGTACTCCGGATTGAACCGAAAGTGCACCAGCGTATTGTGCCGCTCGCTCGACTCCATGATGACATCGCCGCCGCGCCCGCCGTCTCCGCCCGACGGCCCGCCCCGAGGCACGAACTTCTCCCGCCGAAAGGCCACGCAGCCGTTGCCGCCGTCGCCCGCCTTCACCCGAATTTTCGCCTCATCGACAAACATGCAATTCTCGGATCGTGGGTGCCCCACCCTTGTCCGCGTTCTTTGCGGACAGGGTGGCATCGAATCACTCACCCGGGCGCCCCACCCTTATCACCTTCCCTTGGCGACAGGGTGGGATCATAGCCAACAAGAACGGCCTCGCCGCAGCGAGGCCTGGTTTCTCCACTCGAACCCACACAGTATCAGCGCCGAACAACTGCTTCCCGTCCGGCGAACAGCGAAAAGCGAAGAGCGAAAGGCGACTAGCCCTCTTGCGGAACCACCGACACGAACCGCCCATTCTGCCCGCGGTCCTTGAACTCCACCACGCCGCTCACCTTGGCGAACAGCGTATCGTCCTTGCCGCGTCCCACGTTCACGCCCGGCTTCAGCTTGGTGCCCCGCTGCCGCACGATGATGGTGCCGCCCGACACCGTCTGGCCTCCGAACGCCTTCACTCCCAGCCGCTGCGCATTCGAGTCGCGGCCATTTCGCGAACTGCCTAATCCCTTTTTATGTGCCATATCTCAACCCTGCCTTTAATGTCTCGTCATCCTGAGCGAGGACGCGCCAACCATTGCGCGTCCGAGTCGAAGGGACATGCTGTTCCGTCCTTCGCCTGCGATCGCTACTCTGCCAAACGCTCGCCGCCAAAGCCCAGCCGCGACCGCAATCTCTCGCGCACCGACTCCGCCGCCTGCAGCGCCACGGCATCGAACCGCTTCACCGCCGCGAGCACCGCCACCAGCAACTGCGCCAGCAGCATTACGCCTTCAGCGCCTGTCCATCCACGCTGATGCCGGTGATCTTCACCGCCGTAAAGTCCTGCCGATGTCCCTGCAGCTTCTTGTACTGTTTCTTGCGCTTCAGGTGGAACACCAGCACCTTGTCGCCGCGGTCGTGCTTCACCACTTCCCCGGTCACCACGGCCGCCGCGGGCTTGGCAATCTCGCCCTCGGAGGCGCTCACCGCCAGCACATCGTCAAACTGCACGTTATCGCCGCTCGCCTGCGGCAGCTTCTCAATCTCGATTACGTCTCCGGGTGCGACGCGATACTGCTTTCCCCCGGCGCGGATCACCGCGTACATGGCCATCTCCTGAAGTTGTCATCCCGAGCGAGGCCGCCGTGGCGACCGAGTCGAGGGACCCTGCTTTGATCTTCCGTTGCGCAAACGCAACGCCGCGCCCCATGTTCTCTTTGGGACGCTAAATTGTTGATGCACTTGCACTTGCCCAGCTTCTGGAAGGAATCCTTCGGGGAGCGCTACGCTCCTGCTCGCTGAACTGCCCCTGACGGGACACGAAGAGTACAGGCAAACCATTCAATATTATCGAATTACCCGCCTCCGGTCAACGCCCCCTAGGGGACTTGTGAGGCAGGCCGGGAATCGGACCTTTGGGATCCGGAAGGGTCAGCGGCGGGGCGGAGGAATAGGGTTCGCGGGCGGCAGCGGCGGCCAGGGAGCGCGCGGCGTTATAACGCTTATTATAACGGGTTCTTAAGGCAAAATCGGGCCAGGTTGGAAGGCGGTTTGGAGTGGTGCAACCATACCCATTCGGTTAACACGGCCCAGACAATACGTGCACCTCAAAAAAGATCATCTTGAGGGTGCCCCGTTCAAGGACGCGCAGCGGCCTTTTGCGGGGTTTTTTCGTTGGAAGTGCTGACAATCCCTCATCCCGCACGGGTTGGTCATTTGCTTTTCCCTGACACCTGACCGCCGACAACTCACAACTGTCCCCACAGGTGCCGAGCGCCGGCAAGCTTTGAGGCGTGGCCGACCGTGCTTCCCATTTCGGGCAGTCCGCACAAGCCTCACCCAAAGTACCGGAAGTCCCTCCAGAACTCCGGCCAGCCCGCTTTCGGCGGGCCGCACACCCAGATGTCGGGGTGATCGACCGTTTCCTCATTCTTAATGCCGTACTGGTTCCAGGTATGCCCGGCCAAGCGGCAGGGTCCGAAAGTTTTTTCCATGTACTTGCGGCTAAGTCCAATCACAATAATGGTTTGCGGCGGCGGATCGCCGTAGCCGCGATACCAGAAAGAATTTATGCCGCTGATGGCGCGCGGCAATCCGTATTCCGGGCCGTACAGATTGATCGCTCCCGCCTCACCGTAATTCGACCCGATGATGCCCAAATGCGCCCGCTCTTCCGGCGCGAGTGAATCACGGATCTTCGCCACTTCCTGCACCAGCTCGCGCCAGCCGACCTGCTCGCGAAAGTCGCCGGTCAGCGAATTGTTGATCTCCCACCAGCGCGAGTTGAGCGGCGGCAAAGGCAGCCAGAACGCCGTGGTGAACACCAGTTCGAAGGCCAGCGCCACCCAAACCGCCCGGCGAACCGCGATCGCTCGGCCACGCTGCAGGGTCGCCAGCCATTGCTCGCCCCACACCGCGCCCGCCGCATACAGCATCGGATAAGCCGGCCCCATGTAATACCAGCGGCCCTTCGCAACGGTGAACAGCAGCAGTGTCACAATGTACATCCAGCCAATCATGCGGAAGCGCTTGCCCGCCGTCGTGACAAAGCAGAAGTACAGGCCGGCGAGCGCCAGCGGAAAGCGAATGCCGGTCATCATCAACTGCATCGGAAGAAAGTCAGCGGTGCGGCCCTGGCGCACGTCGCGGCTGTGAATGTGGTTGAGAAAGTCCAGCGAAACGAAATGGTGCTGCCACTGCCACAGTACGTTGGGCAGCCAGATCACAATGGACAGCGCCACGCCGATCCACAACCACTTGCTGCGCAGATAGCGGCGCGCGTCCGTCAGCAGCACTCCCGCCACGATGGACAACGCGAAGAACCCCATTGTGTACTTGCACAGCATGCCGAAGCCGATGCTGGCTCCAATCGCGACCCACCAGCGCGGGTCTTCGGACTTGAGAAGCCGCACCACGAAATATGCGGTCATCACCCAGGCCAGAGCGTCGAACGCGACGTACATCATCTGATATCCGCCGCCGAGGCAGAAGGGAACGGCAG
>Ga0207826_1000322_pt1 | contig 13567 bp, 20 predicted proteins | sample LuqExpMetageno80_FD_187837 | JGI IMG/M metagenome (GOLD analysis project Ga0207826, IMG submission 187837) | Tropical forest soil microbial communities from Luquillo Experimental Forest, Puerto Rico - Sample 80 (SPAdes) | ecosystem: Environmental > Terrestrial > Soil > Tropical forest ... | reverse complement strand
GGTGTCGATATCCTTAGCTGCTTTGTCGAGGATTTCCCGTGCCGTGACAGTATCACCAACTCTCTCGTAAGGATCAGACTGCTTGAAGATTCCTGTCATGAATTGCGCAATGCGGTCGGCGCGATCGCGCTCGCGTGTAATCCTGTGCAACTGCACGCCTTTGAATTGCGGCAAAAGCCACCAGAATCGTGGTGAGAATCGCCGCCACTCCCACGCCGACCCGGTGCCGCCGTACGTATTTCGTGATGCGGTAAGCCATCGTCGCAGGGCGCGCTTGCACCGGCTCGTGGCGCAGGTAGCGGCGAGTGTCTGCGGCCTGCGTGCGTTCCTAACCGATGCGGAACTGGAACGACTTACGACCGAACTCAACAGGCGCGAATACCGCACGCACGAGTTTGGCGACTCTGTGCTGGTTTCGCGCACCTTTAACAAGCTGGCCAATGGTAAATGAGTCGGGATCGCTCAATCATGTCCCCAATGTCCCCAGGCCCTCGCTTGGAAAGCCGGCGTAACCGCCACAAAATGGCGATGTTCCCGCGCAGCCCAAGGATGCGAGCAATCTGCTGGCTACCGAACGGTCATAGTGTGAATTTGCTTGTTGTTATAGAATGAAAATGCTGAGTATAAAGCCGTTAGCAGTTCCCCGGTAGCTCAACGGTAGAGCATTCGGCTGTTAACAGAAATCTTGAAATCACCTAACTCGTTTCTCTGGCGTCAGTTAACGGCTCCTGGACCATCCCCAAACTTCCTTTTCTTGTCCCCAGCATGTCCCCACAGACGCTGCTTCTGGTCACCTCGGTTGAAGTCGGAATCCCAGCTGCTCACCAGCGCGGCGAATGCGATCGTCAAGACTGAGGAGCTCCACACTCGGGACCGTGGAACGTACGGCCAATGCCGAGGCTAAATGAATCGCGTCGAGGGTACGCACTGGTTCCGCGGGAAACGCATGCCTTGCTCGGTCAACAATGTCCAAACTCAGTCGGCACAAGTGCCAGTGGGCAGCCACTGCATTCAGGTGCGCCCGGCGGTCGGCGGCCGTAGCTTCATCGATTTCTCCGAGCGTAATCGCACGGATCAGCACGCAATCACACTCTATGAGTACGAGATCGGAGGCCAATACAAGCTCGGCACGACGGAGCACTTCGCGGACGCGGCGGCCGGTCGATTCCCCGAGCAACCACGCCAACACCGCGCTGGACTCCGCATAGATGTTCACCGGGTACCGCGCTCCTCATCGAGGAGTACAGCGGCACGATGTCGCTTCAGGATAGGCGAAAGTTTCGGATACAACGTCGCATCATTTGACGCGCCGAGTGTCAGTTGCCCTCTCCTCGCCAGTGCCATCAGCCCGGAAGGGACGCCGCTGTCATCAAGCCCTTGTCCCGGGGGGAGAAGTTCTGCAACCACTTCACCGCGATCCGTCACCAGCACGCCCTCGCCGGACCGGACCTCCCGAACGTACTCGCTCAGACGATTCTTCAGTTCCCGAAGTCCCACGCTTTTCATAATATCAATGTAGCTTCATGAAGCTACATTGTCAATGCCGGCCAACGAAGGGATGCTAGAGCGGTTCTGGAATCCGAATTCGGGACGGGATCGAATCCGTTGACGATGACCAGCGCGACCGCCCCAGGCGTCGTGCACAAATGGTCCACCATAGCGGCATATGCTGAGGAGGTTTCCGAGGCGAGAATCTACGGTGGGATCCATTATCGAAATTCCACCGTAGTGGGCAAGGCTGTGGGAAAAAAATCGGGGAGTTGGCCGTTCAGAACTATTTGAAGCCCATACATTGAGCCGCCATTCGAACACAACGTCGGCTTCTCCGACAGAACGAGCTCGATCAGTCGAGCGGTGTGGGGTCCGATCTGTTTACTACCAAAAACCGGGTTAGCCGTCGCCCAGAAGATGGAGCACACCTCGGGCACATTTCGGATCGCATTCCAGACGCTGATGGGGTACGCATTCTGGATGAGAACGTGCGCACAGCCCAATGCCCGGGAGTTGCGAATGGCCGTATCGCGAAGCCCGTCCTCCTTTCCGTCTACCCGCGTCAAGCAGGCTCCAGAGCTCTCGTTGAAGGCCAATCCGAACTTGGCTTGCGGCACGGTTGTGCTTTACCGCTTCATACAAATCTTCAACCGTTTTGATGAAATGCGACTGAACCACAATGATTTTGGCATCGGCAGGAAATTCCATGCGGACCGCTTTGATGCCAAGCAGAGTAGCCCCGCACTTCGATGTGAAGGATAACCCTTATGCGCCTCGCTTGCGTTCGGCCCTCACTCGGTCGATGTAGCGGGCCGTGCGTACGTCAACTCGCACGACTTCGCCTGCTGCAATAAACAAAGGTACCTGAATGGAGAGGCCATTCTCGAGCGTCGCTTCTTTCCAGGCGCCTTCCTGTTGCGAGTGGACGGGCAGCGCTGTCTCGACCACTCGGGCTTCGGCCACTTCAGGGAAAGCAACACTGCTTGGTCTGTCTTCGAAAAACTCTACCGGCATCCGCATACCTGGTTGCAAGAATTTCTCCGCGGGCCCCAAAATGGCACTAGGAATTTCAACTTGCTCGAAGGTCTCCGGATTCATGAACGTGCATGTGCCTCCAGCGGCGAACAAGAATTCCATGATGTGCCGCTCAAGCTCGATCTCTTCCAGACGTTCTTGAGGGCGGAAGTGAGGCTCCCACACGCGATGGCTTTTCAAGTTGCTCAGTTTGGCCTTCACCACTCCGCCCAACTTGGCAGCTCCGGCCTTCGATTCTACTTCGAGAATTTTGTAGATCTCTCCCTCGACGCGGATGACCATTCCTGCTTTTAGTTCGGCTGCGGTCACCATAAAATCCCTCTCGAAAGGGATCCACTGGCATTCTCCCCTAAACTAATCCTCCCGCAGAGATCTTACCTCTCCTCGTTTGACATGCCGTCGGATTTTTCCGAAGGACTGTTAATTTTGTGGCCCTGTTTTCGCAATCGACGGTCTGTTACCATCGCTCGAATCCTCTGAAAGGTGCAAGCCGCCAAAGGCGAAAACAACTGCACTGATGTCGGCAAGGAGGTGTCGAATGACCACCTATGTGATTCTGAGTCGATTTTCTCCGGAGGCTTTCCGAGAACCCCACGAGTTCAAGAAGCTGGCGGAGGCTGTTTCTGCGAAAATTAAAAGTGAATGTTCGGGCATTCGCTGGAAGGACAGTTACGCCACCCTGGGGCGCTTCGATGTGGTTGATGTTGTCGAGGCGAACGATCCCAAGCAGATTGAGAAGGCTGCGATGATCATTCGCGCATACGGACATTCCGCCACCGAGGCGCTGACTGCAACGCCGTGGAAGGAATTCCTCGGAACGCTTTAGTTCTGTCTCAGAGCGAAAGGAGAGAGCCCGCCGCCGAGCATGTCGGTGCATGTCTCGATCGAGCGATGGGTTGCGGCAACTACGCTCAGGTTGGGCCAGTTTCGGCCCGGGGATTTAAGCAAGCTTGGCAGCATCCCCCACTCGGAGTCCAATGGCATGGCCGAACAGAAAGCGTCCACGAGGAACGGTGCGGGCTGGGTGGGTGGGGGATACCCGTTTCGGACGCTGCCGGACCATCTCCGGCCAGGGCTCGACCTCGTCTTCGTTGGAATCAATCCCGGGCTGTACTCAGTGCAACGAGGACATTATTTCGCGCGTTCAACGAGCCGGTTCTGGCCTGCGTTTTCCACGTCGAAATTGAGCGAGCGCGTGCGGCGAGCGCTCGGCACCAACACGCTCCGCGCCGAGCACGATGCCGAGCTTCCGTGCTTCGGGATCGGTTTTACGGACGTTGTCAAGCGTCCATCCGCCAACGCCAAGGATCTCAACGCGAGCGACTTCGAGAAATGGGTTCCTCGCCTGCTCGACAACCTTCGGCGCTACCAGCCGCTCGTCGCCTGTTTTCACGGACTCACCGCGTATCGACCGTTCGTCAAGCTCGCACTGAAGAGCGGCGATCCGGTGCCTATGCTTGGCCGCCAGCGGGAGGCTATCGGCGCGACTCGGCTCTACGTCGTGCCGAATCCCAGTCCGGCCAACGCCCATTTCACGCTCGCCGAGCAGACTTTATGGTACGACCGTCTGGCCGACTTCCTCGCGGGCTGTGAGGCCCGCACCGTCCTAGAACCTGCTCCGTTGGGTCTGGGAGGTGACGGATGAAGCGTGTCGAGGTGCGCTTCTATGCGGAATTGAACGACTTCCTCCCATTGTGGAGAAGGAAGCGCCCAACTACCTGCGATTTCGGCGTGAGCGGCTCGGTCAAAGACATGATCGAAGCCCTTGGCGTGCCGCATACGGAGGTGGACCTGATCCTGGCGAATGATGAATCGGTCGATTTCTCCTACCGTATACAGGACGGGGACAAAATCAGCGTCTACCCTGTGTTCGAATCCATCGATATTTCTTCTCTCGTGCGGCTCCGGCCTGCGCCGCTCCGCGAAGTGCGCTTCATCGCCGATGTCCACCTCGGCCGGCTGGCGGCGTATCTATCGGCGCATGCGAGGGTTCATCGAGACCATAGTCGGACTCATATAAATCGTGTCTCTGCGCTCGTTGGTGACAGCCTACTCCCCGCGTCAATTTTTCTTCAGGTAGCTGCTGACGCAGAGTGTTGCCGCGCGTTTCTCTTCTTCAGACGCATCCCGCAACTCGTCCCGAGACGCTCCGAAAATTCCGCCAACTTCTTGCCCGGATGAGCGAGACAGACCGGACATTACTTCACTCGGGTACGATATTTCCCACCCCGGCTGGTTGGCGAACAAAGTAGGCTGGTTGGATCGCGGTCCAGAAAGGGCGAAAGACGACGTTCGGGGCGGATTCGTCGCAGAGCCAGACTCTGAGTCTCAATGCCTGGAAAACGGGGTGAACGGTCAGCTGCGCTTGGGGCTGAGAAGCTTCCTGGTGCGCTCTCGCCGTGGTTCTGTCGTGGGCGGTGGGCTCCATTTATTTTTTTGTGTTTGCTGGGTTTTCCAGGGCCGAATCACCTTAGGATGGCGAGGCTTGTCCATGGCAACCTCCCCTTGAGTTTCAGTGTACTCTTGCTACGGCGGTCCGCCCATAGCGGCCGTATGGTCGGCTACTCTTACCCAATCCCGGTTACTTCAGGGCTGCCCGTAATTAGCGGCGCGTGCTTTGTTGCACGATCCGGAACGCGCACAATTGGACGGACTGGTAATTGAAGCCACAGGACTTCTCAGGGTGAATCCCAGACTGGCATTCCTGCATGCCGACCATCGATTCCAGGATCTCGTGCGGCGAATGAAGTTTCCGAAAATAGAAGAAACTGAGCTGTGATCAAGTTGCGGGCTTCGGAACAAATGCGACGTCGCGTGATACGCGGGTAACAATGTTACACAGCCTCACCGTATCTTGTTCATTTTGAAGTCGGCCGGAGTCTTCGGGAGCCACAGGTCAAGAAGTGGAACTAGAAAGCTACGGTCAATTGCAATCTCTGGTCTCGACAATGACAGCGACAGGCGCAAGCCAAGTCATGGTCCTTTCGGCGCTCATTCCGCCAACTCAAGTTCGCTTTCCTTAACGACCAATCGCGAAGCAACGTCCTCGCCAGGTTGAATCAGGTACATGGTTTCTGCCGCAGGGTTCAAGCCGAGGACGTGTTCATCAGGTTCATGGATGTTTTCAACAGTAAATACTTCCTGCTCGCCGATTCTCTTTACGCGGTCTTTTAACTTAAACATAACGCCCCCGATGCTGGCCTCTTAACGAAGTATGTCATCGCCCCAGCCCGTTTGGGTGTAGGGCGGGCCGTGAACTTCGTTTTGAAACAGCTTCTAAGCTTTCGTCTCGTTGTCCTTGTCTGCGCTGTTTCTATCTTTCCGTATTTGCCGGCAGAGGGCATGTGGAAATTAGCGTGATTTGACGACCACGGAACTTGTCGCTGCGTGACCAAGTCATTTAATCGGTTCGGGGCTGCCAATCACAATCCAGCCTGCTCGCACCCCCGATCGGCGGACCGTCCGGAGGCTGGGTGGGTACAGTCAGACCGATATGTTTCGGGTCTTTCTCAAAGAGCTCAATTTGGCGACTGGCAAAGAAAATGTGCGCTGGATCGTGGACCGCTTGCTTTGCTCCACTGGGTGAGTCAAGCCACTCCTTCATCTCGTGTACCTTTAAGGACGCAACCGCGCGGACTGCATCGCTAGCGCGCTCGTTTGCCGAAAGAGCCATAAGGTCGTAGAGTACGACATTGTCGACGGTGTTGGCGAGTTCTGCGAGGTAGCCTTTGCCGTGCTCAGTCTTCCACGTGGTTTTGAGGACCGTATCGAGGACCTCCTCCAGACCGGGATTTTCCGCATTGCGCGCGTGAAATTCGATCAATCGCGCGGCGCGCTCCGGATTAAACAGGAATTGCACGGTGTGCTGGGCCGCAGCTTCGGCGGGAGCGAGCGCGTCGAACGCCGGGCTCGTGTGAATCTTGAAGAGTTCGCGGTCGCGCGGATATTCCGGCGGCCGTGGCGGAGTTGTCTTGAGTAGCGAATCCGGGAGAGCCAGAGTTTCCGGCTTCAACGTGGAGAGGACGGCAGCAAGGGCACGTCGCTGCTCCGCCGGGGCGACGATTTGCGTGGGCACTTCTCCATCACCGCGCAGCGCAAACGTGTAGTCCATTCCCCCGACCAGCTTGGTTGCAGCTTCCACCTGGTAGCGGTGGAACATATAAACAGGAACAAGTGCATCCTCAATCGTGGCGAGGGGCGCTCCTTCACGAATATTGTTTTCCCCAAATCGGCGAAGGGCTGCGGCGCGAACCTGCATGATGCGGTTCAATTCATCAACGGCATTCGTGCCGGTATCCCAAAGATGTGCCTGGCTGCTGGAAGATCCGGCAGGGCGCGCATCCTGATCCGTAAGGTAGCGAAGGCCGTGGCTATAGGCATCAGAAAGGATTTTGTCGAGTGCGGCATGTTCATCGGTCCCTGGGGCAGAATCACCATAGCCCCACGCGATCGAGACTTTATCCCAATCGCCGATACCGGCGGCATAGGCGCCGGAGAGATCGAGCGTGCCGTTAGGGGCAAGTTTCACGAAGGGCGGCGGGTAATCCATGACCGATGACCGGTTCACCGTGCTGGCGGAATAGTTGTGCATCAAGCCGAGCGTGTGGCCCACTTCGTGGGCAGCAAGTTGGCGTAGCCGGGCAAGCGAAACTTGCAGCATTTGCGGCGAAACCGGCTTGCCTGTTTCATAGGGGGCGAGTAGGCCTTCGGCAATCAGATAGTCCTGGCGAACGCGGAGCGAGCCGAGTGTGACATGCCCTTTGATGATTTCCCCGGTACGAGGATCGATAACACTTGCACCATAGGACCAGCCACGGGTCGAGCGATGCACCCACTGAATGACGTTGTAGCGCAGATCCATCGGATCGGCACCCTCGGGCAAGAGCTCAACCCGAAAAGCGTTCCGGTAGCCGGCCGCTTCGAAGGCTTGATTCCACCAGTTGGCACCCTCAAGAAGCGCGGAACGAATCGGCTCGGGCGTTCCGCGGTCGAGGTAGTAGATGATGGACTGCACCGGTTCGCTGACAGCCGCACCGGGATCTTTCTTCGTCAGCCTATGGCGGGCGATGAAGCGCTTGACGATGGGCTCGGCGACGGGAGTGGCATAGTCCAGGTAAGAGATTGCGAAAAAGCTGCTGCGAGGATCGTACGGGCGTGGCTTATATCCCGAATCCGGCAGACGCACAAAAGAATGATGTTCGCGGACCGTTATGGATTCAGGGGAAGGAGTCACCTGTTGCACCCAGGGTCCCGGTTCCTCTCCCGCAAACGTGAGCGTCGCCTCTATCTCGGTGTTGAGAGGAAAACTCTTCGTTTGAGGCAGATAGATACTGCAGCGGGAAACATCGAGCTTGAACGAACCCTGCTTTTCGTGGCTTAGCCTTGCGGGGATGCCATGGGCGTCGCGCAGGAAAAAGTCGGTGGCGTCGACGAGCGCGTGGCCTTCTTCTTCAGCGGCGACCGTGAAGCCCCAAAGCGCGGATTCGGCGAAAGACTCTCGAACGGCGCGGCGTTCCTCTGCGTCATCGGTGACGGCGCGATAGTCGAGATTCTCCTCGATGAGGAGGATCTTGGGTCCACTCCGTTCGAAACGGACGATTCGCGTTCTGCCGAGCTGGCCCCGGTCAAGGCCGATTTCGTTTGAACCGACGCCGGCCCGAAGGCTGCTTTGGTAAAGGAACTCGGAGCTCCACTTGTCGATCTCCAGCCATAGCTTGCCTTGCTGGGGATCCCAGTACAAATTGAAATAGCCGGGGAGTTTTTCTGCGCCGGCGGTTTTCTCGGTAATCGTCGGCGTTTTGGTGACGTCGGGACGAGCCTTGATTACACCGAGATGGACGAGGATAGCCGCAAACAAGACTCCATACCGATATACCCTCCGCATATCCAGCCTCCAAAATTGAACAAATCTTTTACAACAAAAGACGGCGGCAAAACGGGAAGTGGACGTGGCTACTCATTCCGGCTGCAAGAGAGGTAAGCGCCAGCGGCTACGTTCCAGCAGCGTCTCGGCAAGGTTATCATCGCGACAGGATTTCTTTCATCCGTGAGGTAGAACGCTTCGGTTGCGCGTACTATGGTCCAAGCCGAGCGCCCGGCTCGTAGGAAATGCTTTCTGCGATGGGTCTCTCCAGGAATTGCTGCGAAACTTCTCCGTCGGCAGAAAGGAACGATTGGACCTCCTTCCGGAGTGTGGGATCGTTGGAGCACTTGCTATCGAGAAACGCGGATCTTTCGGCGACGGGGATTTGCATCGCTCCGTGGAGCAGTTCACGGATCTGTTGCCAGCGTTCCGGCGTCATGTTTTCACGCACCCCGCATCTCGCTGTGCAGCCAAACTCGAGCGGTAGCCCAGTCGCGCTTCACTGAAGCCGGGGACCCTCCAAGGAGTCCTCGCGCGACCCTCCACCCTTCACCGGTGACAAGGAGCATATACAAAGCCTCGATAGTGATTGTCCCGACGGGAACCGCCAATGTAAGTGGCGACATTATATTTAAGAAGAAACTAATCAGTACCTTTTTTTTAGTTTGTGCAGGGAGTCCTGAGGCCAGTCCCACATCAGCGAAATAGATGAAGGGTAGTGGGTTGGGCTCGAACTCTCGCGCGATTTCGGAAGGCTTACTTCCAACGAGAGGCGAGCCCAGTTCCACTCACTTCCTAAATCTAAAGCACAGTTGCGTCACCGCGTCCGATGCGGTGTCAGCACCCGATAAAGCCCCGGAGGGCCCGAGGGCTTGTTGGGTAGCTCGGATGTCTAACGCCGACCACCGTGGCCTCCAAGGCTTCGCCGTCTCCAAGGGCAAAAGTTCCGACGAACTTTTTCCTGTACCGCGAATCACCCGCGAACTCTTCGTGGTAGCTGTCGGGGCGCACGGCGGCCGTGCCCCGAACGAAGCCGAACGCGCTCTGCTGCTTCCCCTTACCATTTCCTAAGCACACGATGAATTTTGGCTTGATCTCCGCCAACAACTTTCTGTGCACCAGCCAGCAGGCCTCAAGGCAAGTTTCGAAATCAAAACGAGAATCGGTCTTAAGCCCGCTGATGTTCCGGCTTTCAACGAAGACCAAGTTGGTCGCGAACGTTTCCTCCGGCTTGAGGCCGAGTTCGCACATTATCCGCTGCACGTTCTTCTGGTGTTTTTCCTCGCCAGTTCTGGGGCACGTCGCCGGGTCGCACTGGCCCTTGCACCTCCAGCACTGCCTTGTGTAGGCGCTCCATTTTTTCCTGCCCAGCTGGGAGTCATCTTGGATCAAAGTTCTCAGCATGGGATTGGTGCCGTCTTGCGCGGGATTGAAGCCGAGGAAGTAGAAGGATTCCGTGCGCGCCAGCGTGTCGATTCCTGAATACAGAATCTGGCCGCCAAGGTCCAAAATTCTGTCAGGAAGCGACGCCAACAATATGTTCCGCAGTTGGGCTTCTGTCATGGTTGTCGGTAGCGAGTCGCGGCGTGCGCACCATCCTGAGTACAGGGTAGTAGACTGGTGACAGAGCCATTCGCTTTTTTGAGCCCCTGTTTCCGCACCGTTACGCGAGGAATGGTGGGCGCTCTGGGCGAGGGATACTCGCACAGCCGTCGATTGACTTTAACTTCCTGCGCGGCTTTGGCTTCTTTTGTGGCAGTTTGCTCGTCGGACTGCCTGTTCCTTTTCTTGTCCTCATGCTTCCGGCTTCAATGTCCTGCGTCGTTTCCTCGTCCACGAAGCCCCGCTCCTACACATGCATGATCTTTGTCCGAGGGAGTTAGTGCGCCCGGAACAACGACTCGTGCAAAAAACTGAAAATGCAAAGAAGTTCCAGATTTTCATAGAAAAACGAGCATTCGGTCAGGTGCCGAATGCTCATGGTTTTTTTGGAAGAGCATTAGGCGCTAAGTCTTTGAAGATTCAGTCAACCGATTTGTTGATTTGCCCGAGAGAATTCGAAAGAATCAGGACGTTGGACCCAAGTTGGTCCCCACGGTCCCCACGGTTGAAGTGGCACGATTTCGATCGCTGTATTAGAATGAAAAGAAAGTTGTTGTGCGGATCCCCGGTAGCTCAATGGTAGAGCATTCGGCTGTTAACTACACAGCTGAACACCATAAGCCCTAGTTTTGGCGTCGGTTAGCTGCCGAGCTATCGCCTCGATTTGTTCCCCCAACTGCGCCCCAGCGCAAGAGCCGGTTTGCGATAGGCGCAGAGTGGAAGGATGCTGCTCCAGAGCTGGTTGAGTGAAATTATCGTCACCGGGGAGTGTGAATCCGGAGGGGAAGGACCTTTGCGTAGCTCGAAAAATCAGGATCAGTCGAGAAGACGGCCCACTGCCGCTTGATCGCGACAGCACACAAAAGGATATCCACAATCGATACTGCCACCCCTTTTGCCCTGCAGCGATTGCCGGCCTTCGCCGCCTCTTCATAATCAGAGGTGTTGATAACTTCGTCCGGAAAAGAGCGAAGATGAAGCCGCAATTTTTGATATTGCTCGATTGTCTTTATACCCGACAGGAGCTCTTGCCGAATTAGTCCGATCATTCGGACCCGGCCTTCTCGGATGAGTTCAGATAACTCGGCGACTACGAGTCTTTCGCTGGTGCTTAAGCTTTCATTCTTCCGACGAAGAGCCAACGAGAAAACAGACGTGTCTGTCAAGACATTCATATGCGCTTTGTCTTGCGCTCTCGCTTATAGTCATAGCCACGTTCGTAATCAATCCGCCCGAACAGGGAGAGGATTTCTTGCTGTTTGTGATGTTCGATGTACTCCTGCAGGGCAACCGTCACCGTTTCTCGCTTGGTTCGGTGTCGGCCCACTCTCTGCGCCTCTTCTAGCAGACCGTCGTCGATGGCAAGATTGGTAGGCATTATGCACTCCTATGTGTGGCATTCTACACATATCCATGTGTAAATGCAAGCTGCGAGATGTGTCGCCGCGACTTGCGATATTTACTGACGCCATCAAGGCTGCGCAACGATCGAGAAAGGCTCAGGCTCCACGCCACATTGTCAGATAGGCAACGAAATACGTTTTTTTCGACGCGGCACCTATCAAAAACGCAACCCAACGGCCGTCCGGAGAGTATCTGGACATTAATGCTGAAACGTTCCCGAGGTTAGCTGTATCGGGGGCAGCAACCCGGGCCCCAACATAAGGGTCCGGCACATACCGATCTTGCTCCGGAGCGCCAGGTAGAGATGTCCCTTCTTTGCACGCACGAAATACCACACCAAGTCGGCCAAGTCGGTGCGATGCAGGCTAATCGTCATTTGATGTGTTAAGCTTAGAGAGCGGAAGGAGGTAACCAAAAAATGCGAATACCAGGATTCGCTGCGGAAGCGTCGCTCTATCGGGCGAGGAGGGCGTACACGCTCGCTCTGAACGGTTTCGCTCCTACGGATGCGCGCGCCGTGCCGCAGGACATCGGCGTAATCAACCACACATATTGCAAGACATCTGGGGAGTGCGTCAGTACGCTCTGCATGGATATGGAAGGTGGCCTTTATTGCTTCCCGCCGCACAGTGAAATCTAGCCCACAATTGGCTGGTTGCCGATGCGGGACCGTCTTTGCGTTCCGGCCCCTCCCACCTAAGCCCTAGGATTGGACCTTGAAGCCACACTCAAGAACACCTTTGTGTCCAGCATTTAGCGGGGGTAAAGATCGGTGCAACCCAGCAACATACCTGGAAAGGGGTCCCGGGGCCGCATCCTGAGCACCAATAGGGGCGGATAAACTGCGGACTGACACGATTACTGGGCGTGCTCGATCGGCTCGCTTCAAGCTCTATTTTAGGTACCGACGGTACATCGTTCAATCCCGGGCGAGGGTTGCGTCTTCCGTGGAGCGTTGCTTCTGCAACAAATGCTGGCATTCGCATTGGGTCGTCTCCTTTCATTTATTCATCATAGATGTTTCCACCATCATGATATCGCGGCATCTGAGAGATCAGGAACAAAAAGGCATGCACCGCGTGGGGTTCCATCGCGTCTGCTCCTTGTTTGCGCAACATTTCGGGGGAGCAGCCCAATCCTGTCGGCACTCCAGGGTCGATTGCAGCACGGAGTTGCTGCGTTGTCATACGTGGTCAGCTTTATAAGTCCTGACTTGGCCGGAGTTTCCAGGACGACCGAGACACCGAAAAGCCTTCATCCATGCCTATTGGAGGAGATGTCCACCCGGGCAATACAGGGGGCAATAACAGTCCGAGCCGGCACAGGCACACGGGCCCGCCGGCCTGCATTGTTGGGGCGTAACCGAGCCTCCACTCGGGTTGCTGGCCTTGGTAGAGAGTCGCGCGTAGTCTTTGCTGGTCCTGTATAAAGAAACCTCAGCAGTAAATCTTGGTAAAGTCATTCTAGTCTCCTTCCTCTTGGGGTTTTCAGAATTCAACGATCATAGTACGGCGACAGCTTGGTGACGAGGAATGGAAATTCCTCCGTCACGTCCACGCGCACAGAGAATTTCTCCACCACGTCAGTGCCACGATTGGTGTAAGAGAAAATGACGTCAACTACCTTGCGCGTGGCGCTCAAGGGCGAAGGGTGCACATCCACGGCGGTCATTGAGGCATTAGCGGCGAACTCTTCGGCAGCCTTTGTATAGATCGCGTGATAACGCACAGCCAGATAGTTCAAAGCACGGTGTTCGTCCGTCGCGCCGGCATTGTCGGTCATTTGCATGATGCGGTCGAACAGTTCTTCCGCCGCCGGTGCGAACTCTTTAATCGGCGTTTTCTCCGGCCGCGGAATGGCTTTCATCAAAGCGTCGCGATCGAAGGAATAAAGCTGGTCAAACACCACGATGGGAACCATCAGCCCGTTGCACATTTCCAACGGGGCAATGGGTCCTCGAGCCCCGATGACGCAATCAAGGTCCATGGGGCTGGGCGTGGGGCGCAGAGCCTCCACGAGCAGATCCAAATCCGTCGGGTCTCGCGGGACCAAGATGTAAGTTTCCAGGCCTTCGATCGTCATCACCCAGCACAATTGGCGGGCCAGGTAGCGATTCTGTCTTTGCGAAAGCACCTTTTGCGCCGCCTGTCGGTCCGTCAGGCCATTTGTGTC
>Ga0207826_1000319_pt1 | contig 13605 bp, 7 predicted proteins | sample LuqExpMetageno80_FD_187837 | JGI IMG/M metagenome (GOLD analysis project Ga0207826, IMG submission 187837) | Tropical forest soil microbial communities from Luquillo Experimental Forest, Puerto Rico - Sample 80 (SPAdes) | ecosystem: Environmental > Terrestrial > Soil > Tropical forest ... | reverse complement strand
GGCGACGCGAGCCGACGAGCCTAAGTGCCCGGGAGTGGAGTTCGTCGTGCTAGAGGGCATCGAGGACGTCTCAGCTAAGGTCAATGGTGCGTCGAAGCCGGGGATGTCTTCGGCCGAAGTTGGCAAGGCGCAGCGCGAAGTAATGTCGGCGTTAGAGAAAGACTGCTCGGTGAACGGGCAGCGCTGCGACGTGGTCACGCTGTATTCGGGCGCCCTGTATCACTTGTACAAGTACAAGACATATACCGACATTCGGCTGGTGATGGCTCCGGAATTCGATATCGCGTTCTTCGGCGGCGATCCGGATAACTTTGAGTATCCGCGGTACGACCTGGATATCTCGTTCTTCCGGGCTTACGAAAACGGTGAGCCCGCCAAGACCACGAATTATCTGAAGTGGTCGAAGACGGGGATTAAGGATGGTGACCTGGTATTTGTGTCAGGGCATCCGGGGCGCACGAGCCGACTGCTGACGATGGATCAGCTCGAGTATCTGCGTGACTATTCTTATCCGATGCTGATGAAGACATTTGACAACCGCGTGGCTATGCTCCAGAAATACGGAGCGGAATCGCCGGAGAATGCACGCGAGGCGGAAAGCGACTTGTTCGGCACGCAGAACTCGCAGAAGGCCTATCTGGGCTACAACAGCGGCCTGCACGATAAGCAACTGATGGACAAGAAGGCGGCTGAGGAAAAGAGCCTGCAGGCGTATCTGAATGCCGATGCGAAGCTCAAGCAGGAGTACGGAGACCCTTGGGCGGAGATCAGCAAAGCGGTCAAAGTACAGGAGGAAATTTACAAGCCGCTGTTTTACTTGCAAGGCGGCGGCGACAACGATGCGACGGCAGCCATGGCAACGGGCGGATTCCGCGGTTCGCTGGCAGGATATGCGCGGCTTCTGGTGCGGGTAACGGCCGAAAAGGAAAAGCCCAATGGCGACCGTTTGAGGGGCTATCAAGATTCGGGTTTGTCGTCCCTGGAGCAAAGGCTATTCTCGACCGCGCCAATCTACAAATCGCTGCAGACTGCGCAATTGGCGCAGAGCCTGACCGAGATGCAGGAGGCGCTCGGAGCCAAGAACGAGGCCGTAAAAGTGGCGCTGGCCGGGAAGGCGCCGGACGCGCGAGCCAAGGAACTCATCGACGGCACGCAACTGCAGGATGTCGCTTACCGCAAACAGTTGTACGAAGGCGGTAAGGCTGCGGTGGATGCCAGCAACGACCCGTTGATCGTGATGATGAGAAACGTCGACCCGTACGCTCGCGCGGTTCGCAAACGTTATGACGACGAAGTGGACCCCGTGCTGCGCAAGAACGCTGGGGACATTGCGAAAATCCGCTTTGCCCAAGGTGGATTGGGCGTTCCGCCGGACGCGACGTTTACGCTGAGATTGAGCTATGGAGCCATTAAGGGCTACAAGCTCAAGGGGCAGCAAGTGCCGTGGTACACGACGCTGGGCGGCGCATACGAGCACGCCGCAAAGCACGGCAGCAAGCCTCCGTATGAGCTGCCGGCGAGCTGGATCAAGGCCAAACCGACGCTTGATGCGAAAACGCCCTTTGATACGGTTTCTACTCCGGACATCATCGGAGGGAACTCGGGCAGCCCGCTCATCAACAAGGATGCGGAGGTTGTGGGGATCATTTTCGACGGCAATATCGAGTCACTGCCGTGGAATTTTGTATATGACGACGTGGTGGCCCGATCGGTGTCGACCGATTCGCGGGCCATCATGGAGGTGCTGCGCAAAATTTACCGTGTCGACGCGTTGGCCGACGAGTTGGGCGGAGCCACATCGACCGGTGAGTCGAAAGCGAAGAAGCCGGCCACGCCTCAGAAGTAGTTTGAAGTGACCGCAGTTTTCGGCCCGCTTGCAGGATGGAGCGGGCCGTTTTACTTGAACGTGCGAAAGGCATCAGTGCGGAACTGCAAATCCTATGAACTTAAGGTGAATTATTACACGGTTGAAAAGACTGAAGGGCGTCCGGGCGTTATACTGCGGCCACGCCCGTATTGAGCTTGTAGCAGGCTTGCGCGGGGTAAAGCAAGTCCATTACGCTTCAATTTTTAACGGCCGGGAGATGCCCCCGGCAACTTAATGATCCTTGCCGCATCACACGTTTGACTGCGTGGATCCTATCCACACAGAGAAAGGTAGCCCTCGGTGAGCAGCCCAGTCCAAATTCCTGCACTGGAAAAACAGGAAATGTTAGAGCAGCTTTGCATCAACACGGTTCGTACGCTTTCGATGGATGCCGTGCAGAAAGCGAACAGCGGGCACCCCGGCACCCCGATGGCGCTTGCGCCTCTGGCATTCGTGCTGTGGGACCGCTTCCTGCGCTTTAATCCTCGTGATCCGCATTGGGCCGGTCGCGACCGGTTCATCCTTTCGAACGGACACGCTTCGATGCTGCTGTACTCGATGCTGTTTCTCACGGGCTTCGATTTGACGTTGGATGATTTGAAAAACTTCCGGCAGTGGGGATCGAAGACACCGGGGCATCCCGAATACGGGTTGACGGCGGGAGTGGAGACGACCACTGGACCGCTGGGGCAGGGCATCAGCAATTCGGTAGGAATGGCTATCGCCCAGCGCTGGTTTGCCGCGCAATTTAATCGCGATGGACATAACGTTTTTGACTATCGGATTTACGCCGTTTGTGGCGATGGCGATCTGATGGAAGGTGTATCGAACGAAGCGGCGTCCGTCGCGGGGCATCTTGGGCTGTCGAACCTCATCTGGTTTTACGACAACAACCACATCACCATCGAGGGCAACACGTCACTGGCGTTCAGCGATGATGTAGCCACGCGCTTCCAGGGATGGCACTGGAACGTACTGCATGTCGCCGACGTGAACAACCTGGAAGAGGTCGACCGGGCGATCCGGACGGCGCAGACCGAAACCGAGCGACCGACGCTGGTGATCGTCAACAGCCACATCGGATGGGGCTCGCCGCACAAGCAGGACACCGCCGAGGCGCACGGAGAAGCACTGGGAGTAGAGGAAGTCCGACTGACCAAGATCAACTACGGATGGCCTCCGGATGCCCAGTTCCTGGTGCCTGAGGAAGCCAAGAGCTACATGGGCAAGGCCGTGGAACGCGGTGCCCAATGGGAGCGGGAGTGGAACGAGAAGTACGCCGCTTGGGCGAAGGCATTTCCCGACCTCGGTAAAGAATGGGAACTGATCGCTAAGCGCGAATTGCCGGAAGGCTGGGACAAGGACATCCCTGTATTCCCCGCCGATGCGAAGGGCATGGCCACGCGCGAGTCGAACGGTAAGGTCCTGAATGCGGTTGCAAAGAACGTGCCTTGGTTGATTGGCGGCGCGGCCGACCTGGCGCCTTCGACCAAGACCCTGTTGAAAGATGGCGGCAGCTTTGAACGTGGCGAATACGATGGCCGGAATTTCCATTTCGGCATCCGCGAACATGCCATGGGAGCGATCGTGAACGGCATGTCGCTGTCGGGTATACGGGCGTTTGGCGCGACGTTTTTTATCTTTTCTGATTACATGCGGCCTACGGTGCGACTGGCGGCGCTGATGGACCTGCCCGTGATCTTCATTTACACGCACGATTCCATCGGGCTGGGAGAAGACGGTCCAACGCATCAGCCGATTGAACAGATGATGTCGCTAAGGGCGGTACCAAGGCTGCTGACGTTCCGGCCCGGCGATGCTAATGAGGTAGCAGAAGTCTGCCGTTACATCATGACGCTGAAGCACGAACCGGCGCTGCTGGCCCTAAGCCGGCAGGCGATGCCGACGCTGGACCGCACGAAGTATACCTCAGCGTCTGGAACGGCAAAGGGCGCCTACGTGTTGGCGGACTCAGGTGGAACGCCGGAGGTCATCCTGATCGGAACCGGTTCTGAGCTGCAGCTCTGCGTGGGGGCTTACGAAAGGCTCACCGCCGAAGGGGTGAAGGCCCGCGTGGTCTCGATGCCTTCGTGGGAATTGTTCGAGAAGCAGTCGCCGGAATACAGGGCGGAAGTGCTGCCACCGGGCGTTCACGCGCGAGTAGCCGTTGAAGCGGGCACGACTTTTGGTTGGAGCAAGTACGTAGGTGACGCTGGAGAAGTGGTGGGACATGACGACTTTGGCGCGTCGGCTCCCATAAAGGAATTGATGACGCACTTCGGGTTTACGGTGGAGAACGTTATCGCAAAGGCCCGGCTCAGCATGAGTAAGGCGAAGTCTTGAGGCGACTCGTTTCGTGTTTCCGGAACGGACAAGCCGGATGGAGGGAAAAGGCGAATGCCAGCGACAACCGGCATTAAGACAGCGCAATTCGGAGTCATTGGGCTTGGAGTAATGGGCGCCAACCTCGCGCTGAACGTGGAAGATCACGGACGCGCGGTTGCCGTCTGGAACCTGGAAACCGAGTGGGCCGACCGATTGGTCAGCGAGAACCCGGGGCGGCAGCTAATCGCCGCGAGAACACTACAGGAGTTCTGCCGGTCGCTGGAAAGGCCACGCCGCATCCTGATGATGATCACGGCGGGCGACCCGGTTGACCAGACCCTGCAAAAGCTAACACCGTATCTTGCGCCAGGCGACATAGTGATGGACGGCGGGAATTCGTATTTTAAAGATACGATACGCCGCGAAAACATAGCCCGGCAGTCCATGGTCAGCTTTTTCGGCGTAGGCGTTTCGGGCGGCGAAGAGGGTGCTCGCAATGGGCCGTCTCTCATGCCCGGAGGCTCGCGCGAGGCCTATCAGCACGTGGCGCCAATTCTGCAGTCCATTGCCGCCAAAAGTGATTCGGGGCCTTGCGTTTCGTATGTCGGTCCGGACGGCGCCGGACACTTCGTAAAGATGGTTCACAACGGCATCGAGTATGGCGATATGCAACTCATTGCCGAGGCTTACGAGATTCTCAGCAAGGCCCTCGGCCTGGGTGCGCAAGAACTGGCCGACAACTTTGGCGAATGGAACCGCGGACCGCTGGAATCATACCTCATTGAAATTACCTCCAGGATCTTCGGTGTCATTGACAATGCGACGGGCAGGCCGCTGGTCGAAATGGTCCTCGATAAGGCGGGGCAAAAAGGCACGGGCAAGTGGACTGCCCAGGTGGCCCTCGATTTGGGCGTGCCGGTTCCGACCATCACGGCGGCAATTGATGCGCGCTCGATGTCGAGCATGAAGGGAGAGCGAGAGGTCGCCAGCCAGTTGATCTTTTCTTCCGCCGACGAGAAGTACACGGGCGATAAGCGCGAGATGATCCAAGCTGTGCATGACGCACTCTATGCCTCCAAGGTTTGCTCGTATGCGCAGGGCATGAATCTGATCCGCGCGGGCTCCATGGAGTGGCAGTGGGACATCAACCTGCGAGAGATGGCGCGCATCTGGAAAGGCGGTTGCATCATCCGGGCGCGTTTTCTCGATTCCATCATGCGAGCGTACGAGCGCCACCCCGAGTTGCCGAATCTTCTTTTAGATTACGATTTTATGAATTGGATCCGAAAGTCGGAGCCGTCATGGCGCAAGCTGGTCGCAACGGCGGTACACCTCGGCATACCGGTTCCGGCACTGTCTGCGTCGCTGTCGTACTTCGACAGCTACCGCAGCGCGCAGTTACCGCAAAATCTCACCCAGGCCCAACGCGACTACTTCGGCGCACACACGTACCATCGGGTGGACCGTCCGAATGCCGGGCCGGTGCACACCGACTGGGCCGGCCTTTCGGCGACGACAGAGCGGCCGGCGGGAGTAAAGAAGAAGTGAGTGTCACTGCAAGGCCAGAGGCCCTCCCTGTAATTGAGCCCACGCTTCCCAAAGCGGGGTCGTGCCTGCTGATCATCTTCGGCGGGACCGGGGACCTGACGCGTCGCAAGCTGATTCCGGCACTGTACGACTTGGCATGCATCGGCTGCACCAACCCTACGTTCGACGTGTTGGGGGTGGGTCGCACTCCGTTGGACGATGCGCAATTTCGCGAGCGACTGCACGAGGGCGCGGCGAAATCGAAAGATGCTCGCAACTATAGTGAGGGCGGCTGGCTGAGTTTTGCCACCCGATTGCACTATTTGGTGGGTGATGCCAACCAGCCTGCGTTCTACCCGCTCCTGCGAGACAAAATCGCGGAGTTGCAAGCAAAGGGGGCGAGCCAGAATGTGCTCTTCTACGTTTCGACTCCGGCATCGTTGGCGCCCCCTATCGTGGAAGGACTGGGGCAATTCGGCCTGGCAAACAACCGGAACGGATGGACTCGGATCATCCTGGAAAAGCCGTTCGGCTATGATCTGCAAAGTGCGCAGGAGTTGAACGCAATCGTCTCCCGCGTGTTTGACGAAGAGTCGGTCTATCGTATCGACCACTACCTCGGCAAAGAAACCGTACAGAACATCATCATGTTCCGGTTTGGCAACTCGATGTTCGAGCCCATCTGGAACCGGAATTACATCGATTACATCGAGATCACGGCGGCGGAGACGCTGGGTGTCGAAAGCAGGGCGGCCTTTTATGAAGAGACCGGTGCGCTGCGCGACATGGTGGCCAATCATCTGCTGCAGTTGCTCACCCTAACCGCGATGGAGCCGCCCGTGGCTTTCGACGCCGACTCGGTACGCGAACAGAAAGTGCAGGTGCTGCGGGCGATCCGTCCAATGTCGGTGGACGAGGTAGCAAAACGGACGATTCGCGGGCAATACGGACCGGGCAAAGTCGGCGGGACGGAAGTAGTCGGCTATCGCGAGGAGCCTGGAGTGAATCCAGACTCGTTTACCGAAACCTACGTAGCCGTGGAGTTCCACGTAGACAACTGGCGATGGGCCGGAGTTCCGTTCTACGTCCGCGCAGGCAAGCGATTGTCCAACCAGGTCACGGAGATCGCCGTGCACTTTAAGCGCACGCCGCAAGCCCTATTCGCCCGCAGCCAGGAGGATGTCCACCACAACGTCATCACGATGCGAATCCAGCCGAACGAGGGCATCGCGGTGAATTTCGGAGCTAAGACGCCCGGGCCGCACATGCGCGCGAGTCGGGTGAACATGGACTTCTCCTACCGCGATGCCTTCGGAACAGCCACGCCGGTGGCTTATGAGACGCTCTTGCTGGATGCAATGCGAGGCGATGCGACGCTGTTCACCCGGCGCGATGAAGTGGAATCCGAGTGGCGCATCATCACACCGATTGTTGAGGCATGGAGCCAGCTTCCGCCTCCGCAGTTTCCCAACTATTCGGCGGGCAGCGAAGGGCCTCGCAATGCTGACTCCCTGATCCAATACGACCGCCATAGCTGGCGACCGTTGCAGCCGGACGGTAGTTCCCTGTTATGAACGCCGCGAACGAACGAGTCGAGCTGGTGATTTCAGACGTCGATGGCACGCTGCTCGACGAAAAGAAACAGTTGACGCCCGGCGCTCCGGCCGCGGTGCAGCGCTTGTATGCGGCAGGGATTCGCTTCACGATTGCCAGCGCGCGACCGCCAAAGATGGTACGGGAGCTGGTTCGCTCGCTGGAAGTCCGAGAACCATTTGCGTGCTTCAACGGAGCTTTGATCGTCGCGCCGGACGAAACGGTGTTACATAAGCTGCCGATGTCGCCGTCAGATGCGCAGTTGGTGGCCGACCGAATACTCGCCGACGGCTTTGACTTGTGGGTTTGGACCGACAAGGATTGGTACGTTACCGACCCAACAGGCCCGCACGTGGCGCACCATGAGGAGTTGATGGGCGGGCGGGCGAATTTGCTCACGACGCGGGATATGTCACAGTTTGACGTCTTGAAACTGGTCGGTGTGAGCGACGACCACGATGCCCTGGCTCGCGCCGAGGCCGAGATGGAGCTCCTGGGCGCCAAATCGATCTCGGCAACTCGGTCAAGCCCGTATTACCTCGATGTCACCGAAGCCAGCGCCAACAAGGGGCAAGTGGTGATGACGCTGTCGGAGATGCTCCATATCAACCCGGCACGGATCGCGACCATCGGCGACATGGTTACCGACACCCTGATGTTCCGGAAGAGCGGCCTGTCTATCGCCATGGGAAATGCCTTGGACGACGTGAAAGCCCTTGCAACGAACGTGACCAGGAGCAACGAAGAAGACGGTTTCGCTTATGCGATAGACAACTTTGTGCTCAGAGGTAAACGGCAAGCAGCCGCGGATTAGCTGCAACCCTACTGGCGAGGCCGTTCGGACTTCTGATTTTTCCTCACAGTTCGTTCGCATCCGCGGCCGGGTCACTGCCTAGCAATTACATCCTGAGTCCTGCCCTTCCACTCGCCTCCGCGCCCCGACCAGAACTTTACTGCCGAGTGAACTGTCGCAAACATGTAGAAGGTAGCCGCCGCCGGCAGCGTTAAGGCCCACACTGCCGAAAAACCGTAGAAGCGAACCATGGGAGCATAGGCGATTGCCATCAGGAGCCAGCATAGGGCACCGAGGGCAACGAGCAAAGTGTTTCCGCTCAGCAGCAGTGCTAACGGCAGCAGATACGTGACGGCAAGCCCGGCAATCGACCCGACGAGGAGCGCCGCCGAATGACGTAGTTGGTTGAAGGCTGTTCGCGAAATCATGCGCTCAATTTCACCGAAAGATACATACTCGCGGGTGCTCATTGTGTCAGGGGTAACGCCAAGCCAAACTCGGCCTCCGCTGACCTTCACGGCCCTGGCTAAGGCGCAGTCGTCGATGATATGACCGCGAATCGCTGCCATCCCGCCCGCGTTCTGCAAGGCTTGAGGCCTGATCAGCATACAGCCTCCGGCGGCACCAGCCACTTTGCGCCGCATGTCGCGGATCCAGTCCGGCGGATAGAGCATGAAAAAGAAGAACACGAACGCAGGAATCAGGAGCTTTTCGGCAGAGCTGCGGCAGTGCAACTTCACCATGAATGAGGCCAGATCGTAATTGCCCGACTCGGCGATCGCGATCAGGGTGGCGACGTTGCTGCGGCCATGCTGAATGTCGGCATCCGTCAGAAGCAGGAAATCGGGGTCGATCCGGAGCGCTTGGTCGATTCCCTGCTGCACCGCCCAGAGTTTGCCCGTCCAACCGGCCGGCAACGCGCGGCCGCTTATTACTGTTGCTGCCTCCGGGCGTCCGCAAGCCTGCGCCACCTGACGAGCAACTTCGGCTGTGCCGTCGGTGCTGTGGTCGTCCACAACGAAGATTCGGATCGACTCAGCGCAGGATTGCCCAAGCAGCGACTGCACGGTAGCGCCTATGACTTCTGCTTCGTTGCGAGCTGGAATGACAACCGCAATCGTGGCGCCGATGGCTTCCGCCGGAGAAACCTGGCTACCGAGCCGCCATACCTTCCAGAAACTGCCGTGCGCCGCAAGCAAGTAGATCCACGCCGCAAGGCAAGACATCCCGAGAATAATCCCGAGCAGGTGCATGCGCCTCCAGTGTATCTGCGGCCCAAATGTAGGGCACAAAGTCCGTCCCGACACGACTTTTGCAAGGACTGCGGAACCTGCTAGACTCGGCGGCGGCCCCCTATGACACTGCTCAAGATTCCCTTACGCACCGGACTGTTCGCAGACCCGGAAGGCAAGTTTATGCACGACGTGGTCCTCGACTCCTGTCGAAAATATGGAAACAAGACTGCGCTCGTGGACACCTCCTGCATGCCCTACCGCCGGATTTCCTTTGCCGAGTATGCAGAGATGGTGGAGCGCGCGGCGCGCGGGTTTGTGGCAGCGGGCGTCCGTCCCGGCGACAGGATTGGGATTTATTTGCCGAATTGCTGGGAGTTTGGCGTCGCGTTTCACGCCGCCACCATGGCGGGTGCGATTCCCACTACCATGAACCCTACCTACCGTGAACGCGAAGTCCACTACCAGATGGAAGCGACGGAAGCTGTTGCCCTCATCAGTGTTGGTCCCCTCCTGGAAGGCATGAACCTTTCCGGACTGCCGGCGCTGCGAAAGGTTTACACCGTGCGCTCCGCCGGATCGGGGAGCGCGGAAGCCTTCAGCAGTCTGTACACATACCCAGGTAACGAGCCCCTGCCTCAGCCCGAGCACGACTCGCGACTGACCGTGGCGACACTCCCCTTCTCCAGCGGTACGACCGGTCTGCCCAAGGGCGTGATGCTGTCGCATCACAATATCGTCGCTAACGTGTACCAGACCCTGACCTCAGGCGAAGCCGGGAGCATCTCAGATTCGGATACGGTCCTCTGTTTTCTGCCGCTCTATCACATCTACGGACTCACCGTTGGGCTGAATATGGGGCTGATCCGTGGTGCCACGGTGGTCCTGATGCCACGATTCGACTGCGATGTTTCCCTAAAGATCTGCGCGGATGAGGGGGTAACGGTGAGCCTTTGCGTGCCGCCCGCCCTCCTGGCATATAGTCACGCAGCCGAGGCGGGCAAGTTTCCGCGCGAGCACAAGATCCGGTGGGTCAAGTGCGGGGCCGCGCCTCTGGGGGCGGACCTCGCCCGCAGATTCATTGCGGCCACCGGAATTCCCATCCGGCAGGGCTATGGCATGACCGAAGCTTCGCCGGTTACCCACATGGAGTATCTGGACCCACAGTTCATGCGGCCCGAGTCGATCGGCGGTCCTGTCGCCCAAACGGAATGCCGGGTGCTCGACGAAAACGGAAACGATGTTCCGCAAGGCGAATTAGGCGAACTCGTGATGCGCGGCCCGCAGATTATGTTGGGATACTGGAAGTCGCCCGATGCAACCGCGGCTGTGCTGCGGGACGGTTGGTACTGGTCGGGGGACATTGTGCGGGTGGACGAACAAGGTCTCTACTATGTGGTCGACCGCCGCAAGGAAATGATGAAATATAAGGGCTTCTCCATCGCTCCGGCCGAGGTGGAAGGTGTGTTGCTCGAACATCCCGCGGTACGCGATTGCGGGGTCGTTTCACGGGTTGACGAATCGGGAGAAGAACTTCCGTGCGCGTTTATCGTGCTGCGGGAAAGCCACCTGGAGACTGCGGAAACCAGCGCGAGCATCAAGGGCTTCGTTGCCGAACGGCTCACGAGCTTTAAAATGCCGCGGGAAATCCATTTTGTGCAGAGCATTCCGCGCACCGCGTCAGGCAAGATCCTGCGGCGGGACCTGCGAAGTCTCTTCTGAGCCCCTCTGCTAGCGGCGATTGTCGGTTTGCGGTTCGGGATGGATGAGCACACGAAAGACCTCAGGGAGTTCCTGTCGAATCCGGCCCTCCACGGCGGTTTGCACGTCGTGAACTCGCGACAGCGGCAGGTCATCGCGCATGGTGCAATGCAGCGAAAGGTAAAGGCGCCCTCCGACTCGCGTAAAAATCAGATCGTGGGCGTCGATTACCTCAGGGAACCGCTCCGTTACGCTCTGAACCCTACTTTGATAGCCCGGCGATTCCACCACGCCATCGGTGGCTTCGATAGTCGCCAGCTCGCTTTCGATATGGGTGAGTATGGAGGAGATCTCGGGGATTTCCATCTGCATCTCACGTTCCAGCATCGTCACACGGTCGTGAGCCTCGCGAAGCGACATGTGTTCGTCTAACTCGACGTGCTGCTCCACGTGCAGTGAGCCGTTGACGTCTTGTACGTTAATGTCGTGGACGTTAAGGTTGTTTCGGGTGGCTACCGCCCGTACCTTGTCGAACAAGCTCTCTTGCTGACCGGCGCGAGCGGTGGCATTTACTACCACATCTGCACCGGGCAGCAACTCACGCACGGCTATTGCTACTTCGTTCGTCACCTGCTCTGATTTTTGGAATGTCACGGTGCGAGACATCGCTACCGATACATCCGCGAAGTACTTACTTCCGCCACGGCGTATGCGCACGCGTTGCACGGCTAATACACCGTTGACCTGTGACACTTGGTCAATAATCTGAGAACGAACACCGGCGGGAGCTCCGTCCAGCAGGGCATCGATGGTTTGCCTCGCCAGTTGCCAGCTTACGTAAACGACAATGCAGGCCACTGCCAGTGCGGCGATTGGATCAGCCTTGGCCAGCCACGGAATTTTGTATGCCCTGCCAGCGACAACAAAAATCAGGCCGAGAATGACCACGGCGCTCGACCAGATGTCCGTGCTGAAGTGCAAGGCATCGGCCAGCAACGCCTGGCTGTCATACTTCTCGGCTACGCGCTTCAGCCGCCGCGAACGCCAAGCATCCACCGCAATGGAGGTCCCCATGATTACAAACGCCCACACGCTGGGCTCGATATCCACGGAACGAAAGAACAGACGTTTGGTTGCCTCATACACGATCCACACGCAGGTCAGAAGCAGGAGCCCAGTTTCGATGAATGCCGAGAAATTCTCGACCTTGCCGTGTCCATACTGGTGATCGGCGTCGGCCGGCTTGTCGGATACTCGGACTGAAAAATATGTCACGGCGGCGGCAACAAGGTCCAACCCGGAATGCGCGGCCTCTGACAGGATGCCCAAGCTCCCGGTGGTGACACCCACGACAACCTTCATGCCCGTGATGGCAACGGCTGCGTACACGGAATTCAAGGCGACCGATTTCTTCTCGGCCTGCTTGCCGCCGACATCCATCGTTTGCTTCCTATTGGTTTGTGATCAGCCCTTTTCGCTTCGATGCTTGCGAAGTTGAGCGAGCATCCCTATGATACGATTTTTCTTGATGGCGACGCCGCAGTCGGCGTCACGTCCCGGAGGAAAGCCCATCTTGCAGCGTGAATTCCTGTTGAATTTTGCGATTCGGTGTGCGCGACTTGGACCGCTCATACGCAGAATCCGGGGTGGGTACTGCACTGACTGATCGCGGTCAGGCGAGCCAGCAACAGGCGACGAGCACCTCACCTGCCGGACCGGCTGCAGCGGCTAACTCGACGGCAGTAGGGATTGGATCAGCCAGTACTCACCCTGACAGGCGGCTGCCAGTAGGCAAGCACTTCGCCGCAGTAAGGAACCGATGCAACCGCACTCGACGGTGTTAGTCACAGGCGTCTCAGGCAACCTGGGCACGAGGCTGCTGCCGATGTTGTCTGGATACAAGCTAGTCGGTGTGGATCTTCGCCCTCCCGATTCTGTCGCTCCCATGGATTTCCATTCCATGAACCTGGGGCAAGAGCTATCGTGCCGCGAGCTGACTCAATTGATTCGACAGAGCGGCGCGAGCGCCGTGGTGCATCTAGCGTTCGTGGTCGATCCGCAACGCACAGGCGTTCTCGATGTGGATCGGATGTGGCAGATCAACGTAGCAGGTACGGCGCGCGTGATGGAGGCCATCAGCGTGGTCAATCGCACTGGGGGCCACGTGCGCCAGTTCATTTTCCCCAGTAGCGTCTCGGCCTATGGGCCGGAAACCCCGGGTCCGGTCAAAGAGGACTTTCCCCTTCGGGCGCACACGCTGCCTTATGCGATACACAAGCGTGAGAGCGACGAGGTCGTGCGCTACAGGGCGGAGAGCCTGGGCGATTGCCGCACTTACATCCTTCGGCCGCACATTTTCGCCGGCGCGAGCGTACAAAACTACCTCGTCGGAGTTCTGCGCGGAACGGCGTTTGGGAACAGTCCTCGGGCGGCACGGATGCGCGCGCGCCGGCAGCGCCTGCCGCTGATGCTGCCGGCGGGCCGAAAGTACGCCGAGAAACTCTTCCAGTTCGTTCACATTGATGACGTAGCGCGATTGCTTGTCTATCTCTTGCAACGCCCGCACA
>Ga0207826_1000318_pt1 | contig 13606 bp, 13 predicted proteins | sample LuqExpMetageno80_FD_187837 | JGI IMG/M metagenome (GOLD analysis project Ga0207826, IMG submission 187837) | Tropical forest soil microbial communities from Luquillo Experimental Forest, Puerto Rico - Sample 80 (SPAdes) | ecosystem: Environmental > Terrestrial > Soil > Tropical forest ... | reverse complement strand
CCAAAGCCCCGCAGCCACCCCGGCTGCGGGGCCTTCTCGCGTCACCACATCGGCATCGCGAATGCCTCCTTCGTCGGCATCTTCAGCGCCGGGCAACACTCGTCGCCGGTGGTGTTCTGGTCTGGTTACTGGCGGCATGTCCGCTGGCAGCGGCAGGAGCGGAAGATCTTCATACCGCGGGTGCGGTGCTGCGGCTGCGGGGTGACTCATGCGCTGCTGCCGGCGTTCGTCCTGGCCCGGCGGCTGGACGCGGCGGAGTCGGCCGGCGCGGTGATCGTGCAGGTCGCGGGCGGGGCGTGCGGGGTCCGTCTGGCGGCGGCTGCGGCGGGGGTGCCGCATACGGCGGCGCGGGGCTGGGTCCGCCGGTTCGCGGCGCGGGCAGGGGAGCTGGCGGTGAGCTTCTCGGCGCTGGCCGTTGAGCTGGGCGGGGAGGTGGTGCGGCTACTGCCGGATCCGCTGCGGTCGGCTGTCGCGGCGATCGGCGCGGCGTTCGCCGCCGCGGCCGGGCTGCCGGGCTGGGCGGCGCTGGGGCGGTGGCGGTTTGCCTGCGCGGTGACCGGCGGGAGCCTGCTGGCCGCCAACGCAACCTCGCCCTTCCTGGTCATCGGCAGGCGGCGTTTCATGCCTCCTAGGAGCCGGTGACGCGCAGGGCGTCGCGGCACCGGGACGGGAGGGCAGGGGTGATGGAGGAGAAGATGCGGCAGGAGATCGCGCTGCACCGGTGGGCGGTGATCGCCGAGGCCGCGAACACGCGGCTGGCCAGCTCAGAGCGGGGCGCGGCGGTGCGGGCGATCGCCGCGCGCGATTACGCGCACCCGGACGGGACGGTGCGGCGGTACTCGCGCGGCACGATCGACCGGTGGCTGCGGGCCTGGCGGGCGGGCGGGGTGGACGGGCTGCGGCCCTCGCCGCGGTCCGATACCGGGAAGGTGCGGGCCATGCCGGAGCTGTTCGCCGAGGCCGCCGCGCTGCGGCTGGAGCTGCCCGGCCGGTCCGCGGCGCAGATCGCCTCGATCTTGTATCACCGGCACGGCGTCCGCGTCGCCGAGCGGACCATCCGCGGGCAGCTGCGCCGCGCCGGGCTGCACCGGGCCGCGCTGAAGGCCGCCCCGAAAGCCTGGGGCCGCTATGAGGCCGGGCGGCCGAACGAGAGGTGGGTCACCGACGTCCTGGTCGGCCCGTGGGTGCCGTACCCGAAACGGGACGGGTCGGCACGGGCCAGGCTGTTCCTGATCGTCGATGACCACTCCCGGCTGCTGGTCGATGGCCGGTTCTACGACCGGGAGAACGCCCGCATCTGCCAGGAACTGCTGCGCCGCGCCATCACCAGAAGGGGCATACCGGACATTTTGTATGCGGATAACGGGGCGCCGTTCGCGAACGCGTGGCTGGCGCGGACGTGCGCGGTGCTCGGCATCCGCCTGGTCCACAGCAAGCCGTACTCGCCCCCCTTATCCGGCCAATCTGGACAGAGCCGATTGCGGGAGGCCTAGCAGGACCTGGGACTCTGGCGTGTCGCTCCGCGGTGTGGCCTGACGTTCGTGCTACGGATGGCTCATGACGGTGAGCTCTGTGACGGACGGGCTGCGCGTGGATGCTGGCGGGGCGGGCTGGAGGCTGGCCGGGCCCGGGTCGGCGAGGTTCGCCCTGGTGAACGACTTCCTGGCCTATCTGGCCGACCGGCGGTACTCGCCTCGGACGGTGCGGTCGTACGCGTTCGACCTGCTGCACTTTTGCCGGTGGCTGGTCGCCGACGGGACGGCGCTGGACGCGGTGGAGACCGGCACCCTGCTGCGGTTCCTGGCCGCGTGCCGGGAGGTGGTCCTGCCCGGGCAGCACGGCGGCAACGTGGTGAGCCTGCGGACGGGCCGGACGGCCGGGTACGCGGCGGCGACGGTCAACCGCCGGCTGGCGGCGATCTCGGGACTGTTCGCTTTCCGGGCGATGCGAGATCCCGCGGCGCCGAACCCGGTGCCGCGTGGCGCCGCCGCGCGTCGCACGGCGAAGGGGGAGCGCTCGGGGATGCTCGGCCATCTGGTCCGGCCACGTGCCCGTTCGCTGCTTCGGCTCCGCGAGCCCCGGCGGCTGCCGCGGGGCCTGGACCGCGAGGAGGCCAGGGCGCTGCTGGCGAGCTTTCGCTGTGACCGTGACCGGGCGGTGGCCGGGCTGATGCTGTTCTCCGGGCTGCGCAGCGCTGAGGTGCTGGGCCTGCAGGTCGCCGACTTCGACGTGGGCCGGGGCTGGGCCCGGGTCACCGGCAAGGGCGGCAAGGAACGCCGGGTGCCGGTCGACCCCGAAGTCGCCGGCTTGGTCCAGTCCTACCTGCTCGCCGAGCGGCCGGAGACCTCGTCGCCGGCGTTGTTCGTCGTGGCCAAGGGGCCGCACCGCGGCCGGCCGCTCAGCGCGGAGGGGCTGCGCCGGGTGTTCCGCTACCACCGCGGCAAGGCCGGGGTTCCGGCCGGGCACCCGCACGCTCTGCGTCACACGTTCGGCACCGCTTTGGCGGAGGCCGGGGTCGACTTGCCGGTCATGCAGGCGCTGATGGGCCATGACCACGTCGATTCGGCGGCGGCCTACATTCACCTGTCCCCGGCGCACGTCCGGCGCGCTTACGACCAGGCGCGGGCACGCCAGCGGGCTATCGAGGCGGCGCGCTAATGCCGCCCCAGCCGTGGCCGGTGCCGGAGCAGGCCGGCGCCCTATACGCGGGATACCTGGATTGGCTGCAAGGTCGCGGCGCGGGCAATCACTCGTTCTTCGTCGGCGCGAAGAACTTCCTGCGCCGCTTCCCCGACCCGCAGGCCTTCGCCGCCGAGCCGCTGCGCGCCCGGCTGGCCGAGGGCGGCAACGTCCGCCCGCTGCTCACCTACCTGATGCTGCACGGCCATCTCCGCCCCGGATATGACTACCTGCTGGAACGCAAGCTGCACTCGGTGCTGCGCGAGGCGCCCGCCAGCCCGGTCGGGCCGGACCTGGCCAGGTTCACCGCGGCCGCGGAGCGGATCGGCTACTCGCCGCGGGCCAGGGCGGGCATGGCCTCCGAGGTGGCCGCCCGGCTGCTGATCCAGACCGGGCGGCCGCTGGCCGCGATCACCGACCAGGACCTGGCGGAGTTCGGCGCGGCCATCGGCGAGCGGGAAGCCCGCGACGGCCGGGACTACAAGCACTACCGGCACGCGCTTTATGCCTCCAGCGCGGTCATCTACCACCTGGGCGGCCCGGCCAGCCTGGCCCCCAAGCACCGGGCGGTGAGCAAATGGAGCTGGGAGCGCCACCTCGACGGCGTCGGCGACGGCCTGCGCCAGGCCATGGTCGCCTATCTCGAGCGGTGCTCGGCGACGCTGGCCCGGTCCACGGTCTCGGGCATCGCCAGCGAGCTCGCTCACTTCGGCCGGTACCTCGCCGCCAGGCACCCGGACCTGACCAGCTTCGCCGGCCTGGACCGGCGCCGGCACATCGAGCCCTACCTGTCGGAGGTCGCGGCCGCGGTCAACCACCGCACCGGCAACCCGATCGCCATCTCCAGCCAGCGGACCCGCATCCAGGTCATCGGCCGGATGCTGCAGGCGATGGCCGAATGGGGCTGGCCGGAGGCGCCCGCCCGGCGGCTCATCTTCGACCGCGACAGCCCGCGCCTGCCCCGCCCGCTGCCCCGCTACCTGCCGCCCGACGCCGACCGCCGGCTCGCCGCCGCGCTGCAGTCCTCGCCGGACCGGCTGCCTGCCGACGCGCTGCTGCTGGCCCGGGCCACGGGCCTGCGCATCGGCGAGCTCCTCGACCTCGAGCTCGACTGCGTCCATGAAGTCCCCGGCCAGGGCGCCTGGCTGAAGGTCCCGCTGGGCAAGCTCGCCACCGAGCGGATGGTGCCCCTCGACGACGACACCGTCGCCGTGATCGACACGATCACCGGGCACCGGTCCGCAGGCCGGCCGCTGCGCCATCCCCGCACCGGCAAGCCCGCCGACTTCCTGCTCACCCACCACGGCCGCAGAGTCACCGCCGAGACGCTTCGCGCCGAGCTGCGCCGCGCCGCCGCCCAGGCCGGGCTCGGCGACGTGGTGCCCCACCAGCTGCGGCACACCTTCGCCACCGCCCTGGAAGTGAGCAGAATTGCATCTGATGCATCACTCGGCAGTTTGCGTGAACACGCGCTGCCTGCGGCGCAGCGTGCGACCCTGAGGCGTGCCCGGCATGCCGTGCGCCGCACCGTGCCCCGTGACCTGGGATCTCAGCAGCGGGTTGCATTCGATGCCGGGATGCGTCATCTGATCCGGTTGCAGTGGGTGGCGACATGATGCGGCTGACTGCTCTTTGACGGACCCTTCCTGGCTGAGCTGCACCTGGTGCATCATCGGGCGGTTCCGGTGTGCGGTATGACGGCCGTGCCGCGGCGCTGGGGGCGGCCGCTGGTCTCTGGCTTGTGACCGCGACACGCTCCTGACCTGGTGGTGGATCAGTCTTGTTGCGCTGGCTGGCAGGATGTGGCACTTGATCCTTTTGCGCCAGATGAGTCGGAGGCTCGCGTCTGGTGCGTATCTGCTGGGGGTGTCGGTGTCCGGGACGGGGAAGGCCGCGGGGTCGGCTGCTTTGGTGCTGGTGGACGGCACGGTGCCGCTGCGGCCCGAGCCCGCGCTGTTCGACGCGATGCTGGAGGGCTGGCGGCGTCAGCAGGCGGCGCGGCGGCTGACCGGTCCGCTGGTCGAGGCCCGGGTCCGGCTGGTACGCCGGTTCGCCGTGTTCGCCGGGGCCTGGCCCTGGCAGTGGACGCCGGCCCAGGTGGAGGAGTGGATCGCCTCGGGCCGGTGGGCGCACTCGACGGTCCGCTCGTATGAGGGCGCGCTGGCGGTCTTCCTGGATTATGCATGCGATCCGCGGTACGGGTGGATCGCGGAGTGCGAGCAGCAGGTCGGCGCCCGGCCGGTCCAGGTCTGCCATGAGGGCAACACCGCCGTGCACGTGACCGAGTACGAGGGCCGGCCGCAGCGCCGCCCGCTGACCCGGGGTGAGCTGCAGGCGTTCCTGGATGCCGCCGACGATCACGTGGAGCGGGCGGCTGTCTCGCGGCGCAAGGGCTGGCTGGCCGCGTTCCGCGACGCGACTGTGTTCAAGGTGATCTACGGGTGGGGGCTGCGCCGCCGGGAGGCCGCGATGCTGGACGTCGCCGACTTTGCGCCGAATCCGGCGGCCCCGGAGCTGGGCGGGCTGGGCGTGTGTCATGTCCGGTACGGCAAGGCGATGCGGGGCAGCCCGCCGCGGCGGCGCGCGGTAGCCACCGTGATGCCGTGGGCGGCCGAGGCGCTGGCGCAGTACATCGAGCAGGTGCGGGCGTGCCATGAGGCGGGCGGGCACCCGGCGCTGTGGCTGACCGAGCGGGGCGGGCGGATCTCGCCCCGGCAGATCGATGACCGGTTCGCGGCCTGGCGGGCGGCGGCCGGGCTGCCAGGCGAGCTGTCGGTGCACTGCCTGCGCCATTCGTACATTTCGCACCTGATCGAGGACGGCACCGATCCGCTGTTCGTGCAGCTGCAGGCGGGGCACTCGTGGGCGTCCACTACGGCTACGTACACGACGGTCGGGCAGGACGCGAGGAACCGGATGCTGCGGGCCGCGCTGGCCCGCGCCTTCGAGGGAGGGGGCAAGTGATGGCAGCAAGAATCGGTTACCGGTGGCATCTGCGGCGGCTGATGGCTGATAAGGACATGTACGCCACGACACAGCTGGGGCCGCTGCTGGCCGAGCGCGGCATCACGCTGTCCCGGGAGCAGGTCTACCGGCTGGTCACCGGCATCCCGGAGCGGCTGAGCCTGGCCACCTTGGCCGCGCTGTGCGACATCTTGGGCTGCCAGCCCGGCGACATCATCGAGGTGGTCCAGGCGCCCGCCGGCGGCCAGCCGGCGGGCGCTGCGGCGGTGCGGCGGCCCCGGCCGGTGCGGGCACGGGTGGTCCCCGGGCCTGCAGGGCGGTAGTGGCCCGCTGCCCGGCCGGCCATCAGCTTGGCTCAGCCGGCCGCGGCTGCCCGGACTGCCGCCGGGACGAGGTGGTGGAGATCGCGGCAGCGGCGGACCGGTCGCTGCCCAGGCCGGTGATCGAGGCCGCGGTGGATGCCGCCGCGCCGGCCGGGCTGGCGATGTCGCGGCTGGCTGCGGCGCTGACCGCGGATCCGGGCGCGCTCGCCTCGGGCGCGCCGCCGCTGGCCGGGCGGCTGGCCGCCGAGCTGATCGCCCGCGGATCGACCCTGACCCTGCCCGCCTGCATGGTCTGCGGCCGGACCGGGAAGCCGCTGTTCCGCAGTGCCGCCGGCGGGGCGTGCCAGCGGTGCCGGAACTGGCAGCTTGCCGCAGCCTGCACAGCCTGCGGAAAGGTCAAGCCCGTGGCCAGCCGCGACGCCGCCGGCGGGCCGGTCTGCGAGGTGTGCCGCCGCCGCGGCCCGGCGCGGCACCGGGTCTGCGGGGTCTGCGGCAAGTCCGCACCGGTCGCCGTCCGCGGCCGCGACGGCAAGCCGGACACCTGCGTGAACTGCTACCGGCTCCCGGCAGCGGCCTGCAGCGCATGCGGCCAGGTGCGGCCCTGCACGTTCGCCGTTACCAGCCAGCCCGTGTGCAAGCACTGCGCCCCTCGGGCCACCGCGGCCTGCGCCCGCTGCGGCCAGCAGCGCCCGCCGCAGGCCCGCTGGCCCGAGGGGCCGGTCTGCGATACCTGCTACACCGCCGCGCTCCGCCGCCGTGTCCGGTGCGCCCGCTGCGGCCAGATCCGGCGGCCGGTCAGCCCGCCCGGCCGCGACGCTGACACCTGTGCCAGCTGCGCCGGGCTGCCCGTCACCAGTGTGTGCGCCGACTGCGGCACCGAGGACAAGATGTTCGAAAGGCACCGCTGCGCCCGGTGCACCCTGCGCCGCCGCGCGGTGATGCTGCTCTCGGCCGGGACCGGACATGTCCCGGACGCCCTGGCCGCGGTGCTCGAGGCGATCTGCGCGGCGCGAACCCCGGCGGCCGGGCTGAACTGGCTGCGCACCGGCGCCGGGGCCGCCCTCCTCGCCGACCTGGCCGCCGGACGGCTTGCTGCCACCCACGAGGCGCTCGATCAGCACCCGCATCCGCGGGCCGCCAGCCACCTGCGGCACATGCTCATCGCCGGCGGCGTCTTGCCGGATCGCGATGAGGAACTGGCCCGTGCCGAGCGATGGCTCACCGCGCTGCTGGCCGCTATCGACGTCGGTGAGCACCGCAGGCTGGTGCACGCCTTCGCCACCTGGCAGGTGATGCGGCGGCTGCGCCGCACCTCCGAGACCCGGCGCCTCCCCCGGACCTACACCGCGCACGCCCGGAACGCGATCGGCGCAGCAGCCCGGTTCCTTAGCTGGCTCGGCGCGCGCGGCACGGACCTGACCGGGTGCCGCCAGGGCGACGTGGAGGACTGGCTGGCCACCGGGCCGGGAGCCTGCTACGTCCGCGACTTCCTGGCCTGGGCCGCCCGGCACGGGCACTGCCAGGCCTTCGACGTCCCCCGGCCGCCGCAGCGCACCGGAACCGCGATCGGTGCCGGCCAGCGCTGGGACCTGGCCGCCCGGCTGCTGAGCGACGACAGCATCGAGGTCACCGACCGGGTCGCCGGGTGCCTGGTCCTGCTGTTCGGCCAGACCATGACCCGGATCGCCGCCCTGACCACCAGCCAGGTCATCCGCCACGACGACGGCGTTACCATCCAGCTCGGCCAGCACGACGTGCCCGTCCCCGAACCCCTCGGCGGCCTGCTGCTCACCCTCATCGCCGACGGCAAGCCCTACACCGGCATCGGCTCGCCCGCCGACAGTACATGGCTGTTCCCCGGCCTGCTGCCCGGACGGCCGATCACCGCCAAACGGCTCGCCGAGCGACTCCGCGCCCTCGGCATCCCCGTCCAGGCAGGACGCCGGGCCGCCCTGACCGACCTCGCTGCCCGGCTACCCGCCGCCGTCCTCGCCGACCTCCTCGGCCTGCACCCCACCACCGCCGTCAAATGGATGCACCAGGCCGGAACCGACTGGACCAACTACGCCGCCGAGGTGGCACGCACCCGTAATCACCAACCAGGGGAATAGCCCTCAGGTTGCCCGCTCCGGCTGAGGTATTCAGCGTGGTAAGAACATTGCTCTCTACCAGTTTCAACGCCGGCTGCTCGCTGCAGTCGCTGATGGCCATGCTCGGGCATGTCTCGGCCGAGATGAGCCTGCGCTATGGGCGGCTGTTCGACGCCACCGTCCGCGAAGAATACGAGCGCGCCCTCACCCTGGCCAAGGCCCGGCTCGGGCCCATCCTGCCAGAACGGGCGCTGCGGCTGACCGACATCACCGCGGGCGGCCGGTGGCAGGACACGCCGCTGATCAAGTCCAGGCTCGCCGGAGGATACTGCCTGCGCACGGCCGCCCAGGGCAGCTGCAGCTACGCCAACATCTGCGAGCACTGCCCGAACTTCCGCTCCGAGGCCAGCTTCCTGCCGGTCCTGCTCACCCAGCGCGCCGACGCCGCCGCGCTGGCCGCCGACGCCGAAACCCGCGGCTGGGGGCAAGAAGCCGCCCGGCACCGCCGGCTCATCGAGCGGCTCGACACGCTTATCGCCCAGGCCAATGCCAGCTGACCGCAGTGACCGGAGCCGGGTCGAGGCCGCCTGCACCGGCCTCGCAGCCGCCGGGCAGCCCGTCACGTTCGCCGAAGTAGCCGCCCGCGCCCAGATCAGCCGGACCACCCTCTACCGGCGGGCCGACCTGCGCGCCGTCATCGAGGAGCACCGCGCCCTCGGCCGCGACGCGACCACCCTGTCCGGCCTCGCCGTGCAGATCGACCAGCTGCGCCGCAGCCTGGAAGCCGTCGCCGCCAAGGTCCGCCGCCACGAAGAGCAACTCCGCCGCCTCGAACGCGCACGCCGCAAACCCAGATAGCACCGCCCGCGGTTATCCACAGCTGAGCCGAGATTGGCCGGATAACCGCAAGGGCGGGGGAAGCAGGAAAGAGCCAACCGGTATATCCGCGAGGCGTTCCTGGCCGAGGCGGTGCACCAGGGCATCGAGTCGCTGGACCAGCTCAACGACTGGTTCGCCGCCTGGGCTGAGCAGGTCGCCAACCGCCGGGTGCACGCCGAGACCGGGCAGGCCCCCATCGACCGGTTCTGTGCCGGCGGCCCGCACCGGCAGGCCGGCCCGGCGCTGATCCGGGAGGCGTTCCGGTGGTCGGTGACCCGGCGGGTGACCCGGGTCGCGACCGTGCCGCTGGAAGGCAACTCCTACTCCGTCGATCCCGCGCTCACGGGCCGGCGCGTCGAGCTGCGCTACGACCCGGAAGACCTGGCCAGCATCGAGGTGTTCCTGGACGGCAGGCCGGCCGGGACCGCGGTGCCGTTCGTGATCGGCCGTCACGTGCACCGCGCCGTCCAGCCCGCGCCCCCGCCCGCGGCGGACCCGACCGGGATCGACTACCTCGGCATGGTCGCCGCCGCGCACGACGAGCAAGCCGGCACCGGCGCGGCGATCGACTTCACCCAGCTGAAGATGCTCCCCGGCGCGCAGGACGAGCAGGACGGCGATGGCTAGCCGGGCGCCGTGGGCCGCGCACTTCGGGCTGGCCCGCACCCCGTTCGGGAAGGCGATCGCGGCCAAGGACCTGTTCGCCCGGCAGGCCCACGCCCAGGCGACCGCCCGGATCAGCTTCTGCATCACCGAAACCCTGCTCGGCGTCATCACCGGCGACGTGGGCGCCGGCAAGACGGTCGCGGCCCGCGCCGCCGTCGCCGGCCTGGACCCCACCCGGCACCAGGTCATCTACGTCGCCAACCCCGCCTTCGGCACCAGAGGGCTCTACGTGCAGGTCGTCCGCGCGCTCGGCGCCCAGCCCCGCTACCTTAAAGCCGAGCTGATGGCCCAGGCCGCGGACCTGCTCGCCGCTGAGACCGCCGAACGGCACCGCACCGTGGTGCTCATCGTCGACGAGGCGCACCTGCTGCAGCCCGACCAGCTGGAAGAACTGCGGCTCATGACCAACGCGGACATGGACAGCGCCAGCCCGTTCGCCGGGATCCTGATCGGCCAGCCCACCCTGGCGCGGCAGCTGCGCATGGGTACCTTCGCCGCCCTCGACCAGCGGATCGCCACCCGGTACGCCATCAAGCCGATGGACCTGGCCGAATCAGCCGCCTACCTGCGCCACCACATGACCCTGGCCGGGCGCGAGGAACCCCTGTTCGCCGACGACGCCACCGCCCGGCTGCACCGCGTCTCTTCCGGCCTGCCCCGCGCCCTCAACAACGCCGCCACCGCCGCGCTCATCGCCGCCGCGGCCGCCGGGCAGGACCTCGTCGACGATGCCTGTGCCAAGAAAGCCGTCGCCGAGCTCACCAGAGACTGACCCGCAGCCCCGGCCCCGTCATGACCCGCGCCGAAGCACTGCGCTGGTGGCGGGCAGGATACGAAACCGGACATCAGGCCGCCGAGCATGAGCAGCAGGCATCAGCCCGATGGGACCGGCTCGTCGCGAGCTATCGCGCCCAGCACGCCGCTGACCAGCAAGCCAAGATCGACGCCCTGCTGCTCGAAGCCATCGACGCGCTCGCCAGCCTCCTTCTCAGCAGCCACCACCATCCCGGCAACGGCACAGCCTGACCTGCTGCCGCCGGCCGACACCATCACCGCCAAGACTTGCCAGAACATGCACATCGAACGCTGCCGAACCATGTGCAGACACCGCGGCCGCTAACACACGCCGCCATCATCGCGGCCATCAAGAACGCTGGCTACCTGCACGTCCCCGAAGGCCGACGCGACCACAGCACCCCCGCCGAAACGCTCCGCCTCCACGGCCTCGATTAGGACACGAACGGACATTCACGGAACACGCCGGAGCCCTGGCGTTCGTGCACCGTAAGATGATCGGGGACCAGCGCACAGTGACCGCAAAGCGTGCTCTCGCGCGCGCGAGGACCACCGCTCCCCGGAAGTCAGGCAGAAGTCAGGGATGCCACAGGACGCTACCCGCCCAAACCGGACATAACGGGTGCCGGTCAGTAGGCGTCATCTAGTTCGATTTCGCACGGTTAGTTGGATTACAGCAGATCAGGTAACGAACATGGCTTCCGGCCCGGCCTGACCATTGACAAAACCAAGGTCCTGCCGTGCCCGCGGCGCTCGACCATCCACGCGGACCCTGACCCGGCGGTGGCAACTAGCGCCCGATTACCTCACTGCTTCACCCATTGGCGCGGCGTCGGCGAGCCTGACGTGGGCATGGAACGCCGCCAGCCCGCCCGCCAGCGATTCACTCGGCCCGCGAATCTTCTGCAGGCCAGGCGGCACCTGGTCATAGCTCAGGCCCGGGTCGTCACCGCAAGCCGGGCAGATGACCTCATACCGGTCCGTGTAGCCCTGATCAGCATGGCCGTCGATCATGCGGACGGGCTGCGCCCGGAGAAAAGCGGTATCGTTGTCGTGCCCGGCGACTGCATCACAGATCGCCATACAGTCATTGTGCGCCGTGAGCCCAATGCCCGGTCAAGGGGCGAATGAACTTCGGGTGGCTGACTGGTTACACAACACCGAATGTCGCCAGCACGTCCCGGAACACGCCAGGACAGACCGGCTCAGCGGTAACAAGACCCTCAACGAGTTCCTGGCCAGAGCGAATCTTGCTCCAGTGCCGCTGGTCCTCGCGCCCGGCAGGTGAAGTCCCAGGACGAGCAGGGTAATGGCGATCGCGAATGCGATGCCGGAGAACGCGCCGAGGCGGCTGGCGGGCAGGCGCGGGTCGGCCGCCAGGTTGGTGGCGGTGCGCAAGGGCTCTGCTGCCTGGTGGCCCTTGACCTGAGCGGCGCGGGCTTGGTACCGGGGAAAGCGACACGATCAAGGCGAGGCAGGCCGGTGCGAGAAACCTCATGGCTACCAGGGCTAGCATGAGAGCACGCTCCTATCACGCCAGCCCTGGCGAGGTCAGCAGTGTAGGGGGGGCCTGCGCGAGCTTGTGGATGAACCGTCCCAGTGCCCAGGATGGCGGTGCGATGCACGGAGAGACCCCCGGCGGCCCTGCCCGCCGATTACCAGCGCAAATGCGGGTGACTCGCCGGGCTGCGGGAAGACCGGGAAGGAATCGCGACCGTACCGGGATCAGATAGTTATCCACACGTGACCTGTGGATGAGGGTCGCAGGCCAGCGCCCGATGTTCCTGCCGCGGCCGGCCGGCGGCCGGTGGGTCACGCTGGCTGGCTCTGCCAGGCGGCCAGGTTCCGGGACCGGTCGCGGCCTGGCCTGCTCGGGTACCGGGCCGGGGACGGCGGTGGCGGCGGCGCGCGGAACAGGGCCCACACGACCTTGCCGGTCTCGCCGGGCGTGGTGCAGCCCCACTGGTCGCTGAGCGCGCAGACGATATGCAGTCCGCGGCCGGTCTCGGCGAGAGAACCGGGCGTCCGCGGCGCCGGAGCTGCCCTGCTGGGGTCGGCGACTGCGCACAGCACGCAGGGCCCGGGCTGGAGCAGGCCGAGCCGGATCGGCCGCCTGGGCCGGGCATCGCCGCAGGCGGGCAGGGCGTGCCGCAGCGCGTTGGTCAGCAGCTCAGAGACCACGATCGCGATGTCCTGGCTGCGTTCGGCCATGCCCCACCGGCGCAAGATGGCGACAGTGAAGTCCCGGGCGGCGCGGACCGACCCGGGATCCGCGCCGAGCGCGCGGGTGGCGATCCGCGGCGGGCGGGCCCAGCCCGCCGGGGCGGGATCCGGCGATGGCCGCCAGGTGCCGATCGCCAGGCCGGCCATCTCCGCGGCCGGCATCAGCCAGCCGCAGCCGGTGCTGCCCGCCAGGCGTGGCCGGTGCGCTACCATCGCCGCCCGGTCCATGTCATCGCGCCAGCAGACCGGGCGTGTGCGCGTTCTGCGATCATCAGGTTCTCGCCGTTGCTCACCGGCTCGGCGAGGTGCCGCCAGGCGGCCGCCGCACGCTCGCCGGGACCGGGCCGCATGTCAGCACCGCACCGCGGGAACGGAGGCGCTGGCCGGGCGTTCAGCTGGCCGGCCAGCGGGCATGGCCGGGGCGGCCGGGGAACCGTGGTCCCGTTCCAGCGCCGCCCGGCTGGCCGGGGGATAACCGCTGACGGCACGGCCGGAGTCACGGCTGCTTCGCACCGCGGCGCGGCTGGCCCGGGCGGTCCTGGCCGCGGCCGTGCGCCGGTCCCACGGCACGACCTGGCGCGGGGCCCGGAACCCGGAGTCGGTCTGCTGGCATCGGGGGCAGGCCAGCCGACCCAGGGCATCGATGCGCCAGCCGGCGCCGAGCGCGCGGGCCCGGGTGTCGGCCTCGCCGAGCGAGGCCGGATCGGCATGCCAGGAGACGCACGAGCCCATCTCGCACCACATGACCGGCCTCCGCAGCTGATCACCGATCACGGCCCGCACGGTCGCACCGCCCGGGCCGGCGGGCGCCGCCGGGGCAGCGGGCCTGGCTGGGACAGCGGGGGCAGCGGTCCTGGCGGGGGCAGCGGTCCTGGCGGGGGCAGCGGGCGCGGCGGGGGCAGCGGGCGCGGCGGACGCGGCTGGGGCAACGGGCCCGGCGGGGGCTTCTGGCCGGGCACGGCCGTCGGCTGGCACGGCGCGGGCATA
>Ga0207826_1000317_pt1 | contig 13627 bp, 11 predicted proteins | sample LuqExpMetageno80_FD_187837 | JGI IMG/M metagenome (GOLD analysis project Ga0207826, IMG submission 187837) | Tropical forest soil microbial communities from Luquillo Experimental Forest, Puerto Rico - Sample 80 (SPAdes) | ecosystem: Environmental > Terrestrial > Soil > Tropical forest ... | reverse complement strand
AGGCGTGCATGCGGTAGCGGCACACAACTTCCTGGACAGTGGCGACAGGAAATTTCTGGCTCACCGCCAGGTACAGGTAGTAGTCGGGGATGATGTGGATGCACTCCGGAATGCCGCCAATGGCCTCGATCGCCGACCGGCGAAACATGGCGGAGCTCATCGCGATATAACACGAGTCGACGAACAGGCTCAGGAAGATATCGCCCTCAGGCAGCAGCGCGTGTTCGTGGGCCTGATCGTAATCGCGCTCTGAACCGTTGGGATAGAAACGAACGGTGCGCCCGTAAATGAGTGCGGCTTCGGGATGCTTTTCCGCAACCCCCAGTTGGCGCTCGAGCTTTTGCGGGAGCCACAGGTCGTCCTGGTCGAGAAATGCGATCCAATCCCCACGCGTCATTTCGATGGCGGCCTGGCGGGCCTGGCCGAGCGGAATCCGCTCGGGGGAATGGAAGTAACGGATGCGCGGGTCAGCGAATTGCGCCAGGACTTCAGCTCCGCCATCGGTGGAGCCGTCGTCCCAAACCAGCAGCTCCCAATCGGCAAAAGTTTGCGCGAGTACCGACTTGATTGTCTCGGCCAGAGTAGCTTTGCCGTTGTACAGGTTGATGATGACGGAGACCGCGGGCATTGGCTGCAGGCAGTATAGACGAGGGCCTCTGCGCGTACCGGTTTTCCAATCCTGTAGAATCCGGTTCAAAGAGAACGTTGCATGAACTGGAAGGCGCCGCAGAGCGGACACTCTCCTACCGGTCAGCAAGCCCGGGAACTGCCCGCTATTGCCGGCGGAGCGCCCGTGCGCTCTCGCCAGAACCGAATCATTTTTGGCGCGCCCTTATTGGGCGAGGTTGAAGCCGAATCGGTGGCCGACTGCATCCGCAGCGGTTGGATCGGCATGGGCGAACGCGTGGGGCGCTTCGAACGCGAGTTCGCATCGTACACGCGCGCCCCCTACGCGGCCGCAGTGAGCAGTTGCAGCGCGGCCCTGCATCTGGCGTTGGAGGCGCTCGGTATTCAACCCGGCGACGAAGTCATCGCGCCCTCGCTGACGTTCTGCTCCACCGTACACGCCGTCCTTCATGTGGGAGCCATACCGGTTTTGGTCGATAGCGAGCGCGATTCGCTCAACATCGATCCGGATGCGATCGCGCACGCCGTCACGCCGAAAACCAGGGCGGTGATCGCAGTCCACATGTGCGGGCGCAGTTGCGAGATGAACGCAATCCTCGAGATTGCGGAGCGGCATCATCTGAAGGCCATCGAAGACTGTGCGCACGCCATCGAAACCACGTACCGCGGCGTCAGCGCCGGGCTGCTGGGCGATGCCGGATGCTTCAGCTTCTATCCCACCAAGAGCATCACCACCGGCGACGGAGGAATGGTGATCAGCCGTCATCGCGAGTTGATCGAGCGGGTGAAGCTGATGTCGTACAACGGCGTTGCCACCACCGCGTGGACACGCTTCGCCGGCGACGCGGCGGGATACGAAGTGCTGGCTGCGGGCTACAAGTACAACATGACCGACATGGAAGCGGCTTTGGCGCTGCCCCAGTTACCGCTGCTGGAGGAACGCTGGGCGCAGCGTCAGCTTCTGTGGCGCGCCTATGACGAGCGACTGAAAAGCTTGCCGCTAAGTCTGCCCTCAACGGGTGCCGACGAAAACCGGCACGCGTATCACCTCTACACTCCGCTGCTGCAGTTGGAAAAGCTGTCAGTGGGGCGGCGGGAAATTGTCGCGGCCATGGAAGCCGAGAACATCGGTGTCGGCATTCATTATGAGCCGGTGCACACCCAGCTCTTCTACACCGAACGATTCGGGCGCGACGACGCGAAATACCCCAATGCGACCTACATTGGCGAGCGCACCATCTCCTTGCCTTTAAGCGCGGGATTGACCGAAGCCGATGTCGCCGATGTGTGTGCAGCCTTCACGCGAATACTGCGGTATTACGCGGTCTAGCGCGGCTTCCAACCGTACGGCCGTTTCGCCTCCAGGCCCGGATACCACGTCACCTGTACCGACGCGGTTACGTCGCGCTGACGAGCGGGGGCGAGCACCGGCTCCAGCCAGCTTTCATACTGAAAGAATCCGCGCAGTTCCAACTCGGCGCGCGGCCGCAGAATCGCAGAGAAGTTGGCGATCTGTTGCGTGTTGCCTCGCGGGATGTATTCCTTGGCGATTTTCACGTTGCGGTAGCCGATCTGCAGGCGGGTCCTGGGCCCGAGGTGATACGTGCTCGACGCCTGATAGCCGTTGGCGTCGCGGCCAATCCAGCTGCCGAACAGGTTGCCGTTGTTCACGTACACATTGCGGTACACCACTTCGTAGTAGAAGAAAAAACCGCCGACCGCCGGCGAGACGAAGCGGTTGGTGGTCACGCCTTCCAGCCGCAGGTCGAGCTTCGGCAAGCCCGGCAGTCGCGCGAAGTACAGGCCGGGGTTGAAGGCAGCGCGGCGGGGCGCGGCCAGCGGCGTGACTTCGTCGTGCGTGAACATGTCGATGTACACGTTGATCCACGGCCAGAATTGCCACGAGAAGTCGAAGCTGGCGAAGCGTGCGCCCGGATCATTGCGCGAAAACTTCACCTCAACCGGCACGGCGCCAGTGCTGCTGAAGCTGTTCCAGAACGAGCCGAAGGTCAGGGGCACGTGATTTTCTCCGGCAAACACGTTGGTGCGCGCGAACGAAATCTCGATGCCTTGAAACGGATGATGTCCGCCTAATCCGTACGAATAGCGCGCGAACGGCTTGAAACTCAGCTTGTTGCCGTAAATGTAAGGGCCGACCGGAAACTGGTCATGCCCCGAGAGCTTGCCGAAAAAGTTGTCCCAGCGAAACGGCCCGAACACCTTGGACACGCCCGGGATGTACAGCGGCTCCGTCTGGTTGATGCGCAACATCCAGAACGGCTCGGCGTTATCGCTGAACAGCATCGAGCCGCTGGTGGTCGGTCCCCAGTACAGGCTCTGCTTGCCGACCGAGATGTCCTGCCCCAGCCACTTCGTCGAGACGTATGTATCGAGCAGGCGAAACTGGTTGATCGTGGGGAAGGGAACTGCCGGCTGCACCGGATTGACATTGGTTTGGGCGATGGCCAGACGCGCCGACAACGGATACGCCGGCGCCGACGGCGAGTGCTGGAACTCTCCGCTGACGTAATACGAGAAGCGGCCATCGTCCACCCTGGTCGAGAAGCCGGTGTAGTTGTTGAACCCTGACTGATACGGCCGCCCCTCGTTGTTGATGAGCGTCTGTCCAAGGTTGTTATCGTTTAGCGGCTGTCCCGCGATGCCGGTCAAGCGCGTGTACACCGTATCCAACCGGATCAACTCATAGGGCCTCCCGTCAAGCGCGCTCAGCTCGTCGGCGAACTCCTGATTCAGCGCCATTCGAATCGCATTCAGTTCAACCGGAAGCTCGAAGCTGTTCTGCACGCGTTCGTTCAAAGCCGCCATCATGCGGGCGCAGTTCATGCGCGTCCACGGCCGCAGGTCCATGAACGGCATGGGAACCACCCGCGCCACGGCCAACCGCTCGATGGCGGGATAAATCCTGCTGTCGAGCGGAACGTAGGTGCTGGCCAGTCGGCTGGGCACCGGGGCTGACGTCTGCTTGGCCACCGTGACCAGGTCATCGTCAATCTGCGGATTGTGTCGCGTCTTATAGACCTGGCGTCCGACCTCGTAGCCGATCAGCCCGCCGATGAATACGTCCGAGAGAAAATGCTGGCTGGCAGCAACGCGCGCCAGGCTCACGCCCGTCGCAAGTCCATAGGCTCCAAGTTGGGCGTAGATGTTGGGATATTCGTGGGCCACCACCGACGCGAACGCCCACACCAACGCCGAGTGGTTCGAGGGAAACGAATTACCGCCTTCGAAAAACACATTCTGATAATTCGACTGATAGGGGCGCTCGCGCCCCGTCGCTCCGCGGATGGCGAACTGCATCGGCAGCACGTCGAGCATGGCCTCAGTGGCCAGCACGCCGGTTTCTCGCGGCCGCTCGCTGTGGGTGATATGGCCCCAGGCATACATCGCGGCCGTTGCGCCGAACGCCGCTCCCAGCCCGTAGTTTGAGATTTCCTTCCACGTGTTGGGATGGTAGCTGGCCAGGGCGAACGAGCTGTCTGGATCGGTAACAAACAATCCGGCCGCGATGCCCGACGAGGGCAGTAGCCACTTCAGATCGCTTTGCGTCACGTGCGCGGGGCTGGTCCAGATGGCCTTCTGGTCCAGTGCAAGATTCTTCAGGAAGTTGCGTTCGTTGGGGTGGGGAAGCCGGTCGCTGGGGGCGGCTGCAACTGGCGGCGAGGCAGTGCCATCGGGAGAGTCGATGCGCTGCTGGGCCGCGGCCCCTGTAACCAGCGCTACACCAGCAAGTATCGAGTAAATCGCAGTCCGCAATGGCACCCCGGCAGCGTTGGAATGTTCATTCTACTGAATCACCGGCAGATTGCCGGGACGGCTGCGCCCATGTTCGCGCTTGTCACACTCACAATGTAATGTGACGCGCGGACTTGCGCCCGGCCGCCGCTGGACTAGACTAGGGCCACGAAGGGTTATCGAACCACAGGGAGGTCGCCCGATGGTTGAGCCCCTACTCGAAGACGTCCCCCAGCACGTCGCGAAATCCGCCAAACCCATCGATCATGCCAAGGAAGTTCTCCGCGACGCCTGCGACGACGCGTTGGACGAGTCCAAACGAAAGCCGAAGCGGGGCCGAAGAATCATCCTGCATTTGACGACCAACGCCCAGCATGCCGCCCGGAAGCACGTCTTGCCGTCGATGACCGGCGCATTCGTCATCGGCATTGCCGCGGGCATCCTGGTGGGATGGTTCGTAACGAGGAGGGACTAGCCGTTCGCATTGCACATCACGCCACCGGTTGACCCCGTGGCCGCATTGCCTCGTGGCCACGGTCCAACCTAACGCACACGGATCACAGACACGTCCGGGTCGCCGACCCGCCCGATTGTCGACAGGAGGTCATCATGCCACTCAACAAAGTTCGGGCCTTCCTCGACGAACACCACGTCAAGTACGTGGTCATTTCGCACTCGAAGGCTTACACCGCGCAGGGAATTGCCGCCGTGGCGCACATTCCGGGGCAGGAACTCGCCAAAACTGTAATCGTCAAACTTGATGGCGCGCTGGCCATGGCGGTTTTGCCGGCCTCGTACCAGGTTGATCTGCTCGCTCTGAAGAAGCTCACCGGGGTGAAAGACGCCGCGTTGGCCAGCGAGCGTGAATTCAAGCAGCATTTTCCCGACTGCGAGACGGGGGCCATGCCTCCCTTTGGGAACCTGTACAGCATCCCTGTCTACATGGACCAGACGCTGACTCGCGACACGGAAATTGCCTTCAATGCCGGCACGCATCTGGAGTTGATTCGCATGTCGTGCGCGGAGTTCGAAAAGCTGGTCAAGCCTGTTGTGCTGCAGTTCTCCACCCGGCACAGCGGACCGTTTGACCGCGAACCGGCGCTTGTCTTGTAGAACGCCGGGAAAATTTAAGGGTTAGGTCCCGCGGAGACGTCACAAATCCAAGCATTGGCAAAACCCTCCAATGTTGCGACGTCGCGGCGGGACCTTTGTCGCTTTCTGGCTAGGCGTGAGCCTGCGCCAACCGCGGCTCAGCTCGCACATGCCCCCAAACCCATCCCACCACAAAGCCAAACACAAAGTTCGAGCTTGTGACCTCGCCGAAGTGTACCCAGCGCACCGAGTCCGGGAAGATCGGGTTGGGCATGATAAGCGGAGCCACGCCGCTCAGCATCGTGAAAGCCAAACCAACGGCCAGCGCACCCGAAAAATGGGGCAGCCGGAACATACGCAGCAGGGTCAGGCACACCAGTATGAAAACCGGGCCCCGCAGAAAGAACTGCAGACTGACAATCTGTCCTGGGCTAGGGAGGTGCTGCGTCGCATAGAAGTCGCGAACATAGGGGAAGATGATTGTCCCCGCGAGAAAGTACAGGAACACGTAGCAGGCCGAGCATAGCACCGCGCGACCCAGCATCTGGGGGACGCTGCGGTGAGGCAAGGCAGCTTCGACCGATGCATCCGGCACGGGCGCAGTGCGGAAGATCAGCAGCCACAACACAGCAGCGATGGCGTAGCCTGCGAGCGTGAGAGCGATGAGCCTGCGCCAGTCCATATGGGCGTTGGGAAGGAACAACACGCCTTCGATCATGTTGACAGTTGCTATGGCTGCCGGAACGAAAAACAGGGCCCGAGTCAGCCTCCAGTCACGCCAATCGCTGCGCAAGGCAGCCGCGCCCAGAGCGAGGACGATGACCGCGTTGGCGAGCATCAGCCAACGCATGATGCCGGGCATATTCGGAGCGTCCAAATGGATAAACATGCCGGCAACCATCTGTGCAGCCAGCAACGCGATCCAAGCCAGAACCATTCGGGCGACGATCTTGAACGAATTCATTTGCCACCTCCTTGGGTGCGTTTCGACGGGTGAGAGGCGCTCATTGGTTGAGATTTCCGGTATTCGCGGATGGCGTAGGCAGTCCATTCGTGCAAGCCGTAGTATCCGCGGATCCCGCTTTCCAGGGCGAGCCGTCCCGACAGGGGCATGCTCGCTCGGTTGTCACGCAGGTAAGACTCCAGACCGTCGGCGTAGTCCTTTAACACCGAGCCAAAATTCTGCAGGAACGACACTGCGGCTTCCGCCCCGAGGGCACGATCGAGGAAGGCAAAACGCAGCATCAACTCCGGTACGCCGCGCAGCACGTCGGTGCGTTCGATCGGCCGGGCCAGCCACTTTTTCAGTTCAGCCAGTCCTTTCGGGCTGAGGCGGTAGACGCAGCGCCGCCGCAGCCTGCCCGCCTCTTCCACCTTGCCGCGAATCAACCCTCCGGCTTCCAACCGCTCCAGCGCCGGATAGATCGCGCCCGGACTGCTGCTGTAATTGCCCATCGCGGTTTCTGCGAACACCTTGCGCAGGTCGTAGCCGGAGCGCTCCTTCTGGTGCAGAAGGCCAAGCAGGGCGTATCCGAGAAGCGGGATGGCCGTTGTTTTCATAGTACGTTTCGTACTATATCGCGTCGTACTGTCGTTGGCAAGGGGAATTGCGGGGATTTATTGCGCCTGATTCCAATTCGAGAAGCAGCCAAGCAAAAGGCCCGCGTGCAGCGGGCCTTCGACAACCAAAAACTTCGGTGATTAGCGGTTGTTGTTGGCGGCCGCCGGGACCGCATCCTGCTGCGCCGTCATGCGGGCGTTGCTCTTCTGCGCGATGGTCTTCTTGGCGTTGTCCGCCAGTTCCTTCGCTTTCGGCAGCAGGTCCAGCGCCTTCTGTACCGCGGGATCGGTTTCCGCATGTACCTTCAGGCCTTCCTGGTTGCCGAACTCATTGACGAACAATTCCGCCTTGATATTCGAGCGGATCCAGTCGTTGTTTTCCGCCAGGTCGGCTTCGGTGTAGGGGATCTGCTGCATGTCCAGGAACTTGCGGAACTCCTGCATTACCGCGTCGTCCACCTGGAAGCTCTGCGCGACCTTGTGATCGATTACGTAGTGCTTGGCGAAGTTGAAGAACGCATACTTCTGCAGCAGCGTGTCCTCAAACTTGTTGCTCTTGATCGGCGCGATGACGATGTCAGGATTGATGCCGCCGCCACCGTACACCGTGCGGCCGCTGTCGGTCATCTTCACTTCGCGGCTGGGCGTCGGAGGCGTGCCATCACTGTTATCGCGGCTGTTGTAGTAGTAGTCGTAGAGCGAAACCCCGGTGTATTCGCGCTGGATCAGCCGGCCGCTGGGCGTGTAGTACTTCGCGGTGGTCAGCGCCAGGCCGGTATTTTCCGACAACGGATAGACCGTCTGCACCAGTCCCTTGCCGAACGTGGTTTCGCCCACGATCAGCCCGCGGTCGTGGTCCTGAATGGCTCCCGCCACAATCTCGGCCGCCGAGGCGGTTCCACGGTTGACCAGCACCACCAGCGGATAATCCTTGCCGCCGTTGCCGTGCGCCGCGCGATAAACCTTCTCCGGTGACGACCGCCCGTGATGCGAGACGATGACCTGTCCCTTCTTCAGGAACTTGTCAGCCACGCCCACGCCTTCGCTCAGCAGTCCGCCTGGATTCTGCCGCAGGTCGAGGATCAGTCCCTTCAACTCGCCCTGCTGCTGCAACTGGTCCAGCGCCTGCGCCACTTCGCGCTCGGTCGTTTCCTGGAAGCCGTTTACATGGACGTATCCAATGCCCGGACGAATCATGAAATGCACGTCCACGCTATAGCGCGGAATCTCGTCGCGCACCACGTTGAAGTCGATCGGCTTGTCGGTGCCCTCCCGCAGCACGGTAATCTTGACCGTCGTGCCTTTGGGTCCCTTCAGCAGATCGGCCACATCGCTGGTGCTCATGTTGTCGGTGGGCTTGCCGTCTACCGCGATGATCACGTCTCCCGGACGAATGCCCGCCCGGTAGGCCGGCGCCCCGGTAAACGGCGCAATGACGATGACCTTATTGTTGCGCGGTCCGACCTGCATGCCGACGCCGTAGTACTTGCCGCGCTGGTCTTCGCGCAGGGCGGCGTAGGCCTTGGGGTCAAAAAAGTTGGAGTGCGGGTCGAGCACCCGCAACATGCCCGGGATCGCTCCGTTGTAAATGGCCTTGTCGGGATTTACCGTCTCGGCATAGTTCTGCTGCACCACTTCGTACACCTGGGTGAAGCTGCGGACGCTCTCGCGAATGTCGCTATCGGGCGGCGTGGCACTGGTGTTGAGACGCTGCCCAAACAGCATGCCGACACAACCGCAGGCGAGTATGACGGCGAGGATGACGAGGGCAGAACGACGCGGACTACTGGCCATTATTTGATCCTTCTACGGGCGGGGAACTCGCGTGTACGTAGCTTGCTGCACAGCACTTTGCAGCCAAGTATAACATTTCACGCGGCCCCATCTCGCGTTTACAGGGTGCTTTTTTGGATGCTGGGTCATGCCCAGAAGGTGCTGAAATCACGTCATTCGTCTGACGGCCCACCACCCGCTCGGTTAGCATGAGTTGGCTCCCGAACTCAAACCAAAGTGGTAGGCAGGCATCCCCGTGCGGATAAAGGACGTGCGGCTTTGCGAGTGCGATCTCCCCCGGAGATTCATCCGCAATCCCGGAACTTGGCGATAATTGCCGTGATGTCGTCGTGCTGTTCCTCCGAACTGAATCGGCGGACCTCATCCACGATGGCGGCCAGAAAATCCTGGCACGATAGTTTCTGATGTTGCCGCAGTGCTTCAACCACACACCGCTCGCCAAATTCTTCTCCCAGCCCATTGCAGGCTTCGGTAATGCCATCCGTGTAAAGCGCAAGCACATCGCCGGGAAAGAGTTCGTGTTCCCGCATAGAGCAGTCCCACTCTTCGAACAGGCCGAGCAGTGTGCTGGTGGAATCAAGCTGCTCCAAGCTGCCGTCTGCCCTCAACAAAAGGCCGGACAAATGTCCGCAATTGGCGTATCGCAGTCGCCTCGTCGCATCGTCGTATTCGGCATAGAAGAGCGATGCAAAGGCATTGTTGCCGGTGTTGTCATAGAACAGGCGATTCACGGAGCGGAGCAGTGCCTCCGGCTGATCGAAGGCCAGCGCCGACTGGCTCCGCAGGCTGGCCTGCAAGTTTGCCATGAGCAGAGCTGCAGCGATCCCTTTACCCGAAACATCGCCGATAATCAAGCCCAGCCGCTGCGGCCCGAGATTCAGGAAATCGAAATAGTCCCCTCCCACTTGCCGCGCCTGCAGGCAGAGGCCCGCGTACTCCACCGTCTTCATCTGGGGTTGAATTTGTGGAAACAACCGCGCTTGCACTTGCTTGGCGATTTCCAGTTCATGGACGGCACGGCGCTCAGCCTCGAGTTTCTCCGCCTGCTCCCGGCGCCGCAACTCCAGGCCGCGCCTCACCTCATCGAACCCTTCCAGGCCGAACGCATTCCCGTCCGGATCCTCGAATCGGGTATAAGTCCCGCCCCACGTCGCGGTGCTCGGGGGAGATTCGAAATGAACCCCACGCTCACTCCACTCCTGGTACTTCGCGTGAACGTCTTCCGTCATGAAAAGGACCCAGCGGTAACCGCCAATCAGGTTGTATTCGGGCGAATCGGGCTTGGGGGCAACGAGCGCGAGATCGGCGCTGCCGTCGGGAGGCGCGACTTCGACCCACCCCACCCCGTCCGACGTCGTGCGCATGTCGGCAATCAGTTCGAAACCCAATACGTCCACGTAGAAGCGCAGGCTCACTTCCAGGTCGCGAACGAACACAACGATGTCTTGGATGGACAAGTACGGGTCCTCACGGCCCGCCCGCACCACGGTCCGGTTCGACCACGAAATGAAAGGGTCAGTCGCCATCGGCGTGATTATAGTGGGGCTGCGACACGCGTCCAACTTTAGGGTCCACAGTGGCGATACGCCGCCCGCTCCGGGCTAAGTCGATCGCCCCTCTCCGCGAAAACCCGCGGCTTCCTCCATTTCCGAATTCTCCATGCTCTCTGTGTCCTCCACGTGATTTCTGACAACTGGCCACTGGCAACTGACCTTCGTTTGCCGCCAGCCATGCGGCCAATTATGATTAACCTATGAACCTCGGCATGCCCGAAATGATTTTTATCTTCTTGCTGGCTCTTGTGCTCTTCGGGCCCAAGAAGATGCCCGAATTGGGACGCCAGTTGGGCAAAGCGCTTGCCGAGTTCAAGAAGGCCAGCAACGAATTCAAGAGCCAGCTCGAGACCGAAATGATGAACATCGAGCTGGAAGAGAAGGCCAAACAGGCGCCGCCGCCCGACAATTCCCCCAAAATCCTGCCCGCGGAGAAGCTCTTCGATACCGTCAGCGCGCCGCCCATTGAGTCCATCCCACGCGCCCCGCTGCCGCTGCCTGACCCGCAAACCTCCTCAGAGACCGTTGCCCCTGAAGCACCCCATGCCGAACTAGCGCCCGGAAGTCCCTTGGCGCCGGAAGCGCCCAGCCCGAATGCCTAACCCCATCGTCGAGAAAGCCGCGGCGCGCGGGTCCGAAGAAATGACCGGCATGAGTTTTCTCGAGCACCTCGAGGAACTGCGCCGCCGCATCATCTACAGCTTCCTCTACATCGTGGCTGGCTTCTGCGTCTCCTGGTGGTTTCACGAGCAGATCTTCAACCTCATGCAGAAGCCCATCATGACGGCTCTCGCGGCGCACGGCATGGAGCAGAAGCTCGTCTACCTGAACCCGACCGACCCCTTCAACATGTACCTGAAGATCTCGTTCATCGCCGGGGTCTTCGTAGCGTCGCCCTTCGTTCTGTACCAGATTTGGCTTTTCATCTCCCCCGGCCTCTACCGCCATGAACGCCGCTACGTGATGCCGTTCATGTTCAGCACCGTCGGGCTCTTCCTCGCCGGGGGCCTGTTCGCTTACAAGATGGTGTACCCCGCGGCCCTCGACTTCCTCATCGGCTGGAGCGCTCAGTTCAAGCCGATGATCACCATCGGCGAATACACCGACCTGTTTCTGACCATCATTCTCGGCCTCGGCATCGTCTTCGAAATGCCCATCCTCGTGTTCTTCCTGTCGCTCATGGGCATTCTCACGGCGGGCTGGATGTGGCGCAACTTCCGCTATTCCATCCTCATCATTTTCATCATCGCCGCCGTCATCACGCCCACCACCGACATCATGAACATGTGCATCTTCGCGGCGCCGATGATCATTCTGTATTTGTTGAGCATCGCCATCGCCTGGTTCGTGCATCCCGCGCAGCGCCGCAAGCGCGCCGAAAGGGCGGGGAAGACCGAGGGCTAGAGCAATTTCACGATCGGTGCAGTCCAACCGTGGTGGGGGCCCCCGACTTCAGTCGGTGGGAGCCGGACTTGAGTCCAGCGGAAAAGAAACAGGTTCCCCTCTAAACAGGCTTCACACGCTGCTGAGAAGTCTCGTTCGTGCATGTTTTGAAGGGGCGCAGCTTTAGCTGCGCCGTCCACGCCCTTTATTTTGTCATTCCGCGCGGACTTCGGTCCGCGCGGCCTGCCTCGGCGTTGCTCCGCCACACGGAAGCGGCGGACGGACATAGGAAAGCCGGAGAGCATTTCCCCGGCGCCTCCGACAATGCACAGACCGGCTACAGGTTGATCTTGCGCCGCAGAATGCCTGCCAGTCCGATGACTCCGGATCCGAGCATGGCAAACGTGCCGGGCTCTGGAGTGATTGAGAACCCGCTCCGGTGATAATCGAATGCCATATCGGATGTAGCGACAGCGACGCCGTAGATGGGACCGGTGCCGACCCCGGAGTGCGTACCGATGCTCCACAAGTCGACCACTTCGCCGCCGCCAAGAGTGAACATCAGCCCGTAGATATCGAGGAATCCTCCGGAGAACGGGTAGCCGGTGGCAGTTACCGGCGAGCCGCCGGGCCAGTAGAGGTTGTCATAGGTCAACGCCGGGGGGTGGCCGGTGGGCAGACCAGCCGCTACCGCGAACTTGCTGAAATCATTCGGTGCTGCCAGGTTGCCGGATGTGGGTGAAGCGTGGTTGATCGCCTCGAGCCCTGTGATCGTGGCGTTGACGATGTGGAGGCCATGATTGGAGTCAGAGAAGGTACCGCTGATTCCGGTGACCTCATAGGCGTTGGAGTATTTCAGGTCCGTGGTTGCGCCGTACGTTAACTCGATGGTGCCACTTGCTCCCGGGCCTACGAAACTGAAGTCGAATGTGCTGGCGCTGGCCAGCCATGGGAGCGACACCGCTACCAGCAGGGTCGCCAGAACTACTAGCCTTTTGCTCATCGTACCTGGGGTCTTGCTCATTGTCTTTCTTTCTCTCCTCTTTCATTTGGGGGGTTGTGTTGGTTTGAGTCAAACCTTAACTTCCGTTTCGACTCGAAGCTTGCGGACTACTGGTCACTTCTTCTCTCGAAGGCAAGTGGTTCTTGTCTCGATAGAGTCCGGCAACGTTACAACAGTTTTAGAAATAGTTATTTGCGTAAGGTCAATAATCGAGCCCTGCGATTACTGCTGCGAAGATCCTCATATCGCAAGCAATCCCTACTGCCCGATTCCTTGTTAGAGGGTCGGATGCCGCAGCGCCTACCCTGAACTTGTCTCAGCGCCGCCAGCGCGCCGAGCAGGCGCCAGGGTAGCAAATGGGCGTCGCCGCACTAGACACATGCGTGTTTACGAGGAGCTATGCATCTGTCGCTCTGAATTTCGAGTCGGGGAAGCCCCGGTGCTGTTGTGCAGAGCCATTCCGTTTGCTAGTTTGGCGTAGATGCCGCCGCCTGTGCCCGAACAAATCAGCAGCACCATTTGCCTGGTGACCGAGCTGCTGTGTTCCTTCCGGGTGCCGGTTCTTCAGAACGGCTTCCATTTCCGAAGCGGCAATAGCATAATCGGGATGCTCACCAAACTGGTCAGCACCCGTTGAGGTGGGGAGGGCTGACACAGAGGCCTGAAAGCCATGTCACAATCGGCAGTCCAGTCGCTCTTGCGGTTACTGCAACTCTTCCAGCTCAGCCTGATATCTGGCGTCCCCTTCAACACCGGCCAGGAAGAGGCGGAACTATGGCTGGCCGCAGTGTCGCCGCTTGAGCGCCCTCAACACGCGCGGCCGTGCGCTTTCTACTACGATGGAGTCGATCCATCCCGGCTC